>Ga0265780_10004271_pt1 | contig 18468 bp, 13 predicted proteins | sample P1T30metagenome_FD_192432 | JGI IMG/M metagenome (GOLD analysis project Ga0265780, IMG submission 192432) | Plant litter microbial communities from East Loma Ridge, Irvine, California - P1 T30 | ecosystem: Environmental > Terrestrial > Plant litter > Unclassified | place: USA: California...
AGGCCTGGGCCGACAGCCTGGCCTACCTGGCCGCGACCTGGCCGGACAACATGATCGAGGACGATCCCGAGCGCATCGCCGAGAACCTGTTCAACCACATCCACGGCGTGGTCTACGCCACCGATGATGAAGAACGGCGCCACGAGCTGCTGCAGGAAGCCTCCAGCACCGACCATGGCGCCACCGCGTTCGCGATCCTGTGGTCGCTGGCGCCGCGCGAGATCCTGGAAGTGGCGGGCGAGATCAACGTGCGCGGCCCGCACACCAATATCCACACCACGTCCGACAGCGATATCGTGCCGCTGGCGATCGACCTGGCCCGCGCCAGCGAGGATGGCTGGCAGCGTTCGCTGCTGGAACTGTTCCCGGACTACCGCAACACCGCCGACCTGGCCGACCTCGAACTGCCGGACGATCCGGACGAAGAGACCGAGTTCCAGCAGCGCGGCACCCGCGAACTGCTGTACCGCCTGCGCAAGCAGGTGCCCTCGGTGCGCACCCAGCCGCGCAGGACTTCCCGCCGCAGCATGGGCTCGGACATCTTCTCGTGAGCGGAGCAGACACATCCATGCTGCCCGCGATCGTCATCGAAAAACTGCCGCGCCTGATCCGTGCGATCAAGCTGATCCCGGCCCAGGCGGATGCCGACGAAGCCGTTGCACTGGCGGACGAACTGGCCGGCATCACCGCGATGGTGGCCGAGAAGTTCACCAACGACCGCACCGCCGAAGGCATACAGCGCGCCCAGCTGCTCACCATCGGCGGCGTCTCGCTCGGCCTGGAGCATCTGCTCGAGGATGAGGAAGACGAGGCCGTCGGCGACCAGGCCGCGCTCGGCCTGCTGATCTCGGAAGGCGCCGAAGTCGTGTTCCAGCAGGGTTTCCGCATGGTGCGCGAACTGTCGGCGCTGCCCGAGGACACCCTGGTCGGCGAGTACGACAAGGACCCGGTGTACTCCCAGCGCCGCCTCAAGGAATTGTTCGTCGATTTGTGCACTGCCGATCCGGGCGAAACCTGGTCCGGCCACGAACGCTATCTGGGCCAGCTGCAGCAGCGCAAGGGCGTGCAAGCCATCGTGCGCGCGGCCGAGTGGCTGCGCCGCCATCACTGGGAAGGCGCGGTCAAGGATCCGGACCTGAATGCGGAAGGCGTGATCGCACTGGCGGTCATCTTCGGCGTCGAGGGCGGCGGCCGCATCGTCGCGCGCACCGGCCAGAAGGAATTCGAACGCTTCGTGCAATCGGTCCGCACCGGCAAGCACGACTACGAGGCCGGCTGGGCCAAGCTGCTGGAAAACATCCCGTCACCGCACCAGCGCATCATCGCCGAACGCATCGACAGTTATCGCAACAGCCTGCTGCTCAAGCATATTGCCGACAAGACGCCTTTGAAGCAGTTGTTTGTGGAGCTGGAAAACTATGCCGGTTCGGAGATCGATGCGGAGTATCCGTAGGGGGGACGCGCAAGATAGCGGCCAACACCGTCAAAATGGTTTGTATGGACATGTCTGCTTCGATTTACAGCTATGATCTGGCTGTAAAGAATCAGGATACCCCATGTCTTCGACTCGCATCGCCGCTGGCAGCGCGGCGTTCAAACGCATCAACCGCGCCATGGTCTTCGGCGGGTTTTCCACCTTTGCCCTGCTGTACTGCGTGCAACCCCTGATGCCGCTGCTGGCCCATGATTTCGCCCTCAGCGCCGCCCAGAGCAGCCTGGTGCTGTCGACCGCCACCGGCGCGCTGGCGGTATCGCTGCTGGGTTCCAGCGTGCTGTCCGAGCGCTATGGCCGCAAGCCCATGATGGCCGCCTCGATGTTCGCCGGCGGCATCCTGACCTTGCTGGCCGCCTTTGCCCAGACCTACGGCCAGCTGCTGGTCCTGCGCGGCTTGCTGGGGCTGCTGCTGGGCGGGATGCCGGCGCTGGCCATGGCTTACCTGAGCGAGGAAATCGAAGGCCCGTCGCTCGGCCATTCGATGGGCCTGTACATCGGCGGCAGCGCCTTCGGCGGCATGGCGGGACGGGTGCTGTCCTCGGTGATCAGCGATTTCTGGGACTGGCGCATCGCGGTCGGCACCATGGGCGCCGCCGGTCTGTACGCGGCCTGGGAATTCAACCGCAGCCTGCCGGCATCGACCAACTGGAGGCCGGGGCAGGGCGGCTGGCGCGCCCTTGTCAACGGCATCCGAAAGCACATGGGCGACCAGGGCCTGCCCTGGCTGTTCGCGCTGTCCTTCCTGCTGATGGGTAGTTTCGTCAGCATGTACAACTACATCGGCTACCGCCTGCTGGGCCCGGGCTTCGGCATGCGCCAGAGCGCGGTCGGGGCGCTGTCCATCCTGTACCTGCTGGGGATCTTCAGTTCGGTCTGGGCCGGCAAGCTGGCCGACCGCCTGGGCCGCCGCAACGTGTTGTGGATGGTGATGCTGGCGATGCTGGCCGGCCTGCTGCTGACGCTGTCCAACTCCCTGGTGCCGATCGTCGCCGGCATGGGCTTGTTCACCTTCGGCTTCTTCGCTTCGCATTCGGTGGCCAGCAGCTGGGTCGGACGGCGCGCGCGTCCGCCGCAGGCGCTGGCCTCGGCGCTCTACCTGTTCTTCTATTACCTCGGATCGAGCGTGGTCGGCTGGCTGGCCGGCGTGGTCTGGGGCCATGCCGGCTGGGGTGGCGTGGTCGCCTTGTTGGGCACCGTGCTGGCGGGCGCCGTGGCGGTGGCGCTGCGTTTGCGCGGATTGGCGCCGCTGCCGGCAGCGGCGGCGCCGTAGGGCGGGCACCCTGTGCCCACCCCGCGTTACTTCAGCTTTTTGGCGGCCTCTAAGTATTTCGCCGCCTTCGGCGCCGCGCTCCAGCTCGGGGCCTTGCGATCGTTGGCGATGTCGAGCAGGCCGAGCGCCACCATGCGGTCGATGCGGGCCATGTTCTCGTAGTCGACCTTGTCCCAGTCGTCGTCCTTGCCGTGGTAGTCCGGGAACTCGTAGGCGACCGACAGCGTGTGCGCCGGTACGCCGGCGTCGGCCAGCGACTGGTTGTCGCTCTGGGCAAAATAACGGTCGCTGTTGACCGGGTGCCTGACCAGCTTGACGCCCACCTTCTTGCCGGCGCGCTGCAGCGTGTCGGCGATGGTCGTGTAATCGAAGCCGGTGAGATTGGCGGCGTTCACGCGCGGGCCTTCGCTGTCGTCGGTGCGGCCGATCTGTTCCAGATTGATGTCGGCCACCGTGTCCTTGATCGGGAACAGCGGGTGCTTGCCGTAGTAGCGCGAACCGACCAGGCCGAGTTCCTCGCCGAAGAAGGTCATGAACACGATGCTGCGCTTCGGCCGCGTCTTCTGGGCCGCCAGGCTGGCCGCGATCTCGATCACCGATACCGTGCCGCTGCCATCGTCGTTGGCGCCGTTGTAGATGTCGCCGCTGCGGATGTCCAGGTGGTCGTAGTGCGAGGTCAGCATCACGTAGGTGTCTTTCAGCGTCGCATCCGAGCCGCGCAGCACGCCGACCACGTTGCGCAGCTTGACCTGGCGCTCGCCAGGCGCCGGCACGTTCAGCGTGACGGTGGCGCCGCTCGTCAAGGAGGCCGCCGCCTGGGCGTCGTACAGCACCACGCTGCGCATCGCGTCGCGCGGACGCGGCGGGCCTTCTTCCACCAGCCAGCCGTTGGCGGCGCTGCCTTCGGTGCGGCTGCCGTCGACCAGCACCAGCAGCGCCGGCTTGCCGGTGAATTTCTGCAAATCGCCATAGGCTGCGCGGCGGTCGGCCGGCATGGTCAGCACCAGCAGCTTGCCGTCGGCGCGAGAGGCATCCTTCATCGCATCCGCCCAGGGCATGGCCACCACGGCCGCATCCTTCAGGCTGACGGCTTCGCGCACGCGCAGGTCGACCGCGCGCGCGGGCACGCTCAAGGTCTTGCCGCCGGCCTGCACGGTGAAGGCGAACTGGCTCATGTCGCGCTCGGCATACTTCCAGTCCGAGACCTGGAAGTAGCCGTCGTTGCCTCCCGGTTCCAGGCCGGCGCGGCGGAACTGGGCCGCGATGTACTCGGCCGCCAGGTCCTGGCCGCGCGACGGCGTGCCGCGGCCTTCGAGCAGGTCGGAGGCGAGGAAGGAGAGGTGGCCACGCAGCGATTGGGCGCTGATGCCGGAGGTGACCGAGCTGGTGGATTGCGCCGAGGCGCCGGCCGATGCCAGCAAAGCCAGGGAAAGTGCGATCGTGGTGGGAAGATGAGCGGCGCGAAGACGCATGCGTGACTTTCGTGATCAAAAAGAAAAAGAACTATTGCATGTGGGTCAGGCTTGGTCAACATGCATATAAGTAAGGTTTCAATTGGATTAACAAATTCGGCAAATTTTCAGAAGCCCGCTGACGCGTTAACCCGGCTGGAAAATCGTCCGTGCGCCACCCATCAGCCGACAGGTCTACTATGACGACTCGCCAGTACGCATCCGCGTGATGCGTGTGAGTCCAACCCAATGCAAAGGAGAACGTCATGTTGCAAGCAAACGAAATCCAGCAGCGATTTACTCATATTCAGCAAACCATCGGCGAAGCCGAACAGGCTTGCCAGTCGTCGCAAGACGCGCCGGACGAAATCCGCGATTGCATCAAGAAGCTGTCGCAGGAAGCCCAGCAAGCCCAGAGCGTGATGCAGTCGAACGACCAGCAGCGTGTGATCGAATGCGTCGACCGCCTGGAAGACATGGGCGACGAAGCCAAGCGCATCAGCCGCAGCCTGCCGCAGATGCCGGCGCACCTGGAAGCCGCGGTCAGCCGCGTGCACGCGGAACTGTCGGACCTGAAGCACAAGCTGCACTGATCGACGGCAGCGGGCCCGCCTGCGGGTGGCCTAATACCCCATGGTGAGGCACAGCCGGTAAGGATACATCATCTCGCACGGCTGCCCTCCACACACGGCCGGCTTGTACTTCAGCCGGCCGGCCGCGACCGAAATCGCCTTCCTCGCCTCGGCGCTCTCCAGGCCGATCGCCGTCACGCTGACCGGTTTGCCATCCGTCCCCACCAGCACGTACAAAGAAATGCTGCCGTACTGCCGCGTCACGCCGACGATGCGTCCCGCCGTCCGGTAAAAGTCCGCCGGGCCTTCGAGCGGATAGGGCGGTTCGTCGCCCGTGGCCAGCGCCGGGAACCAGCGCTTGACGGTGGCCTGTTCGTCGGCCGACAGCTTGTCGTAGGGCAGTCTGGGCGGCACCTCGAGCTTGCTCGCGATGTCATCCCGGACCAGGGCCCTGGTGTGCAGGGCGCTTTGCTTGAGCGTGTAGCTGGCCTTGGCGATGGGCGCCGCCGGCTGCCCCGGCACCACGCCGTCGGTCACGGCCAGTTCACGCCCCGGGGTGCCGGCAAACACCATCTTGCCTTTGCCGCTCGGCTGGTCGTTCTTCCAGCCCCCCTCGTAGCGTCCGCCGAGCATGTAGTGGAGCACGCCGGTGCCGTCACGTTTGCCGTCCTTCCACTCGCCCTGGTAGCGGTCGCCGTTCGGGTACTGCGCCTCGCCGGTTCCGTTGCGCTCGCCCATGCGCATGCCGCCTTCGTAGCGGGGACCGCCGGCCGGGCGCAGGTAGCCAAAGCCATCTGGCAGTCCATTCCGGAAGGTGCCGATGTAGACGCCGCCATCCGGCAAGTCCAGCTTGGCGTCGCCCGCCACCTGGCCGGCCGCCAGCGTGGCTTCCAGCATGTATGCCTTGCCGGTATTGTCGCGCCAGGTCAGCACGCCGTCGCCGTCCGCGAAGCCGGCCTTGCAGCCGCCCTTCCAGGCAGGGGCCTGCATCGGCGCAGGCTGGACCGGGGCGAAGCGGCAATCGGGGGTGCCGGTCAGGGCGGGCGCATCCTGGGCCAGGGCTGGGTGGCAGGCGGCGCTGCCGGCAACAAGGGCGAGCAACAGCTCGGACGGTTTCATCGGCATTCTTCGGCTCAGTGGGACTTACAGTGGGACTTACTTCACTGGATTTACAGGACGCCCTGCGCACGCAGGGCGGCAATTTCTTCAGGGCGCTTGCCGAGCAAGCCGGCCAGCACCTCGTCGGTATGCTGTCCGAGCACGGGCGGGGCGGCGCCGCTGGTGGCCGGCGTGGCCGACAGCTTCATCGGGCTGCGCACCAGCTTCACCTGGCCCGCCAGCGCGTGATCCAGTTCCACTTCCATGCCGCGCGCCCGCACCTGCGGGTCGGCGAACACCTCGTCCAGGTTGTTGATCGGGCCGCAGGGCACGCCGGCCGCTTCCAGCAGCGCGATCCATTCGTCGCGGCTTTTCTGCGCCACCATCGCGTCCAGCAGAGGCACCAGCACCGCGCGGTTTTTCACGCGCAGCGGATTGGTGGCGAAGCGCTCGTCCTGCGCCAGGTCCGGCCGGCCGCCGGCTTCGACGAACTTGCGGTACTGGCCATCGTTGCCGGCTGTGACGATGATATGGCCATCGCTGCAGGCAAAGGTCTGGTAGGGCACGATGTTGGCGTGGGCATTGCCCCAGCGCCGCGGGCGCTGGCCGCTGTTCAGGTAATTGCTGCCGACGTTGGCCAGCATTGCGACCTGGGTGTCGAGCAGCGCCATGTCGATGTGCTGGCCTTCGCCGGTGCGGTCGCGGTGGGTCAGCGCCGCCAGCACGGCGACGGTGGCGTACATGCCGGTCATCAGGTCGGTCAGCGCCACCCCCGCCTTTTGCGGACCGCCGCCCGGCAGGCCGTCGCGTTCGCCGGTGATCGACATCAGCCCGCCCATGCCCTGGATCAGGAAATCGTAGCCGGCGCGGTGGGCATAGGGGCCGTCCTGGCCGAAGCCGGTGATCGAGCAATAGACCAGGCCGGGCTTCAGCGCTTTCAGGGTGTCGTAATCGAGGCCATAGCGGCGCAGCTGGCCGACCTTGAAGTTTTCCAGCACCACGTCGCAATGCAGCACCAGTTCGCGCAGCAGCGCCTGGCCTTCGGGGTGCGCGATGTCGACCGTGAGCGAGCGCTTGCCGCGGTTGGCGGACAGGTAATAGGCGGCCTCCGAAGTCGGCTTGCCGTCGGCATCCGGTGCGTAGGGCGGGCCCCAGGCGCGGGTGTCGTCGCCGGCGCCGGGCCGTTCGACCTTGATCACGTCGGCGCCGAGGTCGGCCAGGTTCTGTGCGCACCACGGCCCGGCCAGCACGCGCGACAAATCGAGCACGCGGATGTGGCCGAGTGCCTTGGGCATGGATGCCATGGAATCTCCGTGATTGTCTGATTATTATCGAGGCGATTATAGCGGCCGCGGCCCGCCGTGTCCCGCTGCGTGCCCCGTTGGGTGCCCCGTCCCCTTGCGTGCCGCCGCCTGCAGCAGGGCGGCGGCAAACAGATCGCGTTCGTCGTCGACGATGCGGTCGACCAGGCCTTCGTCCAGGCCCATCGCTTCCAGCACAAAGGCGGACAGCTGCAGGCTGGCTTCCAGCGTCTCCGGCACCACCACGCTGGCGCCGGCCTGTTTCAGCACGCGCGCGTGGCGCTCGTCGCGCGAACGCACGAACAGGCGCGCCCGCGGGAATTCGCGCCGGATGCCGCGCACCGCCTGCAGTGCGGAATTCGGATGGTCCATGGTCAGCACGATTGCCGGCGCCTCGTCCGCATGCACGCGGCGCAGCAGTTCGGGCCGGGCCGCGTTGCCGAAGTAGACCGGGATGCCATCGGCATGCAGTTGCGACACCAGGCGCGCATCGTTTTCAAAGGCGACATAGGTGATGCCCTGGGCCGTCAGCAGCTTGGCCAGCTGCTGGCCGACGCGGCCGAAGCCGGCGATGATTACGCGTCCGCGAAGCGACGGCAGCTCGGCAGCGTCGGCCTGCGCCTGGTGCGCATGTGCGCGGCTTTCCCAGGTGTCGCCGATGGCGCGTCCCAGCCTGGCCAGGAGCGGCGTGACGAACAGCGACAGGCCCACGGCCAGCATCACGCGTCCGCCCAGTGCCGCGTCGAGCAGGCGCGCGCCGACCGCATAGCCGATCACGATGAAGGCGAACTCGCCGCCCTGGCCGAGCAGCAGGCCGCCCTCCAGCGCGCGTCCCCAGGGCAAGCCGCCCAGGCGCAGCAGCGGCGCGATCACGAGGGTCTTGAGCGCCACCAGCAATGCCACAGCGGCGGCCAGCCACAGCGGCGCCTGGACGATCTGCAGCGCATCCATGCCCATGCCGACGGTCATGAAGAACAGGCCCATGAGCAAACCCTTGAAGGGTTCGACCATCAGTTCGACCTCGTGCTTGAATTCGGTCTCGGCCAGCAGCAGCCCGGCGATCAGGGCACCCAGGGCCATCGACAGGCCGGCCATGAAGGACAGGGCGGCGATGCCGAAGGTGCTCAGCAGGATCAGCGCCATGAACACGTCCGGCTGGCGCTGGCGCGCAAAGGCGCGGAACAGCGGGCGCACGGTGCGGCCGCCGACCAGGTAGATGAGGGCGATGGCGAGCGCCGCCTTGGCCATCGCGCCCAGTGCCACCAACGCAATCTGCAAGCCACCGGCCGCGGTGCCGCCGGTGTGCTTTCCCAGTGCCCCGATCAGTATCAGGATCGGCACCACCGCCAGGTCCTGCAGCATCAGCAGCGCAAAGGCGCCCTGGGCCAGCGGCGTGGCGGTGGCCTGGCGCTCGGACAGCAGCTGCATCACCACCGCGGTGGAGGACAGCGACAGTACCAGGCCCAGCACCAGCGACGCGTCCGCGGCCTGGCCGAGCAGCAGCCAGACGGCGCCGCCCAGCAAGGCGCTGCACAGCAGCACCTGCGCGCTGCCGATGCCGAACACCCAGCGCCGCATCGCCCACAGGCGCGCCGCGGACAACTCCAGCCCGATCATGAACATCAGGAACAGCACCCCCAGCTCGGCCAGCATGGCCACGTTGTCGTTGTTGGGGAAGGTGAGATAGCCGAGCCAGTGGACGTCGGCCGCAAGGCGGCCCAGGCCGAAGGGGCCGAACAGGGCGCCGGCGGCGAGGAAGCCCAGCACCTGGTTGATACGCAGGCGCTGCAGCAGCGGGATCAGGATGCCGGCGAGGGCGAGGAACAGGAGGATTTCGCGCAGAAAGGGAAAAGCGTGTTGCTCTTGCACGGGGTGGGCCTTCTCGGATTCGGACCCGGGGATTGTATATGGAATGTAAACACGGATAAACACGGACATGGGGTGGGCGCTCTGCCCACCCCATCCAGAAAATCGCCTTAGCGGGCTTGCATGGCCTCCGGCGCCGTCTCCTCCATCTGGCGCTGGCCGCCGGCCTGCGGCTGGCGGGTTTCCATGGTGCGGATCAGCTCTTCCATCTCCGGGTCGTTCTGGTTGCGCAGCTCGAGGTAGCGCGCCAGGGCGTTGTCCAGCGCCGGCAGCAGGATGCCGCGCTCGCTGCTCAAGGCCGCGTAGGCCGGGCGGGCCGCCACGTAGCCGCAGGCGCTGGCCGGTTTCGCTTCCAGGCGGCTGGCATCGATGCCAGCCTTGTCGGCGGCCAGGCGGGCCAGTTCGGCCCAGCTCACTGCGCCCGCGTTGGCCAGGTGCCAGATGCCTGCCTCGCCGTCGATCGCGAGGTCGAGGCAGGTATGCACCAGGTCCGGCACGTAGGTGGCCGAGACCACCAGGTCGTCGGTCGCCGTGAAGGCGTCGCCGCGTTCCAGCGCCTGCAGGGCAAGCGTGACGAAGTTGTGCTTGTCCCAGGGGCCGAAGAAGGCGCTGGTGCGCACCACCAGTGCGCCTGGGTGTGCTTCGAGCACGCGCCGCTCGGCTTCAGCCTTGCTGCGGCCGTAGACGCCCAGCGGCGCGATCGGGCTGCTCTCGACATAGGGCGTGGCTTGCGCGCCGTCGAACACCAGGTCGCTCGAGAAGGTGGTGAGGTGGATGCCGAGCCGTGCGCAGGCGGCGGCCAGGATCGCCGGACCCTCCGCGTTTTCGCGCATGCAGCGCTCGGCGTCGTTTTCGGCATCGTCCACGCGCACATAGCCGGCGGTGTTGACCACGGCCCAGGGCTTGTGCAGGGCCAGCGCGCGCTCCACCGAAGCGGCGTCGCCGATGTCCATGTCATGGCGCGACAGCAGGCGGCAGGCGATGTTGCGCTTGCGGCAGATGTGGGCGAAGGCGCGGCCCAGTGTGCCGCTGGCGCCGGTGATCAGGATCGGCGCGGCATCGGTGCCGACCAGGGTGTGGCCGTCGGCCGTGATCGAGGTGACCGCGTCCGGCGTCGCCACCGGCTGCTGGCACAGCCAGCGGCCTGGACGCCGCCACCAGCCCTGGCCGCGCAGCACCGGGTGCGACAGCTGGGCGCCGGAGGAGAGTTCTCGCATCATGCGCGCCAGGGCGGTCGGACGCGGCTGCGGCGAGCGCACGTCGAAGGGGCCCGGTTCGTAATAACCGCGGTTTTGCGTGACCAGGCTGTTCCAGTCGAAGGAGCCGAGCAGCGACCACACGGTGACCGCGCGCAGGTCGACGCCGGCCGCGCGCGCTTCCTTGGCCGCTTCCCAGATTTCCAGCAGCCAGCGCAGCTGGTCTTCGCGGTTGGCGTCGATGTGGGCTTCGGTAATGGCCAGCGGAATGCCGTAGCGTTCCCAGACTTCGCCCAGCAGCGGGGCGATGCCGGCGCTCGGCGTGGCCAGCACGCGCGCGGCTTCGATGTCGGCGCAGGGGATGCCGTCGGCCACGCCGCGGTGGTGCTGCGGGTAGCGCTCCGGACGGTGATCCAGCCAGCGCTCGCTGGTGACGTAGTAGTTGACGCCGATGATGTCGGGCGGGCAGGGATTGTCGCGGAACCACAGGATCTCGGCCTGGTCGATGCCGGTGCCGGCCAAGTAATCCCATAGCGCATGTTCTTCGTTGACCATGCCGCACAGCAGGTCCCAGCCCAGCCAGCGGCGCTCGTTGTAGAACTCGGCCGTCTTGGCCATCTCCGGGGTGCCGTAGGTCTTGCCGAGGTCGTCGGTCTGGACCAGTTTGGCATTCGGGTTGACGGCGCGGATGGCGCGCATGCACAGCACGGTGGCGCGGCACTGGTTCAGCAGGGCCTGAATGAAAGTGCGGTCGTCGCGGCCGTGCGGGTACCAGACGCCGTACAGGCCGGCAAAGCGGGCGGTGGTGCAGATTTCGTTGACCGGGGTGTAGTACTCGACCCACGGGTAGCGCGCGGCCACGGCGCCGGCATATTCGGCCAACTGTTCGGCGAACGCGGGGTCGACCAGGCTGGTGTGGCGCGGGCCGCTGCCGTGGTGGATCAGGCCGGCGATCGGCGTGACGCCCTCGGTGCGCAGCGCTTCCAGGCGCTCGTCCGGCCAGCTCCAGTCGGCCTTGTCGAGGCCTTCGGGGGCGGTGCGTTCCCACAGCACGGGGTAGCGGATCGCGCGGATGCCGGTGGCGGCAAAGCGGGCGATGTCGTCCGCGCGGCCGTCATGGCCATTGCGTCCGAGTTGCTGGTGGTAAGTGTCTTGAACGCGGTTGACGGTGCATTCGAGGCCGCCCCAGAGTTCCAGGGGGCGGTTGTGGCTGTTCGTGCTCTTCGTAGAATTCATAAATCACCAAAAGTATTAATCTTGTTGCAACAAAAAATCCGGAACCGCCCCGATCGGTAATATATCGGCGCGGGCGGGAAGGTGCTTCGTGCGGTGGCGGTTGACAGCGTTGCGTCAACCTGCAACCATGCGGTCCATGAATTTTTCGTATCCACATCCTGTTCTCCGTACCTGGTGGCGCCGTTGACAGCGCGCGGCCAGAGAGAGATGTGATTTCGTTCAAACGCCGCCTCGATTCAAGGTGGCGTTTTTATTAGCGCGGCAGGAATCGGGGCACAGCAACCCAAGGAACCTCGATGAGTCTGCAAACCGCCAATCCTTCCACGTCCGTCATCCTGACCGGCGATCGTCCCACGGGCCCGCTGCACCTCGGCCACTTCGTGGGCAGCCTGCGCAATCGCGTCACTTATCAGGATCAATATCGCCAATTCATCATGCTCGCGGACGCCCAGGCGCTCACGGACAATATGGATGACATAGGTAAGGTACACCGGAACGTGGTTGAGGTGGCGCTCGATTACCTTGCCGTAGGGATCGACCCGGCCAAATCGACCATCCTGATCCAGTCGCAAATCCCGGAACTGGCGGAGCTGGCCTTTTATTACCTGAACCTGGTGACCGTGGCGCGCCTGGAGCGCAACCCGACCGTCAAGCAGGAAATCATCCATCGTGGCTTCGAGCGCGACATCCCGGCCGGCTTCCTGGTCTATCCCGCCAGCCAGGCCGCCGACATCACCGCCTTCAAGGCCAGCATCGTCCCGGTCGGCGACGACCAGATCCCGATGATCGAGCAGTGCAACGAGATCGTGCGCCGCTTCAACCGCACCTACGCGCCGAACAAGGAGATCCTGGTCGAAGCCAAGGCGATCGTGCCGGAAGTCGGCCGCCTGCCGGGCATCGACGGCAAGGCCAAGATGAGCAAATCGCTCGGCAATACCATCAACCTGGGCGCCAGCGCCGACGAGATCCGCGCCGCGGTCAAGATGGTCTACACCGACCCGCTGCACCTGAAGGTGTCCGACCCCGGCCACATCGAGGGCAACGTCGCCTTCCTGTACCTGGACGCGTTCGACCCGGACAAGGAGGCGCTTGCCGAGATGAAGGCGCATTACCAGCGCGGCGGCTTGGGCGACTCGGTGGTCAAGAAGCGCCTGGAAGGCATCCTGCAGGAACTGATCGCCCCGATCCGCGAACGCCGTGAGGAGCTGGCCAAGGACAAGGGCCAGGTGCTGCAGATCCTCAAGGAAGGCACGTTCAAGGCGCGCGAGATCGCGGCGCAGACCATGGACGAGGTGCGCAAGGCGCTGGGCTTGTCCTACTTCTAAACGCCGTCGCGGAACTCCCGGCCATCCACCGGGATGTCGATGGTAAAGGTGGTGCCCGCCTGTTCCGAACTGTCGAGCACCACGGAGCCACCATGCCGCTGCGCGATTTCCTGGACATAAGGCAGGCCGATGCCCCAGCCGATCTTGTCGACTGCCTCGCCGCGGTTCAGGTATTCGAAGATCTGCTTGCGGCGCTCGTCGGGAATCGGGTTGCCGCAGTTGTGGACCGACAGGATCAGGCGGCCATGGGTTTGCGCGACGTTCAGGCTGACCACCGCGCCGTCGCCGTATTTGACCGCGTTCAGGGTCAGGTTTTCCAGGGCGCGCCGCAGCGTATCGCGCTCCCACCAGCCCTGCACCGGCGTGCCGCTCACCTCGCAGCGGACATGCGTGGTGTCGTTGACGTGTTCGCCGACGTCGCGGGCCAGCGCCAGCGCATCGACCCGGGTCAGGCTCAGCGGCTTGGTCTGGGCCACGGTGCCGCTGAGCGCATCGAGCTGTTCCTGGAACATTTGTTCGAGGCGCAGGCCGTTGTCGAGGATTTTTTGCAGCGTCTTCTGCGCCGGGCCGGTCGCCGACCGCAGCAGGATTTCCGCGCCCGAAATGACGACCGACAGCGGCGTGCGCATGTCGTGCGTCAGCGACGCCGCCACGCGTTCGCGAAAGGCGCGCTGCAGGCCGGTAAACTCTTCGACGGCATCGCGGATCGCCTGGTCGAACGAGGATTCGATGATGGCGAGCTCGCCGTCGGTAAAGCGGATCGCGTGACGCCGTGCCACGCACAGCAGGGCATCGCGCAGCAACTGGTATTCGTGGACGATCTCGACCGCCTTGTAGTCGGTCGTACGTGCGCGTTCCGCGCCGTGGCCGGTTGCGGCCGACGAATCGCTGGATGCGTTTTCGCGGGTAAAGTCGGGGCTCAGCGCCTCCGCAATGTTTCCATAGAAGAGGGGCAGCGTGTCCAGCAGCACCGGGTGGCTGACCTCGTCCGAGCCGCGCAGCAGGCTGCGCACGCGCCCCTCCCATTCGGCAAACACTTCGTCGCGGATGGCGAGCAGCGCCCTGGATTTTTCCGGCAAATCCTGGATGCTGGATTTTTGATTAGTCGAAAGCATGGTCAAACCGAACGCCGCGGATCGTTTTAAACGGTGATCATAATCAATCCGCGCTTCTTCCAGCGCACGCCCACTGCGGCGGCGCTTGGCATGTATCCCGGCAGTGACGCAGTCGCTGCCGGGACAGTTTCTCAATCTTGCTGATTAATCCTTCAGATCAGCCGGCACCTTGCCGCCATTCGCCGCCAGCTTGTTCATCACCTGGCGGTGCAGCCAGATATTCATGCTGGCCGAATCGTTGGTGTCGCCCGAGTAATTCAGTTCGGCCGCCAGTTCCTTGCGCGCCTGCAGGCTGCTGTCCAGGCCCAGCAGTTTCAGCAGGTCGACGATCGAGCTGCGCCAGTTCAGCTGCTGGCCCGATTGCTTCTGCATGTTGGTCAGCACTTCTTCCACGTCCACCTGCTGGTTCAGCGTCGCGGCCGGTGCGGTAGCGGCCGGGGTCACCTGCGCTTGTGGTGCGACCGGCGGCACGTTCTGCTGTCCGCCCGGTGCGGCCGCGGGTGCGGCGCCGGCCGGGGCCTGGCCGCCTGCCTGGGTGGCTGCCGGTTGGCGTGAAGGGAAGATCTTGTGGAAGATATCGCCGAGAATGCCCATGTTGTTGCCTCCTTGATTAGCGTTAGCGTTAGCGTTAGCGTTGGTGTTGGCCGGCGTGCCGGCGTCGGAGCGGTTCTGGATGCCTTTTGCCATCGCGCCGAGCGCCACGGCGAGCGCGGCGCCGCCGATGGTCTTGACCAGGGTCGGGTGCTGGGCATAGAAATCACCCATGCGCTCGACGATGCCCGGATTCTGCTGTTCGGCCGTGGCGGCCAGTTCCTGCACTTGCTGTGGCGACAATTGCGCCGCCTGTTCCGGCGACACCTTGGCTTGCTCGCCGCCCGGCAGGTTGCCGAACAGACCGCCGGCGACCGAGGTCAGCACGCCCGGATTGATGTTGGCCAGCAGGTGGTTCAGCATGCCGGCGCGCTGCTCGGGATTGCCGTTGCCGAACATCTGGCCGACCATCTGGCTGAACGGCGGCGTCTGGTCCGAGCGCAGCGCCTGGGTGACGCCTTGCGCCAGTGCGGCGAACGGCGAGTTCTGCGCCACGTGGTCGAAATCGTTCTCGGCCTGCGCCGGGTTGGCGTTGGCGCCACCGCCCAGGTATTGGTTCAGCAGGTTGCCCAAATTAAATGACATGAAATTCTCCTTCGTGAAACAGTCGCGGTCGAGATTAGGCCCTGGACGCGCATCGCTCCGTACGGAGACTAACGCTGCTCGTCGATTCAACTTGCCGGGTGGACAGCCGAGCAGGGCGCACGTAAGCTTGTGGACATGACACCTTACGCACCGCTGCTGCTGTTCCTGAGCGTCTACGCCTGGACCACCTGGGCCTGGAGCGTGCCGGCAATGGTCGGAATGGCCTACCTGGCCGTCAGCATCGTCTGCTTTGCCGCCTACGCGCTCGACAAATCGGCCGCGCGCCGCCAGGAAAGGCGCACGCCGGAGCGCACGCTGTTGCTGCTGGGGCTGGCGGGCGGCTGGCCGGGCGCGCTGCTGGCCCAGCAATGGTTGCGCCACAAGACGGTCAAGCAGCCGTTCCGCCGGCTGTTCTGGATCACGGTGGCGCTGAACGCCGCCGCCTTTGTCTGGATCTGCCGCCGGCTGCTGGCGCCGGCCGGCTGAACAACCTGGAGACGCACCCATGTGGCCTTATCCGAACGTGCTGGCCCACCGCGGCGGCGGCACCCTGGCCCCGGAAAACACGCTGGCCGGCCTGCGCCGCGGCATGGAAGCGGGCTATCGCGCCATCGAATTCGACGTCATGCTGGCGCGCGACGGCGTGCCGGTGGTGCTGCACGATCCTTTCCTGGGCCGCACCGTGCCCGGTTCGGGCCACGTGTTTGACTACGATGCGCGCGAGCTGGCCGCGATGGATGCCGGCGGCTGGTTCGCGCGCGCATATGAAGGCGAGCCGGTGCCGCTGTTCGTCGAATTCGCCCAGTTCTGCAAGGCGCACGGCGTGTGGATGAATATCGAGATCAAGCCGGCGCCCGGCTATGACATCGAGACCGGCGGCGTGGTCGCGCGCATCGCCGCCGCCATGTTCGCCGATGAGATCGCGGCGGGCAGGCTGGCCGCGGCGCCGCTGCTTTCCTCGTTCAGCCACGATGCCCTGCTGGCGGCGCGCGAGGTGGCGCCGCAATTGCCGCGCGCCTGCCTGATGAGCGAGCTGCCACCCGACTGGGAACGCCGCGCGCGCGAAGTGGCGGCGGTGGCGATCCACACCAATCATCGCCATTTGACGCAGGAACGGGCGCACGAGGTCAAGGCGGCCGGCTTCGGGCTGTTCTGCTATACGGTCAACGAACCGGCGCGGGCGCGCGCGTTGCTGGGGTGGGGCGTGGATGCGTTTTGTACCGACCGGATCGACCTGATCGGCCCCGATTTCCCGGCGTAGGGTGGGCACCCCGTGCCCACGCGGACGTTTGCGTCACGTCGGCTTTCTCGTGGGCACGGGGTGCCCACCCTACGCTAGCGATATAGTCGGATATTCTTGAAATATCGGAATGCCGATATTCCACGATATAATCGACTTTCTCTATATAGCATGCTGCCTTCATCCGCCCCTACGACATGAAATCCACCGAAATACGCGAAAAGTTCCTCAAGTTCTTTGAGTCCAAAGGCCACACGATCGTCCGCTCCAGCCCGCTCGTGCCGGGCAACGACCCGACGATGTTGTTGACCAACAGCGGCATGGTGCAGTTCAAGGACGTGTTCCTGGGCCTGGATACGCGTCCGTACAAGCGCGCCACCACCGTGCAGCGCTGCGTGCGCGCCGGCGGCAAGCACAATGACCTGGAAAACGTCGGCTACACCGCGCGTCACCACACCTTCTTCGAAATGCTGGGCAACTTCAGCTTCGGCGATTATTTCAAGCGCGATGCGATCAACTTCGCCTGGGAACTGCTGACCAAGGTCTACGCACTGCCGGCCGAAAAGCTGACCGTCACCGTCTACTTCGAAGACGACGAAGCCTACGACATCTGGGCCAACGAAATCGGCGTGCCGAAAGAGCGCATCATCCGCATCGGCGACAACAAGGGTGCGCGCTATGCCTCCGACAACTTCTGGCAGATGGCCGACACCGGCCCCTGCGGTCCGTGCACCGAAGTGTTCTACGACCACGGCGCCGACATCTGGGGCGGTCCTCCGGGTTCGCCGGAAGAAGACGGCGACCGCTTCATCGAGATCTGGAACCTGGTGTTCATGCAGTTCAACCGCGACGAACAGGGCGTCCTGACCCCGCTGCCGAAGCCGTCGATCGACACCGGCATGGGCCTGGAGCGCCTGGCCGCGGTGCTGCAGCATGTGCACAGCAACTACGAAATCGATTTGTTCCAGGCTTTGATCAAAGCCGCCGCCCGCGAAACCGGCACGACCGACCTCGAGTCGAAGTCGCTGCGCGTGATCGCGGACCACATCCGCGCCGCCAGCTTCCTGATCGTCGACGGCATCATCCCGAGCAGCGAAGGCCACGGCTACGTCCTGCGCCGCATCATCCGCCGCGCGCTGCGCCACGGTCACAAGCTGGGCCAGACGAAACCGTTCTTCTTCAAGCTGGTGGAAGACCTCGACATCGAGATGGGCGACGCCTATCCGGAACTGCGCGAGGCGAAAGCGCGCGTGATGCAGGTGCTGAAGGCCGAGGAAGAGCGCTTTGGCGAGACCCTGGAAAACGGCATGAAGATCCTGGAAGCCCAGCTGGCCAAGGATCCGCACAACCTGGACGGCGCCACCGCCTTCACGCTGTACGACACCTACGGTTTCCCGCTCGACCTGACCGCCGACATCTGCCGCGAACGTAACATCACCCTGGACGAAGCCGGCTTCACGGCCGCCATGGAGCAGCAGAAGAAGACGGCGCGCGCCGCCGGCAAGTTCAAGATGGCGGCCGGCGTCGAGTACGCGGGCGAGAAGACCAAGTTCGTCGGCTACGACGCGCTGGTCCACAATACCCACGTGCTGGCCCTGTATGCGGGCGGCGTCTCGGTGCAGGAACTGAAAGCCGGCGAAGACGGCATCGTGGTGCTGGACACCACCCCGTTCTACGCCGAGTCGGGCGGCCAGGTCGGCGACAAGGGCGTGATCAAAACCGCCGCCGGCGTCTTCGAAGTCGAAGACACGCTGAAGATCCAGGCTGAAGTGTTCGGTCACCACGGCGTGCTGCAATCGGGCTCGCTGAAGGTGGGCGACACGGTCGACGCGCAAGTCGACGAAGCCAAGCGCGCACGCACCATCCGCAACCACTCGGCGACCCACCTGATGCACAAGGCGCTGCGCGAGGTGCTCGGTTCCCACGTCCAGCAGAAGGGCTCGCTGGTCGATCCGGACAAGACCCGCTTCGACTTCTCGCACAACGCCCCGCTGACCGCGGAAGAAATCGCGAAAGTCGAGCAGATCGTCAATGCCGAGATCCTGCAGAACCACGCGACGCAAGCCCAGCACATGTCGATGGACGACGCCATCAAGCACGGCGCCATGGCCCTGTTCGGCGAAAAGT
>Ga0265780_10004273_pt1 | contig 18467 bp, 22 predicted proteins | sample P1T30metagenome_FD_192432 | JGI IMG/M metagenome (GOLD analysis project Ga0265780, IMG submission 192432) | Plant litter microbial communities from East Loma Ridge, Irvine, California - P1 T30 | ecosystem: Environmental > Terrestrial > Plant litter > Unclassified | place: USA: California...
GATAGTCTACGGATCTAATTGACCTATGCGCGGCCCTTCTCCTCCAAATGCGTCCTCCGATCAATCCCCAACCTCTTCTGAAAATACTCGCCAACAACAAACTCCTCATACCTCTCGCCCTCCCGCCTCAAATGCTCAATCACACTGACCTTCGCATCCTCATTCGGACTGAAGAAGAACGGAATACTATACCGCTCTTCACCGCCGATATTCCTGACCCTGTGCACAGTACTCTGCCACCTGCCGCCTGTGACGAGTTTCAAAAAGTCCGCAATGTTGACGACGAAGGTATTGGGCTGGGGGTGCACGGGGATCCATATGCCGTTGCCATTCAGTACTTCGAGCGCGGGATACGCGGTTTTGGACTGGCACACGAGTGTAAACCAGCAGAAATCCGTGTGTGCGCCGATTCCCACGTCAGTGTCGATTTCTTGGGGCGGGTAGTGCACGGCGCGGATATTGGTCATTGGATGCGTGGTTATGGCGTCGAAGTGGTCTTCGGGGAGGTCGAGAGCGAGGGCGAAGATGTGCAGCATGCGCTTGCTGAAGGTGTACATGGCGTTGTAGTAGCGGTAGATGGCGGGGCGCCAGAACAGCGCGGAGGGGTGCGTGGGCCATTGGTTGCGGGGTTTGGAGGTGAAGGGTGTGATGGGGCGGTTTTGCTCGGGATCGGTGGCGTCTTCGCCCATGAGGAAGCCTTCTTTGAGGTCTGAAATGCGTAAGTGAGGCTCAGTGATAGAGTGGTGGATCGTGTAACTGACCTCCTCGTGTACTGGGATCTAGCTTTCCTTCTAGAAATGCTTCGTACCCTCTGAACTTCTCAGTCTTTTGATTGTGTATCTCCATCTTGACTTCGTTCGGTAAGGCGAAGAACTTCTCCATGGCCTGGAATGTATCGCTGAGCATCTCCCCGTCCACTCCATGATTGACTGCGTAGAAAAAGCCAACACTCCGGCAAGCATCGCCAACCTCCTTTGCCAGCTCTTTCCGATCTTCCAGCTTATCCGAGTATATGCGTTGGAAGTCGATCTTGGGTACTTCGATGAACGTTTCTTTAGCAGCCTTGCCCTTCAAGACGCGACGTCGTCCAGGTACACCTCCATCATGGTAGTGAACCCAGCTCTCTGTCACTGTTTCCGTCTGTGTAGCCGACATTGTCAAGAATGTATCAACGCCTAGCTCTAAGGATGAACGAGAAGTAAGGCCACAGGCCAGTATTATACCCTACAGTGCGGAAGCACGGCAGCGTCCTGTCCCTCAAGCAGCGTTCCTGGGTACCATTCCCGCGTACAAAATAACTCCACTCGACGCAAGAATCTTCAAGAACGAGCCTCCATCCAATAGCATACAAACACGTCCAGCAACGGCGACTCTGGTTGGCAACGAAGAAAAACCGCCCCACGTTATCGGGCGATATTATAGAAAGACTTATATGCCACACAGCGGACGAGCGCGCAAGGCAAGTAATTTTGCCGGGCCTAGGAGATGGACATAGGCACTTGGTCGCACAGGGATGCGCAGGTGATTACAGCAGAGGTGCATGGATTCGTTACGGACGGGGCGTTGGGCCGACATGGCGAGTTTCCTCAGTCGGTGTTTTCCATGCAACGACATCAGGAACTGGCTCTTTGTGGAAGGTGGTTGCAGGCGACGGCGACGTGGTCATATTGACGACACCAAATTCCTCTACGCGACCTGCAATGCCTACATTGCCACGCGAAGTTCTTCTAACCAAAGGCTTGGAGTACTAACGCCCGGTGACGTTCGTGCAGCATGTGGGTTGTGATTGGATATCCAGACTGTCGGAATCGGAGGAAAGCGCGGGAAGCTATCAATTCTAGTCCAGTGTAGGATCTGCTGGCTGCTGATACCTCGGTCCTAGGGTATGATGCTGACTGAAGCAAGAAGATCGTCGAGGTATGTCGGTATGTCAATAGGCAAAGAGCAGCTGGCATGGAAGGTGTGCGGAGATGTACGCTCACTATAAGAGAAGGCCCTCGCCCCACAGGATATACCCCACAATGCAGGTGCGCTTGCTTGTTGCCGGTGGATACTGTGGAAATCGGTGCGAGTTTCTCGCTTCGAAGCGATAGCGTCTGTTTGATGCTGGAAATGGGCGGACGTTACTCGCGGTCGATCCTGCGGGACTTTTTCTGCGGTGGAGCGGGTCTTGAACGTGGAAGCAAGGATGAAACAGTGCTAGCTAGCACGAGCTTCTTGTAGGATGTGTGGCAAATCAAAACGAGATCAATATGTCAAGTAGGAAGTGTACCTGCATGTATTCAGCTCGTTATAGCATGCCGGCCACTCAATGGTAATTTTGGACGCGATTGTGCAGAGTTTGATATTGTGCATTAGTCCACTTCTTGTGGCACTCAATAGGTAGAGACAGTACACGAACTCCGTCAAGAATCTTACTTTCCAGCAGGGGATATCATAAACATGCCAACGAAATCAAACTCGAGACTTCTCTGCCACGTCTTCGCCAATCGATAGGTATCGCGTATGAGCATCTCATAGCTAGAGACAGCTCAATCCCAACCGCAGCAGGCCTAGGCTCATTTCTTGCCCAGCTTGTTCAAGAACTCCTTGCCCTTCGCGAGCAGTCCACCCTTGCCGTTGCCATTGGCCTCATCAGCCTTGCCCTCGACGCTCTTGTTGCGCTTGACATCACCGCTCTTGCGAACATCGCCGCTCTTGCGCTCGCCGTTCTTCTCGATGATGTTGGCAGCTCCACCGCGACCGTAGTGTGTAGGGCCCTCGGGCTCGGAGAGCTTGGCAGGGCCCTCGACGTCCTGAGCAGCGCGAGCTACTTCAGGTCGCTCTGGATCGTTCTGAGCCATGTTGCCGGTTCCACCGCGACCGGTAGTGTACGTGTTTGACTTCAGCGTGGGCGTGGTGAGGTCTTCGGCCTTGGGGTAGTTGGCGGTGGGGTCATCCTTCGCGAGGTTACCTGGCAAACTTCAGTATGCTGTTCCTGTCCGTAATCATATGAAATGCGCCAGCTGTATGAGCCGACTGTGTTGAGTGCGCAGACGATTCTAGCACGTTACGGACATTCGGCGAAGCCAAACCCGGAGAATGTGAGGTGGAGCAGTAGCTTACCAGCACCACCACGGCCATGGGAGAGCACGCGACTGTGTTCAGCGGGTCGGGTAGCCATTGTGTCTAGAATGTCGCAACAAGAAGCAGTCGCAGTGCCCTTCTTAACACGCCGTCGAAGAATGCGCAATCCTTATCGCAGTAGTTGTTGAGCAATAGTGTGTAACGAGCGCAAAGCCAAGGTGGAAGAAGTGGGATAACGAACTTTGCGACAGATGACGCGACCGTCAGTGCCTAGTCTTATACAGCAAGTCTCAAAGAAACTCTTTCACTATCTTGGCTTGCCCGCCCGCACGAGGCGCAAGAACCAAGGCCGTCTAGGGGAAATGAAGTGTCCTTGCGTCGCTGCAAAGATTTCCGTCTTTCTTCGAGCCTCGTAGTCCAGCGTGACCAGCGCCAGTCACATTTTCGCGCCTAGGCACGATGCGCCGGCCGTCTTTCATCTGGGCGCTTTGAACGGTTCGCTTGCCCTTTGCGCCCGCAGAATGGGACGTCTTGTGCGCGTGTCTGACTCCAATGCCGCGTTTACATTAGTCAACTTTAGCCCTGCGGTGGGGTGTTTGGGCGCGAGCGACGTCATTGGAGGTCGAACGTGTCTTCAAATGAAGAGGCATGATGGTTGTGAGATGAAGCAGACTGTATGGTGAAATTTACATTCAATTGAAGGATTTCCGTGATCTGACGATGCAGGAGTGATATATGCTCTCGAGGTTGATGCAGAGTAAGAAGCAATTATGTTTGTAATGCTGTTATCTATGCCAAGGCCCCGGAAGGCGCCAGCGTGGGATGCACGAAGCCTCGCTGCCGACACCAGGCAACCTCCATCACCAGCTGCGGCGGCGTCTCGTGCCATTGAGCGTGAATATTCCTCTAGCACCGCCTCGCCATGATATGCCTGGAATAGGCATCATCTCACGAATGGCAATTGAAAGCGCGAAGAAGTGATTTTGGAAGCATCGAGCGTTCGATGTAATTGGTTGTATTCTCTCGTCTCATCTCGTCTTCTAGACTCCTCTCAAAAGTCTTCTATAATTCTCATATACAAGTCATTCGAAAGCCCGAAAGACATGGAAATCTACAAAAACGCCCCCAATGTCTATACAAGTAAGGCCCGAGCTACCATCGGCCAGCCGGTGCGCGAAGGAAAATGGCCCCCACTGTCTTGCGACTGCGCTCTATGTCATGCCTAACCCCAAAAATATCCTCGCGATGCCCCATATTGTACAGCCATCCGTCTAGTGTACACCAAAAATAAGACCCAAACACCGAAGATGCATCCGGAAACCGAGTCGCTAAGGAAAAGAACCGAGAGGAGAACGCCGTATGTCGCTAAGTCGAAGATGAGATCGAGATGAAGGGGAAAGCCGTAGCTCTCAAGGTGCGCTCAAGAGGACTCCCAGGAGAGATGAGTCCTCAACGCGAGTCAAAGGTACCACAGACCCGAAGGAGGTCTGCATGGTGGTGTCGAAGCCCGCACTCCCATGAGAAGGTTTTGTCATGGAATAACTGCGTGTTGCTTGGAGATGTCAGATTTGGGCGAGTGAATTGTCAGAACAATGGACATACACGATGGCGTGGGCTATTAGCCACCTTCGCGGGGCTGCGCATCCTTTGGGTCCTTGCGAAGAGACATTGGAACAGGTCGTGTTGATCGTTGGTTTGGAGCGCCGCCTTCACGGGGTTGAGGTTCGCTGCGAGAGTTGTTCAAGATCATGCTTGGTAGACGCATGTTGTTGTTAAGTAGGTGATCGATGTCGATGGGTAGGTAGTTGATGGTGGAGGCTATGGCAGGCAGTAGCAATTGATGGTGGCTGAGGTGTATATGTGTGTGGTTGGAAAGTGTGCTTGAGATTGAATGATGCTTGTGATGGATGTCTCACTGCAGATGGCGTCCAGGTTTATAAGGTGTCCATCGGCACCAGAGCCTCCAAGAGGCCTGTCGGAAGCGCCACCCCAAAAGAGCCTGAGATGAGTCCTTCCATCTGACGCCGCTCAGGCATAGGCAACGAAATGCCTTTTTTCAGGTATGACGCAGACCCATTGGAGATTAATTCCTCCACCCATGCCAATGGCAGGCCTCGGTGAAGGTAAAGCTGCGCCTCGGGGCGGGAAAGCAATTGGCTAGAGCATGATAAACAAGGCGACAGACAGGCTGCAAAGCTTCTAGCGCCCTTCTAGAAGCTCGTATTTCACACCAGATCGCTGGTGACTTGATTGCCACATAATTGAAGCTGAAAGCAGCAGACTAGTTGACCGTCCTCAGGCAGAAGCGTCGTTGTGGGGGCCTCTAAGTGGTGAACCCATGTTCGGTGCCTAGAGGCGTGGGTGAAGGGTCGTCTGGCGGTGGAGCACAGCCGCAGGGTTGAGCCACAAACGGCGGACCACAAGGCACCCTCCAGGCGCCTAGGAGTCACTTTTGTCGATAAAGAGTAGCCCCAAGTCCTTCGAATCGCCTGCTTTCTGTGTCTTGATGACTCCTGAGCGCTAGCATTGCTCACCGGCACAACACAGCCCGCCGCCGGTCGCTGTTGAAGTCGATGTTCGCGGGTGCTGGGGACAGCTGCGCCCTTTGCTTTGGACCCCAAAAGTAATCGTCCGCGGGTATTACTGGCTAGCGCCGTTGGTACTCCAGGACAAAAAAGACTGGCGATGCGGTATAACAGAATGCGGGATTTCGGAAATGTTGGGAAACGTTGGTCGCAAGAGGAATGAGGTGAACGTATGACGCCCTGCGTCGGATTGAACGAGATCGCGATGGCCGGACGGGAAGCTGCATTTTCCCAAAGCAGGCCACTAGCCGAATAGCTTCCTAATTGGTAGGTTAGTCACAACTCATCAAGAACATGTGCAAGACTGTAATTGACTTACACCAACCTCCTCCCTCTCTGGGCTGTACAACATCGGGCGAACCACCCTGTTTGGGTCGGTAGCATGTGGTGGAGGACTTCATTGCGGACTTCATGGCTGTGGTCTGAAAAATCGGGAATCCGGCGGGAAGGATATGGTATCAATTGCTGTGCAGATGCTGTGCAGGAGCTTAAAACAGGTCTTTGTGAGACGTTGTCTGAGACTTTGCAATGGGCAAACTTAGAGATGGCGGTTTCGATGGTACAAGTACTTGTAACAATGGACCGAGGAAACAAGGCCAAGTATTTATTTAAGTTCACTGAGTCCTTCAGACGCCTTCATAGACAACGATATTGACGGCCCACGGGGCACACTGCGGTAGACACGGGCTACAGAGGGCAACCCACAATGATGCGCTGCGTGGCCCTTCCGCCAGGCACGCATCGCGAGCATTGTCCAGCAAGTGAAGCTTGGAGGCAATGCTTCTGTTGCGATGACTCTCCGACAGTGGCCACAAAGGGGAAAGGACGAAACAGCCCAGCCAAAGTGACACGGAGATCCAATCGTGGACCCGCCTCACCTTGCGGTGTCTCAAACACAGGCCTGCGATGATCGCGGTAGGGCTGGGTGACATAAGCCACGGAGAAGGGCGTGGAGAAGAACCTTTGCAGGACCAGTGCAGGACCAGGGGGCGTGGATGGGAGCCCATTCGCTGCTTCATTCGCATTTGTCGGTGCGCATCCGCTGTGTCAAAAGCAACGGCCGTCGCGCTGCCGCCGTTCCAGCATGATCCCTTGGTCGCGGTTTCTAGCCGACTTCTTAACTTCGATAGCACGTCACCCGTGGAGAATCGCGTCTCAAGACATGCGCGACCCACACACGGCCGCCATGCGCTGGCCTCAGGGTCTCACTCACGTGTGGCTCATTAAACACGTTGTCACGTTCACGAGCAGCCACGCTGGATGGGGCGCGTTGGCCAGTCGGATCTCGTCCCTGGCTCAGACGCAGGTACGGTGCAGACGTGGATGATGCTCGAGCACTTGTCGCCGACGCTTCGCACGACTTGTCGACCACCGAGCCGCGGTTTCATCCCTTTCTCGCGCCAAAGTCAACATTGTTGGCTGTGGGTGTCTGTTTGATACAGGAGAGCACCACGCTTGTCCCTCATTTGTGTGCCCTTTAGATGTTTGCCGCCTGCGCCCCGACGCCCTCTCTTCGCCATGGCTTGCGCGCGATTGGACAGCTGGGCTGAAGCTCATGACATGTGAAGAAGCCCCGCGATGAGCCTACACACTGCCCCTCGAGCAGAGGACTGCGATGGCGAAGTTTGCCTCGTGCAGATGAATCTCTTACACAAAAAGCGCAACTGAGGTCCTTCAACACGGCCCGTTGCACTGCCAAAGGGCGGAGCAGATTCAAAGGTCCTCCTGGCGCCCTCCATCAGCTCAGAAGGACACACGTCCTTCGGCGACTGTCCTTCAGCGCAACGTCGGCTCGGCCACGAAACAAGTGAGGCTGATATCTCCGAGACGATTTAGAATCACCCGGCAAAGCAAAGTCTTGCTTCACAAAGCCGGGCTGAGCTCTCCGACATGATGCAACCGAGTGCTCATCCAAGCTCCGAATCAAGAGGCCCCTCCACGCGTCTCCTGATCCTGACAGCCTTCTTATCGCAAGGACCGAGGACCTCAGAGCGTCACGCGGCACTTGCAGTCTGGCCGAAGTGAATTGGTTGGACTTGGCATGTCCTTGCACAGTCAATGTATCCTCTAACAGAGGACGTCTCTTCCACGTCAGCGACGAGCACGACCGAGATTGCTGTGAAGGTTACAGCGTCTGCGACGTCTAGAATTTCTTGGCCCTTCTTGACAGTTTTGATCGCCACATGCATGCTATCTACAGAATGTTTCAAATGTCGTCTTCAAGTAGATCACTTCCGCGCGCATGGTGCTGCGTGGCATGCAGCGCGCGCATCCCCGGATCAACGCCAAAAGGGATCGGCGCTAAACTGAATTCCCTCCCGTGCCTCCCTTTCCGCAGTGGTCCAGCGGGTACGTACCGAAGCGTGCGAGCTTCGAGCTGCATGGCTTCGGGTCCCCGCGACATGCAATCAACACGCGCTGTTGTGTAAACAATGAGCACTCGAAGTCTATCATACGTATGCTTTTCTGAAATCTCATATTCTTAAAGATCAAGATGCCTCTATGTAGAGGTTCTGTCAAGTCAGTCAATGAGGAAAGTGCTACAAGAACAACAACATGATGATATCCAAGTTTGGAATGCCCACCAAGCCAAACTCCGCCAGTGCTGGAGAGCACCTGCAGGTGAACCAGAGACGTAAGAAGTGATGCATCCCCTCTGCAGAAGCGCATCTCTCATTCACAATTCCACTCTCCAAATCCCACCCCCAATCCATCTCCCACCATGCGTTTCTTCAGCTTCGCCGCCATCGCTGCGCTCAGCGCCGCCGCCATGGGCCAAGGCATCTCCGATATCCCCAAGTGTGCTGTGCGTATCCATGCCCCTCAGAAACGTTTCAACACTAAACAAGAATGACAGCAAGCCTGCTTCGCCAGCAGTCTCGGCACCTGCAGCGCCACAGACTTTGCGTGCATCTGCGGCAACACAGCCGTCATCGACAAAGTGTCGTGCTGCATCTTCGCGACCTGTCCTCAGGCGGACATTGCGGGTTTGTTTACCCACTCTAGTCACACGCCAAGATGTGCCATGGCTAACACCGCGACAGTCACCACGCAGCTTGCCGCGTCGCTGTGCAAGCTTGCAAACGTTGTCGTAAACACGGCGCCTGTTTGCGCTGCCCCGTCTTCGGCCGTCGTGAGTATGAGTCCAGCGGGCTTGGCTTCTGCGACACCCTCCATGAGTCCAGCGGGATCAGGCTCTGTGACACCCTCGGGCTCTGCGACGTCGTCTGTTGGAAACGGCACTGCTTCGGCCACTGGCGACTCGAGCATTCCAACTGCGTCGTACGCCGTTAGCACCGGTGCTGCTTCCTCGCAGTCTGCGGACACCAAGTTCGGCCTCGGGGTTGTTGTTGCTGGGCTGCTCGCGGTTTTGTGAGGTTATGCTATGCCTTGGATGTCAGGCTGGCGGATGGGCCTGTCGAGCATTAATTATCCCATAATGATGGTCATTGGCGTAGGGTGCGGACTTGGTGGCTCAGTTAGATCAGTAGCAATAATAGACCTCTATGCCTTTTCATCTTGGAGGTACTGTATCACAAACTCGCGTGAATACGAACCCCTCACAATCGAGTACTGCAGCTCGTGCGACACTGCTGCGTGCTCCCGAGGTTGAACTGAGAGAGGCATGAACTACATTGAAACAAACATCGAATGTTATGATCAGATCCAATTTCTATACCAAACAAATGTCGTAATGAGGGTAAGATGACCTATCGACATGTCGAGGTGAAGTGGTTGTCGTTGGCGGGGCACTACTCGTATGCTGCTCACGCTTCGCGGAGCTGTGGACCCTTCTCAACTCCACCACCGAGTAGCCGCCGCAACTCCGCGGGAACAACATGGAGGAATCATTCACAAAACGACAAAGTAAACGACCATAGACTTTCAGCCTCCACAATGGCGACGAGATCGAACTTCAAGCGGGCGGTGCCCCAGGGGCAGTCGTCTTTTCTGTCCTCTCTGCGGAACACAGAGATAGTGGCAGAGTCGAAGGCAATCCTGCCTGCAGGTAAAAGAAGATACAATTCACATCATTAATTGAATGCAGCTGACACGTATAGAATTGATCAACACAATCCTCGACTACCTGCCCGTCGCCGACATGTTCAGATTCGCCCGCACATCGAAGCGCATGCAAGAGATGGTCTATGATGACACGCGCTGGATACAGCGCCTCAAGAGCATGGGCTGCTGGAACGACGTCGAGGCAAAGAAGCGCTTCGAAGAGTCCATGCGGCGGAAACTCGAGGCGCAGAAAGCTGAGGAGGCTCGGAGGGCTGGCGTAGCGTTGAATGGTGCAAATGGGCTTCCACCTGGGGCAGATGCGCAACCGAGAATCAGCACAACGCTCTTTGATGCAGCGCTGGAAGAGGACATGCAGCGGAGTTCTCAAGACCACCAATCTCGGCCGCGAGCCACGACGTTGGATAGAGGGTTCAGCGACATGTCACTGGCGCCGGCCGGGGCTCCCGCCGTGCCAGCAATACCCATGATAGATCCCCAGGCTGCGTTGAAGGTACTCTCACGAGTCCGCTCGATTAGAGGCGCGGCCAGGCAAGAGTACGGTAACGTATACGGCACGTTGGCACCGTATTACTTCGACCTGTCGAGATCCACCAGCCATACCGACCCGATATTATTCCGCACGTATCGCGACCCTGAACAGCAAGCGCACATGCTCGCGCAACTCAAGACGTTCGCGAAAAGCGACTATGCGCAGGGTTGGTACCAGCGCGAAGAAAAGCTGGATACCATGATTGGCATATTTGAAAACGCGGTGCTGCGCGAGTTTGAGCAAGGGTATGCGGAGAAAGACTTCGAGGGCCGCATGAAGCGGTTTGCAAACGTCTTGGTGGCGCTGAATGGCGGCGCGGCGTGTTTGGATTCGTTCATTCATAACCACCCGTTGATGCTGGAGAAGGAGAAGCTGGGGAATCCGACGGATTGCTTGCAGCATTTTGGCGCGAATCAGTTGAGCTTGCAGCCTTCGCATGATTTTTTTCATGGGCTGGCGGTGGCGCTGAATGAGGAGGCGGGGGTTATTGATCGCGTGTTTCCGCCGACGGTGGATGTCATGCAGCCGTTTCTGGACCGTGTGGCTGAGGATATCATCTCGGAGTATCTCACGACGCTGCTGGATGAGGCGCACGACATCAGCATTGAGGTGTACTTGAAAGCTATCGCAGGCGTCTTCGACCAAGCCCTTCAACTCGCCATCTCGCTGAATTCCACGCATGCTTCACCACCGACGTTCCAGGACGACACAGTGAAGACAATATCTCGGTGCTTCGAGCAACACATCGACCTCTACCTCCAAGAAGAGCTTGCGTTCTTCACGCGCAACTCTGCAGCTGAGGTTGATGTTTGGGAGAAGCGGCTAGCGGATGAAGAGCAGACGACTGAGACATTCTACATGGCAAACGTCAACCGGAAAGCTGTGAAGCAGGATTTTCTGGCTTCGTTCAAGAAAGTGGTCATGATGCCCGTCAATGTGCTTCCTACTATCGGAGGTTCGACTACCAAGCCTGCCCCTAGCCCGTCTATGGCGAACGGCAGTGCTATTCTTGAGCCTACTTCGCGGTCAGGGACGCCGGTTCCTGGCGATCGCGCACCATCGCCTCGAGTTGAAGCACCAACAACAGAGCTCGCAGCGAAGGCAGCCATCATGAACTCTCGCCTGGAGGGCATTCGGTCGCTTTTCAGCATCGAAGTCGCCTTGAACCTCACTCACATGGCCAAGTCGAGCTTGGAGCGAGCTGCACGTTTTGTGAGGCTCGGCGGACAGTCGGGTGAAGAAGCAAAGGAACAAAGTGAGCAGATCTTCATCAATCTGGTGCAGATCCTCGGCAATCGGCATATGAAGCTCGGCTTCGACAAAGCTGTCAGCCATCTGGCGGACTACAAACCGCGAGAGGTCGCGGATCATAGCAAAGAGGGCGTTGCGCCGCTCGTTGCTTTCCTGGAGTTGGTAAATGTTGGTGACCTGATTCAGCAGATGGTAGAAGTTTTCTACTATCAAGAGCTTGTCGCTGGTAATCTTACCGATCGCGATGACTTCCTCAGCCTGGCATCAAAGGAGAAGAAGCGCTTCGAATCCATGCTTGACGAGCGCGTCGCAGCGGGCCTCAACAAGGGTATCGACGTGCTGATGGATGAAGTCGAGTATTTGTGCGGCACCATACAACAGCCGTCCGACTTCAATCCGCCCGTCGGACCCAAAGGTGTGGTAGAGATGTTTGACATCGGACCTAGCGAGGCGGCTACACGAATAGTGGACATTGTGTCGTCGCACACAAACATGCTGGTGGGTAGCACGGACAAGAACGTGCTGGATGTGTTCAATCAGGAGGTGGGAGTGCGCTTGTTCGCAGCGCTCTGCAAGCACCTGAAGCGGCAGAGAATCAGCGTGGACGGCGCCATCAAGCTCATCAGGTATGTTGTTAATCATGTTTCAGTGATGTTGATGCTAATCAGGAAAAGTGACATGAACGCATACTACTCGTACATTGTCTCCCTGCGCAACAAATCGCTGATGCAGTACTTTGCTGCACTGCGCGAGCTGTCGCAAATCTACCTCATCGACCCGAAGGAGGCCAAGGAGATTGCGACCATTATTGCCGACACGGACCGGTACAAGGGCATATTCAGGGCCGAAGAGGTGTACGAATATGCAGAGCGGAGAGCAGACTGGTACCAGATCAAGGGCGCGGTCGAAAAACAAATGTACGGCGTCGGCTGCATGGTCATGTAGGGCGGCTCTGCAAGCCTCGGGCTGATGCCGCGGATGTTGAATTTAGCGTAGTCTACCGCATTTGGCAGGATATGCACGACGGGTATGGTGAGATGGAGAGCCAAACATGAATCAAAAGTGCCGAGTAGGGTGTGAAGCAATCCGAGCTCCTCATCCGCGCTGCCTGCTGTCCAACGATCTAGGCGCCGTGTGCATTATATTGGGCCTGGTGGTTCGGATCGATCCGTTCCCCAGCCTCCCACGTCGGCTTCGTTCCTGAGCCCGTGCACGCCGCAAGTGACCATGTTGACTTACTTCAACCTCAGCGGCCAACTCTGCAACATTCTTTTGCGTGTCTGCGAACGTCTGTCTCTGCTTCACGTGTACGCGACTGCAACCGCACTCTCTGCACCGTCTGCGCTTTTATAGTGATACAGCTCTCTACCACGGCGTCCCACAGACCCCGCTACGGCGCTACCATTTTAGAGCGTCCGGCTGCTTGTCTCTCACTTGAGAGTGCAGAGTCTAGACGGCGGCGCGAGTGGCCGACTGCAGCTGTGAGATACGTCAAGCTCTCACTTGCGCGCATCTTGGGAAGTATTACCAGCGCCATACCAAGTTTCCTCGCAACTCTACATTCTACCATCTTGCTTTCTGCCATCTACCTAGAGCTTCGCATACCCACCACGGCCGAGTAGAGCCACCACTGCAACTGCGATTGAGCTTCGCGGCGACTCGACATCCGCTTGCCCGCCTTCCAGACCTCTTGCCATAACCTCCGCATAGCTTCGCGACAACGCAACCATGGCGGGTCAGTTGCGCTACTACACCCTACGCGTCGAGCATATACTGACTGCACCCAGAGTCTCTAGCCCCCGAAGTCGAGGCGTCGTACTCGGCCATCATCGACGAGATCCTGCGCGCCAGCGATCTTAACACGATATCTGCGAAGCGCATACGAAAGGGCCTCCAAGAGCGGGTGGAGCACGACACCACCCACCAGAAGGCACGTCCTACCTTCCCCAACATATCTTGGCATGTGCTAATAGCAACCACAGGAGGCCATCACCGACCTGATCATGCAGCGCTTCGACGCCTTCAACGCCTCCAACCCCAGTCCTCCGTCCCCCTCAGACCCCATCCCCACCGTCGAAAACGGCACCTCGACCTCCTCGGCCAAGCGCTCGCCCGCGTCCGAATCCGCGCTCTCAGACCTCGAGGACGCCGCGCCGCCCAAGAAGAAGACGAAGAAGACGCGCCCCAAGGAAGACGACGACGCTGCGTATGCTAGGAGACTGCAGCAGGAGGAAAACAGCCGCGTGCGCAGCACAAGGGGCGGGAATACGAAGAAACGCGCCCCACTGCCCAAGAAGAAAACCAAGAAGAAGAGCGCGAACAAAGTCAAAGACGAGGACGACAGTGACATTGCAAGCGGGAGTGGCGGCGAGAAAAAGAGCCCGAGCAAAAAGGGCGGATTCCATGTACGTCTCAAACCTCCCCCTCCCTCTCCCAAACCTCTACCCCCCTCTAACAACCCACCCAGAAACCAATGGCCCTCTCCCCCGCCCTCTCCTCCCTCCTCAACGAAACAACCCTCTCCCGCCCCCAAACCGTCAAGAAAATCTGGGAATACGTCAAGCTGCGCGACCTCCAGGACCCCGCCGACAAGCGCCAGATCCGCTGCGACGACGCCATGCGCGCCGTCTTCAAACAGGACCGCGTCCACATGTTTACCATGAACAAGATCCTCAACCAGAATCTGTATGCTGTCGATGAAATCACCGCGCCTGCGGGCGTGGGTGTTGATGTTGAGGCGTAGGGCGTGCGGTGTATATGCTTGACGCGGGCGTGGGATAACGACATATCACGATGGCGATGCGGCGCGCATTTGCGGAGACGGGGGGGGCATTTCATTTCTTTTTTTTTCTTTTTTGGCACACGCATGCTTGAGACTTAGCATGGCGCATGTTTGGCGTAACCGGGATCAGCGCGCATTCGTACCACACACACTGGGGTCGCTTTTGAATTATTTGAAAAATGGAGGCGAGGATGGGATGGGATGGGATGGGGGGTTGGGTACAGGTTGAGTCGAGTAGGGTAGAACGAGACGGGGGGGAATGAGAGATGCATTGTCAATGAATGGTATGTCAAGTTTGGAAAGGTATGCGTGCGATTAAGCTAGCCCGAAAAACCACGGTGGACATGCATCGACACCAGGCAAGTAAGAGTAGGTATCCAACGACCAAAACGCCAACTCCACATTCCCGGGTTACGAATAGATGACTAGAACCCCTCGGGCAGTCTCAGCTGGAAATCCTCAAGCTCCTCGTCGACTGGGTCCCCGGCCAACTGGGAGTTGAAGCTGTTCAACCACCGATCCTCGTCCTCATTTTCATCCTCGTCACGAGCCAATAACATGAGCTCCAACTCCCGCTCCACATCCTCCGCAGTACGATGCGGCTCCTCCTCGTCATCAGGGGTGACGAGCGTAGCATCCGTGGCCGCAGAGCTGGAGCGCGAAAATGCACTGCGCGAGCGCGCCATGGTGCCCGTAGGTCGAGTCGACGAGGTCTGGCGGGAAGCAGCAGAAAAGGGCGCGGGCTTAGTGACATTCGAGAGAGGCTTGCGTCCCGCAGGCGCAGCGCGACCTTGCGCGTACCCAATCGTGCTATGACTAGCCGCGACGGCAGCAGCGCGACGAGCAGGCGTGGGTTCAACAAGGGGCTTGGTCTTCTTGCTCGACACGAAGCCCGTTGGGAGGCGAGACTTGACTGCCGCGGTGGGCCTGGCGAAGCTCGGTTTCGTGGATGCAGGCGAGAGGGCTTGAGCCGCGGATCTGGCGCGCATGGTGGAAATGGGTTTCTGGGCGGTCTTCCTGGGCACGTCGACGCCCATGTAGCGGCGGGACTCTGCGTCTTGCTTGGCTTGTTCGGCGGCGAAGAGCTTGTCGAAGTCCTCATCGCGCTTCTTCTTGGAGCGCTCTAGTCCCTCTTCGAATTCGCGCAGTTTCTTCGGGCGCCCGTCGTCTTCAATCGGGTTGCTGTAGGCCTGCCAGATGCCGCGGTTCATGGTGGCTTTGTCGATCGTGGGGAAGTTCCAGTCCTTGGGGAGGTAATCGTCCATGTCGTCTGCGAGGGGAATCTCCTTGGGAGGCATGTACTCGACCTCTGGGACGTCATCTTCATCCTCAGCTTCGGGCTCGGGCTGGTGGACCTTGACCTTGGGGCGGCGCAGACGGGGACTGAGTTTGTGCGTCTTGGCAGAGGAACCGAGAGGGGCGGGCGTCTTGAATGCATTGGATTTGGCGTTGGTCGTCTTCATGCCCAGCGGCGCGCGCGTACGCGGACCTGTATCAAATCAGCCACTACTGAATAAACTCTAATTCCATGTCGTACCGGCTGGGGTGAGAAACGCATTCTCGTTGCCTTTGGTGTTCGCCTTTCCGGTCGGCTTGATCACGTTCTCGTCGTTGAGCGGGATCTTGAATGGCGTCTTTGGGGCTTTGTTTCCTGGTGTTTTGGCTCCCAGGCCCTTGGCGCCGGCGTTGAGCGGCTTTCCGCCGGGCCCGATGGAAATGTTGCGGATGGCATTCTCCTGGTCGTGTGCTGCGAGAGTCGCCATGGTGGACGTTACATTGAGCGAGTCGTGGAGAGGCCGTCGTCGATGTTCAGCGCCGTGGTACCAACGGTGTTTACGCTATGCGCCGTTGCTATGCGACCGCATGGGGGAAGGCGGCCCACATCGACAAAGGGTCTGGGCTTACAAAGGCTAGCGCGCTTGACAGGGGCAGCAGCGCCTCACACCTGCCTGCATCGCAGCCTGTCAAAAGACGATTTCCCAGACAACAACTCTCTCTGCCGCATTACATCCTCAATAAAGGCGCTGCTCTCACCTCTGCAGCCTCTACACCTACAACTGCCCACGCACCCCACACCCACACACTTTCAGCCGCCATGGACCAGATCAAGAAGGTGAGTCGCCCTATCTACCCCGCCCCGACCCTTTTGCGGAGCTCCTTGCCGTGAGGATGGTGTCCGCAAAACCGTGTGCATCCTCGCTGGAATTTGAGCTAACAAGGCCCCACAGCGCATGGAAGCTCTCCGCATCGAGGCGGACGAGAGCAGCGCCCGCGCCGAGGAGCTCAAGACCAAGGTCAAGCAGCTCGAGAGCGAGACGACACAGAAGGAGCAGGAGATCACATCCCTGAGCCACAAGAACTCGGTGCTGGAGGGCGAGGTCGAGAAGCTCGAAACGCAAGTCAAAACCTACAAGGACGAAGCCGGTGCAGGTGCCCAGGCCGGCTCCACGGCCGAGGGCTTGCAGCGCAAGATCCAGGTCCTTGAGGAAGAGGCTGAGGAGTCTGACAGGACGATCCGCGAGCTCAACGAGAAGTGCGTCTTCTTCCACACTTCACCGCCTTGTCTGAATACTCACACACCGCAGGCTCCGCCAAACCGACGTCAAGTCGGGCCACTACGAGCGCAAAGTCCAGGCCCTCGAGCAGTCCCGCGACCAGTGGGAAACCAAGTACGAGGAGATGGCCAAGAAATACGCCGACACCAAGAAGGAGCTCGACGACTTTGTCAAGGAGATTGGTAACATCTGATTTCCGGCAGGTCGCGCCCTTCAAGTTGTTGACTGTATCTAGCCGGCTATTGAGCCCAGTGTCGAAGCCTACCATGCGATTCCGGACTGTCCGCACACCTATTGGGACGTCTCGGACGCTTGGTCAAGCTTGGAGTAGGAGGAATCATCACACCCCTTTACCCTTTCCCTGCATATCGGTTCTTTTCGTGTGGCTGCTTGCTGGCGGGCATGTGCTTTAGATAATCCCTGAGCGCAATCCAGTATTGCGTCCCGCCATTGACTTTAATTGTGTTTGAACACCGAAGAACTTTTGGGAATCTATGTCTAATCCAAACGCCGCGCTATGCATAAGGTCGTGGTATCATCGCGCCCTTCCCTAGAACTGAATCCTCCGCTTCCTGCCCGTGTACTTGGACGTCGCCTTCACGACCTTGCCCTGCTTCTCCATCTGGTCCTTCTTTTTCAAGATCCACGCCTTGCTGCCCTTCTTCTCCTCGCCCCGCTTCATCCCTCTCTGTCTCCGCCTCGCATCCTCCACATCCACGCCATCCATGCCCCTCACCACACCACTAATATCCCCATCCACCTCCCCACCGCCCACCGTCAGCACCAGATACGTCTTCGCATTCTTCGTGCCCTCATCATCCAACAACAACCCCGCGCCAAACCCGGCCTTAATCGCCGCCTGACTGACCATCTTCTTCTGCTCCTCATTCTTCGGGTAGAACTGACACACGGCCCTCCCGCCCCTCCTCAAACTCGCATACAAGCCGTTGAAGAATCGCGAGAGTCTTGCCGCAGGCGTGTCCCACTCCTCACTGCTCTCCGCCTGGCACAGCCACTGCACCGCACTGATGCTAATCGCCGCATCAAACGTGCCCGGCCGGAACGGCACGCCCTGGCCCGCATCTGCCAGTAAAAGGTCGCCTTCCACCTCCTTCTCCAGCGCGACGCCTAGCATCGATGCGCTGATGTCGAAGCCGATCCACACGTGTGGCCCACCCGGCGTGTCGGGCGCGGGCTCGGACAGGATTTCACCGCTCAGGCCGGAGCCGCAGCCGACGTCGAGGATCAAGGAGGGCGAGGTGAGCGAGAGCAGAGAGAGGGCACGGTGGGTCATGGAGGATTGGATCGAGCGAATGCGCGACGAGGTGGTGTATTTGCGGGACTCGGTATCGTTGTAGAAGAGGTCTGGGGGGCTGTGAAGGAGTTAGTTGTGAGGTTTGGGGAGGTGAAATGTGTGGTGGAGGCGCACAGTGTGTCTTCCGGGCGCGACATGATTGCGGTTTATTCTCGATCTTTTTCCTCGCAGAAAAGAGTCCTCTATACGTATTCTTATGCGTATGCGCAAGTCTCTATCCTTCCCTTGGTCACTTCTCGAGTTGTGTCGTGAAGATCGTGCAGTCGCAACCCTCACCCTCGCCAAGAAACCCTCACAACTTTTCGACATTCCTCGAACCCCCCCCACACAACCCGCCGCGCGCTAGCCGGTCCCACTA
>Ga0265780_10004274_pt1 | contig 18464 bp, 22 predicted proteins | sample P1T30metagenome_FD_192432 | JGI IMG/M metagenome (GOLD analysis project Ga0265780, IMG submission 192432) | Plant litter microbial communities from East Loma Ridge, Irvine, California - P1 T30 | ecosystem: Environmental > Terrestrial > Plant litter > Unclassified | place: USA: California...
CACCGACATGTCGACGGACGTCGATTACCCTTCCAGAGTACAAAAGCTTTGCAGCACAAACGTTGAACTGTTAACTGGTACCATCTATTCACGATGAATAAGAGAGGGGAGAACTTACGATCGCATCTACGTAGGCACTCTTCTTTCTTCGCGCATTATAGACAGCTCGACCAAGGTATCAGGCAAGGGAGACGGTGTTGGGTACGCCGTAAGACTTGATCACTGATCCTAGAACAGGGTTTGCACAGACGGCGCAATCGAGCCCGAGCTCGATCGCAGCACTTCTAAGAATTTTCTCTAATCGTGAGGGAGTTTCGGTATGCTAGTTGAAATAAGAAAAGCTTTTGGCTTTGTACTGTAATTGGGTTTGCTTACCATAACGACGGAAGTGTTACCGCGTGCATCAGACAGCACGCAGGGGCTCAGCGCATGACCATGAACACTGAAAGTGGCTAGACATGTATCATGAGTATTCTGGGATTGCCCAATTGGTGTGCATGACTTAACATGATACATGGTGGGGAACGCTCTTCCCATGGCATCGCCATCAACGATGGGTACATCGAAGTGAACGCCAGTGGGAAAGGCACTCAGACCATTTCCGCCCCCACTAGATTCGTCAGTAAGTTCATATCAGTTCTCCAGCTGGAAATAAGACTTAAATTGAAATGACTCGTTACCAACGACCTTGTTGACGGCGTTGATGCCAGCTGCGATTTCACTTCCACCAGCAATACGCTCATTGATCACACTGGGACTACCATACCACGATCCAAAGCAAAGAATATCCTTATCTTTTAACGAGACTGGAGAAATGATCCTCATCTTGTTGTCACCGCCAGTCCGTAGCGCGTGCAAGCTTTTGAGATACGCATGATGTGTCGGGCCACCACCTCCTGTCCCGAGTACGCCGCACCCGGTTGCGATTAACTCTAGGTCAACCTCTGATACGTACCAGATACCTTGCTGGATGTCTGGTCGATATACGTCGAGGTCTACGTGTAGAGTTGGCTTGTATGTAGGATCTAGGGCATTGGGTACGCCAACTTTCTCGCCCTCCTCTACCTCAAAATCGTCCTCGCAGAAGAGGCCGGCGGCGAAGAAGGCGGAGGAGATTCGGTAGGGGTGACAAGAGGTCCAGCTGCTCGGATCTGTATGCGCATGGCACCATTGGGCGTGTATTGCAAAGGCATCTTGTTGACTTCAACAATTTGAACGTTTTCCCGTGAGGCGCCTCTTTGCACAGCCAGGTCAACAGCCTTTCCACAGACTGCTTCAATGATATCCTTTTCCGATCGATCTCCAGGGATCTCGACCACATCAATCTCACCAGAAATTTTAGCAATGGCTGCGCCCACCGCATTCGCCGCACCTTCGTGAATGGGCTGAATGCATTTGTCTACCACATTAAGATCCTCAGTGACAACAAACCCAGGAGATTTCCGGGGAAAACCAGATGGCGATAGAGCACAAACATCAGTAGTCGTTCCTCCAATGTCGACAACGATGATCTGAGGTTCAGCCGAGTCATCTGTAGCCACCCGCGTCTTACAATCCAGCCCAGCAAGGAAAGCAGCATCTGTCATGCTGTTTATAGGACCACTTGCGAATGTCTTGACGGGAAATTCTGCCGCAGTGTCAGCATCGAGTAGGGTCCCACCATTTTGCGATAGATAGAGGGGACATGCAAGGTGAAGACGTGCCATGGCGCGCTTGAAACCTCGCTTGACCCGGCGACCAGTTCGAAGGATAGCAGCATTAAGAATCGTTGCATTCTCTCGCTCCAGATATCCCGTGGGCCCAATACTGTGAGAGCAGGTCACCTGCAACTCGGGAGCTTCCGCGTAGAATAGCTTCTTGCATTGTTCTCCGTGTAGACCTTCATGATCGAGTGGGGAGAAAACGCCAACTAATGCAACGACTTTTATACCGGACGCGAGAATGTCTCGAGCGGCTTTTCGAACTTGAGCAAGGTTCAAGGGTGCAATTTCGCGGTCGTCGATTTAAAGGCCACCGTCAAGATAGTACGCTCCTCCATCTAGAATGCCGCGGAGGCCAACAGGAAAGTCAAAAAGGGAGGTATCTGGCGGGTCAATGGACCGCAGAGTCGTACCACGGCGACACGATCTAACCTCCTGGCATCGGCCTCGATGAGAGCATTTGTGAAGTGTGTGGTTCCAATAGTGACGCTCAGAACGCGATTTTGTTCGACTTTGGAATCCTGGAGAACAGCTCGGATTGCGGATTCGACGCCGCTGGTGATGTCCTTCGTGGTGGAAGCCTTGTGCGAAGCAAGCACGCCCCGGCCATGGTCATTCAATGCTTTAAGGTCTAAGATTGCCGCATCTGTGTTAGTACCGCCAACGTCAACGCCGATGCGGTACAGAGACATGGTGTCGCGGAAAAGACGGACAGAACGAGGTGTTATAGTTGGCCTAATCCTCCCAACCCGAGAATCTGATACACCTTTGTACTTCTGGAACAATCTATAAGCCTACGCACTCTTTGATAACTCGCATCGATACCTGTGTGTAGTTGCCCGACGTACAAATTCGCCGAGGAGGTTGGCCGAATGGGTTTGCCGACGCAAAGTTCGCCGAGCGGGGATTGCACGATCATTAATGTACAAGGTGAGCATCGAGATAAGCAACACAGGGGCTGAGAAGATAAGACCTAACGTAGCAGATGTGCTCTCGAGGCGAGCGCACTTCAAAGATGACCTAGCTAGAAGAAAACATCTTTAAAGACATCCACACCTGTCGGTCCCTCTGAGGCGTCCGGCCACTTCAGCTGGCAGAAACCCCCATTTTCCCTATTTGTCTGGTCAAAATCATTTCGAAATGATATTTTCGACCTTGCGCAAACGAATTGAGTTGCCGGAGGGGTCGCGCTGGTGGGTATGGCATGCAATCCCTCTGCGTGTGTGATGATTCTGACAGCTCTCCAAGAACGATGATGTCCGGCCAGTCGCGACCGAGCGGCGCACCTGGGCATTTTTAACTTATAACAATTTTTGTACAACAACACATCCCCTCGCATATGAATGTATGCTGAGAAATCCGCAGGGCTACTGATCAATTGCAATATTGCTACATATCTGACCGGGAGCGCGCTTATACCTCTAGGCCTGACTTGGTGGCAGGCGATCATAGGTGCCGTAGTCTTGCTGCTAAAGGCCGCTCTGTAGGCTATACTGACTGCTCTATAGCGATTGTCGTTGGCAATACGCTCGCAACTGCCGCACTGCTCCTCAGCTCTCTTGCTGGAGCTTACTATTACAGTACGCTGTCGACCAGTAGCACTTGAACAAACGCTGACTGAAGCAGTTGGCTTTCCAGTTTTCTCTCGAGCCGTTTGGGGTATATGGGGATCTCAGTTTGTTATATGGAATCGTATCTTCCTTGCATTTGGTAAGCCTCGCATCTTTATTTTCGCGGAACAACTACTTACACAGCTACAGTCTGGTCAGTTACACCCTACGAAGTTTTAGCACGATCGCTCACGCCCCGACAGGTACGGCTTCCAGTCATGGGTCGGTGGAGAATGCATCTACCTCATGCTCCTCTCTTGGGACCCCAATCTTGAGCAGCACATTCCGAACAGAATCCCTACCGAGACCGGCATGACATCCGCTCAATTTCTGGCATATTTCGTCTTCTGCATCATGAGCCTGCCAGCCCTCCTCATACGCGTTCACCGTATCCAGAGGTTCTTCTACATTACCAGCACAATCACTCTGACATTTTTCATTGTCTTGTTGATCTGGGCTCTCGCTACCATGGGATCTGAGGGCTTCGGCGATACACTCAATTCTGGTAGCTCAATTCCAGTATCTGGATCGCCATACAGGACCACCTGGCTGATGATATACGGCATCATGTCGACCATCGGTTCCATTGCGGCGGGTATACTCAATCAGAATGACTATGCTCGGTTCAGTGCGCACTCTAGGCATGCCATCTGGGGACAGGCTGTAGCTTTCCCTTTGTATAGCATCTTCGCCTCTGTGATCGGCATCCTTGTCACTGCAGGCACACAAAACCGTCTGGGCGAGCCTATTTGGAATCCACCTACCTTGTTTGTTCGCCTGCTTGAAATCAATAACAGTGCGGGAACAAGAGCTGCGGTATTCTTCGCCGGACTCGCCTTGGCTGTATCTCAGCTAGGAAGCAACATTTCAGGTAACGCACTCTCGGGAGGTTTGGATTTGGCCTCTGTCTTTCCAAAGTACATCAACCTCCGCCGAGGTGCGTACATTGTTGCTATTTTGAGCCCAGTCGTCAATCCGTGGCGCCTTGTAAACACGGCCACAACTTTCTTGACTGTCCTCTCCGGCTACAGCGTCTTCCTTGCCCCCATGACCGGAATTATGGCTAGCTATTACGTCATCGTCAGCAGGTCCAAAATCAATGTTGATGATCTCTACGTTGGTGATAGTAGCAGTATTTACTGGTATACGAAGGGGATCAATTGGCGTGCGCCTCTCGCGGTAAGTATACAACACTTTCAACTTTGATAGAACCATACTGACATTGTATCGAGTGGGTCGTCGGTGTGTCACCTTGCCTTCCTGGCTTCGTAGCCGCTCTCAACACATCAATCATTGTCAGTGAGGGCGCGGTCGAAATCTACTACATGAACTACCTATACGGATTCCTGTCCAGCGCCTTGGTGTACTTCCTGCTCCACTGGGCCGTGCCCGATAAGAAGATGGATAATTTTGTCAAAAGCAGTGTCTCTGCTCATGAGCTGCAGCAGCTATATGATGACCGCTGGCAAGTCACTATTGGTCAGACGCCAGAGAAGTTTGATGAAAGTGTCTCGGGACAAGATAACCTGGTGAAAGGTTCTTCTTAGCGGTTCACCGCCATAGCGTAAACCATGAATGGCTGCCTGTTGGGTAGACATATTCATTATATTGTGTTCCGCGTATCTCCATCTATGAGCGGGAAAAGGTCCCCTTCATCTGTCGTATTATGCCACTCAAGTACCCTTGTTCCGGGGTCTCATGTAACCTGCGACGAGGGAGGCAAAAATCACACCTGGCTCCAACCTTCGCCGGTGGCAGTCAGCTGCACTTTCAGAGTTTGAGTTGTTCGTGCTCTTCGTAAACTCGATCAGTAACGAGGAGTTGACAGGATTCTGGGGTCGACGTGAGTCATCCAATGTACCGTTAATCTGGCCGCTAAATAGTGCAAACGCTCGATCATAATTCATATTGTGTAGCAGATTCCTCATATATCTGTTCCTGCTCGCAACAGAACCGCATGATGTTGAGACAGCTTATCGATTATTGGAAACCTTTCAGCAAACACTACACAGGCTTGGGAGTACAGGAGATTTGGCGGCAAAGCTCATGCTTCGGCCAACTATCTTACGCATCGATTCGTTCTTTATACAGGCTTCTGAACTCATTCAGAATGGGCGCAGTGTAGTCACCAGCTCTACAGCCATGACTTAAAGATAAATTTACGACTCGAGTCACTGTGGGACGTTTAGCCTGCACATGAAGTTAAATGTGCTCACCAAGCGTCGAATTGATCAAGAAGACCTTTATGAACACTGTGGGGATTTGAGCAAGTCCTTTGCAGTGGGCATGAGCAAAGACAAACATCAATTGCGGCTTTGCCGAGTCTCAATTGGTAGCGATGTGCAGACCAGCAGCCAATAAGCGATTGATATTCCATGAACTCGAACTCCTCAGCGCGCTCACTGCATCAACTACTAGATTAGAAGGGTGGTTGTGGAAATTTACTGCATCTGAGACAACTAGTTGAATCCAATGAAGTAGCGACGTAAATTCTGAACTCTCTTTAGATTATACCCTGCGTGCAGTCTTTCCTTTCGGAACAATCTTGAATAGCAGCAATATGCAAAGCCCCGGTCGTATTTTGACTAGTATCCTACATCTTGCAGTATATTCTCGATGATGAATAGTTTTCAGCAGTGGTAAACAGTGCCAAAGGTTCAAATTGTGACTGCAGTGAAAGCAATCACTCTCGTCGCTCCAACGCTGATTCTTTTCTTGCACTTATGTCTTTAGTGTACACATTATGAAAATTTGAGCTTATGGTGTTCAAATTGCTTTATTCTAGTAGATATGCACATGCTGTGATCTATCAAAAGATTCACACGAATGTCTCAACAGAGGCCCATCATTTTAGATGCCTTGATCACCTTGGGGGCGAAAGGACGGAGGAAGCTCCCTCTGTCTGTCAGCTTGAGCCTCCTTCCTGAACAGCCTGCTGGGCGCCACTTCATTTGCACATCCTGATGTAGGATAACAGATTTTAGTATTGCAGCAGGCTGTAATACAAATATCGGTGGGCCCGCAATCGGTATCGACAATGCACGGTTGCTGCGCTCCACAGCCTTGATCCAGGTCGGTATTACCGCATGCGCTGATGCCAGCCGAGCCCGTCAAGCAGACGCACGTGCTGCTGCCAATGCAAAAGTTGACGTTGCCGCAAGTGGTAGCTGGGCTGCAAGTGTTGGCCGTCGGCCGAGCTGGGGCGATACAGGTCGTAGATGTGGAAGTGACCGTCTCAGTTCCGATGATAGTTGGGGTTTCGGTGACGGTGGTCGGGATCTGTCGAGGTCAGTGAATGATCATGAGCAGTCGAACATGGCTAACTAACAGCAGTTGTGACATCGATGGTTTGGGTCACAGTGGCGGTGACATCGTTTGTGCTGGTGAAAGTCTTTGTGACTGTTGGAGCAGGAATAGTTAAGCAGCTGCAGGCGTAGCTGATTAGCTCGCATGCAAAGCCAAGGATAGGCGCATTAGGGCAATCGCCGTGGTTGCCTTTGAGAAGCCTTTTAACAGGTGCAATGGTTGGTACAGGACAAACTTCGCTTGATGTCGTAATAGTCTGGATACTTTGGAGCATATTAGCTTGGCTGCCCAGCGAAACATGATTGATCTTGAATGAAAGATCCTCGATACTTGATCGTGAGGTGTAATCAAAAGAATGTCGCCACCTACATTGTTTTGGTCTCAGTCTCTGAGACCGGAGTCGTTGTAACTGTTACAGTTCCTCCCAATTCGCCTCCCGTAACAGTGACCAGGTTTTCAGCAGTGTCTGTGACTATGAAAGTCTGGGTAGCTCCAATGACGGAGGTGCGAGTGACAGGGGTCACTTTGAAGATCTTCTCCAAGCAGTACTCGAGGCCATTAGGATTGTCTTTAAGTTTCTGTGCTGCATGGTAGACTGGATCGTTGGTAGCCTTGCATCTTGGAAATAGATCAAAGTCTGGATAAGTGGGAGCTGCGACCGCCAGATTGACCAACAGAAAGGGCAGAATGTATATATGCATGTTTGCTGTTCTTTGGGTAAAAAAGAAGATGGGGAGAGTACAGCAGAATTATTGTGTAGCATGCAATGCTAACTGCACTGATCTTATAATGTGTTTTATGGCTGATCGCGTTGTGATATGGTCGGCGAAGCGATATTGACACGGGAAGTTTGAACCTACACATCTGTTCATGAGAGTCAGTGGCTGGCGATCCGATGCTTGAAAAAGGAAGATCCTTCAAAACACAGGCCTTTAAACTCGATTTAGCGTCATCAATCAATATCACTTTCCGCAGACGCCGAATTTTCTCACGGCAGGTCTCTCTCTCATTCGGCATTATCTTATAATGCAAGATTAACCATACACCAATCAGAACGTATCAATGGCAGGTAATAGCACCATAGAGTACAGTTGTGCTCATCTGCCTTATAGTCATCAAGGCTCCGTTTTTGCCAACATAGCGAAACAGATCAACAGGGGCATAGCCTTGCTCAAGAACTTGGCTGACCTGACAAACGCCACAAGCGTAGTTCAGACCAAGAATTTCGCTTATGGAGTCGTGTTTTGAGCACATGATCTACAATAGTAGGGCGAGTCTGTGCGCGCTAGATCTAAGTGCCAGAGTCTAACCTGCTTATTCTTGCGATCAGCATCATTCTTGGCCTGAGATATGACGTATCATTGAGACTTTCTCGTGTTAAATCTGGGCTTGGGCAGCTTTCCACACTGATGCACAAGGTATGTAGGTCAATCGTGAAACTACCCCATTAAACTTAAGATGGCAAGAGATTGAGTCGTCGCGTCACCGTGAACTGGATTGATCTGATCGCAATATGTGCCTCAGTATTGTAATACTAAAAAATGGCGGATTCAAAAGCATCAGCTCGGTAGCGTGGTACGCAACTGGAACACTATCCTACATGTCGTAGTGCACATTGCACACCGCATCTAGCTGATCTGCACAGCGACACGATTGGTCTGATATTTCTTTGTACTGGGAAGCAGAATCGTGCAGATGATCGCGATGCTGCCAAACGCAATGGAAGTGAACTGTTTATTGTCAGCCCCTCGATATTGTCATTAGGTGCAAAGTCGACTGACCCAAACATATTTCAAACTCTGACTATAAGCCCACTGTGTACCCTTTGTCGCGCCCGCGATAACTGCTGGTGTCATTCCAGGAATGTCAGTCGTCGCCAATGCCTCGGGATTTGTCAAGAAGGTAGTGACAAACTGTGTTGCGGATGTCAACGGCAAGCCGGCCCTAATGGCATACTCCGTGACATAAGCAGGTAGATTCTTTTCGAGCTTGGTGGCAAAAATGTTGTAATATATGGAGTATCCGATCGAGCCACCGACTGTGCGAATGGATAGCGACATGGCGGCGGCAGTAGTGATGAGCGCATCAGGGCAGACCAGCATAGCGACGGTAGCAGCGGGAACGAGCACACCGCCGACGCCGAATGAGGCCATAGATCCAAGCGCAACGACAAGCTTTTCGTTGTCTGGAGTCATGACCGCGAGGGAACCTGCAAAACCAGTCATAATCAGCACAGCGAGGAGAAGCACCTCGCGTGTATGGTTCGGGAAGAAGGACAACGCAGCATTGAATCCGATTGCTCCCAGGGCTGTCGTGAAAGCGGGGCCAATTCCTCTGACACCGATTTTGACTGGATCGGGATCGTAGACGCTGGTGAAGGTGACCGGAAAGAAGTTCAGAATGCTGAAGAAGTTCATGCCTGCTGCGAATGCGACAACGTATGCGAGACCGACGATGCGCTGACCCTTGAAGAGCTCTCCTGGAACCATGGGATGGCGAGCGAACTTCCACTCATACACGACCCAAGCCGCAATGAGTGCGAGGCCAGAGAGCATTGTACCAAGGACGTAGCCGGATGCCCATGGGTGAGTGTAGCCGCCTGACTGGAGAGATACGAGGCTGGGTGTCATTAGCGAAGTAGGTTGAACGTCTCTTCGATCACAGCTTACAAGAGAGTCAATCCGGTGATAGACAGGATACCTCCAATGAAGTCAATGCGTTTGATAATTGCCATGCGAGAGAAGCCCTCGGTGCGCGTGTGATTATGCGGGAAGTACGTGAACAACAGACCCAAGCCTACGATTCCGTTGAAAATGAGTGCACACCATGGCCCCCAGCGCCAGCCAACAGTCAAGTCCCGATGAGACCAAAGCTCGACGTAGAGAAGATATGGGCAGAATGGAAGGACAAATGCGGTCACCAAGGCAAGCGAGTAGCCTCGGAACTTCACAGGTACGACCTCGGCGAGCCTAATAGTGATCAGTGGACTGGGCTTCATGCTTGGAAGTCTGTTTGGCCTACCCAGCAAGTCCAGTCAATTCCCCAATGGCAGCTCCTACTCCGGAAAGAGCCATGCCAACGATTAGCTGAGCAAAGTTGTGCCCAGAGCCAACGAGCGCACAACCAATACAGATACAAAATGAGCCAAAAAGGGCAATATAGCGTTTGCCGAACAGATCTTGTAGATAGCCAGCATATGGGCAAGCAGCAGCGATGGCTAGAATATTGGCCGTTGGAAGCCACGCGGAACCTCGAGAGAGACCAAGATCCTCTTCGATGAATCCCAACGAGCCTCCGGTGAAGTAAAGAATGATCTGTGAGCCTGCTACACTTTAGCATGTATGACAAGAGTTGAAGTTTGGTCGGTTGGGTACCTGTGTAGAGGGCAGCGAGAAAGATCGCAGCGAAGATACTTCGTGTACTCCAATCAACCTTGCCATCTGAGTCGTCACCTTTGACAGCATATGAGTTGGTCATATCAATGCCTTCTAATGTTCGCTCCTTCTGCAGCTCGTGCGAAGAATCGGTAGGTGATTGGTCCACATTTTCGACATATTGGACCTCTTGCTTCTCTTGGCCATAGTCGGTCGTTGTTGTGTTTGTAGCCATGATACACGAAGAACTTCCAGTGAAGCAGTTTACGTGATGGAAGGAATATCAAGGATGGGCCACCTGGGCAGAATATATCAGACCAGGACCCATGGATATGCTATATCTTCGTGACATGCATCGACGTGCCTCCACAACCCGAACGACGTACTCCTGCAAATCTAGAACCCAACACACGGCGTTGCTAGTCAAGCACTCAGCATGCATTCAGACATGGGTGAACAAGTATCGCCCCACAGATACAACGAGAAAATCCGGGGTAGTCTCTTGGCTGTGCGGGGAATATGTGGCGCATTGTGACTGTGGTTTTTGATCGTCCTGTGAGCAGCTTGGGCGTTCATCAAACTGACTCGGTGGAATCGATACAGCTGAACAACGAACCAGAACCTGGCAATATTCGGTAAATTGATCACAACACCCCGCAACACGGGTCCTGGAATGCACGCCGGGCTTAGTAAATTCCGCCGCCCTGGCTGGAGGCTTACCTGGTGTAGGGTGGCTGTCTCTGCTGTTGGGGTTAGAATAATCGCCAAGCTACTCACGTTTCCCACAGAGTGAAGCTCTAGGTCTTGAGGGACTACATCTGTTTCGGTTTCTTCGAAGGTACTCGACATGGCCTTCCGGTTATAAATGCCAACTGTAGATCTTTGTGGGTGAATTCTCGGTGCTGTGGCAGGAAAGGACTAGTAGTCTCGGTGTCAGACCCACAAATCATGGCAGCAGATAGCCGTGGCACCGTAAGCCTCGATTTAAAACACTGTGAGCTCGAGCAAGCCCTGTGTGAAAAAATCAGCGGGAATGGCAATGAATTGCTGTACAGTCGAGCAATAACCGCTACCACGAACGCGATTAAGTCTAGACAAGACAAGTAATGAGAGCAGTGATTCGTAGAAGGGGATTGAGGGCAAGAACGACTTCCTATAGTCGTTCGGTGATCCGATCGCTTCAGGATCGTATTGTCTTGTAAAGTTCTATCTAGAACACCGGTTGAGGACGCCTAGCGAGCTCAAAAGCCGAGACCGATCACTTCTTCTGGCTCTCTTCGGCGATCAGAGCCTCGACGTCTCGCTCCATGAGCCAACCACGAACACTCTCCATGACTTTCTCAAGTGTCTGGCCTCCTTCCATCACATCGTCTAGGTCGTGCACCGTGATACCGCTTCGATGGTCCGTGACTCGTTGTTGACCCCAGTTGTAGGTGCGAACCTTGTCTCCGCGGCCCATCTTTGCCACGCCAACAACGCTCCTTCGCAGATTGACAATTTCTTCTTCCCTCTTCTCGCGTCTCAATTGGGCGATTCGCGAGCGCATGAGCGACCAGGCGCTCTCTTTGTTCTTGTGCTGCGATCTAGAATCTTGCATAGAAACTACCGTATTGGTCGGTATGTGCGTCAGGCGCACAGCAGATTCTGTCTTATTGACATGCTGGCCGCCCGCACCGCTCGCTCTCATGACTTCAAGTTTGATTTCCTTTTGGTCAAGGTAGTAGTCGCTTTCCGGATTTTCGAAGTCTTCCTGAGCTTCCAAATTTTCTTGCAGACTAGGTAGCACATGAACCGATGCTGCACTGGTATGTGTCCGTCCTTTGGTCTCAGTCGCAGGGACTCGCTGGACACGGTGTATGCCTGCCTCACATCTGAACACGCCGTACGCATCGGCATTTTCTATCTCAAAAATAGCTTCGGAGAGTGGCACTCCAGCTTCTGTTGTCCCATTGACATTCTCATATTTCAACAAGTTCGTCCGGAAGCCACTGCGATTGCAAAAGGCTTGATACATGCGGAACAAGTCACCAGCGAAGATGGCTGCCTCTGATCCTCCCGCTCCAGGACGTATCTCGAGAATGCATGGCAAGTGCGCAAACGGGTGCACTGGCACCAGGGAAGTAATCAGACTCTGCGATGCATTGGCGAGTTGTGTTCGTGATTCTCCGAGATCATCGGCAGCGAGCGAGCGTAATTCGGGGTCGGTTGTGGGGTCGTGAATCAGCGATGTGAGCTCTGTCACAGACTCAGTCAACATCAGTACATTGCATATTACTGTGACCCAATGCTCTCTCTGATGCTCACCTCATTGGCTTTGTCCCATTGCCCCAGAGCGTTTATAATGGGACTATATTCGCCCAACTTCTTCGCTGCACGTGTGTCGAAGCCATTTGCAAGTTTATCAGTGAGCTGTTTATGCTCAACAGAGATATCGCGAGCTCTAGTAATAAGAGCTGCAGGTACTACTTCAGGATTGGAAGCTAGTTTGTTAGCCTTTTACATGATGTGCGAGATACAGCAGCTTACCACTAGATTGAAAACGCAATTGACGTCTAATCAAGGGTTCTCCAACACGAGATAGACAGCTGCGACATATCCACTTGGCTGTTATCATTATTGTAGTGTGATTGAAGTCAGACAGAAATTCGCGACAGCTCCGACGCGCTTTCCGAAATTCCGCAAGCGCGGAACGTCGCGCTGCACGTGACACATGCTTCCCCCATCAGACTCCATACATAGAACGTCCAGTGAATGCTTGCATCAATTCCACTACATAGCAAAGTCTGTAGTCACCTTCCTGATAAGTCATATCTCGATCCGCATGCGACGTCATGTCTACCCCAGCAATCGCAAGCAGCTACGCCGAAGTGCCTAGTACAGCAGCGAAATCGGCAATCCGAACGGCATCACCCATCTCCGGGGATAGCCGTCCATCATCGTTATGAATGAGTACGCTCCTTCATACTCCGTTAGGCAGCACGTTTAGTAAACATCTCAATTGCAAAGACACATGACACCCCGACGCAGCAAAAGAGCTAAGACACACCACGATTCAGATTCGAAGCCAACGATGCCGAGTTCCAACGTTTACCCCCACCCTGAGCCCCGATTTACCCACTTTGCCAGTCGACGGTCTGTGGTGCACAGTACCAAGGGCATTGTATCAAGTACACAACCTCTTGCTACCTCTGCTGGAATTGAGATCCTGAGGAAAGGCGGTAATGCTGCTGTATGACGTAATTCATCTAGCTGTTGACCATCTACTTACACTGAACAGGATGCGGCAATAGCTGCAGCCGCGGCTATCAATGTGACTGAGCCTGGCTCAACGGGCATTGGTGGTGATATGTTCTGTCTCTTCTACGATGCCAAAACGAAGAAGGTCTCCGCCTTGAATGGATCTGGACGTTCTGGTGGGCAGGTTACCCTCGAGAAGATCAAGAAAGATCTCAAGATCAAAGATGGCGAAGTTGGCCACATTCCCATGCAAAGCGTCCATGCAGCTACTGTGCCCGGCGCAGCAGCAGGGTGGGTTGATACAGTTGAACGCTTTGGAAGCGGGAAAGTCACCATGGAAGACGTGCTCGCTCCAGCCATTGAATTAGCCGAAAAGGGCTTCCCAGTATCTGAGCTATCTGCTACATTCGTAAGCCTCCCATGTTTATATCTAGGACTATTGAAGACTGATATATGTGAAGTGGGCAGAGAGCGAAAGTCGACTGAAGGAGGCGTCGCCCAATGGCCATGAAATGCTCAAGAAAGACTCATCTGCAAAGGGTGGATGTAGAGCGCCCAAAGCTGGTGAAATCATGAAGAATCCGACAATCGCAAACACCTTCAAACTACTTGCCAAACATGGCAAGAAAGGCTTCTACGAAGGTGAGGTAGCCGAGCAGCTCGTGAAGGTTGTCTCCGACCTCGGAGGCTATCTTACTTTGGACGATCTAAAGCACCATGGCGAAACTGGCTCTGAGCCTGTGGAGCCGATCTCACTCAAGTACACGGGTCAGGGCGTAGGCGACAGCCCTATCGGTGGCATCGAGCTATGGGAGCACCCGCCCAACGGTCAGGGCATCGTTGCACTGATGGCACTCGGCATCATTCAGGAGTTGGAAAAGCAAGGAACCATCCCAAAATGGAGCCACAAAGACCACAACACCACCCAATACCTCCACGCTGTCATCGAGGCTCTTCGCATCGCCTTCGCAGACGCGCATTGGTTCGTCACAGACCCAAACGAAGTCAAAGTCCCATCAGCAGAACTCATATCGGAGAAATACCTCGCTGAGCGCGCGAAACTCTTCAACCCAAAGAAAGTAATCTCCTCACCTGTCCACGGCTCGCCAGCGCACCTGCAAAGCGACACCGTCTACTTCTGCTGTTCCGACTCCGAAGGCAACGCGATTTCCTTCATCAACAGCAACTACGGCGGCTTTGGCACAGGGATCATTCCCAAAGGCTGCGGCTTCACGCTGCAGAACCGCGGTGCGAACTTCAGCCTGGTCAAGGACCATCCCAACGTCCTAGCGCCGCGGAAGCGACCGTACCACACCATCATCCCCGGTTTGACCACTTACATCAGCGACGGCAGTCTGCATTCCGTATACGGCGTTATGGGCGGCTTCATGCAGCCCCAAGGCCACGTCCAGGTCTTGCTGAACCAAGAAGTCTTCAAGTTGAACCCTCAGGCTGCGCTCGACTCGCCGCGTTTTTGCATTGGCGGAGGTATGCCTAGCGCGGACGGCACGATGACTGATGCCACCATTTACCTCGAAGAAGGCATTGATCCCAAGGTTGTCGAGGAGCTGCGCGCACTGGGGCATAGTGTTCAGCAGCTGCATGGCTTCGGACGCGCCATGTTCGGTCGGGGTCAGATCATCAGGCGACACGAAGACGATGGTGTCTTGGTCTGGAGTGGCGGAAGTGATTTGCGCGGCGACGGTGCTGCTGTGCCTTTGTAAGGTAGACGGTAGCCAAACAGTAGCTTTAAGGCTATGTCCGAATCGTGCCGCAACAATGTAGCCATGCAAGTCGTGCCAGGTCTTCACTTACCGTTTCACATTCCATTCAATTGTAATTCGTAAACCGAAAGATAAACGCAGCCATCACAACCGTCGGCAGCGTGAGTACAAGCGTCCCCAAGCCCGATCCACCCTGCACGTCATCTCTCAGAGCCGACCAACAAATACTCAGCACCAGACTCGCCAACACAGTCGCAATGATGACCCAGAAGATGACCTCCCTATTTGGCCCCTCTTTGATGTAGATTCCCCAGCCGTATGTCAAACTACTCTGATCGATCATGCGGCCATCGACTCGCTTCGGCAAGCGCGGCAGCCAATCGCATCGAATGGGATTCAAATCATCATCGCCGTGTTGAAGATAGTGTATGAATATCTCAGGCGGCATTGGAGGGAGTGGCCGGAGAGGTTTCGGGGCGAAGTCGTATTCGCTGGAATTGACGGGTGGCATGCTTTCTGGTCTGTCGCATATGGAAATGAGGCCGCGGCGGATGTTCCAGAGGCTGAACTGTGGCTATGTGAGTATTCGTATGCTGGGTGATGTAGGAGACGGCTTACGTGTATGAATTCGACTGAGACGGGTTTGAAGAGAGAGGTGAGGCGGGACTTGTAGCCGCGTGCTTTGTGGTAGGACGTTTTCATGGCTTGAAAGAGGGTTGCGTCTGACTTTATGTTCGTCACATCTAGCTCAATGAGGGTCTTGTAGATGCCGCTGGTCGTGATGCAAATAGCCAAGTATCTCGTAGAGGCGCTCGAGGATGAACCTGAGACAGCTATCGTGGCACCTGTTGAGTTACTGACGGGGCCAGGTAATTGCGATGGCATTGTGCCTGAACTAGAGGAAACTGGATGAGTCGCAGAAGATATCGCGTTGTTGGAAGTGATGTTATTCTCCGCCTGTTGCGGTGATTGAGATGTTCTGGGATTGGCCAGTGAATGTGCTATGGAATCAACCGCCATAGAATCTGTGTTGTCGAAGTCTGCGTGGAGTAGCTTTCCACAGTCCTGTACTGGGGTCAGGGCTCTATATGAGATGTTGGAAATGCGATTGAGAAGATAAACTTACACATCTCCACTCGACTCGTCGATAACCATCCCGAACGGCAGGTCTCAAATATTCCTGTACCTTCTCATACACCCCCTTCATTGATACCATTAGGCCGCGTTCTTTTTCGTTACCAGACGCAACGTTTGATTGTGTGTGAGCACTAAGAGGCTGTCTTGCCAACCTAGCTCTTTCGTTGTGCTTTGTATTCTCTACAGCAATGCGGAAATCCAACAAACCCTCGCAAAAGTCGTGCATGGCGTCACTGTTCTGCAAAAACTGGAGGTCGGGCTTTACTACTCTGCGCTGTGGTGAGCGTAAAATTTCCTCGTTGTCACTGAGTCCTGGAAGACCATTGCTCTCATCGCCAAGCACAGGTTGGACTAGAGATCGATCGAAGCTGTCGCATTCTGGAAATCGAGCCTTTGATCCTTGAGAATTGAGCAGTGGTTGTAGGATAATCGCATCGTGCTCAGCAAGGTACCTGCTCATGGCAAACTCTGACTGGGAATCGACCAAGTCTAATGGCAACACTTCGCCGGATGAAAACCGTGCACTGCAGAGAGTCTTGATATCCGCAGCAATTCCACTATCATGCTTGATCAAAGCTCGTGCCACGAGTCGTTGGCTCTTATTTTCGCCTTCGCTGGCAAGCCTAGCTCCTAGTTCTTTCAAGAGCCGCGCGATGTTTCTCTCGCACCTGTCCGGAGTAGACAGCGCAAAACAGTCTGTCAGTAGATTTGCTACACCTTTGAGGCCCATGAGGGCCGAGGCGAATTCGAAGCTGATCGGGACTGGTTGGACTGAAGATCTTGTAGAGGCTGTGTCCAACGCAGAGAAAGACGTCCAACGGGAGCCCTGCGAGGATACAGATGAGTCATCGCGGATGACTATATGATCGGACTCCAACTCCTGTTCTTTGATGCTGATTCGCGGGCTCTCTTCGTTATCTGTGGTGTGGGTGTTGAGCAGGTGCATTGACGGTGAAATGGCGCGATTATGCTCCTCTCGTGGTTCTTGTTCTCCTCCCTCTTCATTCGGAAGGTATGTAGAATGTTCTTCGACAACCTCGTCACGACTTCGTAAAGAATTGGCGTTTTGTGCAGGATAACCGAATTCCGGCAAGCGAGTAGGCGCATCAGGTCCGTCCTCGCCCTGGTAGTGCGATGGCGAACGGCCCCTCACGACCAGTGGGTATGACTTCCTCTGGGCTATGCATATCCAGTTTTCGCTATTGCTGTCATCGCTCGAATTTGGTTTTGCAAGAAGCTCAACAATGAGATGATAATACTGTTGTATTGCCCGGCGTTTCCCATTGTTCGCGGTAGCACTTTGGAACTGTATTCGTTCCCACACCACGGTTTGGTTGGCGACTGTTGTCGTCGAGTCGAAGACTCCCGTTTGCGATTGGCTCAAAAGTCGCAACGTGACCGATTTTGCTGGTTCCTTGCTTCTCCTTCTCTTAGGCTCAATCTCAATCAATTCGATTGCCTTGCCATGATTCCCTGAAGCCTCCGCTCTGAGTCTAAAGGCAAGGCTGACTATAGGTATCAAGTCGTGATTTCGTTTAACGAAAGCACCGTTAGGCACGTATCGGTCCAGGTCCTGGCCGATACTCGCCCAACACGCGGTTAGCGCAAAGTAATTTCTTCGGTATGTCGTCCAAGCCTGGTTGCCACTCAAGAAGAAACCTTTCTCGATGTGGGCGTGAATGTCGACATCCAACAAATGATCATGCTTTATCAGAGGGATAAATATCTCTGTAGCGTACCACGGCGGTGCTTGCTGATCAACGTGACTCGATCCATGATGTTGGGCCGCCCTCCAAGGCTCTGTTGACGCACGATGATCGAATAAGTATGGCGCGGATAGGCTGCCATCGCGCAAAACAGGTGCAATGTTCAAAGGCGCAAAGCGCTTGTGTAGTGGCTCAGCTGCCATTGTGCGTGGCCTTCTGATAAAACTCCAATTCGGGGCAGCAACTTTGTTGTGTATCGTCAATACAAGAAGAGTGACGAGAAGTCAATATAAGAAGAGTGGTGAGAAGAGAGATCGTCGGGGTAAGATGAGCGATGTTCAAGCTTTCAAGCGGGGTCTGCACACTCGAGATACGCCAATGTGGGTTATGATCAAGTGTTGATTGGTGCAAGCGGATAGTAACCGAGCCGCTCTCAGCCTTGTTGCCTGCTTGGTGATCCTGCCCATGGGCTCCTACCAGTCTAGTCATGCGAAGTCATCTTTCGAGATGTATTTCGAAAGGCATGCCCTGCGCATGATGCGTCGAGCATTAAAGGCAGTCCGTTTATGCTTTCGTCCGTCCAGTCCTCGTCCTCCAACTCCTCACCCCGTCGTCAATCTCCTTCCTCGTAACTCCATCTTTGACTAACCACATGGTGACACCAAGAGTT
>Ga0265780_10004275_pt1 | contig 18464 bp, 19 predicted proteins | sample P1T30metagenome_FD_192432 | JGI IMG/M metagenome (GOLD analysis project Ga0265780, IMG submission 192432) | Plant litter microbial communities from East Loma Ridge, Irvine, California - P1 T30 | ecosystem: Environmental > Terrestrial > Plant litter > Unclassified | place: USA: California...
CGCTGCCTACTTGGATTCCCCAGTTTGCGACTATCAAGACGACCAAAGAAGCCGGTACCCCTAATGCGTTCCGGGCGTCGAGCGAGAAGCCGGTGACTGAGATCATTCATCGAGAGCCAAGCACATCCTGCGGCTGTACAGGCAGCTGTCTCAAGCTGAGAGGAATAAAGTTCGACAAGATAGTGAGACGCGTCGCAATTGCAGCCGAACATGGTACGCTCGACAATATTCCCATCAAGGCAATGTCTCGCCAACCCTACCATCCACCAACACAGGACATCCACGTCTATCGTTTAGAAGCGGTCTCTAGCGGCGACAACTCCGATCGACTCAGCCACCCGCTACGCACGACGGTCAAAAGTATTGTCGTCTATTCCAGATATCACGTGCGCGATGAAAACAAATTCTATGCGGGATATCGGCCGTATGGCAAGCACTCGTTCCTAGATTGCATGCTGGAAGCTTTGAATATCGACCTCGCCCAACCGCCACGACTGAAGCTCGAGCGGCTGCCCCAGATCGGACTTCTGTTTTCCGACTATCTCTACAATGGGACGCAAAGCCTCGGAACAGCCATGATGTACTACCACGATCTGGACCTCCAAAACTGTCGTGGCTGGCAAAAGGACTGGAGCCTAGCGCACACTGAAATGGTACAACGCCACCGGCTGCCACAAAGGCAAGCATTCTTGCAAGACCTGGAGCTCGCAATGGCAATTCAGTTCCGAGTCCTCGAAAAATCCGCCAGGTCGGAAAGAACGTCTCATGGCGGCGGCGGCCCGGGACATGAAGTTCCAGGGATCTCTCGCTCGCCCGACTCGGGCTACGAGCGAGTGTTTTTCAAAACGGAAGATCAACATCTCGGCGTTGGGCCCGGGGTCCTGCAAATCGGCGACGAAGTGGTGGTTCCTTTTGGGTCCAGCAGACCCTGGGTTCTCCGGAGCCATGGTGACCATCACGTTCTTGTGGGTGAGGCTTTCGTGCCGGGCATCATGACCGGCCAGCTGGAGGAGCTCTGGAGGAGCGGAGATCTTGAATACACGGATTATTTCTTGCGTTGATGGCGCGGTCGATGAAAGCTCAATTGAGCAGCGTTCTGCGTCAGGTATAGGACTGGGTTCGTGGTATTCGTACTGCGATCTATTCGATAGGATGGAGTTGGAGTCCACTAACAAAGGAGAGCAAGAGGGCCGGTCCTTCGCCTTTCCCATTCGCGCTTCTGTGGATCCTCTGAATCAGCGTGCAATCTCTATTGTGCTGCAGTTGGACGACGAAGTGGAATTTGGGTGGAAGGATGGCAGGATTGTACAAGGCTGATGGTCGGAGGCAAGCCGATTGCAAGCAAAGAAGTCAGAATGCAAGCAGCCAGTGTCGAAATCCAAGGCAGTAGAGCAAGAAATCCTGACAGCCTCTCCATCTGCCGTACAATGCCGTAGCCCGATCTCCTCCAATCCCATCACCCCGTCTCTTTCTTTTGTCAGAACTCAAGGCACCCTCGCAACCTCGCCCACCCCCAGCGCCGCAACCTTCGTCCCAAATCCCTCCTCATCCACCCACGTCTGCGTCTCCTGCACTCCATAGCTTCGACTCTTCAGCCACCACGTGCTCCAACCTCCTCTCTCGACGGGTCCATCATGGGCTCCGATCCAATTGTCCACGGAGAAAGAGGGTTGCATGGAGCGCAAGGAGTGGAGTATGGCGAGCCCGCCGGGAGCACCATGCACGACGGTACCGCCTAAGCACGCGGGGTTGCGGTCGTGGGAGAGGGAGTGGATCAGAAGGGAGAGGGTTGCGATTTGCTTGATGGCTGAGTTGCTGTCTTTGATGGTGGTGGATGGGGAAGTGGGGTTGATATCATTGTTGGCACTGGTGGTGATGCGAGGCAAGAGGTGTGTGGTTAGCCAGGGGTGAAGAGTGGTTGGAGGGAGGCCGTGTGGAGTGAATAGGATGGAGAGGGTCGGAGTTGTTGCTTGAGGTTGACTGTGGTCGGGTTTTGACTCGGACTGCTGCTGTAGATTCGGGAAGACTGAGCCAGGCGCGCGGTAAGTGATCGCGATCCCGTTGTGGACTTTCGTTAGGTCCAGGCGGGTGGGCGGGAGGTGGGTGATTGTAATTTCGCCTTCAGCACTGGAGGGCGTGTGGGCTGGTAGCTTGATTCTGATGGTACTTTCTTCGTCTCGTCTTGCGTCGTAGGCTGGGATGGCGTGCACGAGGTCCTCTGCGAAGTAGTTCCATGATTTGATCTTTCTTGCCGCTGCGGGCGTGGTCAAGATGTTGACATGTTGATTTTTGGGTAGCGTGCAGAGTGTCTCGCGGTGGCAGTGGTCTGGCTTATCTTGCGAAATAATTATCAAGTCTAGTTTCTGCTTGAGTTCGGCAAGGGATGTGATGTGTGGTTTTCCAGTATGTTTCGTGAAGTGGAAGCTTGGGTGCAGAACGGAGGCGTGACCTGCTAGCCATGGGTCCATGAGGATGTTGAATGTGCCAGCGAAGTGGTCAGGGTGGTCTGATGTCGTGACGGTCGGAGAGAAGGCGAATAGAAATGTGCAGTCCGAGTTGAGCTGTTGGATTGACAGGGACATGATAGCTGTGTATGTCCGAGTGCATGCGATTTCTTCGGGGTATCATCTTGTTCTTGTGTAGCTGATGGAGTTGAAAGCAAAGAAAGAGGAAGGAAAAGAAGAGAGAGCGAACACTTGCAGGAAGGGACGGGATTGTTAGCTGCACGACATTGATGCATAGTGGCTTACCATGATTGTCTGAATGAGGGCAGAATTGATGAGTGTTTGCGTACGCCGAGCACAAGTCTGGGTGGATGGCTGAAAGTACGACGGCATGTCGATATAAATAGTTTGTTAGTTGATGCTTCGCGGTTACAAGTACAGTAAGGTATCGTGGGCTAAGTAAGTATACGCTCACGGTACGATCCACCACCTCTCCACCCACCAAGAGATGTTGCGTGGTGACAACTTTCTCCACCTACCAGATCTCCAGCCTCCGAAGATCTCGGACGCGGCGCACGATGCCGCGGGAAGGATCGAGCTTCCACAGCTGTAGAGGAAGTTTGAACCGATGATCGACGGTAGATTGACCTTGGATGTAATCTTTGTAGATGACCATGTCGCCTCGCAAACCGAGAAGGGAGCTTTGGCAGTGCTATCGGAGCAAGATACCGACTACAAGATAACCGACCGCACGCGCTGGAGGAAGGAATCAAATGATTGGGAGGACTGAGAGAACTGGGAAATTGGCAGCGGCAGGAGGGCAACAGGCATGGCTGGCCAATGCTCATCACCGCGGACGAGACTGGACCTGGATGGTTTCCTTTTGTAGTCGGCCCTGCCGTCTTCTCGCTCCATCATTGTTATTGTTCAACTTCGTCCCATCAGCATGGAGACATTCCCGCCATCTCTGTCACGCGAAATCTCTCGAGGTGATACAGTATATCCGGCGGATGCCGAGAGCCGAAGAATGACGCGCGAATGAGAAGATCAGGCCAGGCATGTAACGAAGACATGAGACAACAAACGGAGGGCAAGACTCGGTGGGTGCCTGAGTAGTGCAGAGCGTGCATGCCTGACTGGTGAGGAAAAGGGAAGGTTGAATAATGTTTGGTAGGTTACCAGGCGGCCAGCTCCACTGCTACTCGGTGCGATGCTTTCTTGCCGGGCAGGCCGTCACTGTCACTGACGATACCACTACATGCCTAGAGGTACTACTGATATAGCAGGCTATTATCCCCTCAAGTGGTCTGCATGAGCATGAGCATGAGAGGTGGGTGAAAGTACGGCAAGTTCTGTCATATGACACGGCAAAAGCTGTCGAGTCTCGAATTGATTGTGGGCTTTTGCAGTGTTTCCGACAGGCGTTTGAATGGACACGACGCTGCCATCGCAGTCCAGTCCAGACCAGACTCGCGTACACCTCATTGGCCGAGCTTAGGCCGTCCAGTCGTTTTGAGCAAGCCCTTCCACTCGCTTTACCCCTCCTCTATCTCTACTATCGTGCACTTATCGCCTCGTCGTCGCAGACTGACTACTACTGCTGAATGACTGCACCACTTCTCTCATCACCACTACTCCAGCCAATGCTACCGGCTGCTGTCGTTGTTGCTGTTGTCATTCCTCCATAGTAAATACACGCACTAGTATTTACCTCTCACCACACCTGCTGTACCTTGGCTATTGGCCAGCCACTCCACAACAGCAGCGCCCGTAGCTCCACGAAGGACCTACAGCACCTTACCTTACCTAGCTCAGCTCCAAGGTCATCGCCCACACACACACACACACAAGACTGCTGCCACTGGCCACTGCCACAGTACCTACTGCCACCAGTCCGACGAGTCTCCGTCCAGCTCGACCAACCAGCCAGCCAGTCCGATCACTCCTATCGCTCGAGCTCTCTCTCGCTGCCTCTCTGCGTCTCTGCCCTCGCCGCGTCCTACACGCCTCTCTACCTCTGCTCGTGCCTGTCCCTGTGCCAGGGTACTCGCCTGCCAGCTCTGCTCTGCGTGCGTGTGTGTGTGTGGCTCCGGTACGCTTCACTTCAGCTGCTGCTACTGCTATTGCTACCGCACTGCTGCTTGCTGTCGTTGCTACCACCGCGCCGCCGCCGCCCACCAGCTCCTGTCCGCGCCATGCCGCCGAGAGCTCCCCTTCAGACCTCCTTCTCTGTCACCGATGTGAACAACGAGGTCGTCTGTCCGCTCCACAACCAGGATGGCAGCCATTGCCGCAAGAGATGTCTCGGCGTGAGTCTTGCTGTCTCGTTCGCTGTCATATTGTTGTCTTCATCACCACATGCTCTCTCTCTCTCTCTCTCTACCTCTCCGTCTCACGATCCCGTCCTCTCTTCACCATCGCTCTTGCCTTGCCTTGCCATTGCTCAACGTCTTACCTACCGCAAAGACCTCGTAGTAACAATGCATATGTCCACAGGAGAAGCGCTACCGCTCCATGCAAGAACACATCCGCCGTGCTCACCCCGAATACTACATCCCCAAGTTGCCGGCTACAAAAGAGAGCTTTGATCTCATGATAACCACACCTCCACATGAGCTGCCACAAGAGACATCCCCACAACAACAGCAGAACAATGTCCACCACCCGGTCATGCCGCAGCACTCTGACCCGTCAGGTCTGTCACCCGCCTTCAACCTTGATTCCACCCTAGGCTCATCGTTGGCTCAAGGCTACGGGAACCTCCTCGGTCAGCACGACGGAGGATACTACACCGCCGGCGACAGTGATGCTGCCATCATATCCTACAACATGCAGGCACAGCAGCGCTCGTCAGACGAGTATCGTCGCGGCTCGCTCCTACCTGCCGCTTCTGCCGCTGCAACTCTTGCTCAGTTGCGTGACTACAGAGGCGCTGGTGGTGATGCAGACTGGGCGGGCGATAACATAGAACAGGTGATCTTCCCCACCATGCAGTTGTCGCCAACAAGCACTGAGGCCGACTTCCTCCAGAACTATTACGCCGGCCACGCCGCCGATATGAAGCCGCATGGGTACCACGTCGATCCGACGTTGGACGAGCCGCCCTTCTTGCAAGACCACAATCCCTTCCCAACCACCACAAGTCAAGAGCAGCCGGGGTTGCTACCGAGTATGCTTCCTCGCTCGCCCACAGATAGACATGCAGCGCTTGCACCCCTGCAAAGAAGTCATTCGCGGCAGCACACGCGTCCTCGGAATAAGAGTTTGACCCAGGCTAAAATAGCGAAGCACGAAAGGAGGCGAAGCAGAGACATCGCTAAACGCAACAGTTTGGACCGTAGTAAATTCTCGATTGAACCGACAGCTGCATCGCTGTACGGCAAGCGGTGGGAGGACCTGCTGGATGCAGCCACGAGCGCTACAGAAGAAGACGGCTCACGAGATCTCACACCTGTAAGTGCAGGTTGCAATCGAACGTCCCGCCATCACAGACACAAGTTAGGCTGACCTTCACAGATACCCGCATCACCATACCAGTCACCTCAAGGCCCCTCAAGGACCTCGGTCCCTCCTACTGCATTTGCTTTGGGCTCTCAATTCCAGTCTTTCCAGGCTTCGCCTCTCAATCGAGCCCTGACACCACCTCCTGCCGATGCAGGACTCGATCTACAGCAATACACATCGGTGGACTCGTCACTTTCCTCCGGCCTGTCACATCAACATCACAACTCAACCGACTCCGGCTCACAATTCAACATCATGCCACCTGGTGCTATGGATTCCAACAACACATCTCCAATGTTCGCTCCCGCACAACCCGTGCAAATCTACTGCGCGGGGTGTAGGCGTCTCAGCGTGCTGAAAGAAAGCTATGCATGTACCAACTGCATATGTGGGATTTGCGGGACGTGTGTGGAGGCGCTGGTCGAAAATCAGCGAAACGGCCGGATGAGTGGGTGTCCGCGATGCAGCATGAACTACGGCGACTTCAAGCAGTTCCAGCTCGACGTCAGATGAGGCTTCTTGAGGGCAAACACATTGGAAGCCCGACTACCTTGCCTACATCTTGGCAGATTGCAGGCCCGCATTGACCTGCAGCGCAGCCGTACCCAATTGCGAGCCTGAAGTGTGGACATGACTCACTACTCTATGCTCCCTCTCACGTCGAATCCATGTCGATGTGGAATCCCAACGACGGCATGTTGTTACGTCCGCTGTACATACAGCTTGCCAATCCACACCACGCCACGCTGCGCCACGATGCTCCCCATCACATCACGACTCTTCACTCAACGACTCAACCACGACTATCAACGACCCTCGACAACGAAACTAACAACTCGATCCCAGACTCTCCTTCACTTTCATCCTAGGCTACGAACGTCCGCGACCATGACACGGGCCAATTTGTCCTTTTCTCAGATGACTGTTCGGGAATACATCATCACCTCTTCCATCCTGACCTTGCTCCTTACCCACCTTGGAGCGAAACAAAAATTGAATGTTTGGAAACGGCAGGCGTAACGCATTCGCAGGCGCAGCTGATAAGAGGCCGGATCGTCTCTTGTTGCTCGCCACTTTCTCCCTTTAACAGCCTGACGTTTCTCAACAGGTGAAGAAGCCGCTGAAATTTTTCGGCGTTCCTTTTATTTGTTGTTTTTTTGGGTCGCCCTTGATGACCAAATTCCAGCATGATCTGCTATCCAATGACCTACTTGCTCCGATTGGGGTTAGTTCGGGGGACACAAGACAGACACAAACACAATATTGTTTTCTGCGCTGGCGCTGGGGCAAATTCTTCTCGGGGGATGTGGCGTTACTCTTTCTCTTTTCTTCTTGGGACCAAAGTGGCGGTAACGGTTTGATTTTTTTTCCCTGCCTCCTCCTCTTCTCCTTCTCGTGAGGCGCTGGCTTTTCTCTACTGACTGGCCTGGCGAATGTCGCCGTCATGGTTTATATCGAGCCTAATAGACGAGAAAAACAAACACTCTCACCATGGACTTCGCTATCACACGATTACTTCACTATCTCGAGCAGCAGAGGAGTTATTCGAATAAAGATGCCTTGATTCCATTTCGAAATCAATAAAAGAATATTATCAGTTCATCACGCAATATTTCCGGAAACACTCAGCTGCCTCTTGACCAAGAACGGCTCAGTAACCGATCAGAGCAATGCCTTACAAATTTCGATTCCTGCTGTTCCGATCGTTATTGTTACTGCTGCTGCTATCCCGGTTCTGCTCTGAACCTGTTGTTGTTGTCGTTGTTGTGTAGTAAGATCCCGGCCCGGGCGGGAAGAAGGACATTGCGCCGAAGTTGACGTCGGATAGGTCTTCTCGTTGCTGGTCCTGTGGTGAATCTCTTTGTGCTCGTTGCTGGTGGTGGTCTTGGCCGTTGACACTATTGTTGGTGTGATTGTTGGTAATGGTGGTGGATGTCGAGGGCGTGTTGGTCGTGTCTATGGCTTGTTGTTGTCGTGGTGGTGGTGGTGGTGGTGGTGGTGGTGCTGATGCTGATGTTGAAGCCGATACGGGTATGTTGTTGTTGTTACTATTGTTGTTGTTGTCGAAGCCGACTACACCTGTGAAATCGGAGAAGTCGAAATCCGGCAGGTTGAGGTCGCCCGTGTTGGTTTCTACGGGGAAGTATTTGTCGAATTCGTTCTGTTTGAGGAAGGATGAGATTGTTAGTGGGGTTCTTCGGATTGTAGAGGCATCACTAAAACATAGAAATCAGGAATATCAACTCACCCAGTCGATATCGTCCATCAAGACGTCGCCGCCACTTGTATTTCCTGAGCTCGATCCCGCGAACAATTGTCCGCTCGTCACGCTGTTCTGTCGACTATCGCCAGGGGTCGTTGAGCTATCGGTCTGCTGCTGGTAGGGCTGGGGCTGGAATTGAGCTTGTGGGACCAAGGGAGGTACTGCGGGAGCTGTGAGGATGCTTTGCTGGTTCATCTGACCGTAAGAGTCGACGAGCGGGATTGCTGGTTGCATCGTCTGTTGCTGTTGCTGTTGTTGATGATATGATTGATGATGCTGCTGCTGGGGTTGTTGCTGTTGATGCTGTTGCGGCGGCGAGTATTGATAAGACGACGAGACATCAACACCCTTTTCGCGCATCGACGACGCGGTGCCCATACTGCTGACGCGCGCTTCCATTTGCGTAGTAGCCCTTACGCGCCGCATCTGGTGGAAAATCTCCATGCGATCGCGTAGATCCGTGATGACCAGCTCTGCTTTTTGCTTAGGCGACAAATGCGGTGGGATATCGAAAATGTAGTCCAGACACTTCCAAATCCGGGCAGCGTCCTTGCGCATCGGGTACGCGTAGACCTCGACCATCAGTAGTAGCGCCGAGTGGTACTGGTTGAAAGCGCCTTTGTACCACGACCACGGGGCTATGGAAGGCGTCGTTTCGAGCGCAATGGCGTTTTCCATCTGGGCCAGTCCGGCTTCGATTAGGACTTGGCGCAGGCGGTCGGGCATTTTGGTTGTTGTGCTGAAGAGGTAGCGGTGCAACACTTGGATGTAGAGGCCGTTGACACCTAGCGCCATGATGTGTCTGGCGAAGATGTGCAGTGGGTTATTATCATTTAGCATGGGGAAGAATCGGGCTTCCAGGGAGTTTCTGAACTTCTGTACGCGGACGAGCACGGAGGTGAGAGTCTTTTTCTTCTTGTCTAGGGCGATAATGTCGAACCAGATCTGACGTCGTATTTCGATGCACTCCGCGCGGATGCGGAACAGTGTGTTGTCGGTCCAGTAAGGCTGATCTTCGATGGCTCCGTCTTTGCTGATGAAGTCTGTGTCGTTGACATTTGCGGGCAGTCGAGTGTCGTAGTCCTCCTTTCGAATCTGGGGTCTCGGTCCTGTGGCCTCGCAAGTCCGCTGGTCAAGGAAACAAAGCTGGTGCCAAACCATCCTGCGAACATGGATTTCAATCGGCGTCATGTTGTAATGGCTACCATCGCGGTGCAAGCCCATGCATTCTGCCAGGCGGATTGCAGTTCCCACAAGCGCCGAGTGTGCTCTCGACACTTCCGCCCTGACCAGAGGAATGAGATACATGACAAAAGCCTGCATCGTGTCGACCTTGGTGGTTCGCAGGAAGTTCGCTTTGCTCAATGCCATCTCCGAGGCGGATCGAAGACTGTCAACGAGCGCGGCTTTAGTGCTTCCAAGCCGTTGCATGACTTGCTCGTTTGTCATGCTGACGGCAGCAGAGAACATTGCGGCAAACAAGATGGCTTGTAGAGAGGGTATTGGCTCGCTGCCGGTTCTGATGTTGCTCCAGAATAATGCGTACTGCGCCTCCATGGTCGGACGATGGACGATCTTGGCCACGTGGTGCACTGCATTGTAATACTGTGCAATAAGTTGATCTGCCACGGTCTTCGACGGCAGGTAGTCCATCAAACTCGTGCTCACGTTCGTGCCCGGGAAGAAGAAGCTGGAAGCTGGAGCGATGTAGTCCGGTCCAGGTCCGATATAACTCTTCGGCGAAGCCTGTAGCCTGGCCCTACCCTCGGTGAAAGCAGGTTGAGACTGGGTCGGTTGCCCTGTGAATTGAGCACCCTGGGCACTGGGTCCCCATCGAGACTTGCCAGCCTTCACATCGTTGAGAGTATCGTTGAGCTCATCTACAAGCTTCGGTCGAATCCAGCCCCCGATGCGATCAGTAATCCGCATCTTACCCATCTGGACGCCAAGATCCATCATCTCGTCGTCGCCATTGTCTTCGTAGCCCGCATCGAGAGCGGCCAGTGGCGTAGGTTCGAGAGCCTCTTCGTCTTCGACCTCACTCTCGTCCTCGCCATCGTCGTCCTCGGCTTTCATCACAGGAGCATTCTGCGTTGGAGGGAGGATGTTAGCACCCCCAATGTGGTGCTTCGTCCGAGCCGAGACTTCACGCTCCAGATTCTTCTCCAAAGCACCCATCCGCTCCTTGATGTCGGCCAACTTCTGCTGACTTTGAGAATCGAGAGCAGGAGCGAGATAGAGGCAATCTCGGCGGAAACGAGTACAGTTTGTGCATGGCGCCTGCTTGTCGCACTTCAGCTTTCGCCGCCTGCACTCGAGACAGCTGGTGATCAACCTGTTCCGGCGACGGATGCGCGGCGGCGCGGACGAGGCTTTGGCAGCATCGTGTGGCACGGTGTTGTCACGGAAGACACTTAGATTCTGCGGTGGCGACTCGCTGCCTTGGGCTGTGGAGGAGTAAGTTGACAGCGGTGGTTGGCTCTGGTAGGCCATGGTGTGGTGATAGTACTGGTCGCTGCCTTCTGGCTTTACGGCCGTTTCGCTTGCAGGGTCACTTCCTAGCGGCGCGAGAGGTGCTGATGCTGGCGATGCTTGTCTTGTACAGTAGGGCTACGAGAGCTGCAAAACACGGTCCCTTCCGGCTACATGTGCATGTATTGTAGATAAGAGAGATCTGAAAGTTTCCATCTACGTCGACGCGTTCGCTTTCTGGTTCGTGGTTAGCTGACTGAACGTGCGTGCGATCCAGAAGGCAGACGACGCACTTCGGTTCGAACTTCAAGGGTCGGCCGAGACGCTCGCTTCCAGCCGGTTTCTTCTCTTTTGATTGGTTATCGTCATATGGACTAGCAGTAGGGCGGACCGCCCGGATCAGCCGATTTTGGCGTAGATCTCTCGACGATCGGTTAGAAAGTATAAACAATTAAACATGCATATTGCGATTTGGTCAAGATGATATATCTTGAATGTGTGGCATGAAGATCCCATGGCACAGACTCGTGGCCGGAGTTGGTGTCGATGATGCAGCCAGCAGTTGACGGTCTCGATCGGCGCCGCAGTTGCAGCCTCTCACCAATGTGACTGCAATCGTGCTGACCGCATGATATACGCCACTTCACCATGCTTGCCCGAGCCCTGCGCTCTCGTGATAAATCTCTTGCGAGCCATTACTATTGTGTGCCCACAAGATAGCATGCCGTACTGATGAGCCTGGCCACCGTCCACGACTTCCACGTAACTTACACACATATACATAAATGTACAGATTCCAGCACGCTCAAGTATGTACACCCCACCTACCCACCTTCTCCATAGCTCCCTTCCCGCCTTCGGCCAGAACACCATCCTTCTCGCCTAACGCACCAGCAATACACTGCCACCCATCCCTTCCACCACCCCACCTCAATACCTCCTCTCTGAACTTCGCACCCGCCTCAGGGTCAATCGCACCGCCTTGTGTCCTCTGGAAGACGTCCCTCCAGATTTTGCCTGCAATCGCACGATCGAACAGATACGAGTAGTAAGTCGCACCGTAGCCGAACAAATGTCCAAAGAAACCCTGCCAGCTAGTGCCCGAAGGCTCCGGTATAGAGGAGTACTGGCGCCAGACGTCATGGTAGACTTTTGTGCTTTCACCGGAGCTGCCTGGAGGCCATTGTAGGGGTAATGAAGAGTGGTAGCGTTGGTCAAGCATGCCAAGGAGGACTTGACCTTCAATTTCAGCTCCCTGCATCCGACGATCGATTTCGACTCGTTCCTGCACTCGTGCTGGGTCGAGAGGGGCGTCGGTCTCCCAGTGCCGTGCGTATAACGCCAGAACTTCCGGTGCGGCGGCAAAAGACTCCATGAGAACTGAGGGCAACTCGGCGAAGTCGGTGGCGCATCGCGTGCCCGCGACATTCTGCAGTGCTGTACGACCACAGATGGAGTGGAGGGCGTGACCCATCTCGTGGAAAAGGGTGCTCACTTCTCTGTAGGAGAGGAGGGCGGGCCGCTTGGAATACGACGCGGCTGGGAGGGCAAAGTCACAGATAAGTGCGATCGTAGGCAGTTGATAGAGAGCATTGCCATCTCGTCGGTTGTTGTTCGTCGCAAGACCGTCGTTCACAGCCTCCTGAGCTGTCGAAAAGATGGAGCTCTTCTCCGAGCTCAGAGTGGCAGCTTCGCGCATTTCTTCATCGCTGATTTTGCGAGAGCAGCGTAGTGTAAAGTGCGCAGGGTTGGGCGACTTACCTGCGCGCTCGAACAAATCACAGTAGATTACAGCAATATGGCCCTCATGATCATCGATAACATCAAGACGTCGCACGTCCGGGTTCCAGGTCTCGCCTGGCAAGGGTTCGCGAGGAACTAAGCGAATGCCATACAGGCGGTTGAAGAGTCTCGAGAGACCTTGCATGACGGTTCCCAAGGAAAAGTATGCACTCAGCTGGTCTGGTGTACGGGCACGAGAGACCATGGAGGACATGACACGTCCAGTGTAGTAGTCCTTGTCCCACGCATTGAGCTCTTCAGGCATCCCGCTAGCATGCGCATCACCACGCTTGAGATCCAGCAGATCCCGCATTTCTTCAGTTACTCTGGGCGCATTATCCTGTGCAAGCGCATCTAGGAAGCTTACTACAGCTTCAGGAGTTTTTGCCATTTTGTCTGACAGTGCCATATGAGCGTGGCTCTCATATCCTGCCAATTTAGCCAGCTGGGCTCTTTGCCCGAGCATTTGCTCTAAACGTCCGATTTGATCCTTTGCCGATGTGCGGTTGGCCATGTAGATGTCACGTCTCGTGTCGGCATCCTCCACCGTCCGCAAGGCGAGCAAGGCCGGCATACCAGCGGTTGGTAGGTTTGCAGTCCCCCATTTGGTCAATTGCCTTACCACTAGTGGATCCATTCCCTTGAGTTTGCTGCTCGGAAGGCGAATCAGAGGTGTCTCTGGCGCCATCGCCTCCACGAACTCGGTTCCAACTTGCGCGACTTCGTTCGATATGTCAACAAAAGCCTGTCTCTTATCGTCTGGAAGCTCGATCGCAGACTTCGCAAAGTCTTTCATCAAGATGTTGGCGACCGTCTTCTCCTCTTCGCTCCAGCTGTCCCATACCTCCGGAATAGATGCAGCCGTCTTCAATTGGATTTCCAGGCCTGGTGTAGTATTAAGGATATTCATGTACTCAAACATGAGTGAATATGCCTGCGTCGCAGCCATCTGGACCTTGCGATCCGGGTGAACGGAACGAACAAAGTCGCTTAGATCAATCACACGACATAGCAGATCGGAAAGCCGGTCCAGATCCCGGGCGGTCCTCTTGTATTCTTCGTGACTCGAGTATCCCAACACAGCAGCGACAAGCTTCCTGCACTTTTGCAATGTGACGTCTGCGAACTCTTGAAAGCCTTCCGGTTTTGTGAGGTAGCGGTTCTGGAACAGCCCTGCGCTTTTGCCACCATAGTACTGCTGTGCTTTCCCACTGAAGTCCTTCCAGAAATCTGGCGAGTCGAAGATTTGTCGCAATGTGCGGTCATCGTGGCTAGCACTTGGGCTGCCTCGGTGTATGGGTTGGTGGGTGTCGGCGTATGCTGCAGCCGATGCGGATGCGGCGCCATTATGTATTGTCGATGTTGTCAGCCATCGACTGTTGACATTTCTACGCTGCTGCCGTACGCAGCGAGCGCATGTCCAAGGTCCAGGTGTTGCACGCTTCAACATTCTTGGTGGTGGAGATGGAGGTTGAAAGGGAAGGCGACTCGAGCATGTGACAGCCAGCCTCAACGGTTCGCGCTAGCCATGCAAGCAGCCGTCACCCGTGCGGCCGCAACCGGGCCCAATCCATCCGGAAAGTAGTCGCGATGCGCTTGAACGACGACACAGAGCTCAGCTTTCGATACCACCCGCCCACTCACCCTCGCGTCTTCACATTCCAATGGCTTTCGCCCCGCTGCTTCGGCAGGTGAGTGTCAGTGCGGTCGTACTTCAAGACCAATACTGACCCTAAGCAGCATGTCCTCCCGCTCGCCGGCCTCACAGCTGGTGTTGCTCTCATGCCCAAACGCTCAGTCTCCGCCGAAGAGCGCTCCTCAGACCCTCTTGCGGCCATGGTATGGCTCCAATACCGCGCATAAAGCACTCAGAAATTCCCGGATCTAACACACTGCCAGCGCAAGCGCAAGCCGATCTACGACACCCCCTCCGAGCCTTCAGTCCGCGAGATCGCTGCCACCACTCCTCCACCTGCGTCCGGCGTGACCGATAAGCCTCAGGAAGAGAAGGACCTGACCTCTGTCATCTCGAGCTCGCCCACACCTACGGACCGTCTTGCTGCCCAGATTGCCAGCACGCGTCTATTCCTCCACCACTACGCCGCAGCCACCGAGCAGGCAGTCAACAACGGCATGACCCGCGCCCTCAACGCCGAGCACGACGTCGCATCCACAATCCGCTCGCTCGCGCCCCCCAAAGAGAGCAACGAGAAGCTCCTCCCCGGTGGAATCTACGTCCTGGTGGCCGCCATGGCCGGTTCGATCATCTCGCGCAACAGAAACATCTTCGTCCGCTTTGTGACCCCGATCATCACTGGTGTCACCACCGCACACTACGTCGTCCCGCGTACTACCGAGAACGTCGGCAACCTCGTCTGGCGTTGGGAGGAGAAGTACCCTGTGGTTAGGGACAACCATCTGCGCGTGACTGAGAGCGTCAGGCACTTCATTGAGACTGGCAAGGCTCACAGCCAGATGGGTCTCGCCATGGCGGAAGAGAAGGTTTCGGGTGTACGGGAGTCCGTCCAGGACTGGGTCAAGAAGGGCCAGTAGAGAGATGAAGCTTGCACAGCTTCAGGTTGATTGTACAGCAATATCGGCCATTTGTTTTGTCTCGGCCAAAATTTCCTAGTGTATGATACTGGCCCGAATGGATTTTTGAGGCACTCAAGAAGCGAACTTCGACATCGAAATGACAGATTCTGCGGACTTTGACCGACAGGGCGAATGTCTAGGCTGACTTGCACCGACAGAACGTTAATACTTTGACATCAAGGTACAGTTCCCCCGAGCGATGACATCCGGATTGGGCCGGAACCCCGTTGCGGGCCTGAGAGGGAGCGTTGTTTGGTTGTATTATACAAAGGTACGTAACTCGAGTGAAAACGTTTCGATTTCTCGCTCCATCATCATTGGAACGAGAAAGCCAGCCGCGCGATATCAAGTATCATTCACGTGGGAACGCAATACAACTCACAGACGAATCAACGAGAAACTTTCCGAGATTTGTGAAGACACCAGGACAATTTCCTTCCAAAACAAAAAACAAGATTGGTGCTTCTATTATAGATATCCATATATCTCTTACCAGAACAAGGTCCAATCCAATCCAACATGCTCCACACAAGAAACACCTCAGCGGCCCAGAAAAGGTGAAGAGGTAGCAGTGCCGATTCAACGAGACTGACAAGTCTGTTGGATGGACCACTACTACCTCCAAGAAGCGAAGAAAAGAAAAACGTAAGAAAAAGACTCCGACGATACGAGAATTCTGCAACCCCCATTTCGTGCCTCCCCGACATCAAGCACAATCACACGTCACATTTCAAGCTTCCTCGTCAACAACTCCAAACAGACTCAAGTCACCTCGTTCATTCATCGCCAGTTACCCACAACCCTCCCCCAACTGCCAAACCACCCCTGCGCCTCGGGCTCATACACCCCCTCGCCGTACCCAGGCGCAGGCGGCGGGCCTCGACTTCTGCCATAGCCGCCCGGCCCTCTCGCGGCGGAAGTAGGGGTGTTAGGCGTGTTGGTCGCAGACGGGCCGGAGGGCGCGATGGTGATGGTGGTGAAGGCGGAGGTTGTGAAGCCGAGGGAACCCGTTGTTGTGGTTGCTGCTGGGGAGAAGGGGAAGTCGGTTTCGGTGCCGGAGCCGCCGTCCGCTGGACTGCTGCTGCTGCTGACCGAGCCGGTTGGGGTGAATGGTGGGTAGGGGATGGAGGTCATGCCTGTGCCGGTGGGGAGGATGGAGGTTGAGTTGGGGGAGCCTTCGGCTGGGCTGCCTTCTGTACTGCTGGATGGGCTTGAGCCTGTGCTGAGAGTTGCGCTTGGGGAGATGGGGGTGGGGAATGGGTAGGGTGCTGGGCCTGAGTAGGGGGAGCTTGTCGTGCTCGCTCCTCTGGTGGAGAGGGGGACTGAGGACCCAGATGGCGAGACCAGGCTGCCTTCTGTGGAAGAGCGAGAGCTGCCTGTACTTGTACCTGGGACGGTGTAGGTAGTATTCAAGGTGAAAGTCTCGACAATGGTTTGAGTGGTGAGGCCAGGGACGGTGAAAGTCGTCGTGCCAGTGCTGGTCGAGACTGAAGTGATAGTAGTGGACGGGCCGGTGGGAGAGAGGATGGTGGAGTTGGAAGAAGATCCCGCGGGCGATCCTTCAGTCGAAGAAGGCCCAACGATGGGCGGGGTAGGGATGGTGATAGTGATCGTGGTGACGTTGCCTACTACAGCCGAGCTGCTCGAAACTCCAGTCGGGCCTGGCATGTTGGATGTGCTGTTGCTGCCAGTGACGGGCGCAACAGGGCTAGTACCTGGAGCAGTGCCAGTACCGGACATAGTCTGGTAGTCACCCGAACGAGAGCGGCTGGAGATGGGGAACGGCGGGTATGGGTGCGGCATTGGCCAGTATCCGGTAGGTCGGCCAGTGGGCCATCCAGTGGGCCATCCAGTAGGCATTCCAGTAGGTCTTCCAGTTGGGAAGCCCGAAGAGCCACCAGTCGCTGTGATGGGAGATACCGGCGAGGCCGATGTGCCGGTCCCAGGAGCAGAGGTTGTCTCATTGCCGCTACGGGGCGCACTGGGAGCAGAGTATGGTGGCGAGGTACCGCTGGACGATGTGGCATTGGATCCTGTGACAGGCGACACTGGCAAGCTATCCGATGGCGAGACGGTGATGACAGTCGTTCCAGACAATGTCGAGGTCAGCGTCAGAGGAATGGTGATTGTCGTGGCGCCCGTGCTCAGGGGAGCAGTCGGGGCAGTGTTCGGCGCCGTAGTCTCGTTACATGGAGTTGGGTAAGCTGGGAAAGACGACTCAGAACCAGTAACGGGGCTGACATCTGTTGACGACGAGTCTGCGCCGGATGGAACAGGGAAATATCCGTAGGGAGGGAAGATGCCGGTGGGAGTGATTGGCAGAATGGTAAGAGACGGGCCATCCGTGGAGCTCAATGTAACAGTCTCAGTGACGACAGCAGTGCTGGCAGAATCAGAACCAGAACCAGTGGCCGGCGAGCCTTCAGTCGACGAGCTCGAAACAGTGCCGTTCCTCGGACGGTCGCTGAAGCTTGCGCTGATGCTGGCCGAGCTGGGAGAAGTGACGCTACCGGTGGGACGAATGCTAGGCGCGCCACCCCAGCTGCCAGTGCCGTACGCATGATGCGATGCCCATGAGGGTGGCCTGCGAGGACCCTTGCCATGACCATAGCCGCCGGTTGCAGCCACTGGGTCGACGTCGAACGAGCTCGTGGTCTCGCAGTCCTCGTCTTTCTTAAAGAGGACTCCACGCTTGACTACACAAGTCGTTAGTACAACTTTTGCATATCGACAGTGATGAAGATCATACCAGGGATTGGTTCGCTGGTGACAGCAGCGAGCAGGGCCGCAACGGGCAAGAAGCTAGAGATCTTCATTCTGACGACGAAAGAACAGACAGTAACGATTGACGGGACAGGCAAAAGGCAGATAAGCGGTGATCGATCGATCGAACGAAGAAACGACTTGCGAGTAGCGAGAGGAGGGCAGCTCAAGAAACGAGGGAGGAGCTGGTGTTGGTGGGAATTCAAGAGAAGAGAGACACAGACAAATCGTTCGTGGAGCCTACTCATATACTCAACCGACGTGCCTGGCTAGATCGACACCACACACGACTACAGACTCAACACCTGAGCTCGCCTTGCAGCATCACAAGAAGTAAGCACCCACCTTCGGGACCTGCAGCATGCATCTCGTAGCGGTCGATCTAGGGCGCGGTACCTGGCAGCTTGCATGATGTAGCTGCAACCCGCGAAATCTCCACAGACTGTGTAATCGTCGAGCCGTTCTTCTTCTGACCGCAGCAGATGGTGCTAGCTGGAAGCAGAAATGTTCGAGAGGAAGCACTGGCGTTGTCGGCCAAAGGCTTCCACAAGGGATGGGCAGCAGCAGCAATCATCAGCAATGGAGTGAAGGCATTGTGCGCCATGGCGTTGTGTCCCTTCCGGACTGGACTTTCCATGGGA
>Ga0265780_10004276_pt1 | contig 18461 bp, 21 predicted proteins | sample P1T30metagenome_FD_192432 | JGI IMG/M metagenome (GOLD analysis project Ga0265780, IMG submission 192432) | Plant litter microbial communities from East Loma Ridge, Irvine, California - P1 T30 | ecosystem: Environmental > Terrestrial > Plant litter > Unclassified | place: USA: California...
CCCGGCGACGCGACCGTGGCCGACACCGCGCGGGGCATGCTCGGCACCCAGGCGCAGGACCTCGCGGCCGCGACGTGGGCCCTCGCGCTCCGCACCCGGGGCGCCGACGCGGCCGCCGTCCGGGCCGCCCTCGCCGACCGCAGCGTCGTCCGCGGCTGGCCCGCCCGCGGCACGCTCTTCGTCACCGCGGGCGACGACCTCCGGTGGCTGACCGAGCTGCTGGCCCCGCGCTCGCTGCTCGCCAGCCGGGGCCTCTGGCGACGCGCCGGCCTCGAGCCGGAGCACTTCGCCCGGGCCGAGGAGGCGGTGGTCGCCTCCCTCGCCGAGCACGGCAGGCTGTCGAGGCCCGACCTGCTCGGGGCCGTCGGCCGGGCCGGCGTCGACACCGCGGGCGAGCGGGGATCGCACCTGCTGCGCTGGCTCAGCGCACGGTGCGTGATCGTCTTCGCCGAGCCGCGGGGCACCGAGCAGGGCTTCGCGCTGTTCGACGAGTGGCTCCCCGGCACGCGCGGCGTCGGCGACCGGGACGAGGCGCTCGCCGAGTACGTCCGGCGCTGGCTGGCACGCCGGGGTCCCGCCACCGTGCACGACGTCGCGTGGTGGGGCGGCCTCACGCTCACCGAGGCGCGGCACGCCGTGGCGCTCGTCGACGACGTCGAGACGACCGTCGTCGACGGCGTCCCGTGGATCGAGCGGGGGGAGGGGGAGCCGGGGCGTCCCGCCCGGGGCGACCTGCGCCTCCTGCCGCCCTTCGACGAGCTGCTGCTCGGCTACGGGGCGAGGGAGGCGTCGCTCGCGCCGGCCGACGCCGGTCGCCTCGTGCCCGCCGCGAACGGGCGGTTCCTGCCCGCCGTCGTCGTCGACGGGCGCGTGGTCGGCACCTGGCGGAGCACGGTCGCGCGCGGCACGGTCGCGGTCGAGATCGATCCCTGGGTAGCGTGGACCGATCGTCGACGCGCCCAGGTGCGGCGCCGGGCCGAGCAGTACGCGCAGCACCTCGGCCTCGCGCTCGCCGAGGGCGGCCCGTCGGCGGACCCGGCGCCCTGACGCGGCACCGGGCCGTGCTCCTCCGCCCCCCACCCCAGGACCCCGATGACCGACGACGTCGCGACCCGCACGCCCCCCACCCGCACCGAGCGGCTCGACGAGCTGCCCTTCACCCGGCGGCACGGGCGCCTGCTCGTCGGCTCGGGACTCGGCTGGGCGCTCGACGCCCTCGACGTCGGGCTGCTGTCGTTCGTCATCGCCCAGCTCGCGGTCGTCTGGAGCAGCGACAAGGGCGCCCTCGCGTTCGTCGCCTCGGCCGGGTTCGCGGGCATGGCGATCGGCGCCGCCGTCGGCGGCTCGCTGTCGGACCGGCTGGGCCGCAAGACGGTGTTCGCCCTCACCCTGCTCGTCTACGGCCTCGCGACCGGCGTCAGCGCCCTGAGCTGGTCGGTCGGCGCCCTGCTCGTGCTGCGCTTCGTGGTCGGCCTCGGCCTCGGCGCCGAGCTGCCGGTGGCCTCCACCCTCGTCTCGGAGTTCTCGCCCCGTCGCATCCGCGGCCGCGTCGTCGTGCTGCTCGAGGCCTTCTGGGCCGTCGGCTCGATCGCGGCGGCCCTGGTGGGCTGGCTCGTGGTGCCGACGAGCGACGACGGCTGGCGCTGGGCCCTGCTGATCGGCGCGCTGCCGGCGCTGTACGCCGTCTTCGTGCGCCTGCGCATGCCCGAGTCGGTGCGGTTCCTCGAGTCGCGCGGGCGACACGACGAGGCGGAGCGGACGGTGCGGCTGTTCGAGCAGGCCGCGGGCGTGCCGGCGCCGTCGCCCGCGCCCGCGCCGGCGGCGGCACCGGCCCCGCCAGCGGCCGCGGCACGAGCAGCGGCACAGGCATCGACCCCGGCATCGGACGCGACCGACGCGCCCGACGCGACGCGCTCGCCCGACGCGCCCCGCGCCTCCGTGGGCTCGCTGCTCGGCGGGGGCCTGCGCCGCCGCACGGTCGCGATCTGGCTCGTCTGGTTCGCGACGAACTTCTCGTACTACGGCGCGTTCGTCTGGCTGCCGACCCTGCTGGTCGAGGCCGGGTTCCCGCTCGTGAAGTCGTTCGAGTACACGGTGCTCATCACCCTCGCGCAGCTGCCGGGCTACGCCGCGTCGGCCTGGCTGGTCGAGCGGTGGGGCCGTCGCGGCACGCTCGCGACGTTCCTGCTCGGCTCGGCCGTCGCGGCCACCGCCTTCGGCGTCGGCGCGGTCAGCGGCAGCGCGGCGCAGATCGTGGTCTCGGGCATGTTCCTGTCGTTCTTCAACCTCGGCGCCTGGGGCGCGCTGTACGCGGTCACCCCCGAGCTCTACCCGACGCGGCTGCGCGGCACGGGTGCGGGCTGGGCGGCGGGCGTCGGCCGGATCGCCTCGATCGCGGCCCCGCTGACGGTGCCGCCCCTCCTCGTCCTCGGCGGGACGCCGGTGCTCTTCGCCGTGTTCGGCGGCGTCTTCGTGGTGGCCGCCGCCGCGGCCCTCGCCCTGCCCGAGCTGCGCGGCACGCGGCTCGCCGAGTGAGCCGCTCGACCGCGGCGTCCCGTCGCCGCACCCGCTCCTCCGCCCGCAGCCGGCGCGCCCTGCTCGGGCTCGCCGTGGTGGTCGTGGGCGCCGTCGTCGTGACCGCGTTCCCGCAGCTGCTCGACGGCGGCCCGGGAGGCGGGTCGCCGGGCGCCGTCGCGCCGCCGTCGTCGGTGCCCGCGGGGGCCGTCGAGGCCGGCGTCGAGCGCGTCGTCGACGGCGACACGCTCGTCGTCGTGACGACCGACGACGGCCGGCGCGAGCGCATCCGCCTGATCGGGGTCGACACGCCCGAGACGGTGAAGCCCGACGCCCCGGTCGACTGCTTCGGCCCCGAAGCGAGCGCCTACACGACGGGCCTGCTGCCCGTCGGCTCGACGGTCTGGCTCGAGGACGACGCCTCGCAGGGCGACGCCGACCGCTACGACCGGCTGCTCCGCTACGTCTGGACCGAGGGAGGCGGCATGCTGAACCAGCAGCTGGTCGCCTCGGGCTTCGGCACCGAGGACACCTACGACCAGCCGTACCGCTACCGCGACGCCTTCGTCGCGGCCGCGGCGGCGGCCCGCGACGCGGGGACCGGGCTCTGGGGCGCCTGCGGCTGACCCACGGTCCCGACCGGGAGGGCGAGAGGCCTCAGATCGACCCGGGGGAGGCCTCGGAGGTCGATCCGGGGCCTCTCACCGGTCCACGGCAGGGCCCGGAGAGCCTCAGCGACTGAGCCCGTGGCACACCGCGCGGCCGGGATCGACGAGAATCGGGGGAGGTGGCGCGATGACCGACCCGACGACGACCGCGACGCCCGCACCGGGCGGGCACGACGCCGAGCGCCCCCGCGCCCACGACGACGTCGTCCGGCGCGACGTCGTCAGCTCGATGCAGCGGCTCACCACCGAGTCGCAGCGGGTCGCCCAGGCCTTCGCCGGGCAGCAGGGCCTCGGCCACATCGACCTCGAGGCGCTGCTGCACGTCATGCAGGCCGAGCAGCGCGGCGACCCCGTCACCTCGGGCCGGCTCGGCGAGCTGCTCGGCGTGACCTCAGGCGCCGCGACGGGCGTCATCGACCGGCTGGAGCGGGCGGGCCACGTGCACCGCAGCCGCGACGACGTCGACCGGCGCCGGGTGCTCGTGCACTACTCGGAGGCCGCGCGCGCGGTCGCCGGCCAGTTCTTCGGCCCCCTCGGCCGGCTCAGCGGGGCCGTGATGGACCGCTTCGACGACGCCGAGCTGCGCACGGTGCAGCGGTTCCTCGCCGACATGTCGGTCGCGATGGCCGAGCACGCCCGGGGCGCGACCGCGTCCGCACCCGACTCCCCGACAGCACCAGGAGCAGCACGATGACCGACTACGTCTCCGGCCTCGACCTCTTCTCGATCGGCATCGGCCCGTCGAGCTCGCACACGGTGGGCCCGATGCGCGCGGCCCGGCTCTTCGTCGAGGGCGTGCGCGACGCCGGCCGCCTCGCCGACGTCGCCCGGGTCGAGGTGGTGCTCTACGGATCGCTCGCCGCGACGGGCCTCGGCCACGGCACGCCGTCGGCCGTGCTCGCCGGCCTCGCGGGGCTCGACCCCGAGACCGGCGACCCGGCCGTGGTCGCGCGCATGCAGGAGGCGGTGGAGGCGGGGGGCGGCATCCGCCTGCTGGGCACGCACCAGATCGCCTTCGCCCGCGGCGACCTGCGCATGGCGCCCCTCACGCGCATCCCGCGGCACCCCAACGCGATGGGCCTCGAGGCCCTCGACGTCGCCGGCGACAGCATCGCCCGCGACACCTTCTTCTCGATCGGCGGCGGCTTCGTCGTGCGCGACGGCGACGACGAGCACGCCGTGCCCGCACGCGAGGCGCCCCTGGCGTTCCGCGACGCCGACGACCTGCTGCGCCTCTGCGACGCCGAGGGCCTCGGCATCGCCGAGCTCGCCTGGCGCAACGAGGTCGCCCTGCACGGCGAGGAGGCCGCGGGGGCCGGCCTCGACGCGCGCTGGGCGGCCATGGAGGCCTGCGTCGACACCGGCCTCGCCGCCTCCGGCGTCCTGCCGGGCTGGATGAAGGTGCCGCGCCGTGCCCGCCAGGTCGCCGAGCGGCTGCGCCTGCAGGAGGAGCGGGCCGAGCGGTACGCCCTGTCCGGCACCGCGGTCGAGCAGGGCCAGGCCTCGTCGCTGCTCACCTCCGACCTCCCGGCGCAGTGGCTGCAGGCCTACGCGATGGCCGTCAACGAGGAGAACGCGGGCGGCGGGCGCGTCGTCACGGCGCCGACGAACGGGGCCGCGGGCATCGTGCCGGCGGTGGGCTACTACGCGATGCGGTTCCACGGGGCGACCCGCGCCTCCCTGGCCCGCGACTACCTGCTGACCGCCGCCGCCATCGGGTCCCTCTACAAGCGGAACGCCTCGATCTCCGGCGCCGAGGCCGGCTGCCAGGGCGAGGTCGGCTCGGCCTCGTCGATGGCCGCCGGCGCCCTGACCGGCCTGCTCGGCGGCACGCCGCGCCAGGTCGAGAACGCCGCCGAGATCGCGATGGAGCACCACCTCGGCCTCACCTGCGACCCGGTCGGCGGCTTCGTGCAGGTGCCCTGCATCGAGCGCAACGCGATCGCCGCCGGCACGGCCGTGGCGGCCGCGCGCATGGCGCTGCTCGGCGACGGCAGCCACGTCGTCAGCCTGGACACCGTCATCGAGACGATGCGGCAGACGGGTCGCGACATGGCGGACAGCTACAAGGAGACGAGCCGGGCGGGCCTCGCGGTCAACGTCGTCGAGTGCTGAGCGCCCGTCGGGCCGGGGCGGCCGAGGAGGCGGCGGCGCTGTCGGAGCCCGCCGCTAGCGTGGCCGCATGACACCGCCCCGCCGCCCCTCGTCCCGGTCCGTCGCCAGTGCGGCCGGCGGCACCGACGCCCCGCGGCTCGACCCGCTCGACCCGCAGGGCCTCGTCGACATGGGCTCTGACCTGCTCGGGCCGCGCGACCACCGCGAGCTCGAGCGGTTCGTCGCCGCCGACCTCACCGACCGCGACCTCGAGGGGTCGTCGTTCGCCGAGTGCGTGTTCGAGTCGCCCCGGCTCGGCGGCGCCCGCCTGCGCGGCACGCGCGTCGTCGAGTCGGTCGTGTCCGACTCGTTCGCCCCCGAGCTGTCGTCGGCCCGGGCGACCTGGCGCGACGTCCGCGTCGAGCGCCCGCGCTGGGGGTCGGCCGAGCTGTTCGACGCCTCCTGGCAGTCGGTGCGGGTCGTGGGCGGCAAGATCGACTACCTCGACCTGCGCGGGGCGCGGCTCACCGACGTGGTGCTCGAGGGCTGCGTGGTCGGCGAGCTCGACCTGCAGGGCGCCGTGGCGCTGCGGGTGGCCCTGGTCGACTGCCGCGTCGGCACGCTCGACGTGACCGGCGCCTCCCTCGCCCACACCGACCTGCGCACCACCGACCTCGACCGGGTCGACGGCCTCGACGGCCTGCGCGGCGCGACGATCGACCAGCTGCAGCTCGCGTCGATGGCGGGCGTCCTCGCCGCGCACCTGGGCCTCGTCGTCGACTGAGCCCGGGCCCGACGGCCTCCGGGGCCGCGGTGCTAGGGTCGCCGGTGAGCAACGCGCTCCGGGGTCAGTGCAAATCTGAACCGGCGGTCACAGCCCGCGACCCGGTACGACGCCCGTCAGGGCGTGGTGCCGGCTGAACCGGTGGAACTCCGGTGCCGACGGTCACAGTCCGGATGAGAGGAAGCGCGGGCCGGGCGTCCTCCTGTGGAGCACGTCCTGCCGAGCGACCCAGCGTCGTCCCCCGGAGCCGCCCCATCTGGACGGAGACCGACATGACACCGCTGCACCGCACCTCCTCGTGCGCCGCCGTGACCGCGCGCCGCGCGGGCGCGTCCGACGCCCCGGCCCCCTCGCGGGCGGCCGCTCCGAGCGTGACGGCGGTGCGCTGATGTTCACCGGGCTCGTGGAGGAGGTCGGCGAGGTCGTCCGCGTCGACGACGTCGGCGACAGCGTCCGGCTGACCGTGCGCGGACCGCTCGTCGTCGACGACGCCGGGCACGGCGACTCGATCTCGGTCAGCGGCGTGTGCCTCACCGTCGTCGACCGCGCCGAGGGCGCGTTCACCGCCGACGTCATGAAGCAGACCCTGACGGTGAGCACGCTCGCCGGGCTGGGTGAGGGCTCGCCGGTCAACCTCGAGCGGGCCGCCCGGGTGGGCGACCGGCTCGGCGGGCACATCGTGCAGGGGCACGTCGACGGCACCGCGTCCGTCGTGGAGACCGAGCAGGGCGAGGCGTGGCGCCGTGTCCGGCTGACCCTCGACGACGAGCTGTCGCCCCTGCTCGTCGACAAGGGCTCGGTCACGCTCGACGGCGTCAGCCTCACCGTGAGCGCCATCAGCGAGCCCGGCGAGCAGCCCGGCTGGTTCGAGGTGAGCCTCATCCCCGAGACCCTCGCGGCGACGACGCTCGGCGCCGCGGCGGCCGGCACCCGGGTCAACGTCGAGACCGACGTCGTCGCCAGGCACGTGCGCCGCATGCTCGCGCTCGGGGCAGGGGCGACCGCGTGACGCCCGACGCGGCGGGCACGGTCCGACCCCGCTCCGCCGCCGTGCACCGGACCGACCCGGCCGTCGCGGCCGAGGCGGCCGAGGCGACCGGCGCCTCCTCGATCGAGGCCGCGCTCGACCACCTGCGCCAGGGCCGCCCCGTCATCGTCGCCGACGACGAGGGCCGCGAAGACGAAGGGGACGTGGTGCTGTCGGCCGAGCTGGCGACGCCCGAGTGGCTCGCGTGGACCGTGCGGGTCTCGTCGGGCTTCGTCTGCGCCCCGATGGCCGCCGAGATCGCGGACGCCCTCGACCTGCCGCCGATGGTCGCCCGCAACGAGGACGCGCGGGGCACCGCCTACACCGTGAGCGTCGACGCCTCCGTCGGCGTGACGACGGGCATCAGCGCCTCCGACCGGGCGACGACCCTGCGGGTGCTCGCCGACCCGGCCTCGGTGCGCGACGACCTGAGGCGGCCGGGGCACGTGCTGCCCCTGCGCGCCCGGCCCGGCGGCGTGCGCGAGCGCGACGGCCACACGGAGGCGGCGGTCGACCTGATGCGCGCCGCCGGCCTGCGCCCCGTGGCCGCGATCAGCGAGATCGTCGCCGACGACGGCGAGATGATGCGCTGGCCCGGCCTCGTCGCGCTCGGGGCACGCGACGGCGTGCCCGTCGTGTCGATCGCCCAGCTCGTCGTGTGGCTCGACGAGCGAGACCGGGCCGCCGCAGCTGCTGCGGACACCGCCGCTGCTGCGGACACCGCCGCCGCGGCCCACACCACCGTCCACCCCGCCGCAGGCACCCCCGGCGACGGAGACCCGTCCACCGGACCCACACGAGGAGACACCGCATGAGCGTCGAGGGCGCCCCCACCGAGATCGACGTCGACGGGACCGGCGTGCGCGTCGCCGTCGTCGCCGGCACCTGGCACGAGACCATCACCGACGGCCTGCTCGCCGGCGCGCTGGCCACCGTCGAGCGCCTCGGCGCGACGGCCGAGGTGCTGCGCGTGCCCGGCAGCTTCGAGCTGCCCGTGGTCGCGAAGGCCGCCCTCGAGGCCGGCGCCGACGCCGTGGTCGCCCTCGGCGTGATCATCCGCGGCGGCACGCCGCACTTCGAGTACGTGTCGGACGCCGCGACGTCGGGCCTGCTTCGGGTGTCGCTCGACACGGGCAAGCCCATCGGGTTCGGCGTGCTCACCCTCGACGACGAGCAGCAGGGCCTCGACCGGGCCGGCCTGCCCGGCTCGAAGGAGGACAAGGGCGCCGAGGCGGCCCACGCCGCGATCGCGACCGCGGTGCAGCTGCGCTCCCTCTCGGGCCGCGGCCCGGCCGCCTAGGGCCCGGCCGCGCCGCCCGGCGCCCGGCCGCGACGCCCGGGGCCCGGCCGCGACGCCCGGCCGGGTCGCCTAGAGGACCTCGTCGAGGAACGCCTGCAGCTGCCGCCACGAGCGCTGGTCGGCGACGGCCTGGTACTGGGCGCCGTGGTCGGGCGAGTCGGTGCCGGGCACGGCGAACGCGTGCATCGCCCCGCTGTAGCTGACGATCTGCCAGTCGGGCGCGCCCGCGGCGCGCAGCTCGTCCTCGAACGCGACGACGGCGTCGTCCGGCACGACGGGGTCGGCCGCCCCCGTCATGACGAGCAGCGGGGCGCGGACCGCCCCCTCCTCGGCGGGCAGGGCCGTGCCGAGTCCGCCGTGGAACGACGCGACCGCGGCCACGTCGGCGCCCGACCGGGCGAGCTCGAGCGCGCCCGAGCCGCCGAAGCAGTAGCCCATGACGGCGATGCGCGACGGGTCGACGCCGGGCTCGGCCCGCAGCCGCTCGAGGTTGGCGGCGAGGCGGGCACGGAACGCGGGCACGTCGCCGTACCAGGCGCCGGCCTGGGCGCCGGCCTCCGCCGGTCCGGGTCGCACGCCCTGGCCGTAGACGTCGCCGGCGAGGGCCACGTAGCCGAGGCGGGCGAGCATCGTCGCCCGCACCTTGACGTGGTCGACGACGCCGAACCAGTCGTGCAGCACGAGCACGGCGGGCCGCAGCTCGTCCGACGCCTCGCCGGGCGTCGCGAGCCAGCCCTCGAGGGGCGTGCCCCGGTCGTCCCAGACGACGTCGCCGCCCTGGACGGTGCCGGTGTCGGGCACCGTGTCGAGCACGGTGCGGAGGTCGGGAGACAGGTCGGGCAGCAGCTCTGAGGTGGTCACGACCGCGACGCTACTCGGGCCCGACCGGCCGGGGCCGAGGAGGCGCGGGTCGGCCCCCGAGGGCGCCCTCACCCCGACGAGGAGCGCGTCGCTCCGCGGCCCCGCCGGCGGCGGTCAGCCGACGAGCCGCCGCACGGCCTGCTCGACGACGAGGCACCGGCGCTCGTGCGGCCCGCCGTGCAGGTTGGTCGCCGCGGGGGTGACGAACCAGCCCAGCACGACGCCGAACACCATGGTGAGCAGCTCGTCGGCGTTCCAGCCCGGGGCGATGTCGCCCGACTGCTGGGCCTCCTGCACCGCCGCGCGCCGCGCCTCCAGCTGGTCGTGGTCGACGACGCCAGGGCTCGGCAGCGAGGCTCCCTCGATCTGGCCCCAGAGCAGCATGCGGGCGTCGTCGGGGTTGAGGGCGAGGTGGTCGTAGAGCCGCCGGGCCCAGCCGGGCAGGTCGTGGGCGTCGAAGGGGATGGCGCGCAGCCAGCGGTCGATGCTCTCGCCGAGCACGACGTCGAAGAGGTCGCGCTTCGTCGAGAAGTGCGCGTAGAGGCGCTCCTTGCTCGCCTCGCCCTCGCGCGCGATCGTGTCGATGCGGGCGCCGGAGAGGCCCAGCGCGGCGAACTCGCTCCGGGCGGCCTGGAGGATGCGCTCTCGGGGCGGGGTCGGACGGCGTTCCATGGCCCGAGTGTAGGCGGGCGCGGTCGCCGGCGGGGCGCCCCGCCGAGACCGTCAGTCCGTGGCGTCGGGGACGGAGCGCGACATCGGCACGTGCGGGATGCCGTCCTCGAGGAACCCGGGGCCGTCGACGACGAACTCGAACCGGGCGTACCAGCCCTCGAGGTGCGCCTGGGCGTCGAGCCGCACGAGGCGGCCCGCGCAGCGCTCGAGCGCCACGCGCATCAGGTCGGCGGCGAGTCCGCGGCCGCGGGCGGCGGCCGCGGTCGCGACGCGTCCGATCCGCATCCCGTCGTCGGCGTGGTCGACGAGCAGGCGGACGGTGGCGAGCACCTGGTCGTCCTCCTCGGCCCAGAGCATCACGGCGTCGGGCTCGAGGTCGCGCCCGTCGAGCTCGGGGTAGGGGCACTCCTGCTCGACGACGAAGACGTCGACGCGCAGGCGCAGCAGGTCGTAGAGGCGCACGGGGTCGATGCCGGCGACGGGGGAGGAGCGGTACTGGACGGTCACCTGGACAGGCTAGGGCCCTCAGCGCGCCGGGACGGCCCGCACCGAGATCGTCTGCACCCGCGGGCGGCCCTCGGGCGTCAGGCGCACCTCGAGGCGCAGCGACCCGCGACGGGCGGGCAGGTGCCAGACGCGGTGCGAGGGCACGGCCGAGGAGGCGTCCGGCACGTCGGGCTCGTCGCGCACGATCGAGGAGGCGCCGGTCACGACCCCGGGGACGCCCACGAGGCCGCCCACCGACTCGACCGCCTCGGCCCAGAGCCGGCGGCGACGCTCGAGCGGCACGTCGAGCTCGACGTTCTCGCTCAGCAGCCCGTCGGGCACGGCGCCGCCGCGCACGACGGCCTCGACGGCCTCGGCCGCCGCGAGCGTCTCGGGCCAGGGACGCACGACGACCCGCGCCTCCTCGGCGTCGGCCATCATGCCGTCGAGCGCCTGCGCCACGGGCACGGACACCTGCGCGTAGGTGGCGTTCTCGAGCCCCACGGCGCCGAGCCCGGTCGCGGTCTGCCAGCGCATGTGCGCCGAGAAGCCGGGGTACCCGCCGCTGTGCGAGACGACGGTGCCGAAGTCGGGGTGGTGCTCGACGAACAGGCCGAAGCCGTAGCCGCCGGGGTGCGCCCCGACGCCGGGCACGGAGCGGTGCACCTGCTGCATCTCGCGTCGGGAGGCACGGCTGAGCACGCCGTCGACGTCGCCGCGGCCCTCGGGGTCGAACGCCGACGCCAGCCAGCGGGCCCAGCGGGCGAGGTCGGTGGTGGTGCTGAACAGCCCGCCGATGGGCGAGAAGGCCCCGGGGCCCGAGAACGGCAGGGCCTCCCACCCGTCGTCGCCGCGGCGGTGCCCGACGGCGAGGCCGCCCGAGGCGGGCACGTCGACGGTGAACCCGGTCGACGTGAGCCCGAGGGGCTCGAGCACGGTGCGCTCGACGACCTCGCGGTAGGGGCTGCCCGTCACCGCGGAGACGACACGGCCGAGCAGGGCCCAGCTCAGGTTCGAGTAGGCGAAGGCGGTGCCGGGCACGCTGTCGAAGCGCAGCCCGCCCCGCAGCAGGGCGTCGAGCTCGTCGTCGGTGATCGACTCCTGGCGGTCGCCCCACGGGTCGTCGGTCGGCAGCCCGCCCGACATGGTCATCAGCATCCGCACCGTCGGCACGGGGGAGTCGGGGGTCGGCAGCTCGACGTCGGCGAAGGCGGGGACGAACTGCGTGACGGGCGCGTCGAGCACGAGCCGGCCCTCGTCGCGCAGCGCGAGCAGCACGGTCGCCGTCACGCTCTTCGTGCACGAGGCGATGCGGTACGCGGTGTGCGGGCCGGGCACCGCGCCCGACGGGGTGCCGTCGGCCGTGCCCCGGCTGCCGTGGTGCGTGACGCCGGCGTGGTCGAAGGTGGCGAAGACGGCGCTGGGGGCCTTCTCGTCGCGGCGACGAGCGTCGAAGACGGCGTCGATGCCGTAGGTGCGGGGCGAGGCGGTCATGCGGTCGTCCGTCGCATGGTCTCGTACGCGTCGAGCGCCTCTCGCCGGGACCGCTTCAGGTCGACCATCGGCTCGGGGTACGACTCGTCGTCGACCTCGGGCACCCATTCGCGCACGTAGTTGCGGTGGCCGTCGAACTTGCTCGCCTGCAGCTCGGGGTTGAACACCCTGAAGTACGGGGCGGCGTCGGCGCCCGAGCCGGCCGTCCACTGCCAGTTCGCCGGGTTGTTGGCCTCGTCGGCGTCGACCAGGGTGTCCCAGAACCACTGCTCGCCCACCCGCCAGTCGACGAGCAGGTTCTTGACGAGGAAGCTCGCCGTCACCATGCGGACGCGGTTGTGCATCCAGCCGGTCGTCCAGAGCTGGCGCATGCCCGCGTCGACGAGGGGGATGCCGGTGGTGCCCTGTCGCCAGCGCTCGAGGTCGGCCTCGGGCAGCTCCTCCCACGGGAAGTCGTCGAACTCGGGCCGGTAGTTCTTCGTCGCGAGGTGCGGGTTCGCGAAGAGCACCGTGTGGTTGAACTCGCGCCAGACGACCTCGCGCAGGAACCCCTGGGCCTGCTCGCGGGAGGCGGCGGGCAGGTCGCCCTGCATGCGGTGCCACACCTGGAACGGGCTCACCTCGCCCCAGCGGAGGCGCGGCGACAGCCGGCTGGTGGCCTCCTGCGACGGGACGTCGCGCTGCCCGTAGTCGGCGAGGTGGCCGGTGGCGAACTCCTCGAGCACGTCGAGGGCGGCCTGTTCGCCGGGCGTCCACGTGTCGCGGAGGCCCGCGGCCCAGTCGGGCCGCGTCGGGAGCAGCTGCCACGAGTCGAGGTCGTCGCTGGCCGGTGCCTCGTCGAGCGGCGTGAGCTGCTCGGGGGCCGGCAGCGGCTCGCGCGGCTCGGGCCGGCTGAGGCAGGCGCGCCAGAACGGCGTGAAGACCTTGAAGGGCTCGCCCGAGCCGGTCTGCACCGTCCACGGCTCGAACATCAGCGAGCCCTGGTGGCTGTGCGCGTCGACGCCGTCGTCGTGCAGCGCCGTCTTGAGGGCCGCGTCCACCTCGCGGGCGGCGAGGCCGTACCGGCGGTTCCAGTGCACGGCCCCGGCGCCGACCTCGTCGACGAGTGCGGGCACCACGTCGGCGGCGGCCCCGCGGCGCAGCGTCAGCGGCACGCCGAGCTCGCCGAGGTCGTGCGCGAGCGCGGCGAGGCTGTGGTGCAGCCACCAACGGGACGCGCCGCCGAGGGCGCGGATGCCCTCGGACTCTTCGTCGAGCAGGTAGAGCACGACGACGCCGCCGCCGTGCTCTACGGCGGCGGTCAAGGCGGGGTTGTCGGCGATGCGCAGGTCGTCGCGCAGCCAGACGATCGCGGGGCTCGTGGTCGAGGAGGCGGTGGTCACGCGGTCGCGTCCGTCCCGGACGCCGACTCGGCGGCGCCCTCGTCGTGGTGGGCCCCGGGAGAGGGCGTCGTCTCGTCGGGGTCGACCGGCCCGACCCGGAGGCGGGTGCAGAGCTCGGTGAGGGCGACGAGCTCGTCGTGCCCGAGGCTGCCGCCGACCCGGCGGGCGATGGCGGCGGCGTGGTCGACGGCCGTGCGCCGGTACAGGGCCGAGCCCTCGTCGGTCATCGACACGATGATGCCGCGGCCGTCGCCGGGGTCGCTGTGCTTCGCGACGATGCCGCGCGACTCGAGGCGGTCGACGAGGCGGCTGATGCTCGGCTGCGTGAGCAGCAGGTGCCGGGTGAGGTCGCGGATGCGGGCGCTGCGGCCCGGCTGGTTCGAGAGGTTGAAGAGCACGTCGTACTCGTTGAACGAGATCTCGTCGGTCGGGAAGCACGCGTTGAGCTCGCGCATCACCGTCACCTGCGCCCGGAAGAGCGACTCCCAGGCGCCCACGGCCACCGCTGTCTCGCTCATGCTGCTCCTCGTGCTCTCGGCCGTCTCGGCCCTCTCGAGAGTCTAGGGACGACGGCCGACAGGGGGCCGACGCGGCCCGGCCGAGCGAGCCCGGAGCCCGGACACGAGCCCGGACACGACAGAGGGCCGGTCGCTGAGCGACCGGCCCTCATCCCTTGCACCAAGAGTTGTCCTGCAATCACATCCTGCCTCGGCCGCCACAGCAAACGACCTCGACCCGCTCACGATATAACGACCCGGTAACGGTCGTCCAGTTATCGAAACGTTATTTTCCTGGGAACTGACCGCGAGGCCCGTCAGGTCCGTCGTACCCCGCCGCGTACCCCGTCACGCGGACTCAGAACAGGTCGGGCGAGGGCGTCGACGCGTGGCGGATCGAGACGTCCGCGTGGCGGTCGAAGCGGTACCCCGCACCGCGCACGGTGCGGACGACGTCCTCGAAGGCGCCGAGCTTGGCGCGCAGCCGGCGGACGTGCACGTCGATGGTGCGCTCGTTCGGCACCTCGTCGTCGCCGTCGGCCCAGAGGCCCTCGATCAGCTCGGAGCGCTCGATCGTGCGCCCCTCGCGCAGGACGAGGTACTGCAGCAGCTCGAACTCCTTGTAGGTGAGGTTCGCGGCCTCGCCGTCGAGCAGCACGCGCTTGCGCGAGATGTCGACGACCACGCCGCCGCGGGCGCCGGGCTCCTCCTCGGCCTCGGCGGCCTGGCGCCGGGCGGCGACGGCGGACGGGTCCTGCAGCGCGAGGCGGACGACGTCGACGTCCCGCCCGCCCGCGCCCGTCGGAGCGATGGCGACGGCGGCGTGCGTCTCGGCGGCCGGGGCGATCTGCGCCACCAGGGCCTTGATCTGGGCGACGATGTCGCCGAGCTCGGTGCCGGTCTGGGCGGCGGTCACCTCGTCGATGCCGACGTAGAGGGCGAAGCCACGGGCCTCGGTGCCCTCGGGGAGGGCCCGGGGGCGGGTCGTGGCGGGTGCGGCCGGTGCCGACGACGGGGCGGCGGCGGCCGCGGTGGTCGCGGCGGACCCGGTGACCGCGGACCCGGTGGCGGGCCGGTCGAGCGGAGCGGCGGAGGAGGTGCGGGCCGGCGAGACGGTGCGGGCGGCGGTGACGGGACGGTCGAGGGTGAGGGACATGACAGGCGGGTTCCTTGCGGGACGGCGACGGGACGCCTCCTCGCCCGGCGTCGGCCAGGGGCGGGAGCGTCGCGCTCGATGTGTGACGGTGCTCGATCCCGCCGGCGATGGTGCCGTGCGTCACGAGCAGTCGGTGCGGTGCACCGTCCAGACGCGCGTCGGGTGACGACGCGGAGCGTCCGGGAGTCGATGACTCGACGTCCGGGTCAGGACGCGAGCTCAGCTGGCGGTGTCAGCAGCTGCGACTCGGCGAGGTGTGTGGCCGGGTCAGGCACACATTCGACACATGACCGCGTGCATCGGCATCATCATGCCGGCGCTCCCGGAGGCCTCGAGGGAGGTCGGAGCGAACACGTGGTTGGTCATGGTGCGATTCTCGGCCAGCCGCGCGACCGCTGTCAAGGTGACACGACGGAGCGCCCGATCCGTGCGCACGTCGCGGGGACGTGGCCGGATCGGGCGCTCCGGTGGTGCGGGTCGGCTCAGGCGAGCCCGTAGAGGCGGTCGCCCGCGTCGCCGAGGCCGGGCACGATGTAGCCCTGCTCGTTGAGCTTCTCGTCGACGGCGCCGAGCACGACGTGGACGTCGCGCCCCGCCATGGCCTTCTCGACGGCCGCGAGGCCCTCGGGTGCGGCGAGGATGCAGACGGCGGTCACGTCGACGGCGCCGCGGTCGAGCAGGTAGTCGATGGCCGCGATGAGCGAGCCGCCCGTGGCGAGCATCGGGTCGAGCACGAAGCACTGCCGGTTCGAGAGGTCGTCGGGCAGGCGCTCGGCGTAGGTGGTCGGCTGCAGCGTCTCTTCGTCGCGCACCATGCCGAGGAACCCGACCTCCGCGGTGGGGACGAGCTTCGTCATGCCCTCGAGCATGCCGAGGCCGGCCCGGAGGATCGGCACGACCAGGGGCCGGGGCTGGCTGATGGCGAGCCCCGTGGTGGGGCCGACCGGCGTCTCGATGTCGACGGGCGTCGTGCGCACGTCGCGCGTCGCCTCGTAGGCGAGCAGCGTGACGAGCTCTTCGGTGAGGGCCCGGAACGTGGGGGAGGGGGTGCTCTTGTCGCGGAGCACGGTCAGCTTGTGGGTGATGAGGGGGTGGTCCGCTACGTGCACTCGCATAGGCTCAACGGTAGCGGAGTCGACCGGCCCGCGAGTCCTGCCCCTGGAGCGTCGCCGTGCCCCTCGTCCCGTCGCAGCTCGAGGCGTGGATGGGCGACGCGCTCGCCCAGGCCGAGGGCTGCCGCGTCTCGGACGACGTGCCCGTCGGCGCGGTCGTCCTCGACGCCGACGGCCGGGTGATCGGCACCGGCCGCAACGAGCGCGAGCTGCTGCAGGACCCGACGGCGCACGCCGAGGTGCTGGCCCTGCGGGCCGCGGCGCGGCACACGGGCGACTGGCACCTCACCGGCACGACCCTCGTCGTCACGCTCGAGCCGTGCCCGATGTGCGCCGGGGCGATCCTCGCCGCCCGCGTGCCGAGGGTCGTCTACGGCGCGTGGGACGACAAGGCAGGAGGCGCCGGCAGCGTCTACGACATCCTCCGCGACCGCAGGCTGCCGCACCGGGCCGAGGTGTTCGCCGGCGTCCGCGAGGCCGAGTGCCGGGCCCAGCTCGACGCCTTCTTCGCCGAGCGGCGCTAGTCGGCGGCGCGGATCACGATGGCGTCGGTCGGCGGGTCGACCCGGCCGGGCTCGTGCCACACGTCGGGCTCGACGTAGATGACCCGGGCGATCGGCACCGCCTCGCGCACGCGCGCCTCGACGGCGTCGATGGCCGCCGACACGTCGCGCAGCACCGTGCGGCCGTCCATGGCGACCTTGACCGCGACGAGCAGCTCGTCGGGGCCGAGGTAGAGGGTCTTCATGTGCACGATCTGCTCGACCTCGGGCCCCGCGGTGATCGCCGCGCGGATGGCCTCGACGTCGCCGGCCGAGGCGCCCTCGCCGACGAGCAGGCTCTTCGTCTCGATGCCGAGCACGACGGCGACGGCCACGAGCAGCAGGCCGATGGCGAGCGTGCCGATCGCGTCGTACACGCCGTCGCCGGTGACCCAGGTGAGCACGACGCCGATCATGGCGAAGCTCAGGCCGAGCAGCGCCGCCGCGTCCTCGAGCAGCACGACCGGCAGCTCGGGGGCCTTCGCGCGCCGGATGAAGGAGGGCCAGCTCTGTGCGCCCTTCGCGGGGCGCGCCTCCTTGATCGCGGTGCGCAGCGAGAAGCCCTCGAGGCCGAGCGAGATGGCGAGCACCAGCACGGGCAGCCACGGCACCTCGAGCGGGTGCGGCTCGCGCAGCTTCTCGACGCCCTCGTAGAGCGAGAACACGCCGCCGACGCTGAACAGGATGATCGAGACGACGAACGCGTAGACGTAGCGCTCGCGACCGTGGCCGAACGGGTGGTCGGCGTCGGCGGCCTTGCGGGCCTGCCGGCCGCCGAGCAGCAGCAGCAACTGGTTGCCCGAGTCGGCCAGCGAGTGCACGCCCTCGGCGAGCATCGACGACGAGCCGCTGAAGAACCAGGCGACGAACTTCGTCACCGCGATCCCCAGGTTGGCGCCGAGCGCCGCGAAGATCGCCTTGTTGCCGCCGGACGTGCTCATGTGGGGTCTCCTCGAGTCTCGGGTCGATCTTAGGATGGCCCGATGGTCACGACACTCCCCGCCACCGCCGTCCTCGGAGCCGGATCGATGGGAGGCGCGGTCCTCGCGGGCCTGCTCGGCCCCGACGTCGTCGTCGACGGCGGCATCCGCGCCACGAACCGCACCGAGGCCAAGGCGGGCCCCCTGCGCCGGGACGGCGTCGTCTCGCTGGCCACCGAGACCGACCCCGGGGCGAACGCCGCCGCGGTCGCCGGCGCGCGACTCGTGCTCGTCGGCGTCAAGCCGCACATGGTGATCGACCTGCTGGCCGAGATAGCCCCCGCGCTCGAGCCCGACGTCGTCGTCGTCAGCCTCGCCGCGGGCGTCACCACCGCCACGATGGAGCGCGCGTTGCCCGCCTCGGTGGCCGTCGTGCGCTCCATGCCCAACACCCCGTCGCACGTCGGGCTCGGAGTCACCGGCCTCAGTGCCGGGTCGCGGTCGTCGGACGACGACCTCGCGCTCGCCCGCCGGCTCTTCGAGGTCGTCGGCGACGTCGTCGTCGTGCCCGAGTCGCAGCTCGACGCCCTGAGCACGATCTCGGGCTCCGGCCCCGCGTACGTCTACCTGCTGATCGAGGCCCTGCAGGAGGCGGCGGTCGGCCTGGGCTTCACGCCCGCGCAGGCGGCCACCCTGGTGCAGGGCACGTTCCGCGGAGCGAGCGAGCTGCTCGCCGCGAGCGACCTGACCCCGGCCGAGGAGGCGCCCGCCGAGCTCCGCAGGCGGGTCACGAGCCCCGGCGGCACGACCGAGCGCGCCGTGGCCGAGCTCGAGAGCGGCGACCTCGTCGGCCTCTTCGGCCGGGCCGCGCAGGCCGCCCTCGCCCGCAACCGCGAGATCGCCGAGGGGCGCTGAGCCCGAGGGCGGTCAAGGCGGGCCTCAGCCCTCGAGG
>Ga0265780_10004277_pt1 | contig 18458 bp, 28 predicted proteins | sample P1T30metagenome_FD_192432 | JGI IMG/M metagenome (GOLD analysis project Ga0265780, IMG submission 192432) | Plant litter microbial communities from East Loma Ridge, Irvine, California - P1 T30 | ecosystem: Environmental > Terrestrial > Plant litter > Unclassified | place: USA: California...
CCATACTTCAAAATGTCTCAAATTGGAAGTTTGTGGAGCGGATAACGGTGATCTCCAATGCGGCCCGAAAGCACATCACTGGGGACACATGTGGTCCGTGGTTTTTTTCCTTATGTACATACCTTTCTCAGGCTCCTATGCTCCTGATTGACACATATTCGCTGCGAGACGATAATAACACATGTATGTAGGTGTCTAGCGTCGTAAGACATGCAAGTCAGCCCGGCTGCGCGACAAGCCTGTTTCCGACTTGAGCTTGCTTACGTTCCCTCCACCAACTCACGATATACGTTCGCGGCGCCTACTTGACGCGGTACAAGCGAGCGAAAAGAAAAAAATCGTGTGGATTGAAATGCACCACAGCAGGCGTTTTGAGAGATGCAGAAATGCGCTCGAAGAAACACTGAGAAAGAGCTATTAAAAAAGACTTTACTGGATCATCAAGGCAACGCGAATCTCATCAACAATAGGATTTACTACCACAAACCCACACGGCTTCGGACTCCTTGTGCGCAGCAACATACCTAAACAAAGGCCAAGATCTCCGAGTCGACTGGCGCGACAAGACGGCTTGCCACCAAGCCAAGCAACCGAGGCAAACATGTCATAGGCAGCTTCCACGCCATCGTCCGCGCCATGCATTGCCTGCCAACCACATGCAGCCGCGGCACCCCCAACGCCCTGATCCCATCCGATTGGACGCGAGGCCTAACATCAATCACTCCAGGACGCCGTTCGGCCCATCCCCACACAATTCTCATCCCCACATTCCCTACCTTGCGTCTTTCGTAACTGCTTCCACCACGCCACGATGCTGCACGAAACGATCCGCCGAGTAAACGGGTACGAGAAGGATGCGTACACGTACTACCCCGTAGTGATTGTGGGCGCGGGCGCGTCGGGCATCGCCATGGCGTGCCAGTTGAAGCAGCAGCTGGGATTCGACCAGTTTCGCGTCTTTGATCGGCAGGCGGGCGTTGGGGGGACGTGGTGGATTAATCGGTATCCTGGGGTTGCTTGGTGAGTTTGAGCCATATCCACAATCAACATATCTCTCATGCCCGGCTTTTTCTCGTTGGTTAGATGGGCGAGATGAGCTAATTGTAGGTGGTAGTGATGTGCCGGCGGCGTTTTACTCGTTTTCGTTCGCGCAGAATCCGGATTGGACGTCGTTTCATCCCCCGGGCAAGGAGATTGTTAGGTATTATCATCAGGTTTGCGAGAGGTTTAGGATCACGGATAAGATTGAGCTTAATACGGATATTGAGGAGTGCAGGTGGCTTGAGGAGGAGCAGCTGTGGCAGGTTAAGATTCGTCGCATGACGGCGGGTATGGGGGACTTGTCTGCTAAAGACCGCGCGAAGGTGGTGGAAGAGAAGGGCGAGGCGGCTGTGTACTCGGAGATGGAGATCGTCAAGGCGAAGGTGGTGGTTAGTTGTGTTGGGGGCCTTGTGGAGCCCAAGGGATGGCCGGATGAGATCAAGGGGATTGAGAATTTCAAGGGGAAAATGTTCCATTCGGCGAGATGGGATGAGTCGGTCGACTTCACGGACAAGAATGTTGTGGTTGTGGGCACGGGATGCAGTTCTGCACAGCTGGTCCCTCGATTACCGAACGCGCCGTACAATGCGAAGAAAGTTACGCAGCTCATGCGCTCGCCGCCGTGGGTCGTTCCGAGCACGGCTACACCTGGAGGCGACGAGTGGTGGGAGAAAAACGGGCCGAAGCTGATGAAGAACATCCCCGGTGCGAAGGAATTCCTGCGCTTCTTCATCTTTGCGACCGCAGAGCTTCAGTTCCTCCAACTATTCCCGAACACGCCGTATGCTGAGAAAAGCAGGAAATTATACGAGGAGCAAGTCCTGAAGCACATGCGCAAACTCGTGCCAGAAAAGTACCACGCCATCATGACCCCAGACTACGGCGTGGGCTGCAAGCGCCGCATCTTCGACAAGCGCTGGCTGAAGAGCCTCAATGATGAGAAAATCGACCTCACCACACAACCCCTCAACCGCGTGACAGAGACAGGCGTCGTCATCGGCCCCGGCGCCACATATCCTAAAAACATCGACCCATCCTCCTACCCCGAGCGCGAAGTCCCCGCCGACATCATCGTGCTCGCCAACGGCTTCGACACGACGCGCTGGCTGCACCCCCTCAAAGTCATCGGCAAGGACAACACCGACCTCGTCAGCCTAATGGAGTCGCGCGGCGGCGCGCAAGCCTACCAAGGCACGGCCATGGACGGTTTCCCCAACTTCTTCCTCATCTTCGGGCCCAATACGGCGACGGGGCACAGTTCCGTCGTCATGGCGAGCGAAAACATGGTCGCGTACAGCCTGCGCTTCATCCGGCTGATCCTCGCCGGCGACGTATCTACCGTCGACGTCAAGAAGGCCGCGGAGCAGCGCTTCACAGCGGAAATCCAACACGCGCTCAAAGACACCGTCTGGCAGAGCGGGTGCTCGAGCTGGTATTACACGGAGAATGGCTGGAATAGCACGGTGTATCCGTATACGCAGGTCGACTTTTGGCGTAGGTGCATGTGGCCGACGTGGGCGGATTGGAATATTGAGTATACGAGTCAGGGGCGGTGGAATGTAAGGAAGATGAGAGCGATGAGGGCGCTGGCAGTGTTGGTGGCGATTGTGGGCGCGTATAGGATAAGGCAGAGTGGGAGGAAGATGAAGGATGTGAGGGAGAGTATGAGGAGGGCTTTGCAAGGGGCGGTGGAGAGGGCGATACAGGTTTTGGGGGTGGTGAGGGAGGGGATTAAGAGTTGAGGTTGATATCATCTTGATCTTAGTGTAGGATATCAGGGGCTGTGATGGAGTGGCGGGTGTACTATGTATGTTTGGTTTTGGTGGTCTACTGGGAGCTTGATTTCTCAATTTCGAGAAGAGAAGCGGCAATTGATAAGTCGTTGCATGCAATATATGTTGACTCTATCGAATTATGTCAGAGGTTGTAATACTTTCTCTTCAGAACTGTACTCATTCTACTCTGCTGGCTTCTGAAAACATGATCTTTGATTGGGAAGTTAGTTGCTGAAATCAGTCAAGATCAAAGGGGTCTGAACGAATCATCTGGGGTAAGTGGTCATTCCTTCCCCGCAAACCGCCGCACAGATCAGTGGGTCACGTCTTTCGCCGATTGCGCGCTCGAGCCTGCTACCACGCAGCTTCCTATCTGCCACTTCGTTTCTCCACACATCGTGGCTCAGGCTGTACCCTGGCCAGAGCGAAGATGAGTGCGACATCGCCAAATGGACGCGACCGTCAAGCCAGCGACACGATGAGTCCTCCAGGCGACTCCAGCAGCAATGCGAAGCGGAAGCGTGATGATGGGTCGGCGCAACCACGGGCGAAGCGCAACCGCTATATTTCTATTGCATGGTAGGATATGCGCACATGCTGCAGTCTGCAGTCTGCAGGGCAGCACGGGGGCTAAAGCAGAATAGCAACGAATGCAAGCGCCGCAAGATCAAATGCAACGGACAAACACCCTGTCAGCGATGTGGCAATCTCAATCTCGAATGCCAGTATGCGCCCAACTGCTGCAACAACTTCAAGGAATCTGAGTCTGTGATCCCGATAGTGCAAACCCTGACGATGCGGCTGACCACGATGCAGTGAGTTCAAGCAGATGTCGGCGCATCTTACCGCTCTCCAGCAGCAAGTCGACGACCTCTACAACAATCTCTCCAGCCTCCGAACCCATGTCGACGTGCAAAACCACACCAATGGCTCGATTGGCACCCCTTTCAACAGCGCCGACTACCAGCAGACGCCCATGCTTCCTCCGTCGGCGCGATCGCGGACCAAGTCGCTCAGCAAGTTCCCTCGCTTCCATGGCCCGACGTCGAGCGTGTTCAATCTCGGGGTTGCTCGGTCGAGTCTGAAGACCATGGGCATAACTGCACAGGACGAGACTGAAGACGAAGGCGTCATTACGCACGACGTGACTCCAAGGGCCTCTCCGCCTGGATCTGCTTCCCAGCTATTGAGAGCACCCCTACACGCTGATAAGGATCCAATCTGGAATCTGTCCAAACACGAAGCACTGCGCTTGGTACATGTGTGGCACGACGAGATGGGCGTTATGTACCCCATACTGGAAATCGATAAAGTGCTGCATTACACCGAGATGCTGTACACGTTTGTGGAAGCTGCTGCTCGGCAAGGGCTTATGCAGGGCGCTGCGCCCGGCCCTGATGCCATCATGGACGAACAGACTAGCATAATGAAGCTTGTACTGGCCATAACCTTGGTCTTGGAGGGAGGGGGGGAAGACGCTCTAGGAGAGAAGCTCTTTGACAATGTGCACAAGGTTGTGGAGCGGACTTTGTCTGAGCCTGTCGGCCTACATGGCATCAATCTTCTGGCGTTGACTGTATGTACAATCCATTTGTTCGGAAAAGCCTTACTGATATTTCCAGGCCATGTACCACTTCACAAAAGACGACGAGGCTTTGGCTTGGAGGGTCATTGGGCTGGCTGCACGCCACTGTTTGGAGCTGGGGCTACATCGTCGTGAGACGTATGCGACGCTCTTTGCAGACCCTGAAGAGCAAGCTGCGGCGATACGAAAGTTTTGGTGCATTTACGTCCTCGACCGACGGTGGAGCTTTGGGACCGGTATGCCCTTCGCTCTGCAGGATGCCGACATTGATCCCAACCTGCCAAAGCCGGTAAGCAATAATGCCGTGAATCAACATGACAGTTGTACTAAGTACAGCAGGATGTATCTTCACACGAGTCTACCCCATACCTCAATTGCATGATCTCTTACAGCACCATCGGCTCCAAGGTCTGGAAGTCGGTGGCCGATGTGGCATCTCAAGAGAAGACCAACAAAGAAGATATCTCGTTCCTAGACTTCCAGGTTCTGAATTGGCACCGATCGATACCAGAGACCTTGAAGTTCATTCATCCAGAAAGCGGTATACACCAAGACCCACCAGTGCGCGCCATACATCGTCTGCAGGTCGTCCTCTACTTGCGGGCGAACCAGATGCGGATACTCATCTATCGTCCGGTCCTACACACAGCGACTACTATCATGGAAAACCTTGACTTCGCGCATGTGGTGGTAAAAGTTGCCAAGGACACCATTCGCATATTGACGTACATCAACCAGACTTCAGACCTCTACCGATGTCAGCAGACCATGTTCAACTACTTCCTCATCTCGGCATTAGCCGTTCTGTTCCTCGCCGTCGCGCACGCACCAGCTGAATTTAGCCAGCCTTCTCGCGACGAGTTCTACATGGCACTCGAACTTGTTCGAGGATTGTCGTCGAATTCATACGTCTCCAAGCGCTTGTGGAAAACAATCAAAACGCTAAAGGAGGTCGGGCCAAGACTTGGTCTCGTGATCCACCACGACGAGACTTCAGACGCTCATTCGTCAGCGGCGGTTGCAATGGCGGGTTTGGCGGGCCATCAGGTCGATGAGATGGCGCTCTTCTCGAATGGGCGCAATGGCAACAAGCTGGACACGCCACATGGCATGGCAAGTGATCTCACCACGCTGTTCGAGGCTGCAGGGGGGGCTTTCAATCTTAGTGGCTTTGGAGCGTCGTCATCCGAGATGCCGGCGAATGGAGAATTTGCGCATGCGTTTGGGCAGGAGAATGATGAATTGGCGAGGATCATGCGGGATTTGTTCTAGAGAACATGTGGCAGTCTTTGATACCATGCATAAATTCGTACTTGCCTCGGCCCACGTGCTTGCAGTCCATGGAAACTCAATCGTATCTGCATCATGGAACACGCCGCTTGCAGGTGATGTTGCTGGTGAGTTGTGTGATCACGTGCGCTTCGCTCGCCAAGGTAGCCAGGCTCGAACCTGCCCTTCACAACACCCAGTCCACTTTTCACGCGCTCTTACCTACCGGAGCTTCACCTAGCCTCTGCAGAGGCTAAATAGACGCATTCACACACATTTCGCGCACACAACCCCTGCCCGTCACTTCAAGGCCCCTCCCCCACTCTCGTCATTCGCACTAGAACGTCCATTGAACCTCCCGCCGCAGCTCTCTACGTCGCTACATATGCGATAGGCAGGGCCACACGTGTGGCTTCACGAACCAGACCGACTCCCAGGGATCCGACGGCCCACTCCAGCCGCAGCTTCTCGTGTGCGTCGCACTCGAGCACCCCCACATCCACATTTTCGGGCCCCTCGTTATCCGATAGCCGTGCGCTGTTGTTGCGCGCAGCAACTTCACGATTGCTTCAATCCTGGCGGCGCAGCTTTTGCAAGACTCCGACACTATGTCGTCGTCTTCACAAGTCACCGAGTCGTGGATTGCGTCCTTTTGCGGGCTGCTAGGCCACGAATACTTTGCCGAGGTGTCGGAGGACTTCATCGAGGATGACTTCAACCTCACGGGCCTGCAGTCGCAGGTGCCCATGTACAAGGAGGCGCTGGAGATGATACTGGACGTCGAGCCAGAAGACGACGAGGAGGACGAGGAGGAAGAGGAAGAGGACGAGGATGAAGACGACCTGGGCGACGAACGAGCGCCAGGATACCGCAGAGCAAATGACCGGAGACACCTGCGGATAGCCTCCGATCTTAGTGTGATAGAGAGCTCCGCTGAGCTGCTCTACGGCCTCATACACCAGCGCTACATCACGTCACGACCGGGCATCCAGCAAATGGCTGAAAAGTACGAACTACAACACTTTGGGACCTGCCCACGCGTCCACTGCAACTCGTGTAAAGTCCTACCCGTAGGACTGAACGACAGCCCTGGCCACGAGACTGTCAAGCTTTTCTGCCCGTCCTGCCTCGACGTTTACACCCCGCCCAACTCACGATTCCAGACCGTCGACGGCGCCTTCTTCGGCACGACCTTCCCTTCGCTTTTTTTCATGACCTTCACGGATCTCGACATTGGTGGCGGTCTCCGCAGCAATGCAGCCGCAACAATCGACGCCCTGGCGCAACTGCAGGCCCAAACCTCGGACGGCAAGTCGCGCAACACCACACCTTCGAACGTCACGTCGATAAACGGAGTCGCACCACACAACCTCGCTCCCGGCCTCGGCACGGGCAGCATCTACGAGCCCCGCATCTACGGCTTCCGTGTCAGCGAGCGCGCGCGCTCCGGCCCGCGCATGAAGTGGTTACGACTACGCCCCGCAGACGTTACCGAACTCGACGAAACACGCCGATACTGGGAAGATCGCGACGATGACGCTGATCGGCCCGATGACGACGATTTGAATATGGTGGACGTTGCGGAAGGAGGAAAAGCAGGCGTATCCGTAGACAGGCGGAAGAAGGCTGCACGTACCAGGAGACGGCCGGCGAATGGCGGAGCAACGGGTAGTCCAATGGACACCAACGGTGTAGGAGCTGGACCCGCGGGCTAGGTGCTCGGCAACCCCACCGCCACAGACTGGTTTTCACAAAAGGACATGCAGTACCTGAGCCTGTTTCTTGAAAGTGACGACATGAGGATACTCGAGCGTGAGCTTGACAACACTGGGGTTCCGAGAGAGTAAGAGACGAGGTGGCATTCTACTCCCGCTCCAGACCGAACTTGAGGTGGAGTGGAATGCTTTATTTGTTCAGCAAGTTGTATTTCCCCAGATAGTTGGAGCGAGCTGTGCATGGAGGAAAGCTCGAATTGACACTTTCTATTCAGCGTGGAGATGCCTTTTTTTATGAATGCTTACATGTGATTTCTCATCACCAAGGCTGACTTGAGCTTCACGGTCTACTTACCCTTCGCTGCCTTCTCGACTACCCATTTCACGCAAAAGTCACAGGCAGATCGCAGAAACAGCTAACCAAAAAGACTAGGCGATCCATCATGCAATGAAAGATGATCGCCGTGATAGCAAGATTTCTCATCGGCTTACTGATTTGGCGAAGAAAAGTGTCGTTTGCAAGCTATCTGAGCACAAGCACCCAACCAACCATGTGCGCCGCGACACCGCCCTTAAACGCCAGCAGCGCGCAGACAAAGTTTTAACAAATGGAACTCAAGTACGAGCACAAAGGCACCCCGACTCCTCAAGAATCTGGCACACAAAGAGGAAGCGAGGGTGAAGCGTGGTGAGGGCGATGGGGACTCTAGAGCGCGCGCTGCTGTACAGCATGGTCGGGCACACTTTGATTAAGGAAGTCGAGGGCGCGAGGCAGTGGGGAAACGACGTGTAGAGTAAAGCCGCGAACTTGGCTTTGCGGAGGAGCAGGAGCAGGAACAGACGAAAAGGGATGTGCTGGGGAGGAGCGAGGATGGCGTTAGCGGGCTGGATGCGGTTGGGACGCGGGTGGTGCGGAGGGGGATGGGATGTGAAGAGGATGCTCGAGCGGGGACGGCGCATGTTATGGATAGTGGGCAAGATGTGCAGAGGGAAGCGGCACGGAGAGCGGGACAGGCGTTGCAGAGAGCGGAAGCTAGTGTGGACAGTGTTGCAAAGGTGGTAGATGAAGAGTTACAACCGCATAGGAAATATTAACGGCGAATATAGTCCAGTGACGAGGTCGTGAAGTGTTGACTTATCATACATGCGAACAACGTGGAAAGTATGGAAGGAGGAACGTCAGACTTTAGTGGTATGTGTGTTGGAACTTTGTATGAATAGACTAGAACTTGCGAAGTACTCCTTTCTTCTTCATGACCACGGCTGTCGACCACCAGTATGTTCAGTCATGGGTTGCGCCACACTCTCAACATCGACAGATCTCTCTCTCCGCACTTCATCCTCCTGACCAAGACTGACCTCCAATTCCTTCTTCTGTCCCGCCAAAGCTCCAGTAACCAGAGCGGGTACGTACAATCCATACATGACCTGACCCTTTTCCTCTGCACGTGCGGGTTTGTCACCTTTCGCCTTCTGCGCTGGCTTTCCGATCCAAACATTACCCAACAAGACCGACGCAACAATCGAAAGGCCCACGAACGGAAGAACCGAGATCAAAGACCACATGACCGCTTTCGCAGCAGCGTTCTGCACCTCCATCTGCGTAGCCGCTGGCAGACTATTCAGAACATTGAAACTCGGCGATCCCGAGGAAGGAAGATCGACCCCCTTCGTCCTCGCCGCAATACCCCGCAGTCCGATGCTGAGTTTATTCGAAAAAACCGCTCCCATAATCGAAATCCCAATCGTCTCCCCAAGCGGGAGCATGAAGCTCAACAAGCTCTGCATGCTTGGGATCCGCGTGCTCCAGATCCCCGCGGCGTGCAGGACAACAGGCATGAAGCGCAGACCCGTCCCCGCGCCCGACACACCGAGGAAGATTTTGACCATAGTCGTGTCCCTGATGGACACGGAGTATGCGAGGAGAGAGAGGCCGACGCCTTCGACAATGGATCCCCACAGCAGCGGGAAAAATGTCTGGCGCGGCCAGATTCTGCACAGGAAACTCGCGAGGTAGACGCCCACGCCGAGGCCGGGGGTGAAGTAGAGGAGTTGGGTTCCGGCTTTGGATGGCGAGTAGCCCTCGGCGAGTTGCCAGTAATATGAGATGAAGTAGAAGGCGGAGACGAGGGAGATGCCGGCGCTGAAGTTGATGATCATGAGGAGGGACGTGTCTTTCTTCCTGAATAGCGTTGAAGGGATCATGGGAACTTGCTTGGGGAAGATGCGAGCCACCACGCGGTCTGGGCCGAGAAGGTATTCATATATGAAGAAGCCAATACAGAGAATTGCGCCGATGACCAAGGGCGCGACGGTTGCGGCGTCGCTCCAGGCATACGAGGTACCACCCCACTGTATAGCGAGAATAATGAGCCCAATGCCCAAGATGAACATAATCATGCCTGGCCAGTCGATGATGCGGACACCGCTAATGTATCCTAGTCGTCGAGATTTTCCCGCTTTGGCGGTCGCGTGGCCTTGCACGACCTCTTTGCGCATGAGGAGGAAGATAACGAGTATTGCCAGAACGGCGACACCGACGGGTAGGACGAAGACGTAGCGCCAGCCGGCATCCGCGATGTATCCTCCAATAACTGGCCCGATTGCGTAACTAGATATCAAAGTCAGATCCAGTGTACTTGATATGAGGATTATTTGAGTCAACATACCTGACACCGCTTATTAGCGAGATGATCGAATTGTTCGTCGCTGTCTCCGCGAGCGTTGCACCATCCGATAATATGATGCGGCTCAAGCTCATGATGCCTGCAGATCCAAGGCCCTGCAGTGCTCGTCCAAGAAGAAGCATGCCCCAAGATTGAGCAGTAGCGCAGAGCACACTGCCGATCAGGATCCAGAACATCTCAAATTGGAGTGCAAAGTGGCGACCGTAGATGTCGGCGAGTTGTCCTGAGGCTGGGACAAAGGTGGTGAACGTCAGGGTATATGCGGCGACAATCCAGTTGAAGCTACCTGAGAGGCGATCTGGGTTTCGGGTCAGTGTGTCATTTTCTATGTATTGTTGGGGAAGATTGACTTACTGAAATGTGAAGAGATTAGAGGGATTGCGGGAGCAACGATAGTCACATCGACAGCCGCGAGGAAATTTGGCAATGCAAGCCCAAGCATCAGTTTACATTGGCGAATGTTCCTCCTCCGCGCCTCCTCCTTGTGCCGTGCTTCTGCCTCATCGCTGAAGGCTTTCACATGGCTATTGCTATGCGTGGTGGTGTCACTTGTTCCATATTCAAGCTCTTGCCTGACAGAAGTCTGCTGTTGTTCCTGGCTAGTCGCAGCTTGTGGTATGAGGTAAGGTTCGACCATTTCAGTGTCCTTGATATCTGGGATCGCATCTTTGGTTTTGCCCTCTCTAATCTTTCTGCGAACAAGTTTGAACAGAAAAAAAGCCATGACCGTTAGACAATGGCAAAGAAAAATCGCCTCGATAGGAGGAGGTGCGAAAATGTCGAAGAGAGGTCGTCTTTCGGCAATAGGCATCTGTGTGTTAGAGGCGGAAGGCATAACTTATATGTAACCACTCCTTCACTTCCGCAGAGTATTCCCGAATAGGACCTCGTAGTGGAGCCTAACCGTGAGGCTGTACAGCCACACTTGTGGGTAGATTTGAGGCATGAAGCTCGTATAGCCAATCACATCTATAACCAGGACGTATGATGTCTGTCTGTGCCTCAGCGGCACAATGGCAATCTCAAGGCTGAGCAGTATCAGACTATGCCTATTCGAGGCAGCTGTGCGCACCAATCGCAACATAGCATTTCGGCCCACCACAACACACGGCGATGTAGTTCTTGGTTGCCTTACACAGACTCGACACCGCTAGTTTTAGTTTCGCATGGCTGTTGTGTTGTGGTCGTTCTCCTTTCTAGCTCTTTTCCCATTCTTGGTTGATCGATTTTCAAGCAGATTCCGCGAGATTTCGCCCTCAAATTCTCAGCTACGTTGAAATGAGATTCGCCAGAGCCCTGCCAGCATGTTAAAGGTCGCCAAGGCTACCTGTAGCTTCAGACTTTGACAAGAGCAAGCTGCTTCGACTGGTGCCATTCTCGACAACACGCAGTACTTCTCGTGGCGCACGTCACAGCCCGTTCCCAAAGACCAGCATTGCGAAGCTTTCTCTATGCGCAATAGCAGCAGTGCTTGGGTGGGTGTGTTAGTCATTGAGGAGCCCTACAAATTAGGCACAGCTTGAACAAGAATCCTTTTTCTAAGCAGATTGATGATTGTCCCGAGGTCGTGCACGCAAGGAAGTGGGGGATGGCTCAAGACGCTTGTGAAGTCAGTTGATTCTCGCCGTGGAAATGCGTGTTTCCTTCAGACGATGTCCCTTAGTCGGGTTTTGAGCAGAAAGGGTGTAAGGATAGCAAGATCACGATGTCGCTACTAGGATCGTACCGAAGTCGTAGGGCTGAAGGACGGCCCGGGGCCGAGACTGCCAAGGTTTTCAGCGAAAGGCAGTGACGCAACTTCACCGTGCGTGCTCACCAACTCGGGCAGCTTCCGCAGAGCTGCTCAACGTCCCCAACAAACCATACAAATGAAGCCGTACATTGCAGTACCGGCTATCGCAGGACTTGTGTATCGCGCTTGGTCGCATAAGTCTTTGACAACTGTTGGTATTATCACAGCAATTGCCGTTGCGGTAATCCATGCCATCCATCCGTGGAGCGTGTTCTTTGCACTGCTAGCTGTGTTCTTCCTAGCTGGTAATGCTGCCACCAAGGTAGGTACGTCCAATGTGTTGATAACTCTAGACTAACGATCTCAGGTCAAACATGACATAAAGGCGAAATTAACACAGTCCGCGAATGGTGCATCTGGTGGAGAGGGGTCGCGCAACCACGTCCAAGTCATCGCCAATTCCGGAGTTGCTTCGGTGCTCATACTGCTGCATCTATGGCATTTGAAGAGTTCAGGAAGATACGATTACAGCAAGGATCTGTGCTGGGAACGAGAGAGCGATGCGCTAGTCGTGGGAATTGTTGCGTAAGCCAGACATGGTACCTTGCACGGGACGGTGCTAACAGAACACAGAAACTACGCTGCCGTAGCTGCCGACACCTTCTCCTCAGAGCTAGGCATCCTCTCGAAATCGAAACCCCGTCTTATAACCGCTCCATGGCGCATAGTACCACCAGGAACAAATGGTGGGGTTACAGCGGCTGGTCTGGGCGCCGGCTTACTCGGATCATTCATTCTCTCGGCAACGTCCACTCTCATCGTACCGTTCTGCAAAAACTGGGACTTTGCGGCCAAGGTCTCATACACTCTAGCCTTGACTGCAGTTGGGTTCAGTGGTACGATACTGGACTCGCTCCTCGGTGCGCTCTTCCAGGCCAGTGTTGTTGATGTACACTCCGGAAGAGTCGTCGAAGGCGAGGGCGGCAGAAAAGTCCTCGTACACAGCCACCCGCTGAACTACAAGAAGACTGCTGAGATAAGGAGTGGTATCTCTAGTCACCAAGAAGGGGAAGCCGGCATCGCAAAGACTACCGGTGCTAGTGTTGGGGACGCGCTTCAAGCCACTCGTACGATGCAGAAGGCCGGAGCCAGTGGCAATGCAGTTGCGGACAGTCAACGTGAAAGCCGCAAGATTGAGGTCGGAAGTGATATTCTGGACAATAATGCCGTCAACATCCTCATGGCAGGCTTGGTCAGTGCGGGCGCTATGGTAGTCGCTTGCATAGTCTGGGACCTCCCCCTTTCGAGCATTGTTCCTATGTAAATCCTAGAACTATGAGATATAGATTGTTATTTGATCAAAGCTGCTCTTACATGTGACTGAGATTATCAACCATTAGGGGATATGACTGCCTTGCTACGATAGATGTTCAAAGCATGTAATATTTCAAATAGCTTCGTGCTATGACTTAACCGAGCAGTAACATGTGAAGATTTGGATCACAACATGTTCTAGCCTTCCGTTGCACTTATCAGGACGAAGTACCATCACCACGTTGGCATGAGGGCGACATAGCTTCCGAGTGCCAAGACCCGTGGACGCTAACTGCGCGTCACTTCCGCCTGGAGCTCCGCAATAGCTTCAACATCAACGCCCGCACCAACAGCCTCAAACACACAAAGACCCATTCCAGCAGGCTCTCCCTCTTCGATAGCGAACTCTCACTCCCACCTGCAGCTGAAGTTCCTACCCATACTTTCCAACGAACAAGCTTCACATCTGCAATCATGGTCCGTACATCTGGGCAGCATCCCACACAGCAAGCTTAATGGTGACTAACATGTGCGACAGTCTCTTCGCATTGTCCCCCAGAAAGCCCACGCTTCGCACGCCCAGCTCGAGACATCAGCGCCATCAGCACCTGGTGTTCACGACACACTCCGTTCGCGTCTCGGCCAAACCACCACAGTATCGGCGGGCCCTTCATCAAGCAAGCCCGTCGCTCTTCAGTCAGCCCATCCGCTCGAGGCACGTCTAGTGCAGTGGCGCGAAACTCAGGACCGCGTGAAGATGGAGATGCTCAGGCGACAGTTCGGCATTGCTGAGCCCGTTCGACGGGGTATGGAGCTCAAGATCACCGAGGCGGGTGAGTGGCGACCGGCTGCCCTGGGTCGCTCAAGTAATGTGCACAAGGACATTCTTGAGGGCAGGGATACTGAGATTGGCTGGGAGGACGTGTTCACTGGTAAGTCATGGTTTGCTGTAGGACGAAGGACAGGCTTTCGTTCACTGCATGTTGCGGTTGGCTAACATGTTTCCCGTAGGCAACGAGCTCCGCGAAGCACCAGACTTCCACAGCGAGATGGAGGCGAAGCTGAGAATGAACTGGTAGAGTGTTCGGCTGTTAGCTGGGCTGAGGTAGTGCTTTGATTCATCAAGGAGTCCGTCGAAGCTTCCGAGACATGTGCATGGCACCCGAATCGGATGTGGTAGGAGAGGCCAATGTTTCCCTAGGAGCACGCACGGAGGTGGACGGGAAGGCAGGACACATGAATACAATCACGACCCTTGATGAACCTTGGCGTATTTCACATTGCATGACCGCTTGGTGTTGCTTGGAATTTCCTCAAATCATACAGCAAAGAAGCCCATGGTACGAGCCGTTCGAGGCCTTGTTAGTGGTAGCGGACGTCACGTGCTCGCTGCAAGGAACCTTGGAACTGACAGAACAGCCTACCAAAGTACGACTGACACATTCCTCGCTTGCAGCCAACAAGCGTGGATTGCACACGAAGCTAAGCAGATGCAAACTGACATTGGGGCCGTCTCTTCCTCCACACCAGCAAACCTCGGAACCACGCCCCAACCGGTCTGGCCAGACTCACGTACATGGACGCAACGCATGTTCTGTACTAACCACCAATTATCGGCCGGGGAGCATGCAGGGGCAACAGTCCCTGGGCCACCAAAACCTGGCGCGTCGCGGCATTGACAATTAACAGGCGGGCGGACAGGCAATAGGCATTCGAGGTGGTGAGCCGTTCGCATGGGGTGGACGACCAGTCGCTGGTGGAATGCTTTCACTTTCACAGGTTGGTCTCGGCTCGCCTGTCGCCCGTCGACGTCGACGGCAATCGATTGCGTGGGCGTGTGGTGGAGCCAGCGGATCGCTCTTGCCGCGTTTGCGAGTTGCGGAGAACAAGGCGCGGTGCCACTTCCTCTTCCTGGTCGTGCACGGTTGCCCCTTCCGTCTATCCATGATCCAACTGCTGAGACATTCACTTTCGCATCTCAACACAACATCGCGTCCCTGTTCTGCCGTCGCACGCAGCACCCTCGCCGTCCTTTCTGTTGCTTACACCCTCGCCGTCCTTCCTGTTGCTTGCACCCTCGCCGTCCTTCCTGTTGCTTGCACCCCCACGCCATCAGTGCCACCCGCTCGCTGCGTACCCTCCAATCATTATCGCCGCTTGCGTCGTGAGTGCAGCTACAGTCAGCCGTCATGGCTTCCACCGGCGCGACCCAAACACCCACAGCGGCGCAGAGTAGCCCACAGCAGGCAGCTGTAGGAGCGCGGTCAGAGAACACCCAGGAAGAGTTATCCTCGAGCCCAGTGGAGATGAGGACATTACCACCGTCCGACGCAGCTCCGGCATCCACGACCACGGCTGCGCCAGCTTCAGAAGATACCAGCACTTCAACTGCCCCAGCAGAGATCACAGTACCCCACACGAACGAGTCGATCACGGCACAGCCATCGCAAACGCCTGTCGCATCGTCCGCAAAGCCTGCGCCTCCTGCGGCCTTAAATCGCGCAGAGACCGAGGCCATTGGACCCTCGACCGATACGCCTGCCGCCGTACCGGACGCCTCGAACGGCCCAGTGGTGGTCATAATGCTGCTTCTGCCCTCGACAGGAGCAAGGCATCCCTACAAGATTGATGAGAAGTACCTCAAGAAGCGTGGTGTAGATGTTGCGGACATGGACCCATACAACATTGATGTGTACACCCTCAAGGAACTGATATGGCGAGACTGGCGGGAAGGTACGTTTGGCGCATTCTCCCCTCTGTTCCCTTCGTGTCTCGTTTTCAGCTCGGCATGTTGCGTTCGCAGCCTTGCTCACAGCAGGGCCCGTCCCGGTCCCTTCAGGCCATCGCAACCACTCTGCGATCATGGGAACAGCTACACACGTATTTATCTTTGAGCATGGCTAACTCGATCGCACAGAATGGGAACCTCGGCCAACATCACCGAGCTCAATAAGACTGATTCACTTCGGGCGCATGCTGGACGACAAGTCACCACTGAAAGGTACGGCACTCACGATGACGCTGTATTCCAGTCCTCGCTGGGATGACTGCAGCATTTTATTACAATACTAACAGTGTCCAGACTGCCGTTTTCAGACCGAGAATCCCAATGTTGTTCACATGACAGTCAAGCCCCAGGAAGTGGTGGACGATGAAGATGCCAAGACTGGAAAAGGCGCCAGCAGGAGAGACGGGGAGGACGAGCCCACTGCAGGCTGCCGCTGTGTCATATTATAAGGCTCTCGCTGATTGTGCTGATGTGTCTTTGTACAGACTGTTCGTGCCGATGTCTTTGACGTAAAGACAGCCTCGGTGATCCTGACGGTATCTTTTCCATGCTCTTACCGGCGTCGAGTGTCCAAGATCGATACGACCCTTCGTCAGCATCTCATTGATCTACAGCTTCGCATTGCTGGAGTTTGAACAGTACCATGCACACGCCCGACCTCGCTTGTTCCCTCTGTCCGCTGCGCCTTTGGTGGTTTCACGCAGACTTGCCGTCGCAGATTCTCGGCCGTCTTTACTAAATCGTTCTCTTTTGTGCATAGGAGTTTGCGTGTTAGGTGCTTTATGGGTGCATGGAAGGGATCTAAATGTCTGCTCATTATTTCCTTGTATAATTATGCGGGCTTTTGAGGTGCATATATTGCTGGGCTAGAGGGCTCTGGAAATAGATAATGAGGCATCATTTTTTGGTGTCTGTTCCGCAGCCGTTGCTCTTCCATATTTGACATGTCTGTAGTGACCATAAATATCATCAAGGAGAGGTCTCGTCGCCCACATGTTCGTCCCGTGTTCGTTGTTCTGCTACAATGTGGCTAGTGAAGCTAAGACCCCTGTCGATTTAAGCTACCCTTGGATGCCGTCATCTCTCGCGCTCGTTCATATCACCAAACCGCAACAATTCGAAAACGTCGTCGTGTCGCGCCACATCGACATCAGCATACTACCACATTCCACATTCTGAGGACAATTGCGCACAACAAACGAAGCCATGGTGCTTGAAAACGTGACAGAGACGTCCCCCGACAACTTCACTGACAACCCTTCTCCCGACCAGAACGATCCATATGCCTCCTCTTCGCCCTCTTCGCCCTCTTGGGCACGATTCGATGCCAGTACCCTGCCCCAGCCCCTGCCGGTCATAGGGACCTTCATGGGCTTTTCCGACCAAGCCGTTCGCATGAAAACCGAGATAACACTCAAGTTTGCTGAGCGCAAACTGGGCCGCGAGCTATACTCGAATGAGGCACAGGCCCTTGCCTTTCACATATACCAGCTTGAGCAAACGAAAAGCTATTTTGCAGCTACCGGAGCAGCTGCTGGTACATACCGTGCATATGCCACAATGGCCACGAATCGTTACCCGTTTTACCAGCCCAGGGCAGAGTCGATCAATCCGACCAGGTTTGGTTTCGTTAAAGGGCCTATGGCTCCACTGGCACGCCATGCCTGGAGATTTTCCCTGTATTTACTTGTGGCGGGGCAGATGGGCTCCATCATTGGGCAGATGATTGCCCAGCCGCTTGCTGCAGTCAACACTTCAAAAGATCCCAAGCTTGAGCAATTTGGCAACGAGCTGAAAGCTGCGAATGCTGTGGAACAATCAAAAACGGCAGCCCAGGGACGCCAAATTCAGGAAAGGAAGAAGGAGTTTGAGCGACAGACAAGAGACCGTAATGGCATGGGCCCCTCGCCGCAGGGTGCATGGGGCAAACAGCAGCCACCCGCACGTCCCAGCGAAGATGATATGAGCCCAACGGCTGGCAATGGGGCATGGGGAACGCAGCCATCTGCATCTGGATCCTGGGATAGTTTCTCATCACAAGCGGACCAATCTACACCACAACAATCTCAAGGACCACCATCGAGAGCACCGCCAACATCATCTTCACCCTTTGACGACGATGCCTCTCCTACAGGCGGCATGTTTCAGGACGAGGTGAGCAATGGTTCGGCCCAGCAACAGTCTCGACCTGGTGAATCAACTTGGGATCGCCTCCGCCGCGGCGCTGCGCCGACTCCAGGTCAACGTCCACCGCAGCAGCCGCCTCGACAAGAGCCTGAGCGACGGGAGCAGCGCGAGGGATCGACCTTGGGCGATTCATTCACGTTTGTCGAGGGCGAAGAGGAAAGGAAGCAGTCCAGGGAGCGAGCTCAACGCGAATTCGATGAGAGACTCGAGCGCGAACGTCAAGGTAGAGACTTCTCTGAAGATCAGAGTAAGAGGTGGTAATCTCGATGCGGAGCACAATGCGTTCGGGTCAGACTAGCCTACCGACACACTGCTTCTTTATGTCCTGGTGCTGGATAGCTGCATTTACATTTGTATATAAGTAT
>Ga0265780_10004278_pt1 | contig 18457 bp, 13 predicted proteins | sample P1T30metagenome_FD_192432 | JGI IMG/M metagenome (GOLD analysis project Ga0265780, IMG submission 192432) | Plant litter microbial communities from East Loma Ridge, Irvine, California - P1 T30 | ecosystem: Environmental > Terrestrial > Plant litter > Unclassified | place: USA: California...
GCCCTACTCGTTTCATAGCATATACCCCTCTATAGCTCCCTCACGAGAACAAGAACAAGTCAACCAACATCGTACAGAATGCATTCGTAGTTATCGTTATTTCCTTTCACTAGTGAGCCTTCCAACACATCAAGTGTATCAAGGAGATTCTTGATGGCTGTAGACATCTGCACAAGGAAGGCGATCGCCTACGGAAGTCGCTAGCGATTCTGAAGGCCCTCGGGATAATCAAGCAAGATGAAGAAGTGATTGTTCATATATTGCAACACTACTTCAGACACACGAAGAAAGCGTTGCGACGTTATCGTAGCTACAACGAAAGCACTTGGAGTACATCTTCCAGTGCTTCGCATCGATAGTGTGACCTAGTGACCCGCTGACGTACTGCAGTTGAATTTACTTGCACTGTTCCAGTCAACTCGACCTTGGCTGCGAACCGTATGATGTCCGCTTGCATCGAAAAAGCTATGCAAACAACGCAATTTGGCTACTCAGGTACTTGCAAGCATGTCATATTCTTCATGGTGACCGAGGCCGAAGCCGGTGCAACCCATGCACTTACATCGCGAAGGCTCGCTATGAAGGTGAGTTGTTGCCTCATACCGCTGTCACTTTAGCTCCACTGATAACTCAATTAGCGTATAGAAGTCTTCGCTCTCATTGATGCGGGTGGCGGTACTACAGATTTCGTTGTCTGTCGTGTTGGCAACGAAAATCCGCTACGGGTCGCAACTGAGATCAACGCTCTATCCGGCAGGTTACTACATGGTTCTTGAGTGCACAATCTAACGAAATGATAGGGATACCGGTTGATTCAAGCGATATAAACGAACGGTTTCGTGACTTCGTCGTTTCTCAGGTAGAAGACGAATATTATCTTGACAATCCGACGAGTCACATCGATAAAGAACTCATGCCAATATTTGAGATGACGCACAAACGAAGCTTCGAATACGAGGACCATCGTCCAAATTTTCGATTCCTATGGCCAGATCTACGAAAATCTGCCACGAATGGACGCTTGCAGGAAGAAAGACTCGTGCTGGACTAGTAGGTGTTACTATCTTGTCAAACCACGTTAGCTAATATGTTTGTTTAGTTTCGACATGCTCCAGTTGTTCAGGCCTTCGCTGACTCCCGTCGCAGACTTGATGGAGGGGCAGATCAGGGAGGCTCTTGCGAAAGGCGTCTACTTCGATAAAGCATTGTTGGTTGGCGGATTTGGTGACTCACCTGCCCTTATCGAATTCCTCCACATGCGACTGAGAGACTTGAACAAGGAATTCGATACGAACATCGAGCTCATTGCTACCTCACGTTAAGAATTCTTTTGGTATATGTTTTCATCCAAGTTCATCGACTAAATTTGTCAAGTGAGGTTGTTGGTGCTGGCCTCGGTCAGGGCGCTCTCATGCGAGCCGTTGACAAGCGTTTTGGCCCAGAGAGGTTCATTCAATACAGTATCGGGGTTCTCCGCCACCTTCACGTCGATCTAGTCAAAGACGAATTAGTTCTGCGACAGAAGAGCGTGGAACGTGATGGTACGTGGCTCATCATGAACACCATCTTATGGGTCATGAAAAAGGTAAGCGCAATCACAGCATTCCTAATCACCCGAGCACGCACTGATTGAGTAACGTAGACTGATAAACCCGTTCCTTACGTACACAAGGTAACGATCGCGTCCCAACATTCTTTCTTACACAGGGACGAGGTGTGGAAAGATGAGGAAATCCTCTACACTTCTGCAGAGTGCACGGTGGACGGCTATCAGCGAACGAGTGTTCCCAACAGAGGTATGTGGAGTGATTGCACCATGATCCGATTGCAAGACAACTTGATATCGCGCGACGCTAACAAATCTTCAAGGCAAGACGACTGAGCTCGGTAGAGTGGTCTTCGATCTCACCTATCTCAAAGATTGCCCCATCTACAATCGTGGTGATGCGGAATCATGTTTAGTCACTGTTGAGCTTGATCTCACGATCGTTGGCAAGGAGATTGACTTTGTTGCTCTACTGAGGACCCCGGGCTACCAACCTTTTTCAAGTCTTTCACCATCGTTGCTCCTTTTAAGCCAGGAACAGCATGACGACAGAAATCGTTCAGTAGCTACAATCTGAGAACAGCAAATCAGTTACTCCGTCAGCAGGTGAAGAACATTCCGTGAAGGTGGACGTAGTGATTTATTATTCTATACAAGAAAAAGCCCCATGCTACACGAGGCACACAACAAAGTGGTCTGCTCAGCGCTTGAGCCTAGTACAAACATTCTAACTCTTGAAGACAAGGAAAACCAACATGCAAATGCTATGCAAATGTGCACCAAAACGAGCCATATAAACAAGAAAGAAGAAAACATCCCAAACAATTACATCTTCTCCTTGATCTCCTGTTGCTCCGGCGGCGGCGTCACATCACCCGTGATACTCGCGTACCTCCTCGTCTCCTCAGCCTGGCCCTTCTCGGCATCGGCGTGGCTGTTGACAGGGCTCGGCTCGTCGGACACGTGCTCCTTACCACTGACAGCCTTCTTGTCGGCCTTCTCCTTCTTCGACTTGGGCATGCGGACAAGCCAGTACAGCGCGAGAGCAGCGAGGATGTTGAAGATAACGTAGGCCCAAAGGATACCGAAGTTACGCCACGCCACGCTGTAATCGGACGAGATGCTGGCCAAGAAGGTATTTGTCTTGTCGACGGAGCAGAAGCGGCAATCTTCTGTAGCGGAGCCGTTGTCGACGTACCCGCTGCGGAGCATATCAATGTACGGCTGCATATACTGCTGGCACGTATCGCCGTTGGTAGGATTGAACCTAACGAACTCGCGGTCTGCGCACTGGACGTCGCTGTTCGCTAGGCCGACAGACAACATGCCGGAGACGAGGTATGTGAATGGCGAGAGGCGGTACATGAAGATCCAGAAGCGCGGGAAGTCGGAGGGCTGCGCGAGAACACCGCAAAAGATGAGGCAGAGCGTGAACATTAGGTTGGCAATGTTACCGCCGTTTTCGGCGGAGTCGACGCCGGCAATGACCATGTGTGCGAATGTTGAGGTGAACATTAGGAACATCCACACGAAGAGGAAGAGCTGGAATCCGCGAAGGGTGACGGCGTCGGTGGGCTCGGCGTTGCGGTACAGACCGATGGGGTAGTACCAGCAGAAGAAGATCAGCACGGACATGAGAGTGTTCCACGGCAATTCGACGACGATGTTGGAGATCATGAATGCCTTCCACGAGTACGTCTTGCTAGGTCGTTCGCGCATCTCGTAGAGAGCGCGCTGGGTGACGAAGTGAGGCATGATCTGCTGGACGAGCTGGCCGAAAATGGTCATCAACATGAAGATGGCGAACATTTGGTTTTGGAGACCTTGCTGCGTGTTGGGCATCTGGTAGAGCGAGAAACCGATGAAGAGAGCAGAGGATACACAAAGTATCGTCTTGGAATAGATGTACGAGGGGGTACGCCAGTACTGCTGGAAGACACGCAGGGTAGTGGCCCAGAGTTGCTCGCCAAAGGGCGCGGCGAACTCGCGGTAGGCAGCCTTGTCCTCCCGCTTCTGTGCAGACTGAGTACGCTGGAGAGCCTCAGCTTGACCACGCTCGGACTTGAGCTCGGCAAGATGTTCCTGGACCGCAGCATATTCGGGAGAGTCGCGCCACGCTTGGTGCCAGTCGACGTCAGTGTGCGAACCAGGAGCGGCACCAATGACCTCTAACATCCATTCAGCGGGGTTGGCTGAAGGTGGGCAAGGAGGACCGCCGTTGCGGACAAAGTAGTCGACGAGAATCTTGGAGTTGGCACCAACGTCACCATAGTAGACAGTCCTGCCACCCTTGGCGAGGAAGAGAAGGCGATCGAAGCGCTGAAACAACATAGCAGAAGGCTGGTGGATGGTGCAGAGAATAGCCTGACCGTTCTTCTTCAGCTTGTCGAGGAGATCAAGAATGGCCCAGGATGTTTGCGAGTCGAGACCAGAGGTAGGCTCATCCAGGAAGAGAAGCAGAGCTGGCTTAGCAGCAAGCTCCACACCGATAGTGAGACGCTTACGCTGTTCGACATTGAGACCTTCACCAGGTACACCGACGACAGCATCAGCGTACTCAGTCATCTCAAGAAGCTTAATTACTTCCTCAACGTATTCGAGCTTCTCGGTGCGTGGGATGTGGGCAGGCTGGCGGAGAAGTGCGGAGAAGGTCAAAGCCTCGCGAACGGTGGAGGTAGACAAGTGGAGGTCCTGTTGCTGAGCGTATCCAGTCTTGCGTTGGAAAGAATCGTCACGAGGTCTGCCATCAACCAGCATCTCGCCAGAGATAACACCCATAGTCGTACGTGTGGCGAGGCAGTCCAAAAGAGTCGTTTTACCGGCACCGGAGACACCCATGAGGGCCGTAAGTGTACCGGGCTTGACCCAACCGTCAACATGGTCGAGAATGCGACGTTCCTCGCCCTTGATCTTGATATCGTAGCACACGTCTTTCCACTGGAAAATAGCTGTCTGACGCTCGATGATGGCAATATTGTCGTCGGAGTTGTCGTACTGGGCGGAGACGGTGCGACCAGCTGCAGCGCCCTCAAGATCGTCGGTAGACTTGCTCTTGGGAACCTTGTGACCACGGCGGAAGACCAGCACCTCACCCTTCGACTTGGCAGCGGTGATGTACTCGGTGGCAACCAGGTAGACCATCATCAAACCGAAGCAGAAGACCCACATGATACCAAAGTTGCGCCACTTGTTCGCAACCTTGTACTCAAAAGCGGTATTGATGTAGCTTTGGCCTAGGACGTAAGGCGCACCAGGAACGCCTCCAACAGCACTGCAAGCGTGATTCAAGCCGGTGGCGCCCTCGTAGCCAGGACCAGAGGGTATGAACTGATTGCAGGTAAACTCTCGCCCGTTGAATTCGTTGATCATGAGCGACTCGAACCCGTAACTGACGGGGTTGATGTACCGGATCCATTTCGACCAGCCCAACATGTAGGTAGGAGGGATAGTAAATCCGGTGTACATGACGAGACCCAGAATAAGGATGGCAGCGGGTGCCAGGGCCTGAACCAGGGATCGAGACAGCGCAGCGATTGATCGGAAGAACATGGACATGACCAAAGTAAGCGTGAAAGAGATGAGCACAAAGAAGAAGAACGGCCCAGGCTCACGACGGAGATTCGTCATGAAGTAGAGTACCAAGTTGAAGGTGAGCGCGTTGATAATCTTGTAGGGCATGTCCGTCAGCATACTCGCGAACGCTTCCGCGGACGGATGGTAGAGGGCGTATCGAGAATGCTTCTCAACGATGGGCCGTTGAGCGTAGAGTGTCAAGATTTCGAGAGCAGAACCGAAGGCGTTCATGAGGATAGCGAAGAAGAGGAGGGCCGACCGGAGGTAAAAGCTGGAGGTAGTCGAAGGAAGGTTGTAGAAGACTGACGAGATGATCAGCGCCATGATGGAGTTGGCAACAAGCTGGGTGATTGTGATGCTGGGATCAGCCTTCAATCGGATGAACCCGCGCCACAAGCAAAGTTTGACCTGCTGAGTGTACGATAGAGTGTACGGTGACTTTTCGCGCTGGCCACGAGCCTTCTGTTCCTTGCGTGAATCTGCGAACCTTTGCGCGGTCTCGCCTCCGAGTGGGAACTTCTGATCGTATGCTTCGATCTGGGCCATCAGAGCAGCGTGCTCAGGCGAATCCTTCCATCGCTGTGCGAACTCATCGGGTGTGCGGGGAACGCGGTCCTCAAATCCGGGCGAAACGATACGCTCGAGAGCGCTGGTCATGGAAGTGAGGAAATCGGCATCGGTTTGGCGCGCAGGGCACTCGAAACCCATGTTGACAAAGTACTGCTTTGCGTCGGTAGTCTTGCCAAAGTAGATTTGACGACCTTCGTAGAGCACAAGAGCCTTGTCGAAGAGGTCGTATGCGGCCTGAGGAGCTTGGTAGATGGCAACGCAAGCAGTAGTGCCGTTGATCTCAGTCTCCATGCGGAGAGTCTTACAGAACTCGATAGCGTTGGCAGAATCGAGACCTCGGGTTGAGTTGTCCCACGCTTGAAGGGGGGCTCTACTGAGGGATGCTTCGGCAATCGTGACACGCTTACGCTCACCACCAGAAACACCGCGGAGGAAGTCGTTACCAACGCGAGTGTTGATGGTGTGGGAAATGCCGTACCTGCGGTCAATTAGCATCGCGCAAAGGCTTGGTACAGCGGATACTCACAAAGCCATAATCACATCTCGTTGATGCTCAGCGTACTGCTGCACAGACACACCACCAGGGATGTTACGCGGCCGGCGAGCCTGAGCCGCAAAGTAGAGCGTCTCACCAACCGTCATGGCTGGGAAATGAACATCGACTTCAGCAGTGTATATGGCTTCGCCACGGTAGTTCTGGTTCATCAGCTCTGGGCTGACACCCTGGTAGTTGATGTGCGAGTTCTGGTCTACGAAGAAGCCATGAGTCTCTCCAGTGATTGTCTTCAAGAATGTCGAGCAGCCACTTCCTGGGGGTCCAAGAACAACAAGCATCTCACCAGCCTCCACGAGGCCGTCAAGATTCTGCAAGATGTCAATCTTGCGTCCCTTGTCGCCCCTCAGCCTCTTGAAAAGTCCAGGTCCCTCCAACCAAACGTTGCCAACGCTTTTTTGGTAATCAGTATCGGCACCAAAACCATGGACGTTGAGGCCTCGAAAAGAAACACCTGCGGTTCGTGTGGGGCCGGCACTCTCATCTTCGAGCTGCATGTTGAGCATGGCCTTCGTCCAGGCACGTGCATTGAAGTTCTCGCCATTTGGGTCCAGTGACGAATTAGGCTCGGCGTTGAACGGATTTTGGTGGTGTGCTGAGTGTGTGCTTTGCTGGGTGAGACGTCTTGCGAGCTGGTGGACTTCCTCTTCTCTCCGAGCGGTCTCTTGAGCCTCCTCCATGTCGAGATTTTGTTGTGCCGTTTGGTACGACTCTTTGTGGTTAGGCTGGTAGCGCTGTGCCTGTGGCGAACCCTCCGGCTGCGCTGCTATGGTCGACGCATCCGAATCTGAAGGTGCGCGCTCGTGGTCGTTGAGGCGAGCTTGTTCCGTAGCATTGGGGACGCCACCAGAGACAACCTCCCGGTCGTTGTTGAAGTTGGCGAAGCTCATGCTGGGCGGTGCAGCAATCGCTGGTGTATAATCGACTCGTCTAATCCAGTCGGATGGTAGCTAGTATTAAAGGAAAGTCTAAAAGAATGGGCGGCGATTAAACGGTAGGTAGCACAAGCAACTAAGTCAAGTGTACCGGGCAGAAGAGTTATAAACACAGGGGAATCTGCCCCGATAAAAAGGTAGGAGATAGCTGCTAAATGAGGGCTGGCTCGGCTCGGACGCCCCACGAAAGGATTTGGTCCAGCGGGCGGCGGACTGGTGGCTTGGCCTGTGTTGCGACGGACACGGATAGGCTACTATCCCGGTATGGAAGCTCGCTTGCGCGCAGGCGGCATGGTCAAAGGCCAGGCAATACGGTTTACGGTCTGCCGAGAGTGCCCTTCAGCCAATCAGAGGCCGCTTAGTGCGTCCATGGTTTCGTCCACCGATTTCACCCCCCAGGTGACGGAACATGAGTCTCTTGTGTCCGACGTGACATGTGTAGGTTCCGGGCACATAGCGCTGCGGCTCTGATGTGGTGACGCAGATCGCGCATGGTCAGCTCCAGCAACCACAGTGTGGGAATCTGCGGTGTCCGTTGTCGACTGGGCCATGTGCGATGTTTCGTCCGAAGAGGGTGTTCGCGATATCTGGCCTTGGCTCTCATTTGCCCCATGACGAGCGCTCCCTCCGCGGCACTGGTCTGGACGTGATGCGCCAACGGCTGAACATGCGCATCTCGAGTGTTTGACATCTCGATGTTGCTGCCGCACTCAACAATGTTGACGTGCACACGTTCGCAAGCCACGTTCGCGTTTGCATCGGTCACGCCCACTCCCCGAGATACTTCGCATCCGATTCTTTCCAACACGGACGAATCTCGCATTGCACACCAGGGGCTCACGTATAAACGGTGTGGATACCCGCCCCGCCAGGCGTCGCAATCCAGAAGGAACGCACACCTTCGACGCCGGCTCATGTTGCCCTGTCGCTAGCGCGCTCTGAACAACCGGAACCGCAGAGTTGCCGATCCGGCCAGAATTCTCCCTCGCAAGGGTTCAGCCCTATCAGTTTCTCTCGGCGCTGCATTCAAATGCTTCCGGTTCCCTCGCGAATTACAAAGGTGTTTGCGTGTGCTCGGCGGCTTACAGGCTGCCTGCTTGGCTGGAAGGAATGGCGAACCGGTGTGTCGCTCTGCTGAAATGTGTAGGATTCGTTGACCGACTTGCCGCATCGATACGATTGAGGATGACGGATAAGCGAAACACGCGCTGGATACCGATCTCGGTGCGCACTTCGTAGTCGTGTAGGTAGTTCTGGCGGTGACCCCACAGCGGTGGTCGGTGCCTTCCAAACGTCAGTCAATCAACACCTACGACAAAAGTCATCAGCACACAAGCCGCCAAACATCATACAAGGAACATTTCTGGCTTCAGCTACCCAACGACCAAGTGTCATGGGAGCAGTGGACAGTCGATTTCACACAAACAGTACTAAACAGCTAATCGATGCTCTCACATCATTAACCCAGCATGCATACCAGCAAGGCTACATACACATAATCCTACTTCCAGCGTTACACTAAAACCAAGCTTCTGACACCCCCAGCCCGGCTGACAAGTAAGCACAGTACAAAACATCAACCGCTTCTCCAAGACAAAAATCACCCCCGCTCCCGCTTGAATACAAATGTCTCACCTCATCTCACCTCACGCTGACGAGCTTATCCAGACGTCCGAGTACGGCAGCCTGGACGTCAGCTAGCCATGCGGACCAAGTCGGACTTCACGGGCGAGCACATGTGCATTTACTGTTGAGTTCATTCAAACAAGAAAGAACAATGATTCTGATCTAACGCTCGCTACGTAAGAAGATATTCACGCTTGCTTGCTTCATTCTGACAAGACTCCATATCCATGCCCCATCATCATCCGAATCCATCCTAGTAAAGGTACAAGAACAAGTGCACATAAAAATAATGCGTGAATGTATACAGTCCAGTCCGCTCAAGCGCCCCGTTCCAATCTTACCAAATACTCCAATCCAAAAGGGTCAGACCGCATAATACACCGATCATACGTAGCACTCCCCAGGAACCTCCCCTTCACAAAAGTGTCCGGTCCAAAAAAAAAGTCTCCGAGCAAGTCAACCTGCCCGTACACGCGTCGGACGAGTTCAAGCGGCGAAACTGCCAGCCTAACATAAACCTGCTAACCGAAACTAAAACGAGTCGCTGAAGAACTGGCTGGCGAGAACAATGTCCTTGTCGCCTTGGGCAAAATCCCAGCCGACTATTGTCGGGTCCTGGCTACAACAGATGATCCTGCGTGCATCAAACTGCAGCTTGAAGACGCGTGAGTTGGTGCCCTGGTTCGTTACCGGGCCGGCGAGCGGATGTGGGTGGTGGTGATGATGTCCATGGTGGTGATGATGTGCTGCGTTGGGGGCGGCAGCAGCAGCTTGCTGGGCCGGCGCTGCTGGCTGAGCGGCGGTCGCAGTGGTCTGAATAGCTGTGATGCCAGCAGCGTTCGCTGTGACTGTGGTAGCGGGTGCAACTGCGGTAGTTCCTTGACCGGCTTGCGAGGCAGCGTGCAGCGCTTGGGCTTGTTGCGCTAGAGTGTTGGCTTGTTGCGCCTGTGCCTGTGCCTGCTGAGCGAGCGACTGGAAGGTGTTTTGAGGAGCAGCCTGTGGGGGCTGCTGGGCGTTGGCCGGCTGTGCCTGGGCTGCTGGAGCTTGCGCTGGAGCGTGTGCTGGAGCTTGTGCTGGGACTAGTGGCCTTCGCGGCCGACCGCCTGCGTTCCTCACAGCCTCATTCTGGAGCAATGTATGGTTCTTCTCCCAGGCGCCGTCAGGTCCCCGCTTCCAGATGATGACACTTTCGTCGTAGGAGCCGGACACGATTCGGGCCCATTTGCTACCGCCTCCACCAGGTGGCAGCTTAGCTCCGTAAGCAAAAATAGCCTTCGGATCTCTGGAGCCAGCATTCCGAGCACGGCGCTGGTCTCGGGTAAGGTCTGTTGAGACGAGGCCCCTGTGCTGCGCCTCAAAGAAATTACGGTCTATAGCACGCGCTTCGGCTTCAAGCTCTTCTTCATTTCCGGGAAGGTCACCAAATTGAGCTTGCACAGTGCGCACAAGGTTCGTGTGGCCCTGTAAACACGCAACCTCTGCGCCTGTCGCTCTATCGAAGATGCGCACAGTTTCATCACTGCTGCCGCTGACAATTCGTCGTCCGTCAAACTGAACGCAAGCAATGCCCTTGCTATGACCGGAGAAGGTGCGCACGCATGCGCCAGTCCGTACATTCCACACTTTGACGCTACGATCTCCCGATGCAGACACGATTTGACCATCAAGGATCTGAATGGCATTGACAGCTGCACCGTGGCCCTCGAGTGTCATGATGAGGCTGTATGGCAGCAGTGCCTTGAAATGTAGGTGCTGATTCTCAACCTGTTCTTGCATATTGATGATATAGGAAGGGAATTTGGCCGCGGACTTCAAGGTCGACGAGGGGTACGTATCATCAGTAGGCCACATCTGTTTTCGGTTCCACACTTTGATGGTTTTATCCTTGGAGCATGTGACCAGATAGCGATCGTCGAACCTGAGGTTGAGCACTGACTCAGAATGGGCCTGCTCGATCTCCTTCAAGATGCGACCAGTGGAGAATTGCCATAGGATCACCCTACAATCGGAGCCTCCGGAAATGATGATGTCTTGTTCGGGTCGCTCATCGAATTGCAGGCAAAGAACGGATGCTTTGTGGCCTCTAAGAGGCTTGTGTATCAGACGCTGTGTATCCAAATTCCACACCCCAATGGTATGGTCTCTGCTGCCACTGACGAGATATTTGCCAGAATATTGTATCGTGTACACGCACTCCGTGTGGGCTTCTTCAGGATGGTTGGGGTGCGGGAGCTGGAAGTTGGTGAAGCGGCCAGCATTCCAGTTCTCTTCGAGGCGGCGCTTCTGCTTGTACAGATACTGCCAGTTGACTTTTGGCTCCGGGCCAAGCAGCATCAGTGAAGGCTGCACGGGGAAGCCAGATGTGTCTGATGATGTGGTTGCTCTCCGCTGAAGCTGTTTCTGTGTTGGAGACTCGTTTTCGAAGGAGAGGCCTTCCATCCTGTCTTCTGTCCTCGTTGAAGGGCTGTCGTCCGCCTCAACAGGGCCGTGTTGCTCTCCCCAGGCTGAGCTTCCGCCTGGCGTGCCACCTATCGACAGCGGCTCTAGCCTGTCGCGTATGCTGTGCTCCGAGGATGAGGAAGGACCGTCGCCAAATAGTGGTCGCTCGCGCGCTCGCTTCTTACTCGAGGGCTTGTCGTAGTCCATGTCTTCAGCCGCCCGCGGTCGCGTCTTGCGCTCCTTTTCCTTCGATTCAGCGCGTTTCTGCTTCTCTGCTTCTTCGAATGCGCGAACTTGAGGGAAATTGCTGTTCCAGCCTTCTAAGCGGAATAGCAGCTTCCATAGCGGGCTGTCCAGGACGCGGTTCCTCCATGCTCGTGACAGTGTCGATGAGCGCAGCAGTGTTTCTGGGTTCAGATATGAGAGGATCTGGAAGGTGATTTCGGGTGGGAGGTGCAGGACGGGATCGAGGTGTAGCAGCGGGTTTAGCTTCTCGACTATGCTTGCTATTGACGATGTTCGGAGCGACCGTAATATGGCGTAGGCGAATTCTATTACTTCATCAGTATGTTCCATAGAAAAGACGTGCATTCCCCGTACCACTGCGCTCGCCTTCGCTCAGCGCCACCACCCAGTCGGGGAGGGTAAGTTGAGAGTCAGGCTGCAGGCCGTCCTCTGCCAGCGGAAAGTCGTGCCGCATGACCATGTCGCCCTCTGTCTGGCTTCGTGTGTCTTCCGAGTAGCCCTCATCGAATCTGTTTGCGCTCATGGACGAGGCTGGGCGGAAGGGATGCATGTACGGAGGCCCTGAGTATTGTGCAGCGGCATTGCCGAGCGGACCTGCCATGTTTGCAGTGAGTGGAGTTGATTTAGGAAGTCGCGAGTGACCGCTCAGAGATGGAGCGTAGTGAGCGTTCTAAAGCGAAGGTGGGAAGAGTTTATGGGTGGGTCATGGGCTGCAGCGAGGGTCACCCGGTTGCCTGGCCCGGGTCGGGCAGTGTGGATGTGGATGTGGATGAGTGAGGCTAGAGTGTCGCGCGCTGCTTTGACTTTATACCATGGAGGCGAGTGCGTGTGATGTGTGCTGTGCGGCGGCGTGGACGTGTGTGCGGTGGTGTCGTTATTGTTGTTGTCGTCGCAAGCTGGTTGAGCCTCGAGGTCGCTGGTCGTCGCTTCCGCATAGGTACGGCGCTAGTGCGAATCAAAATCTCGCGTGGACCCTTCATTCACCACCACGGTACACATACGCACATGTGCCGCTGCTGCTAGCCGTACGCGAACGTCTGGTCACTAGAGCAGTATGAGACATGTGGAGACGAGGTGCCGCATTAGCTTGAGTAGGTCTAAGTAAGCATTTGGCTCTTGAATGCCCAGGGAAGCCCACGGAACTGCCTTCTACGGAGGTGCTCGTAACCTCCAGGACACACTCAATGCCAACGTCGTCGACTCAATGTTCACGAAAGCCTTCATAATGAAGAGATTTAACGAATGTTCTGTTCACAATATCCACTATAGTTTCAATGTGATCACATATCTCAGTAAAGCAAGGCGTGAGCCGAGGACTTGGGGTTGCCGTCTGATACACGGGTTCGTGGTTGACCTTCCATCTCCAGGACAGAACAGCAGAGACGTGAGATATCCGAGAACCTTTTTCAAGAAGTACACCATGCAAGATTATCCAACAAGGCAATCTGCCTAACAAGCATGAAGCACTATCAACACCCTCGCAGCATTGCGTTCCTATCAAAATCGGCGACCGGCACCTGCCAAGCGCCATTGATCAGACGACCTTACCTCGCTCGCTCGCATGACAGCCAATACGCTGGATAGATGCTGCGATGCCCGGCGCGTAGACGAGAACCATCAGTGTGGCAGTCGACAGTGCAACAGGCGGTGAGGTGTTGCCCGATACGGCTTGTTTGTATATATGACACACGGCAAAGATAGAGGTCGAGAGTACCGGTCGACCTCCACGGGCCGTGCTGAAGCTCAGGATGGGCGCCGGCACTTGCACGTCGATCGCAGCCACAAGCAGCGGCTCTGCCGAGAGAAGAAAGTCGAACGTGCGGAGGTGTCGTTGTGCATGCTACACAAGCGGTCGAGGCAAGGTGTTGAGTTTGCAGGTGGCTGACGGCAGAGTTTGGTCGAACAGGCTGTCAACCACTGTTCGCAGCACATCGGCCACGCGCCGTCGCTGCCAGTCACAGGCGAACGAGGGGCGGTGACAGCAGACAGTACAAAGTGCAAAGACGGGCGGCGGATAAAGGATGCTCGAGTACCCATTCATTATTCTAGGTGCTCTTGTTGCCCAGCGTCACGTGAATGCAGCCCGACAAGGTGAAACAAGTCCCCTTTTGAGACGTCGACGGTCGGACAGCGTTGTGCATCTGGCATCCCGCACTGCACTCGTCACATCCGACTGTCGCATAGACGACGTCGAGTCTCTGTGCTGAGCCCTACCAGCACCGTTGGCTTCCTACACAGTACACACCTTCGCCACCATCCCCTTGCGCCTGGCTGTCAGCGCCTCCTCCCCCAGACTAGCCGCGACCCTGCCCAGCGATCACCCTTAGCGCCTCGATCTTTCCCAGCGCAGTCCCAGCGCAGTCCAGTCCACGCCCGACCAGCACCGCGCTGCAGGAGATGTGAGAAGCGGCCGCTACCATGGCCACAGCTTTCAACGTAGCGTACTACGGCCTCCCTGCCTCGACCGCGCAGCACACCCACCACCACCAGCACTCCTCCTCCGCCTCCTCCTCCCACCGTCCCAACACGGGCGGGGCCATGTCTCAGTCCCACCAGAGCATCCAGAGCCAGTACAGCGCCGCCTCGAGCTCGTACACGCACAACACGGCCCGCGACACGCAAAGCACCCAGGCCACGGGCGTGTCGACGCTCTTCCCCAGCAGCACCCCCACCCCCGTCAATGGCGGGCCCGTCGAAGCCTCGGACAATGTGCTCAACAAGCGCGCCGATAAGGACACGTCGCTCTTCCAGCGCTGCCTCAGCCTGCAGATGCGCCTGCGCATGATTCCCGGCTTCGAGCGCTGGATGGCCGAGGAGGAGAACAAGGCCGACGAGGACGCCGACCCCGTGACGCTGCTCTGGCGCACGTTCCGGCGCGGCTACCCCCTCGTCGAGCTCTACAACGCCCTCGAGCCGCCGACGCTGCTCAGCATCCCCGCGGCCAACGGCGACGAGAAGAGCGTGCTCAAGGTGCAGAAGATGGCGACCTACCGCTTCATCCAGAGCTGCGTCATCCACCTCGGCATCCCCCAGGAGAGCTGCTTCATCCTCGGCGACCTCTACGGCGACGACACCACCGGCTTCGTGAAAGTGACCAATGTCGTCAACCGCGTGCTGGACAACCTCGTCGCCCTCGGCAAGATCGACGCCGCCGTCGCCGACGAGGCCATCAAGTCCACCGTCAAGCGCACCCAGCGCGAGCACATCATCGACGAGATGGTCAAGACGGAGCGCACCTACGTCCAGCACCTCGAGCTGCTGCAGGAGTTCAAGAAGCTCGTCGAGGAAAAGGGCGTCGTCAGCGGCGACCAGGTCCACGATATCTTCCTCAACCTCAACGCCCTGCTCGACTTCCAGCGCCGCTTCCTCATCCGCGTCGAGCAGACGAACGCCCAGCCCGCCGAGCAGCAGAACTGGGGCCAGCTGTTCGTGCTCTACAAGGACGCCTTCAAGGTCTACGAGCCGTACATCGCCAACCAGAAGAAGTGTGAACAGATCGCCATGCGCGAGTTCGACAAGCTCAAAGAGACGGGCGGCTCCCCAGAGATGCGCCAGATGGTGGAGTCCCCGACCCTGCTCGCGTCGTTTCTCCTCAAGCCCTTCCAGCGGCTCACCAAGTACCCGCTGCTGCTCCAGGTATGGCCCAGCCTAGATTGCCCGTGTTTCATTTACATAACGTGCTAACAGACGACAGCAACTGCGCGACAAGGGCGATCTGGACGAGCAGCGCCGCGAGGACATCTCCAAGGGCATCGAGGCCGCTTCCTCCGTGCTCGCAGGCACCAACGACGCCATTGCCCGCGAGGAGCGTGGCGAGGCGGTCGAGAAGCTGAAGACGCTCGTCGAGGACTGGAAGGGCCACCGCATCGAAGGCTTTGGCGAGCTGCTCCTCTACGGCCAGTACACGGTGCTCAAGGGCGAGAGCATGACGTCCAAGAACGAGGAGCGCGAGTACAAGATCTACCTCTTTGAGATGATCCTGCTCTGCTGCAAGGAGATCAACGTCAACAAGCCCAAGAACAAAATGTCCACGCGCACGCTCGTCACCAAAGACGGGAAGCCGAAGCTGCAGCTCAAGGGCCGCATCTTCATGCAGAACGTGACCGAGACAATATCGCTGCAAAAGCCAGGTATGTCAGCATCATCCTTGACCAAGTATAACCTAACTCTCCAGGCTCGTACACGTGTCAGATCTTCTGGAAAGGCGACCCGGGCATCGAGAACTTCATCATTCGCTTTGCGACCGAGGCCGAGATGAAGAAGTGGGCAACACAGGTGGATATGCAGCGGCGCGTGTGGAAAGACCACGCAAGGTCGAGCGCGAGCACAACGGCGTCCAAACCCTCCGACACACAATTCGCGTACATGCGCGACCAAGTCTTGGAAAACCCATACCAGGAAGATGAGGACGACGATGGCGAGGAAGACGCGAACACGGTGGCGCCGGGCTATGGAAGAGACAGCTACAGGCACGCACACAACAATTCGAGCAGCTCCATGCGCTCACGATCCACCACCGGCGACAGCGCAACACCAATGGAGGGTGACCGGGTACCACCTCCGCGCTTTCCGCTCAATACCTCCGCCCAAGCACCACCACTCACTCTACGCACCCAGCAACTCCAGGCAGCCGGCAATCAGGAATCACATTTCTCGCCCATCGCCGAGACGCCCATGTCAATCTACTCGAATGCGCGGACCAGCTCATCCTCCAACGGCACATTCCCCTTCCCACGCCAGCAGCCACCCAATAACTACTCGCATGAGGAAAACAACCGCTACACTGCTCCGGCACAGAGCCGGAATCACATGTCCCGCGAAGGATCAGCTCAGTATACGCAAGCACGAAGTCAACGGCCGTCACTACCCCCGAATGCCATGTCTTCCAACGGCCGGTTAAGAGCGGCTAGTAGCCCTGATATCAACTCTAATCTAGGTCCGAACAGGAGGGCACAATCAGCGCAGCCGCCCGTGCCTGAAGTCCCTCCTTTCCCAACACATTTCGCTTACAATGCAGCAATCGTCAATCGCAGCCAGAACAACTCGCCTGGCAACCACCCACCACCACGAGCGGCTACTCAGTCGCCGGCGATCCAGCGAGATCGCCTAATCCAACAGCGCACAGCTGCTGAGTTGGCGAATACCGATTACCATGGAGGGTCGGTACGGAGAGATCCAAGCTACGCACCGTCGCTATCTCGAACGATGACACCGGCCTCCTCTTTTGAAAGAAGCCAAGGCACATTGACACCAGCGTCGATGGAGTCGAGAAACATGTCACCCCCTCTCCCTCAGCAGGATTCGAGCATACCCACTCAGCTCAAAGTCAAGGTGCACTGCCCGTCGGCTGGCAGTACAATGGTGTTAGTCGTGAGCACCAACATCAGCTTCCAATCGCTCAAAGACCGGATCGACGCGAAGCTGCAGCGCTCGACATCAGTCTCACTAGGCTCTGGTCAAGTGAAGCTGAAATATTTGGACAGCGAAAACACATACGTTAGCATACAATGTGACGACGACGTTCAGGAAGCGTTCGAAAACTGGAAAGAGCAACAACGAGATATGAACCCTGGCGGTGGCCAACTCGGCGAGATTGAGCTTTTCTGCCAACGATAAAGAAGCACCTTTCGTGGGCATTTGGCATGGTCAACGGCGTTTTGTGTGGCGCATTATATACGGACACTTATTTTTCTCCCTCTTTTGGCAGGCTGCACAGCATTCACGGCGAATGCGGAGTCACATATCTTGGCAGATATCTTTCACGGCATTGGACGTTATATCGAAGAGGCGGCGGACCGGCTCATACCAAGGATATCAGACATACTTAGGCCAAGTTGGTGTTTTTTTGCGAGTTAGATACAGTTCACCTCTCAAGAGGAATGAGTGTTTTGGAAATGCTTTATCATGAAGATTATAGGGTGGGTGGGTTGAGGATGATTTGATGACTGGAATGAAATTTGTGTCTTGCTGAACTTGAGGCGTCGAGTCTTGTGCTTCTCTGTGTAATGTCTACCTCTGCTGTCTGATCTCTCTAAATGCTCATAACGACATGCATCTCATACTTAACAGCCTTGTGTGGAGTTTGCATGACTCTGTATCGTACCGAAGATCTGGGTGCCTCACTACCTTGGCTGGACAGACTTTACGCGGCAATCTTGTACAGCTACATCTGCAGAGTTTATCATGTATTCAGGAGCACAACAATAACGGTGCGAGCTCATGATTTGGGGAATCACTCAAAATCAAGCAGGATGGCGACGCCCATTGTCATCTGCTATTGCGATAGGCGATAGGCACACTTCAACGCCATTGTCTTCAGCAATCCTAGTCTAATCCTTCTCTCCAGCAATACGTCTTTCGTCCCTTCCTCGGTGCAGTGTCGTCGCTACCTGATTAGTCAAAAGGTGATCCACATTCGGCAGCAACAAACTGCAGATAATCGCCACGCCCGAGAACGCAATGTTACTCAGAAACACCGTCCGATACGCATCAGCGTTCGCTTGCTTATACGCCCTGCTCCCAGCCGCCATAATCTCTGGAGTAACACCGGGAATCGTCGCGAAAGCAGTCGGCCCCAGCGCAAACGCCGCAATGAACGACGGAACCGAACTCAACGGCAGCCCAGCAGCCGCGAGCGCAGGCGGCACCGTCGCTGCAATCGTCTTGGTCAGCCGATTCGACAGTATAACACTATACACCGTCGCGGCAATCGACGAAATAAGAAAGCGAATCGAGCCCGCGACTCCACTTGCCGTGCCCAACGCATTCTGATCTTTTGCAGCCAGCGTAACAATCGTAATCGCCGCGCCCTCCGTCCAACCCACAAAGAACACCCCAAATGACAACAGCGTAGCAGCGCGCTTCATGGTGCCTACGCCGCACGTCGCCATGCTACCAAAGCATATGGCGCCCAGTGTAATGCCCACCACGCACTGCCACTTCAAGTACCCAATCTTCGTCCCCGCGAAG
>Ga0265780_10004279_pt1 | contig 18454 bp, 11 predicted proteins | sample P1T30metagenome_FD_192432 | JGI IMG/M metagenome (GOLD analysis project Ga0265780, IMG submission 192432) | Plant litter microbial communities from East Loma Ridge, Irvine, California - P1 T30 | ecosystem: Environmental > Terrestrial > Plant litter > Unclassified | place: USA: California...
CAAATGCTCGCACTCCAAATCGGTGTGAAGCAGGGCGACTTCGATGAGCTGGAGCGCCACCTTTATGAGGGTATGTTGTGGAGCATGTGAAATCTCCACCGAGTCTAATCCGATCGCCAGTGTCCGATCCGTACCATGCACGTTACGGCCAGCATTTGAGCCCTGAGGAGGTCAATGCCCTCACTCAGCCTAAGGACGATTCGTTGGACGCTGTGCACGAGTGGCTGCTCTCCAATGGTGTCAAGAACTTCGATTACAGTCCTGCCAAGGACTGGATCAATATCCGAATCAGCATTGAAGATGCCGAGAAGCTACTTGCGACCAAGTATTCAGTATACGCTCATGAAGATGGCACGGAGATGTCCCGTGCTACGTCATGGTCTCTGCCGAGCCACCTGCACAAGCACATCGACACCATCCAGCCCACCACTTCTTTCATGCGCACCAGGGCCAATTTGCCTACTGTCAGCACAGCGACCAACCTGACAGAGGTTTACCAACCTCCGGGTTACATAACACCGACAGATCCGGTTATCGCGAAGGCCTGCTCCATCAACGGAACCACTCCCACGTGCTTCAAGACGCTCTACAAGACGCTCGGCTACGAGCAGAAGTCCTGTGGCGAGAATCAGATCGGCTTCAACAACTTCCTCAAAGAAGTACCTATCCGACCAGATGCCAAGCTCTTCTTGCAGCAATATGCACCAGAAGCTGTCAAGGGCGCTTCCGACTACAAATTCGTCAGCATTAATGGTGGCCCACAGCAAGACAACGGCTCCAGCCCTGCACAGCTGGCTGCAGGAACAAACAAGGAGGCCAATCTCGATGTTCAGACCATTCTGGGCATGACCTACCCTATGCCTGTGACCGCATTCACTACCGGAGGCGAGCCACCTCAAATCCCTGACTTGGCTGCTGGAGACCCACCTGGCAACGAGCCCTACCTCGAATGGGTGACATACGTTCTCAAGCAGAAGAGTCTGCCTCAGGTCATCAGTACTTCTTACGGTGATGACGAGCAGACCGTGCCAGCTGAGTACGCCAAGCGTGTTTGCAACTCCTTCGCCCAACTCGGGGCTCGCGGTGTCAGTCTTCTCTTCTCTTCTGGCGACGGTGGCGCCGGCAACGCTGCAGGACAGAACGCAACGGAGTGCGTCTCAAATGACGGCAAGAACACCTTGAAGTTCTTGCCTTCTTTCCCCGCTGGATGCCCGTACGTCACAACCGTTGGCGCAACTCAAGGTTTCCAGCCTGAAGTCGCTGCCTATAGGCCTGCGCAGAGCCTTGGTCCAGATAACAAGCTCCATGGCTACTACGCTTCTGGCAGCGGTTTCAGCGAGTACTTCTCCCGTCCCAGCTACCAGGACGATGCCGTCAACGGTTACCCCAAGAAGATCGGCAACGAGCACAAGGGCTTGCACAATGCCGCTGGACGTGGGTACCCCGACATTTCCGCCCAGGGCCTCTACTTTGAGTACGTCTGGAACTCAACCAACGGCGTCATTTCCGGAACTTCCGCATCGTCGCCCCTCGCGGCATCTGTCATCGCACTCGTCAACGATGCGCTTATCTCAGCTGGAAAGCCGACGCTGGGATTCTTAAACCCATGGCTTTACAAGAAGGGGTACAAGGGCTTCACCGATGTGCTTAGTGGAGGCAATGGAGGATGCAACACCACCGGTTTCGCGGTCACTAAGGGTTGGGATGCGGTGACCGGGTTTGGTACACCTATCTTCCCCGAGCTTGTCAAGTTGGCAAAGGGACATCACTAGGGTGAATATACTGGCACAGTCTTCAAATAGACATACCTACCTTTACTATGGCTCAGAGCCCAAATGATAATGTAATCTACAAACACACATGCCTTTCCCGTGCCAGGTGATCTGCGGGTCTTTCACTCCATTGTGATTGTATGGACGATCACCAAAGATTGTCTGGATATGACAAACGCCAAATTCCAGTAACGCTTCTTGTTATTATACCAACTAGATTTCGGTTCTTCCATAATACAACACTACGGGCCGGTAACTCAGCGGTAGAGGTTCGTACATCTCACCTCCTACTCATGACCGACATACTAACGATCAGCTGTGTGGGATTGCAGTTCGACTCATCCTAAAGTCACCAGTTCGACTCTGGTTCGGCCCTGTCTTTTTGCTGTGTTGTTCAGCTTTTTGGTAGGCAGGTATTGGATGTGATTTAAGAGAGAATAATAAGCATGTAGGCATGTGGATACAATTTTGATGATAGAGAGGGTGGGTAACTTGTTACAAAATTTCCGCTACTGTCTTGTTTTCAAAAGCTCGGACAAACAGAGCATCTCACTGATGACCTCCTAGTAAGAGAGCTAGACCGTGTAGCAGTTGTTTCTGGGTTCAGAGGATAACTATGGGATATAGGTGTCCGATAGCGAGAAAATGGCTAATCAGTTGTAAGAGCACATCCATCTTCGCAGTCGGCTATTCTAGAAAAGCTTGAACAAGACAAATGGATCATCTTTATCAACTTGCAGCAACAGCATCAGATCGTAAGGGTCGTCCGGTCTTCCATTTTTTTTTTAAAAAAAAAGATAATGCATCGGGAGAGGCTTGCTGAGAAGACGCCACAGTAATCGCAAAGTTTGTACAGTGACCGAGCAGTTGCGAGTGCACACATGTAGCTCGCCATTTCCCATCTCGAAAGAGCTCGAGCAAAACACTGTAAAGGCTCATAAAAAATGTACTGGACGATGACATGTGCTTTTGTTTGAGAGATGTCAGGGAAAGACTTCAAGGAAGGAGATAATCACACTGCGAGGCAATCTAAATACTAACTGTACAGTCTGACGTGCAACACACTCACATGATTCTAAAAGTGTACCCTTTCAGCTCTCTACCATCAAATCCATGACTTCAGCACATTTCAGTTGCCGCCTTTCAGTACGCCAGCGCAGACATCATCAAAGCTTTCCCTACTTCTGGTTGGGTGACTACATGCACGATCAACCACTATCATTGCTGCAGCTTGGTTCTGGTCGCATGATCATGGCAATAACAAAATCTGCACAAATGTATCTTATGAGATGCATTCTCGTTCTAGGCCACTATCGCATACACACTCAGGTGCATGCGGCACAGCACGGCCGTGCAATTGCGGGGGAAAAGACGGAATACCCCCGTCCCTATATTCATCCTAAAACCCCGGGTATCATGATTCAGCCTATCCATATTCATTGATAGATGACAGTTGTTCGTCTTGGCAAATCGACTGACAGCTCATCCATCCTCTCCTGTCAGTATCGGCCCTGCCAACATCGCCAAACGAACACCGACCTTGGGAATGCAGAAGCACTCGTTGAAATGCTGCTCCTCGAAATCCCGTCGACATTCTTCAGCTTATCATTCAAGCAACAGCAGATACTGATATAAAGACGTTCTTCATTGCGCGGATGACATGTCGAGTTTTCCACACCATTGTCTCTGATATCCTCGACCACACCATCTCAAAACATGGTCGTACAATCTACGATTTTCTACAGCTCAGCTTTGAAACTGCTTTGGACAGCGCAAAAGCGGATCCCAGTCTTGCGCCTCAGTTCAGGGATCTTCTATCGCCGCTACGAGCACTGCCCTGGACTTCTGATCCGAAAGTCCGAGCGAAATATGAGCGGGCTGAAGCAAGCTGGCGGAAACTACCCCTCGTAACTTCCAAAGGTTCCATAGTGCACAGAATGCACTATGTATCCATGGACCAACCTTCTCGCGATCGTATTTGCTCGTTGTTCGGCCAGATCGTAGAGTTTCATGAGCACTATGACGCGCCAGATCTTCAATTCGATATTCCGCGGGGTTGGACTGTTAGGATGTTCTACGAGTTCTTGATCAGACTTGATCAGATTGTGAACAGTCCACTAGAGCAAGGCTGGACATTGTCACTCGGAACTCGCGTGAAGACTCCAGAGCAATTCAACGATATTGGCACAACTTTACGGCGTGCCAATACACGCATGACCAACAGTGAACTACACAAGTTGTCTTGCGCCGATGAGAATAATGTGCTATTGCTACTTCACGGATGTCCTGATAACTCTAGGGAAGATGTTATTTGGGATTTAAACGAGCAACGTGACGACTTTTGGTACCCCGCAAAGATCGATGCCTACTTTCACACCGAGAGGCACACCTTTTAACGCCTCCACACAATTGCTTCTTGCAGGCTGGCACACCACTCGATGAAGATACCCATTTGAAGTCGTTGCAACCGGCTACCAATGGTTGTGATCAGTGCCAAGGAATGTAGGAAGACTTTTTGTCTGCAGTGCTGGAGGATTTCTCTGAAAAATGAGTCGAGATATGTATGTTATGAACGAAGAGAAGACGGCTCTTTCCATAGCAGTAACGAAAGCAACTATCAGAATCATTGGCTTGCGAATTGAGCAGCGATTACAACAAGTGAAGTCCAGTTTCTGCGCTCACATCGGCTAGGATGTACCTGCAATACAAAGATAGTTGAGTCCAACACACTGTACAGTAGATCTTATCTCTTTTGGGAATAAAGATCGAGCGAGGATAATAAGCAGAGCAGCAAATGTCGAAGATGTGTAGGTGAGCTCTTGGTTTGATAATGCCAGTGGGCGCTGAGTAGGCCGTACAAGCCACCAGGCCGGGGGCGATGGCAAGAATTTCTGTACAAAGCATGTTGAAGATCTGGGTATATTGCAGGTAAAGATAAATGGAAAAGATGTAATAGTAAAGGAAAAAAAGAGAGAATGTAGCGTTCGGATGATGAATGTGTTATTAGAGGACCGGCCTGTAGTGTTGGGTGAAGATATGAGCTTGGAGACAGACGTTAGAAGGTCTTTATATACAGCGTGTCGGTCCGCAAAGTCGTCACTTGTCCCATTGTAGCTACCAGAAGTACTGCACGAACCAAGAGATACTGTATGAACCAAGAAGTACGGTACAATTGCTGTAACGCGCAGTGCAAAGGCCTGGGTACAAAGAAGTGAAGAAACTCGCGCAGATGCTATAGTGGATAGGTACTAAGGCACGGTCAAGTTGACTCCTGTCCCATTACAGCTATCTACAACCACTGTCTGAAGATCTGAAGAGGTTACCGTATGATTCCTGTAACGCGCCATGCAGAGCTATGGATTGAACTATGGATTGAAACAACTGAAGAAACTCGCACAGATACTACACTAGATGGACATTAAGGCAATTTAAGCATTTCTCTGAGCTGAATCAAGGCAGCTCTACATAGGGCTGACATAATTCCGGGCCTTAGCATCTTCACATCGAGAGATGTGCGACCCTGCCCAGGCGCACCGAACGCGCTAGAAGCGGTAGCTGCGTGAAACCCAAGATGTCACTAGACTGGTCTGTTACCCCTTGTCTGGCCACCTCAGGACTTCGAGAAGTCGGCGATATCATGCCTCGAAAATCAACGTGTCGGATAGTGCCTTGCCTTGTCGGCTAGGTTCCGGGAGAAGAAGTGAGGAGTTGCTTCGCGTCAACATGTCCGGCTTATATACACTATGCTGAGTAGGTCTTGACTTGCTGAGCTAGATGCTTGGAAAATCAGGCACGTGCAAAGACACTGAATAGTGCAAGATGGATTGTGAACAGCACGCGGCCGGAATGTAATGAAGTGCTCCGAGGTACCACAACTACTGCATGCATACAGAGGAATAAAGTACTTGCGATAATCTGCCGAGCACTTCGAGCGACACAAACTACTGACTCGTGCGCGCTTGAGCCAATATTTTTCATGAAATCACCAAGTCGTCCGTAGCGCCCGGGTATAGGGTCGTAGATACCTGGATATGAGGATGTTGAGGCCTGAAATATGTTAGAGCTATGTTGAGCTGCCTTAACAGATGTTAGACTAATGTCTAACCTACTTCAACCCTTGTATATTATAATGTTTGACACAAACACCGCAGCTTCTTACCAAAAGACGCACACCACATCCCCCCATTTCAGACTAGAAGCAGCAACACGACATAGTGGCCCGGTCTACCTTGCCATTGAGACAGACCCCAGTATTCGCACATCCGACGCAAGCTCAAGAAGCCAACATCAGTCCACCGCTCGTACTCCCCAGGCGAGAAGCTAAGCGCGTGAGAAACAACAGCACCCACTCCCTTCCGACGCGCATTCCAGCCAGCGCAAGCCAGAAGAGGGAAACCCAGCAGCAGCGGAAGTTCACCACATAGATGCCCAGTTCTTGAACGAGAGACATCGCGGTATTCAGTCGACGTTTTGAAGGCGACATAGACGCGGCGTGGAAGCGCAGATGGGTACTTTGAATTCGAGAGGTATTTGAGTCTTTTTGTAGGGCGGGGAGAAACAAGGGCGGAGATTTGTATGAATAAAACGCGCCAGAAACACCAAATTTTCGCCATATTCATTTTCGAGTCACTGGAGAGAAATCCACCACATCTAAACACCGGTGTCGTTTCTGGTAGACAGGACATGTACGCGCATGCTAGATATTTGTATGGTTTTAAAAAGGGTGGGACATAAGCGACCTGCTTCGGCCGTTTTGGCGCAGACAAGACCACAGAACATCAGTATCGTATTCGATTCGTCTTCGAGCGCTAGAGAGGTGCGACATCGCTATACTCTACGTAGCCTTTTGCAGAACGGAGAATACAGGCCTCAATAATAACAAAGCGCTTGAAAAGAGCATAAGGGGGGTGGGCGAGACATGGCGCAGGCGCTGGAGGGATTTGGCGCAGAGAAGACAGGCGGACATCGGCAGGTAGCTTTTTTTTTTGGAAATTGGGGAGGCACGACATCGCGCCTCTCTTTTGTCAAGTTTTCTGGGAAACAGGGACATGGAGCAAAATTTCGTTCTTTTTTTGACTGAGAGAGGGTTGGACGAGACATCACTGTCCGTAGGATGTTGTTTTGGAGAAGAGGAACGAGCGGAACATGCGGATACTGAATGTCCTTTTTTTTGGAGCCGGAGGAGGCGCGACATGGCTTAGACAGGCTGGTATTTTCGTGGCTCAAAAGATTTTAGGAAAGGGTTTGGATACTTGACGCAAAGAGGATGAGTAGTGAGGATTATATAGACGACGGAAGGCGCTAAGGCCTTTGCGATCAATGTGCATTTCTTCATCACGATGCTTTGCGCCGAAATGTAGGCGATGGGAGGATGTTCCCATTCATGCCGTTGTCGACAATGGCGGGTCTATCTATCGCGCATCTGTCGTCTTTCGTCCACCCTTGTCGCAGTCACGACTCTGCGCACCTTCCCTTCGCGCCCACGTGATTGATGAGGCCATCTCGAGCCAGCTGCTCGAAAGCTGGCCGTGTCGACCTTCGCCATGTTGTACTTCTCGCGGATGTGCGGTTCGATGTCGCTCAGGCGTGCGTGCTCCCGCTATTTCTAGGCCCACCGCATAATAGTGTGCGAACGTACGGTGGGAAGTCTCGTGTACCTGCTGCGAAATCGAGGTGTTTGGCATGGAATATGTCTTGTTCCTTCCAGTCGTTGTTTCCTCTTATCTCTCATCGCCACTGTGTTCGCCCCTTCGACTGCGACTCCTAGTTCGACTACTGCTTCTCGAGTCCCTGCGGCTGCGATCACTTGGGCTGCGTGTTCTCCTCCGCTCCCCGTCTTCATAGCTGCGACTCCGACTTCGCGTCCGACTCCTACTTCTGCTGTCATAGCTCCTGCTCCTACTCCTACTATGGTAACTCCTCGTCCGACTCCTCACACTACCCTCACTCCCCTCCTTCAGCTCCTCCTCATCCAACTCATCCACCTCATCCCCCAACGGACTCTCCCTGGGCTCCAACATATCCAAATCCTCCAGATTCGCCCTACTTGGCAACTTCCACAGACTAGTCGCACACATGCGGTCTTTGGTGAGCAAGTCGTCAATGAATTGATCGACGTGCGTGAGCGTAAACGCGTCCTTGAGCCGGCGCTTAATCTTGCGGTAATCCGTAAGCAGCGGCTCGAGCGTCGTGTATATCTCCACAGGCTCCCATGCCAGGCGAATATAAAAGGCTGCGAGGCAGCGCAAGTATTTGAATTGTCCGAGTTTGCCGGCGGCGTTGGGGTCTTGTGGTTTCTCATGCCCTTCTTCTTCCTCCTTCTTCACGTCCCCATCCCCCTCTTCCTCCTCATCCGCAAAATTCAAATACTCCAGCACAATCGCCTTCTCGGGCACCAGCTGGAGCATCTTAAATGCGAGGCACAGAAAGGGCGTGGGCTTGCCTGTGATGCCTGTTGTGCCGCCGATGAACTTGAGATGGGCAGCGCGATCGCACAGGGTCGCAGCGTTGAGGCCGAAACATTGCTCTTTCCAGTAGTACGACTCGGTGATGCGTTCGCGGACACCTTTTTCGAAGAGGAGCGCGGGGTTCTGACCGCGGATGAGGGCGCCTGAGTAGCCGCGGTCGTCGAGGAGGGCGCGCTCGTCGGCACGGTCGAAGCGGGGTTTGGAGTTTGCCATTGGGGTCGCGGGTGTTGTGTTGGGTTATCGCATGCGTTGAATTGGAACCGAGTTCGGGTGTCGAGTGTGGACTCTGACTGGTGGTGGTGAAGCTCGATATCTTGTCACGACAATTTCATGGCGGCTTATCGATAGTCGCTTGGCCAACGTAGCGGTCAACACGGCCCTGCACATCTAGGCCCGCATGCACGTCACACCAGTCCACGACATAGTCCCACCTGCACGAGCTGATGACTGCATGCTTCATGATACCTTTCACATAACATCTATACCTATTTGATACCCATTTTGCCCCTTGCTTCCTTCCACCATGGGGCGGTTACTACTGTCCTCGAGCCAAGTCTCTGTCATTCTTTCTGCTGTTATTAGTATGTCGGGTGATGCGACCGTAGTACTACTTGCTAACAAACAGTAGTTTTCATGTTCACGTTTGCGCTCTTTCTCTCAGGATATGTCTTACAACAACGATACGTTCACAATCTACAAGCCGCGATAAAACCGCGCCAACCGAAGCCACTCGTACAGCAAGTGATAGAACCACCGAAGCTGGACATAAAGTGGGCGCGACCCATGGGAAGTCGACCAGACTTGGACGACTCGTATCAGCAATACATCGCGGGCCAGACGATGGACTGGAGTCGGCTGGGCTACGTTCAGATGGTGAAGGACCGCGTGGAGCTGTGCAGCGCGGTGATGCTGCTGTCAGATCTGCATCGCATGAAGAGCCCGGCCAGGAAGATACTCATGTTCCCGAGATTATGGCTGGCGGAGGCAGAGGAGACGAAGAAAGACCCACAAACGGCGACTACATGGCGGTTACTACGGACGGCGGCGCGGCGTTATGGAGTCACACTGGTACCCATGGAGCCTATCGTTGACGGAGCAGATGCGAACCTGGGCTCTTCCTATTCTCTCGCCAGCATCTACTCGCTCGCCGAGTTTGAGCGGGTTGTGTACCTACAAGGCCCAGGCACACTGCTCGATGCGTCCGCGCTGGACTCAATGCTGGCATTCTCAAAGTCTGAGACGATGGCCGCATTCCCGGCTTCACCAGAGAGAAAGGAACTGTCGACTTCTCTGCTTCTCGCACACCCGTCGAAGGAGACATTCCAGCAGCTGAAGGCGCAGCGAGCGTCTGCTTCCATGTCAGATCTGGAACTGTTCCAGGCCACGTTTCCGGTATCTGAGTCGCTCATTGCAGATTGGACGCTGTCAAGGGGCAACCTGTACTACGAATCACAAAGCCTCCGCGAGTCGGTCGACGAGTTCAATGCCACGGCGTTCGAGGAGGCGACAACCTATGTGCGATTGTCCGACCCGGAATTGCCCGGTCCAGAATACGACGTGCCGTATTCGGACCGCGTACGCCTGCGACCCAAGAACCGCGAGGCCGAAGAGGTTTGGAGCAGACTGTACGAGGACTTCAGACAGCAGCGCATGGACGTGTGCGGGCTGGACCTGGAGTACATGCCGGTGGTGCTCGACGGCCTGCTCTCCGGCCTGCTCTCGAAGACTGAGGCTGAGACGAAGCTATGAGACGAGGATGCATGTTCCTCGAGACAATGGATCTGCATGGGGTGAATGTATGATGATGTCTCCCGCGCAAGGCGATGGGCAGGCAGTGGGAGAGATGGGGTTGGTGTTGGTGGGGGGAAGTGGTCGAGAACGGTCCGCATGCAGCATGACCGGGTATGTATGTATGGATCATGCAGCCCCAGGACTCGGTAGCCATGGCTCGCAGCGCTGGGACAGGGCAGGGCGCCATGACGCAACCGCCGGGCCCCGCCGAGAGGTGGGAACGTGAAGGAAGGAAGCAATTGAGGGACGGGCGGTGGATGCAGCATAGCGAGGGCGGTGGATATGTAGAGGGGCGATAATAGACATGGATTATGCGGTGCAGACGGGCGGTTCCCAAATTCAATGCAGGCGGGGGGTGGAGCCCATGCTTCTTTTGCACCGGTGGTGATGGCGCGCATCCATGGCAGCAGCTTCCCCGCGGTAACACGTACCTAGTACCTACCAACCTCCCTGCCCGCAAGCTCCAGCAGAGCCGCCCCGTCCCATCCCATCGCATCCCATCGCATCCCATCGCCATCCTTTGTCGTGCTGCTTGCTGCGTGCTGCGTGCTGCATGCTGACACGCTGTCGCCTGCCCATTGTGCCCGTCTGCGTCGCCTAGCTGTGCATTGAGGCCGCGCGCATTCCACGAGGGCAGCCGCTGGAGTTGGTAGTTGGCCATCGCCCGTTGGCGGCACAGGAACCAGCCAGGGCAGCGCGCGAGCATTAGAGTTGGCACCAGCATTCCGCCGCATCTGCAACCTGCAGTCTGCAATCTGCAATCTGCAATCTGCAATCTGCAATCTGCGTTTCCGTCTGCCTCTGCCTCAGCCTCTGCCGCCGCTCCTATGCCTACCCTCGGATTCCTCAAGAAGAAGCGGACAAAGGACTCGCAGGGCTCCAACGACCTCAACAGCCCGTCCTCGCCCGTCGACTCGGCGCCGCCGCTGACGCCCACGACGTCGAAGCGCACCTCGGGCTCCTTCCACCTGCACAAGACGAAGACCAACGACTCGACCAAGGCGGCGTCGACCACCAGCCCGCCCGCCGCCTCCGCCGCGTCGCAGTCGCAGCACAAGCCCGCCGACTCGATGAACCCCGCGGGCTACGGCCAGCCGGCGCAGCAGCAGCAGCAACAGCAGCAACAACACCACCACCAACAACACCACCAACAGGCGCTGGCCAGCCCCCACTCGCAGCCCCAGCCCCAGCCCCAGCCCCAGCCCTCGCACAACACGCCCAGCATACAGAACCTCATACACCCCAACAACACGGCCAATCCCCCGGAGCCCGCCAAGAATGGCGCCGCCGTCCAGTTCCAGACGCAGCCCCTCGCGCAGACCCGCGTCACCAAGGGCAAGTACTCTCTCACCGACTTCCAGATCCAGCGCACCCTCGGCACCGGCAGCTTTGGCCGCGTCCACCTCGTGCAGTCCAAGCACAACCAGCGCTTCTACGCCGTCAAGGTGCTCAAGAAGGCCCAGGTCGTCAAGATGAAGCAGGTCGAGCACACCAACGACGAGCGCCGCATGCTGCAGCAGGTCAAGCACCCGTTCCTCATCACCCTGTGGGGCACCTTCCAGGACTCGAAGAACCTGTACATGGTCATGGACTTTGTCGAGGGCGGCGAGCTGTTTAGTCTGCTGCGCAAGTCCCAGCGCTTCCCCAACCCCGTCGCCAAGTTCTATGCCGCCGAGGTCACCCTCGCCCTCGACTACCTGCACTCGCACAACATCATCTACCGCGACCTGAAGCCCGAGAACCTGCTGCTCGACCGCCACGGCCACCTCAAGATCACCGACTTCGGCTTCGCCAAGGAAGTCCCCGACATCACATGGACCCTGTGCGGAACGCCCGACTACCTGGCGCCCGAAGTCGTCGCATCCAAGGGCTACAACAAGTCCGTCGACTGGTAAGAATCCCTCTCTAGTTCAATTGATTCAATGCTAACTGCCCAGGTGGTCACTCGGCATCCTCATCTTCGAAATGCTCTGCGGATTCACGCCCTTCTGGGACGGCGGCTCGCCCATGAAGATCTACGAAAACATACTCAAATCGCGCGTCAAATACCCGCCTTACATCCACCCGGACGCGCACGACCTGCTGCAGAAGCTCATCACCCCCGACCTGACCAAGCGACTCGGCAATCTCCACGGCGGCAGCAAGGACGTGATGAACCACCCGTGGTTTGCCGAAGTCACCTGGGATCGGTTGCAGAAGAAGGACATTGATGCGCCCTACGTGCCCCCGGTCAGAGCTGGCGTCGGCGACGCCAGCCAGTTCGATAAGTATCCAGAAGAGACGGAAGCATATGGTCAAGCCGGTGAAGACCCGTGCGTGCAGAGTCCTCCTTACACAGTAGACCACATTCTGACGTGTCCGAATAGCCACGGGCATTTGTTCCCGGACTTCTAGATACTCTCCTATTGGCCGCAAGTCCATTTTCCTCGAAAGACTACCTACGGCACGGAATCCCGGTCAACAAACAACGTTGCGCCAGTCGAGACTGCGCCCATTCACCACATGTGTCCTTCCAACTCCGATTTTCTTCCAGTCGCAAAAGTGGGTGGGCTTGTTTTTGCACCCATGTAACCTTCTCTCCTATGATATGTGTCTCTACTATTACTACTCATGCAATCCTTGACCTCCTGCTTTTGGATACGTCACAGTGCCATCGTTGAGGATCCGATGGCGAGTGTGATGCTTTGCATCTGCTGTTGTTTTGTGCGAAGTTGCGGATGAGGAGTTGTGATGCTGAACGAATGATGCGGTTGGCTGGGGCTTGGAGAAAGTAACACACTCCTAGTATGAACAAAGCATACAAGTCGAGGGGACAATGCAGCCTTGAGACTCCACTGACTACTTTTGCTTGCTTGAATGTTGCACTCAACGTGCATGCGCGACTATCCTGGAAATCACAAGTACGTCGAGAAGGCTTTCACAATCGGATCCCAGGTGTCGTCGGATGCATCTTGCAAACGACAGGATTCACACGCACCGCACGATAACCCTGCAACGCGCGAAATCTCCTCTAGCATCTACCACACCATCGACTCACACTCACACAGTTTCTGCCAGTGGCTCGAGCATCTGAAGGATGCTACGTTGGAGCAATGCATGACCTCACACCCAATCGGGAAGTCCCGCGCACGCTCCGCCAAGCAACTACCCAGCCGGTGCGGAGAAGACGGACACGTGAGCACAATGATACGGACATCGTGAACGAAGCCCTCGATATCACCCATCTATCCTCCATCTCCAGCCGTGCATTTCCCAATGGACGGCCGCACACGTCGCGTCTAGCTGTGTGGCGCCGTACACCGTCTCCCGGTATAGCGCGGATGGGGCATGTGCAGCGGCGAAGGAAAGGATGTGGGCTGTGAGTTTGTTTTGGTTCGTGGTTTGCGTGTTTGATTAGGTAGGGTTGGTGGGTGTGATGTGTGGAGGGGGTGGAGATGTGTGTATGCACCGTTGACTTGTGCTTGGATTCGCTCGCGTTGAGATGGGCGTGCTGGGGGCAGTTTATTGGGGAATGCTGCGCAGACTGCAAGACGAGGCACTACGCTCTTGCCCTGCAAAGGCGGAGGACGGTGAGGTCTGTGGAGTTGTTTTGTGGCCGGATTGTGCTGGGTCGGGTCTTATTGGAGTGAGGTTTGGTTCGGGATCCGAAGGGAGTTTGCGGATGTGGTTGGTTATGTGTTGCAAAGAGTATAGGTGCGGATACAAGACAGGCTGGGCGCAAAAGGGTCAAGTTCGTCCGAGTGCTGACTTGGAGCGAAGTGTTGAGTTTTAGGTTAGTGGGAGGAGGGGACTAGAGCATACTTGATGCTCAGGAGAATGCGGACTTGAGGAAGAGCAGGCAATGGAGACACCTGGACTTGAGAGAAATGGACGGTTGGGAAATCGCTCAGTCACTTGGTCATTGGCATCAGGCCGGCATTGGTATGGCGGCGCCTTTGAACCATCAACTCAGCCCGGGATACGCCAACTACCACCCCCGAGTCGAAGAGAATTGCACCAGGTCGAGCAATGCTTTCAAGAGCTGCGTATCTGCCGCATGAGCAGGCAGGGCCCACACTGAGATTGTTGAGTGAGGTTGGGTACTGACAACCCACAGTGAGAATTGCATCTCCGGACGCATGGACTCCGATGTCGCGACGATGCTCAAAAGTTGCAACTCCGCGTATTGACACACAAGATCCTTTTCTATCAAGTAACGCCTCGTATGTGTACCTCCCCAGGTAAAGCCACATTGACACCTTAGGCTGATGAGACGAGTGTGGCGTAAGTCCGGTACTTCGATCAACCATCCAGCAGAAGCAATTCAACGACCGTGTCGACGGAAATTCCAATCCGAGCATGAAAAACAGATTATATCGATGCAAGTTGCCTGTACCTAAGGCACTCTGCTCAACTTTCTCCGGCAAGAACTCTCCGAGGTCGCTGCAGGGCTAGATTCACATGTCATGACGGACCGGCTGTCAGGCATTGATGCCAAAACTTGGAAGAAAAATGGTAAATTCCGCGGAACACTAAGACCTCGCTGTATCTGGGCTGCGTCTTCATCAGCGACGTCTTGAATAGCGCCACAGAAGACGAGGACTGATAACGCAACGCATCAGAGTCGTCAGTGACGTCCACTCAGCAATGGCGAGAGCTTGTGTTCTTGTACATTGGAGGTCTGGCTATGGGACCGCGTAAAATCCCAGCCGGTGAGAACTGCCATGCCAGGAACTATGATTCATGCAAGATAAGGCACTGTCGCGCCTCTTCATTGGCCAAGAAACACTCGCGTAGGGCCTTCACCCTCACAGCGGGCAATTGATCGTCAACAGAGAATAGACGCCTGATATCTACACAGCCTCATCGTAGTGTGTCGCCATGAAGTTCGTACCATGCATGGACACTGTCTGCTTGGTGCGAAGCTGCGGTAGATATCGCGCTTATCGTTCACCGGCGGCTAGGCGCACACGGCGAACAAAGAACACGGCTACTTACCACGAGGCGCTGCGTGACATCTGAACCACGAAAACGACTTGGACTTGCTTTTGGTTGGACCGGTCCAGTCATCCAGATCCCAGGTCCCACCCCGATGGTCTGGTCGACGCCACAGTGTTGGCATGCTCGCTCGGAGCACCAGGAGCACAGAAAGATCGTGTGCAACATTCGAGGCGACAAAGTGATTTTGTCAAAAGCACCGCGGAAAAACTGAGATCATATTATCTCCAGAAGTTCTGATAAGCAATCTATGTTGGGAAACGACTACGGATCCACTAGCGCGCTTCAAGTCCCTGCCAAGAGATAAGAGAACGCCTCTCCCATGTGCCTGGCCCCACACCATCCCACGTCAAACTTCAGTCTACCCAACCGCGACCAGCCGCAACAACCTTCCTCCGCTCCTTTGGCACTTCTAAATCCAAAACATGTCCTTCGATTCGCTGCACCAGCCGCAAGCCCCAGGCCTGCACACCCCTGTTCGTCGGAGACACGCTGCGGGTGAGTCGGTTCGTGTCTTTCTCCGTCATCCTGGTCGTCACCGCCAACGCAGATAACGAAAACGCCCAATTGACCGATTGAGAATCCGGAGAACACTGATCTCACTTTGGGCTGGGGGATGATTTGCACTGCATCCTGGCACCAGCTTAGCCGTGCGTCACAGTGCTCGACCGCGGAAGTGCATTATTTGCTCCTATGAGGGAGTGTATATAACTTCTGCCCGTCGTATCTGGACGTCTTATCTGTCAGCAGCCAACAATCTCTCCTCCATTTCCTGAGGTCAGCCAACTACCCTTGTCTCTCCGCAAAGGGCTTGCAGCACACCTACCCCAGATCTTCAAGATGGGTTTCGCACTGAACAAGCTGTGGAGCGCACCGGAACTCAACCCGTACAACAGCAAGGCCAGGTCGATCCCGGTACTCAACCCAGTCAACAAATATGGACGTGTCTTCTTCTTCTCGTGGATGGGCTTTTTCATCGCTTTCTGGTCATGGTACGCGTTCCCGCCTCTTCTGAGCAAGAGCATCAAGGCAGACATGCACTTGTCACAAAATGAAATCGGAAACTCCAACATCATCGCCCTGGTTGCGACGCTTATTGTTCGATTTATTGCCGGCCCCATGTGCGACATCTTTGGCCCTCGCAAGACTTTTGCAACCCTGCTCTACCTAGGCGCGCTCCCATCGGCACTTGCAGGCACTGCACACAATGCCATGGGACTGTACTTTATCCGATTCTTCGTTGGTGTTCTCGGCGGTACCTTTGTGCCGTGTCAGGTTTGGACGACTGGTTTCTTCGACAAGAATGTTATCGGAACTGCCAACGCGCTCGTCGGTGGTTGGGGTAACTCTGGGGGTGGTATCACTTAGTAAGTACGCAAAGCCTGTGCTCCTGATCTACGCTAACCGTATCTAGCTTCGTCATGCCCGCGGTGTACGACTCGCTCAAGAAACACCAGGGTCTGAGCTCTCATGCTGCATGGAGGGTTTCCTTTATCGTGCCCTTCATTCTCATTACTGCTACCGCTACTGGTCTACTCCTTCTTACTGAAGACACCCCGACCGGCAAGTGGTCAGAGCGTGCTAATGCTGTTCACCCTGCGCACACCGCTCAGCAATCGGTGGTCTCTACCACTGGAGGTTTGGACGAGAAGCCTGCTGCAGCAGCCTCCATCTCATCTGGCGAAGAAAAGAAACACACTCCCGGCACACCGACTGGCGACGTTGAGTCAGCCACCGGCGAGGTCCAGGTAATCGATGGGTACCAGCACGAGGTAATCCAGAAGCCCACTCTCAAGGAGAGCATGAAGGTCGCCTTCTCGCTGCAAACCCTTTTCTTATGCTTCTGCTACTTCAACTCTTTCGGTGGCGAGCTAGCCATCAACTCCATCCTGGGATCCTACTACCTCAAGAACTTCCCCTACCTTGGCCAGACTCAATCAGGACGATGGGCTGCCATGTTCGGACTTCTCAACGTCGTCACACGTCCGCTTGGTGGCTTCATTTCCGACAAGATCTACGGAGCCACCAACGGCAATCTTTGGGCTAAGAAGCTGTGGATCTGCTTTGTCGGTGTTGTTGCCGGCATCATGTGCATTGTCATTGGAAAGGTCAACTCACATGACCACGACACCATGATTGGCCTTGTAGCTCTCATGGCCATCTTCCTCGAAGCCGGCAACGGCGCAAACTTTTCTCTTGTACCCCACGTCCACCCTCATGCCAATGGTAAGCCACTTTCACAGCCCGTCTCGCGTTCAATGCTAACTCGCATCAAGGTATTCTCTCCGGTATCGTCGGCGCAGTAGGCAACTTCGGTGGTGTCATCTACGCCATCATCTTCCGCTACCACGGCACCAACTATGCGCAAGTCTTCTGGATCATCGGCATAATGATGATTGCCATGAATCTTATGTTTATATGGGTTAAGCCCATTCCGAGTGGCCAAATTGGTGGTCGCTAAGCGGTCTTTTGTTAATGATGTTTTCTTCCGGCAAGCGTTTTGTTTGAGATACCATAGAGCTGTTTGTTAGCTTTGCGAAATGCAAGAATTCATGTTTGAATCATGTCATTCGATTGATTGGTTGGTGGTGAGGCGGTGCAATGGTTGGGTGCCTAATCTTAGCTTCTCCCACCGCACCTTTGGCCTCTCATTCTGGACTTCCAAGGACATACGAGACTTCTCATACCTGCAGCATCTACAACAATGTCTTCTGCAGATCTCTTAGGCCTCCCACAAGAGCTCCGCGACATCATCTACGGCTATCTCCGGGAAGACACCACCGTGCCTTGGCGATGGGCAAACCATTGCGAGGGTAAATTCACCGCACCATATTACCTAGCCGACGTCAACATCAAGAACGCACCTTACAGCCCCATCGCCCTCGTAAACCACCAGCTGCGTAACGAACACCTGCACAGCTCCTACACCAACACCAAAGCCACGTTGACTCTGACAATGAGCGCCGACATCTTCATACACAGGACCAGATGCACTGTCCAAGACGCCACGCCCTGTCCCCCAGAATTCGCCTTCATCCGCGAAGCCACCATCTTCATCTACCTGAACACTTACCGCGCAAGCGACCGCCCCTTCCCAATCGTCTGGGACCCCATCGCGCTTTCTTTTTAAGGGACTCGTCGATGCAGCACCGGAGTTACACACAATCCGCCTGGCCGCGCACCAGCACCATCACGAGCACGTCGCACACGACGACCTGGACGGAGATGCCTTCTCCCGCCGATTCACTGCAGCAACGCGCGAACACTTCTTCAACCCCGGCCACACGCAAATACACGGCATGAGAGCGAGGAAGCGCGTAGAATGGTACAGGCTGGATTACGGGACGGTTGAGAATTGGGCGGTGGTGGAGCGGAGGCGGTTCATGCATCGGGTGGAGAAGATTGGGGTGTATTTGTATATGAAGGGGGGTGGGGGATGGGAGTTGT
>Ga0265780_10004282_pt1 | contig 18438 bp, 20 predicted proteins | sample P1T30metagenome_FD_192432 | JGI IMG/M metagenome (GOLD analysis project Ga0265780, IMG submission 192432) | Plant litter microbial communities from East Loma Ridge, Irvine, California - P1 T30 | ecosystem: Environmental > Terrestrial > Plant litter > Unclassified | place: USA: California...
GATGGCCCAGTTTCGGCAAAAGCAACTGTGTGCCACTTACAATCTGTAAAAAAAAGCGACAGTTGCAGAGTTCTGAGCTGCTGTGCAAAAGTAAAGTGACACACATACGAAGTGAGCAGCAGTTCTCGGACCATGCCTCTCAAACCCCCCCCCCCTCCCCCCCCCTCCTTTATCGGCTTCCCATTGTCCAGTGGTTTCAAGAGCCGTTAAGCTACTTCCGTGGCCGTTTCGATCTGCACATGAACATCCCAACATGTCATAGTTGAGAGTCTTGGGCGTCCAATCCTTTTGCTGCTCTTCGGAACCTTACTCGCGAACGGGTCGTCTCTGTGCAATGTGGCGCTTGTTAGCTCCTTTTGCCCTGCTAACACAAGCATGCAGGACATTCCCTCTTATAACTCCTTGGGGACATACTAACCGATCATTATCACATCCAGCAACTATACCCGGCCATCCCGACGTTTTCGTCTAATCAGCCTCGAAATGGCCTCTGCTCTCGCTAGGCCTAGATGGCACCGCTCTGCACGCCACAAGTTCAGCTGTTGTTGATCCTTTTTTTTTTCTCTCTGTCGAACAGCTTTTCCTTTTCCGGACTCGGAACACCTGCTGTTGTTGCTCGCAAAAAAAAAAGGCCATCACGGCCTAGACGGTGCTGCGCAAGTTCAAGGACGCATCAATGCGTGAGCCGTCACGCTCAGCTTGGGATATGGTGTGTGGGCCTGAGCTGACCGGTGTGGTTTACCGCACTGTAATTGGGCAACTCGTCCGTTGTGCTAAATATATGCCGGCAGGCTACAGCAGAGTGGGTAAAGATATCTTGGGGGGGAAACGTGGCTCGGAGACAACCAACTACTGTCTATCCTCCAGTCCGAACCGATCTCACCATTGAGCTTGCAGGCTACATTCTCGGAAACCCGCATCGTGACCGACGCAGCCAAGGATCAGCCGGCAATAACGCGGAGATGCAAATCACGTTCTTGCCTGGGTATCCGCGCTACATGATGAATGCAGGTCAGGCGGGGGTGTTGATGCGCGTAATGGTGCGGGGCGGTTGCCGGTAAGGCAGGTGGAGACACGTCGCGGACGCATCTCGGTGTATTGGAGGATGATTCGATTATCATGACTAGTGGCCGATTGTTGCGAGCTTCACTATTCAGTATATGAGGCTGGCACTTGAATGTTCAGTCGAGAGGGGGCTGTGAAAACATGTTGTAACATTGAAGAGGAAAGAGCAACGCCAGGAGCCTTGATGTAAGAAAGAAAAAACGACGAGATAAGCCGACGACGAAGAATGCGCCCGTCCATGGTACGCGTGCGCTTTTGAATCCCAGATACCTCCCAATGTAATGCGTAAAAGGAAAACCCAACCGGAAAGAAATGCAAGCTATTCGTACAGGATATCAAATGTCCAACCCAAGTCGTAAACCGTGAAAGAAAACGCCCACGCTCATGCCCAATGCCCAACGCCAAACACTCCTTGAGATAAACATGACAGAAATGCTCATCAGCCGTGGTGGTGTACCGGCGCACCAAGTCTTAACCAAGACCAGATATCAACATGCCGGTAGATGACAGACATCCCGATTCACTCGATTACCGCCTCGGCCCAACTGCTCAACCCACCTTCTTCGCCCAACACGCGCGTCATGTCCTCCTCAGCGAGCCGTACCAGAATCTCAAAGGGCGCTTCGGCACCATTTGCAAGTTGTCTGCGTCGCGGGAGGAAGATCATGCCGCCATCACCCGGTCCATATGACCGTCTGATAAACTCTGCTCGTCCAGCGAGCGAGTGTTTGCTCAAATCGGTACCCGGTATACCCCAGCTGAGGTCCGCACCAAAGTTGATCCAGGAAGAAATGTACAGGTCGGATCCAAACGTTATGCCTAGTGCAATTTCCGTATCGGTGATCCGGTCGATCGATTTGAAGAAGCTAAGGTGACGAGACACCCAGTCGTCGTCAACGCCGGAAATAGTGCTTTTGATCTCATCGATGACGCGGACGATTGTAGACGTCGTTACACTGAAGGTATATATCAGCTGACTTGCTCAACTTCAATGACGCCCACCGCTCGTAGATCTGGTCTACAAGATCGAAAGCATCACAAGGTGCCATGTTCTGGGAAAGGTGCAAAGGAGCAACTTACCGGTCCTCTGCTATGAGATCTGATACGTTCAATGTGCCGCGCGAGAACAATGCCATGTTACCCATGTAGTCCGCGGGAACGGGAGGGTTTTGCCGCCTGCGCAGATCCGTTGCGATGCCCAGATTAGTCTCCGTCAGCCCGCACTTGAGTAACCGGGCTGCTCTGGCCCGAGTAACATGCGTCCAAACAAGGGCAGCAAGTACATTGCAAATGGTCGGCGCGTTGTCTTTAGGGAAATGCGATCGCAGAACTTCTCTGTACTCACGTACTCGAGCTGCGGGAATGACGATGAGTCTCTGGGTACACTTTGTACTCGAGGGCAATGTTTTGAGGTAGTCTGGTGGTCCGTCGCAGTAGCAGTCGGCGCTGACATGACCATGTAGCCGGGGAATTTCCTCGTCAATGGTATGTCGCAAAAGAGACTGCCTATCGGCTGTACTCGTTGTATCTGCTACGGGTCAGTCAAGGTTTGGCAACGCGGCGAGGAGAAATTACCGGCGGCTCTGTGCAGTTCGGGGCGCTGCCCGGAGATAATGGACACGTGTGCGGAGAAGGTTTGCCAGAAAAGAGTAACGCCGGAAAAGTCGAACACGGAATGATGCATGTACATGGAAAGTACAAGTCCGCCAGGTATAAAGAAGGCTTGCGTTCGCATTGCTGGCGCATCGCTTTTGTTGAAGTCTATTTTCCCCTCACCATCCGCTGGGACGCCCGGATAGTTTGCGAGATCTTCAGGGACAAACATGGCACTCTTGAACGCACTGGGCGGCATACCATTCCGTTTGAGCTGTTCATACGTGTGCGGAAAATCGGTATCGTGGTAGTGAACTTGCTTGGAACGAAAGATGGAGTTCAGGTCCTTGTCTGACACCTCGCTTGGGTATTCCAGAGCAAGCTTCCCAGCCTCACGATCCGCCAAAGTCAGCTTCCCAGCAAGAAATGGAAACTTCTTGAGGGTAAGGCGAAGGCCAGCGCCTAGAGCCTGGATGGCAGCTTCGGCATTGTTTTGATCGGGAAACTGTCACCACAGTCAGCCTACTGTGCTGGCTGCACCTACTCCAAGGTGACTTACAGGAAAAATACATAGAGTTTGTATGTATACGCGCACTACATTCTGATCCAAGCAAGATAGGTGGAATGACCTGGTCTGTACGGGCGGGGTGTGTTGCCTGGTGAGCATGTCGACAATGCGGGAAGTGGTGCTAGCGACGGTGTCGAGAAGCCGGGGCTCGACCAACACTAGTGGGAGTTCTAGAGACATGGTTGCGGCCTCTCTCAAAGTTAGTTATATAACAGAGTGATGTGAAGAGTCACGCATGTGGTTGAATTGGGTGAGCAAACAACCCGGCATGTGAAGCACAAGAGGTCGTTTTACCCCTTCACCGCAAGGTCCCAGCGAGCAGCGTCTGTGTGACGGGCGGGCGGCATTGGCCCACTCTCCACGGCCCGAGAGGACTAAGAGGACGATGACCGCATGCGGAAACATCTGTGCGCTTACGCCATGCCTCATTCCCGCTTCCCCGTCTGTCTGCTTGTTCAAGATTCGCATCCACCCCTTGATGTACGCCAAACGTGTCTCGTTCCGCCTTCCCCGTCCGCTTCGCTGCGCCTTGTCTGGACACCAAACCCTGCGGATGCGGGCAAGGTACAGCCGGTGTGCGAACGTTCAAAGAAGGGTTTCCGCCGACGTGGAACGGTAATTTGGTTTTCTTTTTGCCAACTTGCACTGTTCGAGGCAGAGGTCAGGCGACAATGTACCGCTGAACAAAAAAGACGAAGTCGGCTCTCCTTTGACACCCAGACCCCGGTAGACAGGGGCAGTGCGCATGGAAGTTTTTCTCGTTTGGCTCGTCTGTCGCTTGTCGTAGCCAGGCTGACACACACGTCCTTCCTCCTGCTGTCGCGGCAGGACCTTTGCGGCACAGCGTGGCATTGGACCGATTCGTATCTGAAATTGCAGCCTTGGCTGCTCTGCATCATGAATGGTCATAACAACTGGGCTGCCACGAGGCAAAGTTTGGATCAGCGATGCAATGACAGATCAATACAGGATGACAGGTCGCCTTCCTTCGGTCGGTGAACAGCAGGCAAGGGAGTTTGGCAGCCCTAAGGACCACGCGCCTGGTAGCTGCTGCGCGCGCACCACTCGCGACAGGTCGTACGACGTAATCCCGCCTTGCAGCATGCTGTAAGTGTCCTCGTGATACTCCAAATAGCATCTTCGGATAGCGGTGTGAGCTATCACATCGCAAAGTACTCGGAGTGTAAGCATCGATGCGTCATATCATCGGTAAGGCCTCTACGGAGACACGTTGCGGGCGGTCCGTCGTTTAGTGGGTCGCAACCAGCGTCGATGCCAGCAAACGCCGTGAACAGCGGCAGAGAAGGATCAAACAAAATCCTTGTCATCAGCATGATGGAAGCATCGAGGTTGGAAGCTGATGCACCTGCAGCTGCAGCAATTGTGGCTGACTGAATTGGGATATGCGCGGCCCCACGCTTTGGGCAGTACCAATGTCCAATTAGCGAAGCGCCTCAATATTAAAAACATACAAAAAAGCAAATGATGAATCCATTGAGCAATCGGGCGGATTCCTGCCATCGGCAGTGGCGGCCGTATGCGCGACGCCTTGAAGCCCCTGCATGCCCATGTGTTTCCTCGTAGCGACGGACGGGTTTGGTGATGGAAGCACGAAACTTCTGAATGCCCAACGACACAGCGAACGGCGTTATGCAACCCCCCCTGGGATAGACTGCCTGGTGGTGGTGGAGGAGCTTTCGACGCAATGATGCAAGGCCCAATGGATCAGCTGACTGGGCATATGGCTGAGACGGCGATAACTCAGAGTCACAACCAGACTTGCTCCCCCACAAAAACCATGTTCGAGCCTGTTTTTTTTCCTGACCGGAAAGTGCACACAGGGGTGTTGGGTATGAATACGGGGTGATGGCTGGGTGACACGCAAGCGTCGATGATCCCATGTCCGATTCAGAGTGACAGGAAATTGGGTTATCATCAAATTTGGAATCGATGGTCTGGAGCCTGGACAGACTGTAACGTCATCCACCGGAGGCTCGGGGCGCCTTAACCGCTGTAGCGAATTTTATAATATAAAATTGGTTCGCGTTGGACGTAGAGTCGCTAGGACCTGGCCTTGGGCTCTCGTCGGCATGCAAAATGTGAACGCTGGCACATGCACCAGCACTAGTCGAACAGCCAGTAGTCGTATGCGGTGCGTGAAGATCGATCAAACAACGTCATTGTGCGCTTCAAGAACAGGTCGCCGTTGTCGACGCCGTTGTCGACGTCTGGGTGTGACCTTGTGGTCTTGCACTGGGTGGCTGTTAGCGCCGGAAGCGACTGGCTGCGGGGGGTTGGTTGGTCTCGGGGCGGCTTCCCCGCGATCTTGCGGCGGCTGTACGCACAATTACCATGACACCCCACACTCTCTATTCGTTATTGCCGGACGCCCTGATCTACTCCTGATGTACCTAGTACCCGTGGCACACGTGAGAAACACGCGTGGCGGCGCAGCCGCATGTCTTGGACGGCACTCCATAGGCATCTAGCAGCAGCATGGATGGCCGGTGCTGTACCCCCTAACACTGTCGGGCCCCGTTTCCCTACGTTTTGTATACGCGCCCGTAGTTGTATGCTAATACCGACCACCTAGCTTCTCTTTAGCCGATTTCACCGACATGCCAGTCGAATTCTGGCGCGCATAGCCGTCGACGGCGTCCGCGCACAGTTACAACGGATCCATCTGGAGCTACTGTCCGACGCGCTAGCTCTGCGGCACACCGTCCTTGACACTCTCGATCGTACGACACACAAGGCCCTGGAGAGGAGGCACGAGGTATACATTGCGATTGTAGCAGCGGGTGGCTACGAGTACACAATGGCCATTTTGGCGAATACTGGCGCTTGGGGCTGCGGCGGTGCCCATGATACCAATGCTGCGTGTAGAAGAAGCGACATACTTTATCGACAAGTTTTGAGCAGCTCTCGTCTCTAGCAGCTCTGTAGAAATGGAGAAGCATCTTGACCTGGAGCGACGCGTTGTAGCTACGAACGACAAGGGTTTTCGCATTGTGCGAATCGGATCCTCCATTCCAGCGTCAACGCTTTCAGGCCAAGAATATCCTGGTCTCATCCGGCAGTTGTATTGAATTCCGCAGTGGAGGCTTCGACAAAATCCGGGGCTAGGGACGATGGAAGCAGGGTGTCATGGATCCACGGTGGCGGCTGACCTTTCATTCAGGTATCCCAACTATCTACATTCAATTTGCAATTTAGAAGGTACTACCGGCGCGATATTGGCAGATTACCCGCTGGTGAGTTGACAGAGTACGTTGCTGGTGCGAGACAATTTTGGGCATGCTTGTGTGGGACCTCAGCATTACCTCAGCCACTGAACGACTTTTGGACGGATCTTATGAGGACGAGGCTCTTGCAAAGATACGGTGCAACCGAATCTGGTGCAGTGTTAAAAGTGCGTCTTGATGACAAAGACGGTTTCTTCAAAACCACTGATATTGCGCGAAGAGAAGAGATGTACTTCTTCATTGTCGGCCGCGCATCTCTGGACAAGATCAAGTCGGGAGGAAACAAACCATCTGCCCTGGATATAGGGCGCAAACTGCTAGTGTTGCCGTACATTGCCGAAGCCATGGTTGTCGGCGTCGCAGACTAGGACATTGGCAACGAGTTGCGGCCGTAGTCTCTCTGCAACAGAATAATCTAGTCACTGACTTCTCTTGGCAAGAATGCCAGCTCAGGACACGACCCGACCATTAAAATTCTTGTGACGAGATTTGCGTGAAAAAGAATTGCCTGGATACAAGTTGCCGACGCTTCTTCGCATTGCACGTGGGGAGCTCTCGAAGACTGCCACAGGAAAGGTGCAAAATAAGATTCTTAGGCCTCATCTCTTTCCGGCGGGTTATCGTACATGCTCGGAAGTGCGAATATGGGAAGCAGTATCGAAGGAATGATCGGTGAAGCTGTAGTAACCTTTGATAAAGACATTACGTAGTAGGTATGGTGGCAATAGTACCTGTACACGTGTAAGTACCGACGTATTCAATGTTGAATTCCAGGACACAGCAACTTGTTTCGGTTTTGTTAGGGAAATTGTAGCACAAATGATGCTGGAGCTCGAGTGCCAGATGAGAATGGTGGTGGAGGCGATTATCAAACGAGGCTAGTGTGTGGTGACGTGTAGCTGACTCCTTCCCATTTTCACATACGGCACACGTCTCTGTCCTTCCACATGACCAAACAGAGATTATATGTATACGTAAGCAACCTATCTGTGGCAGTCAGTGTGTTCTTCATCACGACAGAGCTAAAGGAACTGACGCCGTGCGGCTAGCCTGCTCGCAGTATTTTGGTGTCATTTAATGTTCCTGCACCCACGGTGTCTTTGATATTCCCCACTGTAGTCAAACTCTACTATTCTTTGATATAGTAACGATTCTTTCTTGTGTTGCCAAGTGGACATGCCGAGAACTTTTAACTTGGATAACAATGCTGATGGGGCCATGGAGGTTGTCAAAGCAAACTTGCATGTCTTTAGTGAGGTTGATTTCTTCTTGTACCTCGCGGCCACAAGAGACGCCAGTGGGGCACCATCTATGGCTGTAAAGAGTATCTACCGTACTTTCACGGGTTTACCACTGCAGGATTTCCAGCTAATCTATCCAATGGAAGCCTAGGTAAGACATGCATCTTTGCGCGAGGCTTCACCAGATTCTCCTACATTTCAACCGTGGTAAGTACAAACGAGCAGTATAGGAGGTTTTCATCTTTCCCATTTCGTTACTGGTTGATGTATTTAGTCATATCTGATTGAACATTGACTTGTTGCCATTCACGCCCATATTCTGTTTCTCCATTTACAACTCTCCATGGCCGTGGTCGCGATTGCGGGTGCAGCACTCTGTAGTTCTGATTCCGCGCTGTCGGGAAAGATTGACGTCACTTGTAGATAGCACTAGACCAAATTGCCCTCCCGTTAGTGCATGAAGAATCTTCATATCCAAGACCAGATCCTATGAATCCTACCGTTCCTAGCCTTCGGACAAATTCGGCAACTGCAAAGTCGGACTTAACCTTTCGCAGGGTTTAAGTCCGGTATCCGCTATCGTCAGCAATCTTCCACCAAATTCCAACACGACAATGTGGGGAGTTCAAGTCGATGCAACAAGGTACCCCAGCATCATGATTGGTAGCATCGTTTCATCGGCCTGATCCCCGGTCTTATTCCTTGTGCAGGCTGGCGAGGACGGCAGAGGAGCTTACGATTACCCCACTTGTAGCTTCAGGGACTTAAGGCCTGTCGACCCCGCCATGAACTTGGAATTGCGATCTGGCACACTAAATACACAAACCAGCTTCAGCATTATCCGTATAGTCTTTGAAAATGTCTTGCGAAAACTGCAAAAAAGGTTTCCAGTGGAGCGGCCAGTCCGTTGGTAAGGAAGCCAAGCTCGACAACATCGACACCTACGTAACTGGCGACAACAAGGATGCCGCCATCCTCATCATAACCGACATCTTCGGTTGGACTCTCCCCAACATCCGTCTGCTAGCAGACCACTATGCAAAGGAAGCCAATGCGACCGTCTACGTGCCTGACATGTAAGTGGCGTACTCTATGCTCCACCAGCCCCGGTTAACGGCCATCATGTAGCTTTGGCGGCGAAGTCGTTGACCCCGACACCCTGTCCGACCCTGAGAAGCAGAAGAGCTTCGATCTCATGGCCTTTGTCGGCCGTAACAGCAAAGACATTCGCTGGCCCGAGATCAAGCAGCACGCCCAGACGCTCAAGTCGCAATATAAAAAGGTTGTCGCTATTGGCTTCTGCTACGGCGGCTGGGCCAGCTTCAGGCTCGCCGCCGACCCCTCGCTCATCGATGCCGCCTCTACTGCGCACCCCTCGCTACTCGAAAAGTCTGAGATCGAGGCCGTCAAAGTCCCTGTGCAGGTTCTGAGCCCGGAGCATGACGCCATGTACACCGAAGAGTTGAAGAAGGCCACAATCGAGATATTGCCCAAGACTGGCGTGCAGTGGGAGTACATCTACTTCCCCGGTCTGGCCCACGGCTTTGCTGCGCGTGGTGATCCCAACAACGAGCAACAGAAGAACGGTCTGGAGAGGGCTAAGAGGAGTGCTGTGAACTTCTTCACTGAGTTCCTGCATTAGATGATATCAGACGATAGCGGCCTGGTTTCTTAGCAGTAATAATGGAATAATAACAATATACGCCTTTGTTCGCGATTAGACTTTCACACGTCAATCATCTTTCCAACTGATAAGATGTAGCTTCGTCAGCTTGCTCGCAGTTTGCATCTAGGATGACGGGAGCTGGAAAATGATTTGCTGGCTGCATTTTACCGCAGCATATACATGGTCTCTGCCCAAATCAGGGCTTCAATGGTAATATATACAAGAAGATCACCGTAGTTCTACCCCAAACCGCAACCTAGGAGCCCTGAACCAGGCGAGCCAGCCTGGACCTAGTCTCCCAGCCCCAAGCCTCAACGCTCCGCTTCGTCATAACAGCCACACTTTTGGCAAAGTCGTTGGTACCATGTTTGGGATCAGCATCCGTAGCCTTACACTTGGAAGCAGCCTTGGAACCAGTGACAGCAGCAAAGTGCTGCTTCTCGCTCGTAGTAGCAACCATATTCTTGGCCGCCTCCTCAGTCCATCCATTGATAAAGTCGCCGTGCGAGCACCACGCCGCACCACAAGCCAGCTTCACGGGCGCGGTGCCAGACCAGCCTTTGGGTAAAACTTTGCGCAGATCGTAGCGGATGGAGAAGCGGAGTTGAGGCATCGATTTCATGCCAGCGGGACATCTGTTTGGTGTGCTGTTGGCCTTGTCTTTGTAGCCAGTCTTGAGTGTGGTAGTGTCGACACACTGGGGGAAGAAGAGGATCTGCTGGAGGTGTGTGGAGCAGGTTTTGCTGGGGAAGCCGTTGGTATCGGCGGAAATGGGGTCGTCGCCCTCGCAGAACCAACTGGCTTTTGCATTGGCATCCATGGCAGCTTGTGTGGTGGCATCAGACTTTCCCGCAACCATCTGTACGTTCTGTGGGATGGGAACCTCGGCGGGCGTCTCGCCTAGGTTGTAGTATGCACTAAATCGGCCGACAGGAACGGGGTTATACGTCTTTCCATCAGCTGTGTACAGCAATGTAGGAACCCAATAGACGGAAAGGTCATTGGGGTTATCGGCGTTTGTGCAGCCCTTTTGGAGCTCGGCACTAGTTTTTGTGCCAGCAACAACGGCGTCGGAGCCATAAAACGAATGGAGATGCGACTTGTCGAACTGTCCGGGGAAGACAATGGGATCGATGTTCTTTTGCATAAAAGGAGATGGCACATTGACTTGTGTGTATGCGCTTGCGACGTGAGCGAGCACGCCCATGGAGAAGAGAGTGTAAAGAGACATCCTGTGCCTTGAAAATGAATGTAAAATCAACGATCGACGAAGATATGAATAGAGAAAAAAAAGTGAAGGTAAGAGAGCTTGAAATTGAATCGGAAGCGCACTGCAGAAGAGGAGAGAAATCAACGGCGCATTGGTTGTACTTTTATCGAGTTCATGCCTGAGGCACGGTTATCTAAACGGGTCCCTTCCCTACGCGCAAAGCGGAGACGCATCGGAGCAAAGTTTCACAAACCCATGGTGGTTTTGCTCAAAGCGAACCTGTTCGCCGCGAAGCCTGTCACTGCCAGTAATTGTGGACGTCAAACGTCCGAGGCATGAACGACAATACCGTGGTTTGCCAAGAGATAATTTCGCTACAAGAGCGCGATTGGTGGAGACCAAGTATCCAAAACGCTGGTCGCCGGGATGCCCGTGCCTTGACAGATGTTTCGAAACTTGCGGCACAAAACAAACAATCTTAGCCCCCTTTTGTCATGTTAGTTCGAACGGCCTTCTCGGCTGCAGGTTACGGACATGGATGTGCGAGGTGGCGTACTGAGGTGGCGCGTTGGGATGTGATGGTGGAAAGAAGGAACTTGGTGCTGCTTCAGCTGGCCCGTTGAGCTGGTCTCATTGTGGTATGCGAGAGTGGTCTTGGGTTAGCGGCGGAGATCAAGTGGAAGATGTTTCATGTATACAATCAGCTTGCATGGCATCCATAGGTGTCATCCACATGAGTCTTTGTTGGAGTGTTCTAAGCCAATATGTGCTTCAGTTATGCTACCAGGTCACTGCGGCCTCATGTTACAAACACCATCCGTTATTCTCAGCCAGCTTTCACCGATACGGACCTGCCTAAGTTTCTGGCCTTGTGCTATGCAGGTCATTTCATTCTTATTTCAACCCGTACAATGCATCATCTGTTGCTGTGTCACTCCTCCAAAATGCTTTATTTGTCCGCAGGGTCTAAAGGCTTGTTCTGCCCATATTCAAGTGTCTTCTCCCTCTTCTTCTCAGCAGGCTCGTTTGGGTCATGCTTCATGTTGTCCTCGCTCTCGGTAGTCGTCTCCGATTGTCCTCCTTGGTCCTGATCTGTGTTGCTAACTGGGGTCTGGATTGATGCGGTGTCGGCGCTCTTCCTTCCCTGGAGTGACGCGCTATTGTTGATGTCCTGACTCTCGGGATTACTTGCTTGCGGGTTCGAGACGTTGGACGACTGGCCAGGCACAGCGCTGTCAGCGTACGTGCGGAAGACAGTTCGCGAAGGAACTGACATTCAATGTTAACTTTTCTTCTCAAACTACGGACGACTTTACTCACCCTGGCTTCGCGGTACGAACGACCGACTTGCAGTTGGCACTGAGCGCGAAAAGTTACGTAGGATTCGTGCAGACATTTCTAATATGGTACGTATATGCGTTTAGAAGATCTGTAAGATTTGGTGTTGAGCAATTGGAGCTTCTGGTGACATGTTTTATTGGACCAACGTTGACGTGCCTCTGATGCGAGCGGAACGTCATCGTTAAACCATGTAGCCGAGCTCAGGAACATCTGCAACTTCAAGCCTTCAGCTATTTTTGTAATGGAACACGTCGTTTAGCGTTACAGTAAACCACCAAAACATAAATTTCTAAAAAAAAAGCGTGTATGGTCAATGCAGCGTGCATTTTTCTAGTGGCGAACGGGTGATAGCAGATAGAGGTGAATAGATATAGTCACGTGCTGTCATGCTACCAGTCCCTACAGGATCGCTTATCTTCCTACTGGCATACAATCATAATGGCGATAATACAGCTTTTCTACCAAAATTGTCATAGGATTCTCTCTTACTTGCAATATGGTTTTCATATGGCTATATGGGATATCACAAATCCAAAAAAAAAGTCCAAACAGGTAACTCACCATATGTTGACTAATAGTATTCACGCACCGAAAGTGATGTATTCCTCACAGCGACTGTTCTTTGTGTTTCCAGTTTACTGGGATGGGTCCAATTGAGTACAACTGCGACTATGAATAGGTTCTACACTTAAGAGCTGTGCATCATTCCATCAATCTTTCACCTTGGCACAACTCTCTCCTCTCGCTCAACCATCATCAACCCTTAAACCACAAGAGGTTGGCATATGACGATCTAAACATGTGAAAGAATGCATCATCACTCTACAAGCCGTCACAATGAACTCACTCCGCCCTTCCTACCACCCATGCTCGAAGTCTGGCAGTTTCGTATTCATAGACCCTAGAATGAAGAGACAAGCTTTCAGCGAAGCAGTTAAGAAGACTTGAATGTCTCAAGCACAGTAATGTCACTCTCGCACCAGTTCGAACCACCGTTTTTGCTACCCTCACTTCGTTTATGACAGCACACCTTCATCTTCACATTACCCACAAACCGCCTCCAGACCCCGAGAATCTGGAGCCGTTTCTGGAGCTCCGAGTGTGATAAATCTACGATATCCTATGGCAAGCTATTTTCATCTAGCAATGCATTTCCAAGCAGGACTTCGTTCCCTTCGAGGCGGGCATGATGCTACTTGAATGTATACGTCTGAGGTTTGGAACAATGGTTCATAGATACTTGCTGCTATACTATACACACTCACGTTCTGACGTCATTCACCTCATGGTTAGAAGTCGCCGTACGCTCACTTCTCAACCTTTGTCTCTTGTTCTGCTCACTATCTAAACCCATGTCGTTCTGAAACATGCCTTGGCTCAGCGTTGGAATTCACCGTGCCTCCCGGCACACAGCGGATACAACAACACACTCAGTTTTGCTGGTATATTTAGATCCCAATAGAATGGCGCAGTTCAAAAAAAAAACAGCTAGCATAGCCATTGCCGTAATAGCAAGCCCTCCCCAAAAAGGTTGCTCGCACACCCACCCGCCGTACTCACCAAACGCCATCGCACTTCCCTCCCCTCCCTCCCCACAAAAACGCCCGTTTGCGCCACCACCGCAGTCACACCGAATAAACCTAGCGCGAGCCTACCAAATTGATAAAATCCAAGTCCGGACACCTCCCCACGCGCAATATACTCTCCATTGCTGGTCTTAATTTCCAATTCGCCCCGACTTTCACAATCCGATAACAGCACACCCGGCTAATACGAATTTTCGTCGCGCGCACCTGTATGCACACCATCCATCTACAACTTTGGCTTTTCTTTATTAAATCGACAACACTCACAACAAACGGATTTATTTTTCCGCAATGCCATCTAGCGACTCGCGACACCTGCTTCCTATAAACACTATGCTCTTCGCCGGCGACCTGACGTACTCGCCGGAACGCAAATCCGCGTACCTGGTGAACCCGACACTTGCGGACCTGCAAGAGGCACAGGATGAGACGATTACAGCACTGCCTCGACATCCATTGGCTGATGAGACGGGGAAGTATTTGGTAGTCAAGAAGTCGTTTTGGCGAAAGCTGGCAGCAAGGAGTAGGAGGTGGCTGTGTTTGCGGGGACAGAAGGAGGAGGAGGAGGAGGAGAGGAGGGGGAGCATGGGGGAGACGGAAAAAGGCAAGATTGTGATTGGAGAGCCGACGGGATTCAGACATGTGGGGTCTTCAGCGCCGATGACGCGTAGGCGCAGTCAAGGGGTGCAGTTAGTAGATGGGGATAGCGAGTGGGAAGACATGGAGTAGGCGAGGGTAAAGGCGTTGAAATGGGAGACTGGAACATATAATGGCTTTAACTTGAAAGCGGACACATGGAAAATACGAGTCAGAGGATATCAAGAAAGTGGTATTATGAACAGACGTTTTGGAAAAGAAGAAGAGATGTGCATGTTACATCACACGGAATCAACAGCCCAACTACTTGGCGCTCTCCACCATCGCCCCATGGCCGTTCGGCTCTCTCCGCTTTGTTCAGTGTGCTCGCTCCTTCCACTTTTTCCGCTGTATCCAGTGAGTAGCCTAGACTGTGTTGGCCTCACCGCAGATAGTTTGACACCCTCTTTCTGCATCTCGCTGTTGGCAGACTCCGGATCCAAGGTATCAGCAGGACCACTCTTGTACCCTTTGTACCCTCTGTATCCATGTTTCTGACCTTCATCACTAAGTATCTTCTCAAACTTGCTTGACAGACTGGGGCATGCATGCACGGTGACTGCCTTGATGCTGGGCGCGCACGCGACGATAACAGCCAGGTGGTTTTCAACGACAGCGCAGGTTGTGGCTGCGGCAAACCTGAATGGAAAATCGGGGTTTACGGCTTGCATGTGGGTGAAGTAGACACGTGCAGCACTTGCAGCTAGGACTATGCCTCCGAGCGCGAAGAGAAAGTTGACAGCAACACGGTTAGGTCGACGTAGCTGTACTTTCCACGTGAAAACGATGGGCATGGCGTACAAGAAGACGTCGTTGCCTAACATGAAGCAGGCGTTGAAGTAGCTAAACGCGTCCATGTCGATACATGTTCCAGGCGTAGTCGGGTTCCAAAATTTCCGCACTGGCGTGCATTGGAAGACGCTTGTGAAGACGCAAGTAGCTCCGAAAGCGAAGGCGATGAAATGCATAAAGTATATGCATACCCGTGGCCAGAAATCAAAGGTGAGCTCCGAGTAGAAGAGCAGCAGCGAGTGCTTGACACACCAGTTGCATGTAAAGTAGAAAACGAACGCCGCCATGACAAGCTGTTGCATGTCTTGTCAGATGTGCCTAGGGAAACCAAAAGTGGAACAGCGTACCTGTAGGAACATTGTCAAATCTTCCGGAGAAAGTAGTTCTTGATGTAGACCAGCACCATGGCTGGTGCAGGCCATCAGTATAATTGAGAACATGATGGCGCACATGGCCGCAAATGTGATAAGGGCTAGTTGCCAGTCAGTAAGTAGTGGGAAGTTTTTGAAAAAAAAAAGGGTCAGAATGAACTCACCATCGTGCCAACTAAAGCTGTTCAGCACCTTGATTTTCCTCCCGACACGACAACCAACAGCCAGGATGCTCAATAAGATGAGTGTGGTATTGACCCCGATGACAAGGGGCCGTAGGTCTTCATTCTGGTTGGACATGGCTGACGACTGGACAGTAGTATATCAACACCTGTTTAGCGAAGAGTGGGGAGCAGCGGCAACATGCTCGATTGCGCCGGCGCTGTGCTGACTTTATAAAAATATAAAATGGACGATTCATGCTGTGTTGCCCGCGCATGCCGCACGGTCGACGGGTCGCTGCCCCGCGTTGGCGCCGCCATAACAAGTGCCACAAGAATGAGCAACAAGAGTACCGCGCTCGCTGTGAACACTCCCCACAAACTTACGCGGGACCCAGGGTGGCTGCCGGTCCGTAGCAGGGTCCTGACGGGATGGAAGCCGCGACCGTGATAGTGTAGTTTGGTTGGATCAAAGGCCACTCCCCTTGAGACTCAGCAGATATTAGCCCGAGAGGAGAGGAATGAGACATGTGATTGCTTTTGTGAGACTGAGTTCGTAGCCATTTTGGCAGGAGATGAGACATGAAAAGAAAACCGCATCTCCATGTACACACCAACGCTACGCGAGCTGAACGCCGACTTGGGTGTCGCTAATGACGTGCTACCACAAGACAGTCAGTCTGATAGGCCAGGAAAGATCCTTGTTTACCCCTCACCCAACCGTGTTGTCGAGAAAGAGGACCAAAAAGAAAAGAAAAGAAAAATGGAAAAGTGTCTGTTGCTCATGGTATTTATTTTTGCGCCAATGCGAGGGATAATCGCTTGTGGGGCAGCACTTGCTATCGGTATCTTGATCCTCATCGTCGCTTCCAAAGGCGCCACATATGCGCGATAATGCTCTGTTCATCGAGCGGCAGCGAGAAGCGTGCTTCGTCAGTTGGTCCAACGGGTCGCAGTCTGCGCGTGTGGCTGGAGGGGAAAAAGTAGTTGAAACGGGTCAGTAGCATGCGCGCGGTGGGAAAGGAGTATTCGAGGGCGTACAAGCCATCTCATCACGCCCTGGATGAGCTTCCAGGGTCTGAGCTGATATATTTGAGAGCAAGCTCCCGTGGCGCCCAAAGCCCAACGGCTCGAGAGCCATGTGAAATTGCCATAGCAGTGTGTTGAGGTTGAGGTGGAGGAGCTCGACGGATCCTTGTTCGCATCCAAGCTGACTAACGCAGCCGAGACGCTAACCATATCTGATCTCCGGTAATGGCCAGCCTGCCATTGGGCCGGCCATGGCTCGGCAGCGATTTGCAGTGGGTGCATCATATCGGCTTTCATGAATACTTTCGCCACATGTTGCCTGCAGCTGAGCCCAGAGAAATTTAAAACTGCTTCTTCCTCGTCGTCCTTCCAAGCCCGGTGTCTGGAAGTTGTTGTTTGGATAATCTCGTCGATCAAATTGCGCGAGTGTCCGCCGTCTACCGAGTGAAACCTAAGCTTGACACCCTCGGCTCCGCCACCTTTTAGTTCGAGGGTCCGGCAACGTCAGCGGCTCTTCGCTCCCTCTCGCAAACGGTGTCTTTATTTCTTTTCCCTCTCACCAATTCTCGAAATCGATACACCCCTTCGGCAGCCATGTCCTTCTCTTCGCTAGTCTCGGATATCGCGTACCGGAACTCTGAACGGCCTGAGCGTCCTGACCTGCGTTCGCAAGTTTCCGAGGCGCGCTCCACACGGTCCTATGCTAGCACTGCTGCCACCAGCGTGAGCATTTCTGGCGATATCAAAAGTCAATTGCATGGCGGCTACAGCCACCCGCTATCGCGAGCATGGCAGGCCGAGAGGCAGCTTACCAAGGTGCGCTTGCGATGACGTTGCGCGCCCACCAGTCTTCGCAGCAACTGACATGCGCTCCAGTCCATGCTCATCTTCCCCCTCTTCATATCCGACCAGCCTGATGAAGAGACGCTCATCCCCTCCCTTCCCAACATTCACCGCCGGGGCCTAAACAAGGTCGTGCCTTACCTTACACCGCTCGTCGCAAAGGGCCTGAAGTCGGTCATACTATTCGGTGTCCCACTTGCACCTACTGCAAAGGATGCGCTGGGCACCAATGCCGACGATCCAAAGGGGCCTGTAATCAAGGCTATCCGCCTGCTCCGACGAGCCTTTCCCGACCTCTTCATTGTCGCCGATGTCTGTCTCTGTGAATACACCTCGCATGGCCACTGTGGTATCTTGCGCGACGATGGGAGTTTGAACAACGCCTTGTCGGTAGAGCGCATTGCGGATGTAGCCATATCATATGCACAGGCCGGTGCGCATTGCGTCGCCCCCTCGGACATGAACGACGGTCGTATACGCGCCATCAAGTTGCGGCTCATCGAAGCCGGCATCGCACACCAGGTAGTGCTGATGTCGTACGCCGCAAAGTTCTCAGGCTGCTTGTACGGTCCCTTCCGCGATGCCGCAGGATCAGTGCCTTCGTTCGGCGACCGACGATGCTACCAGCTACCCCCCGGCGGCCGTGGGCTGGCACGACGAGCCATTGTGAGAGACATTGATGAGGGCGCCGACATCATCATGGTCAAGCCGGCTAACCAGTACCTCGACATCATCAGCGATGCAAAGGAGATTGGAAAAGACATGCCAATCGCGGCATATCAAGTTTCTGGTGAGTATGCCATGATCCACGCTGCGGCAGCAGCAGGTGTATTTGACTTGAGGCAGATGGCAGAAGAGTCTACTCAAGGTATTCTGCGCGCAGGCGCTTCCATAGTAGTCAGCTATTTCACACCCGAGTTCCTGGATTGGCTAGGCCACTAAGAAGACGGGACACTTTTACATGATTCATATTGCAAACGAGGCGGCGTTGGGGCGTTTTTGTTTTCAAGCAAGTCATGTCTGTGAATGAAAGGTGTTGAACGAGATTTTTTTTAGTAGAACAAACTCATTTATGACATGTTATGTATACC
>Ga0265780_10004283_pt1 | contig 18434 bp, 17 predicted proteins | sample P1T30metagenome_FD_192432 | JGI IMG/M metagenome (GOLD analysis project Ga0265780, IMG submission 192432) | Plant litter microbial communities from East Loma Ridge, Irvine, California - P1 T30 | ecosystem: Environmental > Terrestrial > Plant litter > Unclassified | place: USA: California...
GTGGCCGAGCTCAGGTATACCTTCGTAGCACCCACGTTCATAGATCAAGCAATCACAATACCAAGTCACAGAAGAACCTCGTTGTTGTTATTCACCCGTACGAACGTACAAGGCCTACCAACAATCACAACATTAATTCTTCTCGAAAAACTCCCTTAACTGCGCATCCAACCACTCCACATCCCCCACACTATCCCCCGGCCCCCCAGCCCAATGTCCCCACACACTCTCAAAAACCCTCAACTCCCCCACCCCCTCCCTCATACATCCTACCTCAATCTCGCTATCCTCTGGCGGAAAATACAAATCCGTACGACACGGCATAACCAGCGCCCTCGCCTTGATGCCCCTCATCGCAGCGCCAAAGTCCCCGCCATACGGCTCCTGAGCAGAACAATCGCCCGCCTGCCATGTATGCGCCATAGTCAACATGTTCTCTGGATCTTTACTCAGGGCCCATATTTCCCAGAAGTCTTTCATAAAGGTTTCTAGATCGGTAAAGCCCAAGACACTCTCGTATAATTTCTCGCGGTAGAAGGCTTGGCTGAAGCCCCAGCCTGCGTACACGCGGCCCAGCGCTTTGAGGCCTGTTTCTTTTGGGGATCGGGATAAGGCAGAACGCTGGGCGAAGGAATTGGGCGCGAGGGAGGTGGGATGGCATATGCCAGATGAGGATGTCCCGATTGCGGCGTAGAGTGTGGATTTCACGCCTTCGAGGAAAACTTGGTTGTGTAGGGACGTCTTCGCGGAGCCGCAAAAGGGAGCAATCAAGTCCATGAAATCCGGGAACTGCGTAGCCCACTGATACGTCTGGCCCGCGCCCATTGACCATCCCAGCACTGCGCGCGCGTGCTTGATACCCAGGTGCTTAGTCACGAGCTCGTGTTGAGCGCGCACATTATCGTAAAAGAGAATATCTGGAAACGGGCGCAGGTCAGGCATGTTTGAGGGAGAGGAAGATTGTGCGTTGCCGAAGAGCGCGGGGATGATGATGAAGTATTTTTGGGGGTTGAGGGTCTTGTTGGGTCCGGTGAGCCAGAGGTTGTCGAATATTGCTGGTGGGTAGTTAGTGGGATGGGATTGGAGGGTGTTGGTGTGGGATATGTTACATCCTGAATACCAGGTTGGGTATATTATGGCTGGGAGGGAGGGGTCGCCGAGGGTTTTGTAGGCGATGAATGCGTTTGGTAGTTCTCCGCCTGATTTTAGGGCGAAGGTGCCGAGTTTGTAGATTTGGTAGTCGTCTTCCATTTTTAGGCTTTCGAGGTTGGGGAGATTGGAGGAGGACATGTGATTATTCCGGGTGTGCAAATTACGCTTTGCGAACTATAGAGTGAGCGTAGTAAAATGCTGTGAGCTGAAGGGCAATGGTCTAACGACGATAGACGGTGATTGTTGGACAAGTGCAGGACGAGGAAGTCTTCGAAGACAATTTTGGATAAATTAATCTCGAGTGGAATGACTTGAAGTGACCACGATCCAGAAGTACAAATCTCGAAGATGTCGCATCAGCTCAACTCTTATCTAACGGTGATGGTTGGTTAGCTCCGAGTTGGTGGGGTAGCTTGAAGACATCGCGGGGTAGCGATGACGCAGGTACGAGGCAGGTTGGGAAAGAGACAGCCGCATCATCATGGTAGTTGGGAGAGCTTCGATGAATTGATGCAATTCGAACGAGAGATCATGACAGAGCATGTCCATATCCAAAGTCACAGTTTTGAAGCGTTGATTCCGCTTCCGCTCTGAGGATGGCGGAATGCATCCGCGAATAGCCACAATGCAATAGCACTCTGCCCTGACTGCGCACGTATCTGCCATCGGCATATTCCGAAACAAACCGAGAGACTCATAAATGCAGCTTCGTTACTCGAGGCTCTATAAGTGCTGAAGCCTTATCTCATCACTACCACCAACAGCATCTGCCCACATACGCTGAAGTTGATCGGAAAACTCCGAAAAGAGGACGGCAAATCCAGGACTTCGACTCCAACAGAGAATACATAAATATCCGAGCTTCCTCCACCACTGACAGTGTGCCCTGTCTACGCTCAAAGCACATCCACGCAAAAACTTCCACAGTCAAACATCGCAATGGCTACCGGCAAAATGGACGCAGAGAAGGAGATCAAGCGCAATCCTCACGGCGACTTCAAGGCAATAGAAGCGTCACGCCCAGCTTTTGCAGCCAACGACTTCCATTACACGCAAGCACCGAAGCCAGACTGGAAGCCTGGATCCGGCCCCAATGAACCCTCTGTGCTCAAGAAGTCGCATCGCTCAATCGATCCATATGCAGAGGGCAGACCTGTGGTGCACAACTACAAAATGCTCATTTCCGCGATCGTCCCTCGTCCGATAGGCTTCGTGTCCACGGTCGCTCCAGACGGCAAGAGCAGCAACTTAGCGCCTTTTTCATACTTCAATATGGTAAACCACGATCCACCAATATTCGTTCTGGGCTTCTCGGGTGGGAAAGACAGGGCAAAGGACAGCTTGAAGAATCTGCTGGAGACAAAAGAATGTACCATCAATATCATTACGGAAGAGTACATCGAAGCGGCCAATTTCACGGCTATTAATGCACCTATTGGCGTGTCAGAATGGTCTTTCAGTGGACTGCATGGCGCAAAGAGCTCGATGGTCAAGCCTGACAGAGTGCAAGAAGCGGTCTTCAGCATCGAGGGAAAACTGGTCTATACGCATGAGTGGACATCCAAGAACCCGGAGACGCCCGACAAGAAAACGGGCGTCACAGCCTTCGTGGAGGGTGTGCACTTTTGGGCTAGAGACGACGCCATAGACGAGCAGAACGTATTGCTCGATCCAGCTGTAAGCCATCATATATGGGTGGAAATAATGTATGCTGACAGCGAACAGGTCATGAAGCCAATCTCCAGGCTGGGTGGCATATCATATGGTCGCACGACGCAAGCCTTCGAGCTGCCGCGGCCCGATTACGATGAGGTTACGAAGGATCCTGAGGCTGCGAAGTTGGCGAAGCCCATGGGTCCAGGACAGTCAGAGTAGGACTTCCATGCTTCACTTCTGTGGGTTAGACATGACTTCTAACGATTGAAGTCCGCGAGAAAAGCTGTAATTCGAGAATGGAGAAGGTATCAGACGATCGTACAGACCTAGAATGTAAGAGCTAGACACAAGCCCGTGTTACATATTCATGCTTTTTCCCTGCGCGATTTCTATCTCTTGAAGCTGTATACTGCGCTCATGCTCGATGGTTGATGTACGTGCAGTACACCGACGTGCTACAACATGAGCCAGGAGCCACCAAGCGTCCAACCATCTCATGTCATGTTCGTGACCACATCAGCCGCAGACATCAATCCATACTGCTGTGTGTTCGACCGGCAGTAGCGCTATCAGACTTGATGATAATTACTCAGCCAGATCGAGACGGAGGTGCATCCTATCCTGTGAACAGCAGAATCCACCGAATCGGACGTCCTCCGAATGCAAGCATCCCACAGCATCAAAGTCAAACTCAAATGCTCTTTCCAAATATCCCCACGGAGAACGTGCGCGTTCATAGCAACTGCCGCCGCATTATGATCCTCAGCAGCGTTCTTCCCTGCATCAGAAATGAAGCAGATCCAGCGGCATAACAGGACCTCACACCCTCATCCAGCCCGCGAATACCGTGCAGCTCCGCTACACCATGCGCCCCATTCGCTGAACTGCATGCCGACCCGCTGCTAGCGACGCGATAATTCGCAGCCAACAATAATCGACATGCCGCCGGCGCTGTGTGGAGACGCCACGCCTGTCACCGCCCCACTCGCTCGACCTGGACCCCAGTTATCCTCCGCCCACCATGAAGACGAGAAACAACCAACACTCGTCGAATATGACATCTCGTCGCTAGCATTGGGATCTGTGCCTTTTCCGTTCACGTTCGCCGGATACACAATGGACAGCCCGGCTGCGCGGAGATTTTCAACGAGCGCAGAAGAAAGAGTGGGATTGCTGGATGCGCATCGCGATAGCGTGATCAAAGCGCAGTATGGCACTGTCGTCGAGGCTGAGAGGCTACTGGGTGAAGATGGGACCACGGAGGAGTTGCAGACGACGGCGGGCAAGGAAGCGAGATTGTTGGCCAAGTACTCGGTCCCGCTGATGTTGACGTACCTTTTGCAGTACAACTTCAGCTTGGTTACCATTTTTGTAGTTGGGCACATCGGGACCGATGAGCTTGGAGCTGTCAGCCTGGCGACAATGACGGCGAACATCACAGGATTGGCTGTGTATGAGGGCCTTGCTACGAGCTTGGATACTCTGTGTGCACAGGCGTATGGGTCTGGAAGGAAAGAGCTGGTTGGATTGCATTTGCAGCGCATGGTGCTGTTCATGTTGCTCGTTACGATACCCATTGGAGCGGTCTGGCTGTCATCAGGATGGATTCTGGCCGCCCTGGTACCAGAGAAAGAACTCGCTCACCTCGCCGGGAAGTATCTCTCTATCCTCCTCGCAGGAGCACCGGGCTACGCGATCTTCGAAGCTGGGAAACGCTTCACGCAGGCGCAAGGGCTCTTCAACGCCAGTCTCTTCGTCCTTCTTATTGCTACGCCCATCAACATTCTACTAAACTATGTCTTCGTGTTCGTTCTAAACTGGGATCTGGAAGGCGCTGCGCTCGCAACAGTTCTCTCGCATAATTTGCTGCCGGTACTTCTGTTTATCTACGTCTACTTCGTCAACCCGGCATCGCTGGCGTGTTGGGCTGGCTTCACGCGCGATGCTTTCCGGCACTGGGGACCAATGGCAAAGCTCGCTATACCTGGTATTATCATGGTCGAAACAGAATGGCTGGTGAGTCACCACCAATATTATCATATTCGAACAAGCGCTTGCTAATGAATGTCTCAAGGCTTTCGACATCCTGACCTTCAGCACATCCTACATCAGCACCGCACATCTCGCCGCCCAATCCATCGTCATGAGTCTCGCAGTCGCTATCTACCACGTGCCCTTCTCAGTTGGCGTCGCAGTCTCCACGCGCTTGGGCAACCTCATTGGCGCAGGCTCGCTATCTGCCGCTCGAACCGCGACACGTACATACGTCCTCACCTTTCTCATCATCGGCGTCGTAGACTTCACATTCCTGACTGCCCTGCGGAATGTACTTCCACGCGCTTTTAGCACCGACCCGGAAGTCATCAGCATAGTATCTACAGTCCTGCCACTGCTTGCTGTGTTCCAATTCTGCGACAGTACGACAGCTTTGGCGAACGCGATTTTGCGTGGCCTGGGCTTGCAAGCTATCGGTGGTTGGGCGAATCTGTTTGTGTATTACGTTATTGCTGTACCGCTGGCGTTGTTTCTGTGCTTCCCGAAAGATCTAAAGTTGGTCGGACTGTGGGCGGGATGTGCGGTCGGAAGCAGTTGCATCACGTTAAGTGAGGGCATCTACATGTATTTCTATGATTGGAAGAGGGCAGTTGATGCGAGCAGGGATAGAGAAGAGTGAAGATATGATAGTGAAGAAGAGGGGATGGAGTAGATAAGCGCCAGACAATTCTTGGGCATTGGAGCATCTTTTGACGAATGCATGTCGAGCAGCGGAATCAGCAGTTGATGTTTATCAGCTGATGTATCGGTCGTCGTATGAACCATTGTAACTACTGAAGTATCGTATGCTAAGATGTTGGAGATAGGTAAACGTATGTTATGCTAAGTGAGAAGAAAGGCGCTGTGCACCAGCTTCATCGTGTTAAAGGTGACGCTGCGATAGCTTACGCAGCTTGATCGCTGATAAACGATCGAGATATATGCATGCAATAAGCTGTGCTTGTGTAATCGCCGCAACTACCAGTCGTATCGCTCACAATTCCGCCTGTTCGGAGCCCAGAGTGCACCGGACACTCTTGATACCTAGCTCTGCTTGCAGCTCGCGCTGAAGTCTGAGGTCGTTCAAAGTCTGCATGGCTCGCGAATACTCTACAAAGCGGGCGTCGGGAGCGTCTTCCTTCAGGTGTGGCGTCTGCTCGAGTGACGATCGGGCGACACGTTGCGATGTTCTCAGCATTTCGAGCTGCGCGTCCTGATGTTTGCGCCACTCCTCGATGGACGTCGGCATATTTCTGAACGTGGACTGCTTAGGCACCAATGGTGGTGATTGGGGAAGCAACGTGGGTACTTCTTTCTCGGTATGTCCGGCTTTGCGCTGGAGATGTTTGAGCTGCTTCTTGAAATCTGAAGCAGAGCTTGCCTCCTTAAGCGAGGTCAAACTATCCAGCGTGAGGCGATTAGGCGCTGTTGGCTCGCGGTTCAGATTCGCGACAGAGGGAACGAAAGCGCGAGGCTCTGGCACGTCGAGCTTTCGAACGACCTTCGAGTGCCAGTGCGATTGCTCGCGTGTTTCTAGGGAACTGGACCTGCGTCGGAGCTGCGCTTCGTCCCCGAGCTTTGGTGACGGATGCTCAGACATGGTCAAGTTCTTACGTAGCCGAATCAGTGCCTCACTGAGTATGATGCACTTGCTGCAATCCGTGCTTGGTGGCCTGGAAAGATTGCGGCACGACTGCGGTGCTCCGTCCGCCTCGCGAGTTGTGTAGATATGTCTGACGTCCTTGGTGCTGTCGCCGCAAAGCGATGCACCTAAACTAGTCGCGCGGGACTGCTCTTGTGCAGCAAGTGCACTATCGCGTTCTTGCTGCCAACGTTGTATCCTCTCGTCCGTAGTCATGGCGCGCTTGAAGTTGCTGAATAGAGAAGGGCCTGCGAATGGCTCAAGTTCTACTGTATCTGGCCCTCTGAACTCGGAAGGCATTGTTGTTGCTCTGGCAATGGGCTTGAGCATCGAGCCCTGCTTTCCGGCGGCAATGCCTGGGGCGCGCATAAGCGGAGCTTGTTGGTCTTCTAAGTACCCCCGTGCGCGTGGCTGGTAGTTTGCAAAAGGACTACCCTCGCCTGTGGACTTCCCGCTTCGAATGATGGCCAGCATTGCATCACCCTTCGGAGCGGAAGTCAGATTCTTGTACCCCTTTGAAGTGATGAGTATATCATCTTCGATGCGAACACCACCAACTGGCAAGTAGTGAAGCAGTACGTCGACATTGATGTACTTGGCATGCTTTGGCGACGGTAGATAGAAGTGCTGCAGGGCATAGACCGAAAAGTAGCTTGACACAGGTCAGCAGAGACTTCCGTCACCAAGATCGTGCAACCCACATTCCAGGTTCGACCGTCACCACCATGCCCTCTTCAAGTTGACTGCTTTGCGGATCCGTCGGTGCGTGACACGTATGGCTGTCGTAGACTGATTCATGGAAGCCTTCCGGATATAAAGATGGCGCCTGGCCTTGATCAGATCCTGTCATATCGCACGCATAGGAAAGACTTGCCTGGTCCAGCACTGGCTTCCCTCTTCGGACACTCATCAGCTCAGCTTGACCGACATCATGCACTTCTAAGCCGACATGATGACCTAGGCCATGTGGGAAGAATGCTTTGCTGGTACCAGCCTTGTAAATTTCCTCCTTTGTTCCGTTGTGCAAGATCCCAAGTTGCAGAAGCCCGTCGATTGCGATCTGATGTGCCAGTATGTGGAGATCAAGATATCTCACACCCGGTGCCAAACGTTCTATGCAAGACTCCTGCATTCGTTCGACAAGCTTATATATGCTCTCTGCCTCCTTACTTGGCCATGAAGACGCCAGCGGGAAGGTGCGTGTAATGTCGCTGGCATACAGCTGGTACTCGCATCCAGCGTCAAGGCACATCAGTTGACGATCGTCAAAGGCCTCATTGTTCGCATCGTAGTGGAGAGTTCCCGCATTCGGTCCGGAAGCAGCAATTGGATCGTATGCCTGCTCTTTTGCTTGCCGCGATATACATACATCTAAGAAGAGACCCTCGACTTGCGCTTCGTTCTTGAACCTCAAGATGTTGGCCAATACTGCTGTGTGTGCTGCCGAGCTGATATCGTTCGCCTTTTGAATGAGCTGAATTTCATGATCGTCTTTGATCATCCTTGCAAGGTTCATTGCTGGCTGTAAGGATGTTGTGTCAATGGCATATTCTCCTTGAACTGTCTGGGCGGCATGAAGTGCGAAGAGGCAGCCTCCATTACGGCTGTGGAGGAACCAATCTGCGACGAAGTCCGAAATCTCGTCCGAGTAGTAGACTTCATCCACATCATACTTGACCAGAGCTTCAGCGAGCGTCGAGCCGCGTCCGTTCCAAATCACGCGTTTCTCGTCTATCCTGGGAATGAAAAGCGAAAGTGTGTCGTGCTGGATATCGTACGTCAGATGACAATCGGTCTCGTTGCATCTTTACATCATCAGCAACAACCATGGTTGACAAAGACAGCCGACGAACCCGCTCAGATAGTAGAAGTAACGTCGCTGCCTAAAAGGCGCAGGCATATCGCTGTCCTCGTTGTTCTTCGATGGTTGTCCTGCCAGGTAGATTAGGCCCGCCTCGACGCCTAACTTCTCTTGCACGCGCCGCGCATGTTGTTTCGCTGTAGAACCATCAGCTTCATCGCAGGAATGAGGGAGTGTTGTGTGCCGACTCACCTGGATACTTGTCCAGCGGCGTTCCAGCCTCCAGATGTAACCAGTACTCCTTCGACTCCCACTTCAACCGGTTTGCCAGGCTCGTCGCATCGAGTACCTCCATCCTGACGCACTCACCGTGGCCCCGGAAAAGTAGAGTCGTAGAAACGAAGTGGCGCGAAGCAAGACGCGCAGACGGTATAAGTGCTGTCAGTACCGGTGAGGCTTCCCGACCTGTGCACGAGTCGTTGGGGTAGCGCTAAAGTTGTGCGAATTCCGGTGAGGACGCCACCACCACTTTCCGCCCCTTGGGATCGACTCTGATGCAGCTTTTGGCCCCAAGATCTTTATTTTTTGTTACCGCTTACGCATGCGCGCCTCTACAAAGTCGCGAAAAGCATGGAGGAGGATTGCGGCGAGGTGAACGATTCATCTTTCCAATCCTAGGCATCACCAGCAGCATTGCCCTGCCCCGCCCCGCAGCTGTCCCACAGTCAGTGCGTCTGTCTGTTCAGGCAGCTGCAACCTTCAACAATTCCAAAGACGCCCGCATCATATGTGTGCTTTTTACTGGCAAGGACAACCGAACCATGTCGTGCTTCGACATCGGTCAAACCGCATGGCAAGATGTGTAGTGGTGGCGACATTCGTGCGATGTGATTGGCGCTTTCTAGGTTTGGTAGCGACACCGGTGAACTTCCTTTCCTTGGAACCGGTAGGTAGCCAGCTAGCCAGAGACCTCAACTCAACCGCTACCATCAATGTACATGTAATAGTGCACTTTTCATCACGTGCCGGAACTTACGAGCATGCATCGTGAGGTTCTCAACTTTTTGGATGGCATCGCGACGTAGGGGTGCGCCGGAAGTTCCTCGGTGCCCATTGTCGATTACCGAAGTAATCAAGACCGAATTTATAAGCAGGTTCTTTCCCCTTGAATGATACACGCCCACTTGGCCGTTGATTCAAACCTACGCATCATCTGGCACTCGAAACTCCTCATCATCAATGTGCTATGAGATGACGACACAAGGCATTCAATCTTACGCTTCACCACCAGCCCAGTACCCATCAAAGTAGGATTCCGACAACGGATCATCCCCCATAAACCTCGGAAGATATGGATCTACCAGCGCCAAACGTGTCGCCCTCTCCGTTTTGGGTCGAGTCCGAAGATTGGCATACAGCTGGAGAGCCTTTCAGAATCGTCCGGGATCTACCCGCCGGCCATTTTCCAGACGCACCATCAGTAGCTGAACGTCGAAAAATGGTGCTCGAGACTCACTCACATCCACTGGACATTCTCCGTCGAACACTGTGTCATGAGCCACGCGGACATGCGGATATGTAGGTGCCCAGGTGATGAAATGCACTAATTGCTCGTGAGACGAAGACTGACTTCGCAACCATTACTCGGCAGGTACGGCGGCTTCATCATGCCACCAAACGACTCAGCTGCTCACTTTGGCGTCCTGTTCTTCCACGCAGACGGCTTTTCAACAGCATGTGGTCACGGCACCATCGCTCTGGGCTATTGGGCGGTGAGCAAGAGACTCGTCGAGGTTCCAGGTGAAGGAGTGGTGGACGTGGTCATCGATGTCCCATCCGGTCGCGTCGCTGCAAAAGTTGCAGTCAAGAACGGCCAGCCGGTTCACGCCGACTTCGTGAATGTGCAAAGCTTTGCAGTGACGGGGACAACGACTATCCATATGCAGGAATTGGGAAAGAAATTTGACTACTCTATAGCGTACGGTGGAGCATACCTTGTCTCAGTTGATGCTTCACAGTTCGATATCCGCATAGAGCCAGGTAATACTCAACGACTGGTCGATCTTGCGCGGGCGATAAAAGAAGGACTTCGAGTCCACGGCAAAGCGTCACCACATGGCTCGTTTGATATAGCCGGCGTTATCTTGTTCGAGGAAGAAGAGAAGCAACCTAGGGACCCAGACGGTGTCATTAGACAAAGAAATGTGGCAGTGATCGCGGATGGGCTGGTTGATAGATCCCCATGTGGCTCTGGGACGTCTGCACGACTTGCTACACTTCTCGCAGAAGGCAGAATTGGAGCTGGTCGAGGAATGCTTCTGCACCGGTCCATCATTGGGTCTTTGTTTGAAGGCGACATTGTGTCGGAAGGAGAAAGGCGGAGTGGGTTTCCGACTTGCATACCGAGGATACGAGGCTCTGCAAATTTGTTTGGAAGGATGAGGTTCTATGTTGATCCGGAAGATCCCGTCTTCCCCGGCTTTCTCTTGAGATAGTTCTCACGCCGATCGCATTTGAGAGAGAGGTCGAGGACGACATGGCTGTGGCGCTGTTGTCCTTGTTGCTGAGATTACTTCAGCTTACGACAGAATCACGCCTTCTTCAGCATTCCTTACGAGGCGTTCCAAGTTGGGCTCACACTACAACAAAGATTATAAGATGAAGCATCAACTTCTTCAAGCACTTCATATGATGTGTAAGCTACTCAACGAAAACGTAAGCATTTATGAAGACGGACTGAGGGCAGACATGCACCCGCTCAGCTTTTATCAACATCTCCAGGGGCCTCTCTTGCGAGAAGCCCTGCGGAAAAGCAGTCCAAAGACCACTCTTCCGCCGAGGGAGCATCGCAGCCCCCTCCTTCGCAGCCTTGCGGTCACGGCATCTTACCGTCGTAAGGCATCTCGACAAAGCACACCATCGCTGGTGAGCTTGACATGTCGAGGCATCGCGGCTTGCTAGGCCACGGCAGCCCAGATCGATCAAGAGCTGGGGATGCTCAACGCAATGGTCGAGCGTAACGCAGGCCCTGGCAAGGGCTGCGGACTTTTGCGCATTTGCGCAAATAAGTGGAGGGAAAAAGGAGGAAGAGGGTGAAGAATGTTTTGTCGTCCGGTCAAGACGTTGTGGAGTTATGGGTGTGGAGGAAGAGGATGAAAGACATTGTGATGGTTGACACTCGAGACCAAGCATGTGCGCCACACAACAAAGCAACATCTCAGGATCAGTAGAAAATGCACTGGAAACATGGTCAGGAAGAACCGCAACCACGATACGCCAGACAAGAGATAGGCGACAAGACCGGCCAAGGAAGCCGACTGCGACGCGAAGATCACAAGGAAGATTGAAATTCTTCCTCAAGCACCATCCGAGTGGATAATAACTCAATGGAAAAAAGAGAGCGTCCGAGTTACAGACTGATGCGAAGCATCTTCATCCTGCGCAAGCGCAAGATAACCTGACAGGCGAGTGCTGTCAGGAAGGCAGCCGCTAAATCGCCTCGCAAGGTTTGAAGGTTGTTTTGTCCTGCAAAGTGTTGAACTGAGCAGTGTGGTTGCAGGAGCGGTCGAAGCGAGGTAGACATCCATACGTGTCGTCTGTAAATACAGACTTGCGACTTGGTTACTGTGCACAGTAAGTCGCTTTCCCTTGAGCGTCAATGGCAATCTTCGGGGCAGCTTCTCATGAGGATCGTCGTAGCTCGTCTGGGTTGCTGAGCGCTCTCACCGCTCACCCTCGAGGAAGGTCTCCAACAACGAGCACGCTAGAGGCACCGAACCCTGACAGGTGTTTTTTTCGGTCTTCTGAAAAAAAGATGTTAGTGTCCAATTGGCAGATTGGCAAGGAATTGGAGGAACTTACTCTCATCGCGCCGACGATCCTTTGCTCAAGTTGCAGCTCAAGCTCCTGAGATAGGCGACCCCGCCTCATGCCGTCGACCAACAGGTATAGTTAACAACAACATGCGAGCAGTACCAAGTCAACAGCCCTTCTGTGTTGCACCCGAGTGTACCAGTATGAACTGATACCAACGAAGGGAAGCTTTCCAAAGTACCACAGGCCTACTGCTGCCCACGCCATTGCACACGAGACATGAAACTCTCGCGGGTAGAAATCAAGCCTACTGTCAACTTGTGGATGGAGAGGAAAAGAAGGAGAGCAGCGGCGGGCGTGGTTTATATGGTAGCTGGGGCATGGTATGTGCGCCAATCGCGCTCGAGATCACGCGCAAATTTGGCTGTGTGGAAACAGCTGGAAGGCGATTTTGGGAGCTGAGCGGGCCAATGGAGCTCTCCTCACCTAGAATTGACGTAAGAAACTACTCTGATGCGGCGACTCGACGCGTTATTTTGATAAGGGTCTGTTGTGATCAGACGCGCGCGAGGTGGTTAGAGGTGAAGGAGAGAAACTGTGCGCGAGGCGGGCGTCTAGCGTGCGGGGGTACTGAACACAGCCTTTTTGTGTATGTTGGTTCAGTGAAATACCGTTGGGTGGCATATGACTGTGGACTTGAAATACTTCGAAGATAGGCAGGACATCGTGAGAGATAACAGGACAGTTTGGCGAGAAAGGCATTCCAAGAATTAGTTCGGAAAGCACAGCGGTCTTCCAATTCCAAATGGAAACTTTTGCTCCGTGCCTGATGGCATATGAATCGTCGCAAGCTTTTGGCCCATCTCACCGTAGACGTTGGCGCAAAGGTCGCCTTGGCTTGTCGGTGGGACTTCGAATGCCTAGAGTCTTAAAATCTAGAGCAGCATCAGAACGAGCGGTAACCTGACGTCTCCAAAGAATCAGCAGCGCAGCCATGATCCATAGACCATCTCACCTACTGAGTAGCTCTTCGCGCGACCGCGACACAACCTGAAGATGAAGAACGAACGGCAGCATTTGATACCACCACGAGCACCTATTGCGCACACAGAAACGACGTAAATCATCTTGTGCTGAAAACGCCTTCGTAACGGTCTCCAACATAATTACACAGCTCAAAGAAGAGCTTTCGACCACCTCATAGTGCCTGCAGTGATCACTCCAGTCGACAGTCGCGACGCGCTTCAATGATGACTGCAGTTACTTCGACCAGGCGAATGCGCCCACCCGTTTGACCGCCACAATTCAATAGAATCGTTTCTTTGACCTCAACCAGTTATTCCTCGCGCCTATTTGTCCACCTTCTCCAATGTCCACCTCGCGCCACCTTTACAACAACCCGCCACCCCACCCCAAGCACACGAGCTCTTACCAATCGCGCAATTACAATCCAAAAATGGCCGACCACGACATGTCCGACGCTGCACACGAAGAGCCGGCACGCCTCGCATACGCAGACAGACCGCTTGATGCCGCGAAAATAGCGCAGGAGGTTAGCGAGATGCGGCGGTGGGCGGAGTAGCTGAAGGTGAACATGCTGATACCACGAGACTTGCTGCCGTTGCTGGCGAGGGACTACGCGAAGCAGATGGACATTGTCATGAGGAACATGAGCTTGGGTAACGATGGAACGCGGGGTTGAGAAATTACGGAATGACAGTAGCCGGGAGATGATGTGGGGGGATGCAGAACAGCAGGCTGTTGCGCTATTCGCAGTGCGTGACTTGACCGGGAGCGCAGAAACAGAAATGGAAAATTGCGCGAGGACGTGTTATTGTGACCTTTGAATATGGAAATGCAAGGTCTGCAGGTTCAAAGCATGGTTTCAATGCTCAAAGCGCGCAGCGCGTGACCGCAGGCCAATCGTAACATCGCCATTTCAGTACATGCGCTCAATCCTCGTCGTCTTCGTTGCCGTCCTCTACCTCCCCATCATCGTCAACGTCCATGCCATTCTCATCGTCCTCATCATCGCTTAGCACTTCGATCTCAGCCGGCCATTGCACGATCGTCTCGTCAATGAGGTCTTGTAGGTAGGCATTCATCTTGGGGCCTGAGTACTCCCTGATCCCCTCCAATGGTGCATCCTCGCGCCCAGCAGCTTTGAAATTGACCTTTTGATGATCCTGCTTAAGCCAACCGATTTTCAAGAAGTTCAGTCGGAGCTGCGGCAGCTTGACTAAGTTTGCGAAGAGGCCGGCCCATCTGTTGGGTTTGATATCGTGTCGTTGAACGCCTCTTCGGTCTGATAGCTCCAACCTCCAAAGGCTGAGCTCGCGAAGCGTAGGCGCAAACTTTTCGACAACACCGAGGATGTTTGATGGCTCGACCTCGAACTGGCCAAACTCGAGGCTTTTTAGATGTGGTAGATCGATCGGAGCAGGCCCTCCGTCTTCCGACTTGGTTATGCTTAGCCAAATCAGGAAGGCGGTGTTGTTCTCAAATTGATGATGCTGGAGGTTGAGGCGAAGATGCGTGAGGTTCGGAGTATGGTTCAGGAATCGGCCAAGTAAGGAGCCATGATGTTTCATTGAAGAAACACCATTTCCGTGAATGAAGGTTGATTGTCTCGGGCCCACAGCCGCAGCGAGGTAAAGCTTCTTGAGATTCTTGAGAACGGGGCTGACGGTCGGAAGGAGGAAGTCGGGAAGGTGGAATGCGGGATCCGAGAGAGTGCCATGACGGAGAAGGACTTCAATCTCCACAGGAGCTGCTCCCGCCTTTCCGAGGGCGCGGATCAGAATCTGGAACAGGCGAGGAACAAAATCTTGAAATTCACGAGAGAACTGCAGCTGTACACCAGTCTGGGCGAACACGGTCGTAGATCCGTATGAGGTCCAGCTCGCACCAACACCATCTCTGTATCGCTTGTTATTGTTGACTATAGAAAACGGTCAGTATTGCGCATGCGTACAACTGCCCGATGTCTTACAGTCGCGCAAACCTACAGTCTGCAGATTGGGGAGAGATCGAAACGCCTCGACCAACATCTCATAGTCGACAGCCGTGCTTATCAGTGCTTTTTGATCTCGGTAGCCCTGGACCCAGCATGCAGCTGCTTCCTCATCCTTGAAGGCTGCGATGCTGTCGCCGTAGACATCTGTGCCGATGATGACGTGGGTCAACTTCTTAGAAAAGCTCACATGCTTCGAGATGTCAATGAAAGCTTGTAAGCTCTTTTCCGTGAGCATAAATTGCTTCTTGGTGAAGAACTCCTTCGCGAACCATTCGTACAGCGACTTCTCGACCTGCTTACAGGTAAGGCGAAGAGCGCTGAGATCGGGAGTCGGCAGGTAGACCGACACAGCGATCAGCAGCTCGAGGGGTAGAGTGAGCAACGAAGCCATGGTTGGTGGTGTCGCAAAGTGTTGATGGACGGAGTGATGGTTTTGTCGGGTGTGCGATCAAGTCATGTGGCGGCGCGACCTCAACGCGTCAGGCAGAAGGCGCGCTAGCGCGGCTGCCTTGCTCGCTCCTGCCGATCTGAGGCGTGCTGACCACAACTCGTATCACCCCAACATTGTGCTTCATAAAGCAGTCATCCCTCTCGATTGCAACATTCACATCAAGAACACGATCAATCGCACCAATGGCCCGTAAGGCCGCTCAAAAAGCCACTCAGGCTCCGCCGCTAGACGGCTGCTCCATCGCAACCTCAGGCAAGTTCCCGGGAACTACTCAAAAGGCACTAGCGGACCGCATCACGTCACTGGGTGCGACTGTTGCGTCCAAAGTGACAGCGGATACCACGTTTCTCATTGCAACTGAGAAGGACTACGAGAGCGATTCGACCAAAGTCAAAGCCGCCGCGGCTCATGGCATCCCGGTCCTGGCACTTGAGTGGCTCGAGTCCTGCGAATCGACGGGTTAGATGTCCTCCATTGTAATGAACATCACATATTGACATGAGGTAGACACGAAAGTAGATGAGACCCAGTATCTGTTGTCTACTACTGCAACACCTGCTTCTGCTCCAGCCTCAAAGCAGGCAAATGGCTCGAAAAAGCGCGCTGCATCACCTGACGCGTCCCCAGCTTCAACACAGGAGGCGTCGCAGGCGAAGAAACCCAAGATCCCCGAGAAAGCCAAGGTCGGTGACGGACAGAACGCAAAGTCAAGCAAGATCACCATCTCTCTGGACGAGTATTGTCCACTCGGAGGCTACCAAGTCTACATCGACGGCGACGGCACAATCTGGGACGCGGCGTTAAACCAAACCAACTCAGGCGAGAACGCTAACAAATTCTACAAGATCCAGGTATGCTTTCTGGCCTCAAAAGTCTTTCCGACTGGCTTGCTAATCTCATCCAGCTGTTGCGTAACGGCTCAGACTTCAAGACGTGGACGCGATGGGGCAGAGTCGGCGAACGCGGGCAGAACGCCATCCTTGGTGGCGGCTCTCTTGCAGATGCACTCCGCAATTTCGAGAAGAAGTTCAAGGACAAGAGTGGCCTGATGTGGACCGACCGAGGTGAACCGCCCAAGGCCAAGAAGTACGCGTATGTTGAGCGATCGTATAACCCCGATTCTGAAGATGAAGATGACGCTGAGGCTTCAACTGGGGCTGATGGCAACGATGGCACCGATGGCGTCAAGAAGTCTGCCGCCGAGTCCACTCTTGAGGTGCCCGTTCAGAACCTGATGAGACTTATCTTCAACCAGGCATACTTCGACGCTACCATGACTGCCCTCAACTACGACGCCAACAAGCTTCCACTGGGCAAGCTCAGCAAAGCTACCATTGCGAGAGGATTCCAGGCCTTGAAGGATTTGTCCGTGATCCTCGACAACACTGACGCCGAGTCGAATGCAGAGAAGACGCGCCTTTCGGATCTCTATCATTCCGTCATCCCGCACGCGTTTGGTCGCAATCGGCCACCGACCATCCGAGACAACGATCATCTCAAGAGGGAGATCGAACTACTCGAGAGTCTGTCGGACATGAAGGATGCTGCGGCCATCCTGAAGAGCACACTGAAAGAGAAGAGCGACGTCCATCAGCTGGATCGTCAGTTCCAGGGCCTCAACATGAACGAAATGTCTCCTCTCGAACCAGCTAGTCGTGAGTTCAGCGAGCTGTCGGACTATCTCAACAACTCCAAGGGTGCCACCCATCACATGTCATACAAGGTTGAAGATATCTTCAGGATCGAGCGACAGGGCGAGCTGGAACGCTTCGAGAAGAGTGAGTACTCCAAGGTCAGCAGGAACCGCCGACTTCTCTGGCACGGCTCCCGCGTCACCAACTTCGGTGGCATCCTGGGCCAAGGTCTACGCATTGCACCCCCCGAGGCACCCGTCTCCGGATACATGTTTGGCAAGGGCATATATCTCGCAGACATGTCTAGCAAGTCAGCCGGCTATTGCAGTGCTAGCAGCTCCGATAATACCGCGCTGCTGCTACTCTGTGAGGCCGAGTTGGGCAATCCCATGTACGAGCTCACCAACGCTTCATACAACGCTGGCGATGAAGCGAAGGCCAAGGGATTGTGCTCGACGTGGGGCAAGGGCCGAGTGGGTCCGAGTAAGTGGAAGGACGCCAAATGCGTCAACAAGGCGCTGGCTGGCTGCATGATGGTGAGTGCCTATTGTCTTTCCCCAGCCCAATTCTGAGCTAATGTCTGCAAGCCCGACGTTTCTGTCACGCCAGGAAATACCAACGCGCAGGGCGCATACCTCCAGTACAACGAATTCATCGCGTACGACGTCGCCCAAGTTCGTTTACGGTACCTCTTCCGCGTGCGGATGTAAGGACCACATACATCTGATGCACTAAGTCGACGAGGGACACATCGCTGTATCGATAGCGGACGAGGCGGCTATGTCAAGTACACGTCTGATACAACGTCCATACTATCGTCTCGTTCGCGTTGTTACCGACGACGTGTTTCCCCACATCTATCTGTCATTTGTTTTCTAGTCCAAGGCGATCACGGCGTGAAAAGGACATCCACTAGCGAGCGATGCTTCGCGCGCCGCACAGTTCATTTGTAGTACAGCTATGTATACCTCTTCTACTTCTAATCTTGTCTCTTGTCTACGCCTCAGTCTCATAGCCTGTCAAAGTCTCTAACAGTCACGCCACGCGATAGCCCGGAGCGACTCAGTCCCTTAACGCATTGCACAATCACATTAGACGAGGACGTGGGAACCTCCAGACTGGCATATATTACCGTCGACACTGACACAGCCAGGAAAGAAACAGCAGCGATTTTCACGGGAGCATGAGTATTCATCGCAACTCATGACTTTTTCATCTAGCCTATATGCCCTCGC
>Ga0265780_10004284_pt1 | contig 18434 bp, 18 predicted proteins | sample P1T30metagenome_FD_192432 | JGI IMG/M metagenome (GOLD analysis project Ga0265780, IMG submission 192432) | Plant litter microbial communities from East Loma Ridge, Irvine, California - P1 T30 | ecosystem: Environmental > Terrestrial > Plant litter > Unclassified | place: USA: California...
CGTGACGCCTGGGGCATGTATCATGAACGGCTTCTTGGACAGGTCGTGGCGTGCGAGGAACTGAAGGGTCGCCTTGAACAGCTGATAGCTGCTGTAGCCTGTAGAAAGCGCTTGTCCGCCTATACCAATGTCTGGCTGGAGTAGCAGTGCCACAAGTGTAGCCCATTCGAAGTTACCAAATCCGCCTTTGCGCGATCGGCTTCCAAGTCCACGTTGCCTCAGCCAAACACGACCAAGCACACATGCATCTCTGAATGCGTCAGCTTTTGAAGCTGTGGCATGTAAAAGCTTGAGATATGCAGTGATGTTCGCATCTGATTGTACTGTGCTATTGTAGAATGGCGTAGGCGGGAGAGCCTTATCCACCTTATCGTCCTCGGATTCCCTCGGCCGCACGCCGTTCGAGCCTGGCTGCAGCTTACTCTTGGGAAATGTGTCTTCTGGTACAGCGACCAGGATGTTGATCGCACACTTTGTGCTCGAAAAGTCGTCCGCGTCGCCGTTACCGCTTGGGCGGACCACCAGAATCGGCTGGAGCTGGTTTCCATTCAGATAGTCATACGACAGCTTGAACTTGTGTTCCTTGGATGTCTTGATCCCTGCCGTAAGGCATGCCAGGTAAAATGCGCGTTTGTAGAAGTATCGGTGGTTTAGGTAGTCCTTGTCCGTGAAAATGCTTTTTGGCATAGTCACAACCAAGTCAATGGAGAACTCGTCATTATTGCGAGTAGCAATCTTGAGCGGGTAACTGCCGGTCGCATTGATACTAGCGGGTCGTTCGTATTGTAGCTTGTATTTGGCGTCTTTCGGTGGGCCTGGAATGGGAAAAGGTACCGCTACTCCGGACGACTTGAGGCTTTTCTCGGCTTCGGAGACCTAGGGTGCGTCAGGAAAACTCACAGCTGGCTAACACTGGACATACATACTGCGAGTGGCTCTCGACTGGGAATCTGCTCGATTAGGGTCTTCAATGTCCGCATCGCATTCTCTGCAGCGGCTTCCTTCTTCCCATATTTCAGCTTTACTTGTGCCAAGAGTTCGTCAACTTGTAATTTGAACAAATTCGACTTAAAGGACTCGGACGTGTACACGCCGTCTTGGAGGCTGGCGGCAGGGCGCTTCGGCGGCTTCGGTTGGGTAGACGCTTTCACAGCTGGCGCTTTCACAGCTGGCGCTGCCTTGCTCCCCTCTTCTTGAGCCATGTCATCTTCATCGTCCTCCTCGCTGACATCGCCTAGCTCCTCCAAGTCTTCAAAGTCTTCTGCGCCATTCATCGAAACATCGCTTCCATCGTTGCCATTTTCTTCCGCGCCAGCACTTGTGTCGGATGCTGCGTCACTAACGCCATCGAATCCCGCAAAGCTCCCTTCACTCTCTTCCTCCGATTCGCTATGCTCGAGCTTTCTTCGTTTTACAGCGGGGGGCGCCATTGTGTATTTGAGTGTTGATCGAACGCGACCAACTTTTCGTCGCGAACATTTTTTGGGATGACTAAGTGGGTCCTACATAATCGATAAGACTAGCGTTGGTTTACCCCGGATTTAGCAACGAGCTCACATGCGCGCAGCGCCCCTCTCTCGTCACCACTATGCACCCTTAACGCGTCTTGCCACGCTACACTTACGCTATAGGTTTTGTGGACGCAGAGGCTCTTTGTTATAAAACCGCATTTTGTAGCCTCTAGCACGAATACATCTCTTTTCTTTACATACATCAAGCTCCTCGTCCTCGTCCTGTGCATTCGATTCACCGTGCCTGTCCTAACAAAGCTTCGCCACCTTCCGTGCGGCCCATCTGTTTACATTAAACCTACGCGCCTATACCCATCATTCAGAGCCTTCAGCATGGCGTGGCGGAGCTCCGGCGACACTAATGAGGAACTCATCAATAACCTCAAGAAGAACGGCCTGATAGAAACCGAGCGCGTCAAAGAAGCCATGATGAAGGTACTCCTATCTCACACAAGGCTATCCATTCCGCAATTTCATTCAACATCTAATACCCAACCAGGTCGACCGCGCCCATTTTGCACCCTCCTCTCCGTACCGGGACTATCCACAACCCATCGGTCACGCTGCCACCATCTCCGCGCCACACATGCACGCCAACGCCTGCGAATCGCTTCTCACGCATATACCTCCGGGCGCCAGAGTTCTCGATATCGGTTCTGGCTCAGGCTACCTGACCGCCGTTCTCGCCAACCTCGTGGGGCCCAAAGGGACCGTGATTGGAGTCGACCACATACAACCACTAGTAGACATGAGCATTGCGAATCTGTCTAAAAGTGCAGTAGGCAAGAAGATGCTGGAGACGGGACAAGTCAAGTTCGTGCTTGGGGACGGGAGGAAAGGGTGGACGGAAGGCGCGCCGTATGATGCCATTCACGTGGGTGCTGCGGCGGCGGAACATCATGCTGCGTTGACAGAGCAGTTGAAGAGCCCAGGGAGATTGTTTGTACCGGTTGCGGAAGGCGGCCAGCAGCATATTTACATAGTTGACAAGAGAGAGGATGGGAGTGTGGAGAAGAAGAAGTTGTATGGCGTGCAGTATGTGCCATTGACGGATGCGCCGATATAAGAAAGTGTTTGGAGCAGTTTCAACAACCTTCCCAGGAGTGTTGGTCTCGAATACACTAGATTGGAGCACTCGAGGGCTCTCCTCCGATCACATTGTACCTATTAGAAGAACCGTTTCTAAGCGTGGCTGGGGGAGTCCTTGTGATGTACATGACTTAGACAAAGTTCCTTCATATCTTCGTATTTGAAGGCGCTCAAAGGGCGCCGCCTCCGTACTTTTGCAAAGTGATGTTTAGAGTCATGCAGTTAGTGACGATGATTCACTGACCGCGACTTCCCCCACTGACTCCGCGTGCCAAGACTGCCTCACCTTAATTCCGACCTCACGTCACCAACAACTTCACAGCACCACGAAACAGCAATCAGCGCACATCACACTAAAAAGTCCAAATACATCTAACTACTGTCATGTCGCCTCTTCTCAAGTGAACGCCAACGTGGCATTTCACGCAGCTCTACCACGAGTTGCTTCCCGCTTTCGCTAGACGAAGTCACACATTGTTTGCCTCTACATCAGTCACGATGCTTCCACGACTATCGCAATTATTTCGGACTCATTTCTCCCATACAAACTCTCGCTCTTTAGTACGATTATGTGTTCCCTGAGATAGTACACATGAGCAAGCAGTCCCACGAACAAGTCGAAACTCTATCTTACACCTTCGCATTTCCAGATCCCAGTGAAGCAAAGAGATGGCCTCCATATTTACCTTTGATCCCGACCCGCCGCGTGTATCGTCACCTTGGGCGGCGGCGCCGAGCGGTGACCCCTCGGAGTCGCCGACAGTACGACAGCAGGCAAAGCCACCTCCAACGAAGCTCGCGACCGCCGTAAACGAGGCAACCAGTATCGGTTCACTTACGTCTGAGGAATACACAACTATCACAAGGCTAGAGGCAGAGCCACAGGAAGGACCCACCGAATACAAATTGCATATTCTACTGCGTCGACGAAGATCATTCACCCGCGCGAGCACGGCGCACAGAGTCTCCGGGTCTATGCGCCGCAGTGACATACCTCCAGCATCTATCAGTCGCAGTGTATCTGAGTCAGGGGCTCTTTCCAATACGCCTCCACCACTGGCGTCCATACAGTCCAAACAGCATCGACTTGAACAACTGACGACACAACTGTTGTGGCGTCTGCAACAGTCTTGTTCCTATCACATATCCTCCACTACTGTGGCCGTGCTTCCCCATTTACCAAACGATTTGCGCTTGTCTTCCTCGGGGTCGCCGCAGCGACTGCTCCCTGGCTTAGAGGAGAGCAAAGGTGCACTTTACGAGATCGGAGTCGCCGACGATGGCACTATTGTCGGCCTGGCCGAGGATGAGATGGAAGAAAGCCTGAACAATCTACGAGCTATGGCCGCAAGCTTGGGCTGTGGAGTGGAGGTGCTGCGTATGGTGCCGGTTGGCGAGTGCGAATGGATGGAGTATGGTAGCGCATCCCAGCAGAAGCCGCAAACATCGAGACTTGTGGTCGCCGAGGCGCTCGTGAGGCCTCTTGAGCACCTCGTTGACCACACGAACAACGCCCGTAAGGATACGAGTGCAGCGACTACCTCCGGTGAAGACCAAGATTGGCAGACACCTGGCACTAAAGACAAACGCATTGTGGAGCAGCTGCGTGTGTCGGTGACCGGGGCAACAATGTCTGGGAAGTCCAGTCTACTAGGAACACTGTCTACAGCTACGCTCGATAATGGACGTGGCAAAAGTCGACTCAGTCTACTGAAGCACAGACATGAAATCGCGTCCGGTATGACGAGCTCCGTTACTCAAGAGCTCATAGGTTATCGCGACACCGCTGATCAGGGCGCATCTCCTGCAAGTCAAGTAATAGGCTATGGCTCTGGAGACGTCTCATCTTGGATAGATATTCACGCGGCAGTGGAGAATGCTGGCAATGGAAGGTTGGTCATTGTGTCGGACTCAGCGGGTCATCCTAGATTCCGAAGAACAACAGTTCGCGGGATTGTTGGCTGGCAGCCGCATTGGACCTTGTTATGTATACCTGCGGACGACACAGATGACTCTACAGGAAAAGTCGGCGCTTCTCCAACGCCGCAAGAACTACTCGGGCCTGCTGCCGCGGATCTTGACCTTTCGCAGGCGCATCTTCAGCTCTGCCTAAATCTAGAGCTACCATTGGTACTCGTGATCACCAAATATGATCTCGCTACCAAAGCCGGACTCCGCCAAACATTGTCCAAATTGCTATCTGTCTTGAAAGAAGCTGGCCGCAAGCCGTGCATCATATCGGACCCGACTGCAGTAGCTCAAGAAGAAGACTTGCACTATATCTCGGCAAAGGAGATACAAGAAGCTGACAAGCTGGTGGAAAATTTAGCGAGATCTCCGTTGGCGACCGTCCCGATCGTTCTGACCAGCGCGATGAAAGGGACTGGTATGAACAAATTACACGCTTTTCTACGTCAGCTGCCCATCCCAATGCACGAAGAGCCTCGCATCGATCCAGCACTCAAGCGTTTATTTTACATCGAGGACGTCTACAGCGTACAGACTCGTACATCTTCTGATAGGTCTGCTGTCATTGGAGGCTATCTCCGCTGCGGTACCATCAATGTTGGTGACGAAATACTGCTTGGACCATACCCCGTGGACATAAGCTCTGATGATAGTGACAGTGGCAGTGGGCAAACGTCACTGCGAGTGTCTGTACTGCCGCAGTCGCGTTCTTTCCCTGGGGCTCTGAACAAGACCCATACTAGGAATGCCTCTCTTCACGATCACAGTACTGAGTGGCGACGTGTTCGTATCACATCGTTGCGTAATCTACGTCTACCCGTGCGGACGCTTTACGCAGACCAGGTAGGTACGATGGGCATCACGCCAGTCGATACACCGATCCTGAGTCCAGTCATCAACAGAATCCGGAAGGGAATGGTCCTGGCGGACGGACAGCCACACGCTTCCAAAGTCATCAATGTACAATTTGAAGGCTCACAGACGCGTGCGGCTCAAGGCCTCAGTGTTGGAAGTGCCGTTGTCGTGTACATCGCCAGTGTCAGAGCATCCTCCAAGGTCATATCTGTGGCCACAGAGCCGACTCTGAGTACTGCCCCAGCCGTGGCAGACGACGATGGCTTTGGATTCGGCTTCGACGACGAGACAGACGTTTCAGACTTCGATGCTACATCAGCTGCCACGATAGTGACGTTTCAATTTATCGCCTCTAAAGAGTTTGTCGAACATGGCGCGAAGGTTCTAGTAATGCCAGGCGGAGGTCCAGGTCTGTCAGGAAGTAACGAGAGGGGTGCAAAAGGCCTGGCAGGTCTTGAAGGATTCGTCGGGCGTGTTGTTGAGGAGTAATTGAGACGGTGGGTAGTGTTGCTCAATGCGGATTCATGTTCATCATGGGCTCCTTGTCTCAAAAAAACTTCATGCCTTTGCATTGGAATACTATTCAGCAGCTGTGGTTTTCTGGAGCATCATCTTCACTTGCTTAGTCATTCTAATGAGTGCGAGTAATTATAGCGTAGCTCGACAGAAAGTGTCAGCAGATTTCTGATGGGCAATCTGTTGACAGGTGCCTGCTGTCATTATCAGCGGCCACAGATTGCATGACTGCATAGAACCCCATTAAATGACAACACTTTGCAGGTGTTGTATGCAGTCAGCACGAAATACTGTCGGATTATGTCTGCAAAGACCATATGAAGCCGCTTGGACATCGCGAGCTTACTACACCCAACTGAGCCCGAAACTGAGGTTGCCGCTGCTGAAAGTGTTGGCTCCCCGGCGCTTGAGACTGATCGGTGTTGACATGCATCGAGGCGTGGTCCGCAACCACATCGTGTTGCAAGGCGATAGGCTTACAAGAGCTCGCAACATCATACGCCCGACTGCGCCTCAAACCAGACGTCATACTGATGATTGTTAGAGTTTCGGCAGGCGTCACATTAGCCGCTGTCCGTGGAGGTTGCACCGCATGTATGCTGCAGGAGTTGGGATGACATTTGACACGCGAGCGCTTCGACCCGAGGCACTGGAGTTGCGAGACCTTGCACATCAGCCTTGCCCATGCGCAAGACATGTCAGAAAGTCTGATTGTGACGGCCTCGCAGGCGTCCAGCTGACAATAGCCACGTTGCGGGCTCGTGGGGAGACATGGTTTGGCTGACTTGTTCGGGTTTCACTGCAGCGCATGGTTCCTTCCGTAGACAGTCTCAAGCGAGCAGCGTTTCTTTTCAGCCACGCGAAGGCTTGGAGCCCCCGCTAGAGAGCAATGGAGAAATGTTCCGTGGTTATGTTTGACCCTTCTTGGTATCTTCCGCTGCACGAATGGGGATATGGTCTTGCTCTTGGGACGCGGCACGGCCATGTGTGCTTGAAGGCCTGGAGTGTTGTGGTTCATGAAGGTCAATAAGGAAGCGTCGTTGGAAAGAACGGCTTGAGAATTCGCACTATTCCTAAATAACTTTTGGAAAATTGGAGAGGCTGGGCGTGTGGCTGCTCAGAAAACCAGTCGGAAGATATAATCGTCCGCAGCGCCGTATCAGGCCTCCAGACAACATACGAGTTAAGCCTATCGAAGCGAGGAATTTGACCAAAAGTGGGTAGTCCAGATCAGTGCACGTTGCCGTTGAAGCGAATGTTCGCTCGCAGTCCAAACTGTGCAAGGAAATTAAACGAACGTGAGGGTCCAGTCCAGGTTTGTTGGTGCAAAACAGATGATGCCTAGCCTCGTCATTCGAGCCTTGGTCTCGGCAGTGTGCCGCCGAAGCTTCGGTAACGCAGACTGCAGCCCTGTTCCTGCGCGCAATACTTCCTCATCCCAAGTACATAGCACCGGAATTGTGCCTGAAATCCTTCTGTTGGTAGAGGCCCATACTGCGGTCGCTCCTTAGACATGTCTCGCCCCCGATGTGCTCTCGATGATCGAGAATCAACGTTCATTCCTTCCCGTCGTGCCGTCGGAGAACCCGTGTGACAGACACGGCAGGCCCCGATCCACATGTCAGCGATTTGGCATATCAGCGGGCTTTGGGGTGGGGCGCAGGCGAACATGCATCCGTGGACAAGACCCCTGAGTAGTCAGTGTGGCCCGACATTCCGCTGCGGGACGGTACTTTGGCGAAAGCACGCAAACATTTGTGGCCTTCGAGGGTACATAGTAAGTGGGATAGTGTCCAGAATTAAAATGGGTCGGGCGATAATTTCTTGTACTGGCTGGCTACGTTCGGAGTTAGGCGAGTGCGAATTGTGCCAGCCAGGAACCTAGCTGCGTGAGGCAGCTGCAGCTTCTGAATTTCACCACTGTGCCGCATTGATGGCGCCTGAAGCTCTCAAAACGAAATGGCGGAGGACGTCCGCGGCCAATGGGCAGAAAATTAGCATCGCCCCACTCTTGACGTTCCTGTTCAGTAGGTACTGTCGGGAAATCAACTCGTCCTGTGCATGTTCGACAACGACCTTGGCGTAGTGTGCGCCTGAAGGTAACCGCAAGGGGACCGAATGGCTTGCTGCAATTGGCAAGCCCTTACTGCCAGAAGAAGAATCATGACAGATATCTCCACCCCGATGGCGAACTTACCAAGTGTAGAAAGCCATCTCTGAACCCACAAGCTTCACCCTGTCAAAAAAAAAGCGGATGAATCGACCCGGGCCATGTGAATGCCAGACACTATTTTTCCGCTGCTCGGCGAGGAGCCAGGGATTGCTAACACCCGCCCGACAATGTGGTTCACATGGTGTTCCGGCCATGACTCGTCAAGCTGTGTCAGTGCGTAGATACCTACAGGTAAGGTTTGCGCAGATTTGTGGGTTCGGCTGTTGTGTCATTCTTTGCGAACAATCCCGCACTGCGTGGCAATAACGGCCCGCTAGTCTCGTCTTTCCACTCACAAGTCAGTCACTTTGGGCACCATGCAGCTATCGCGTGTGGTCTTCACCGGCCGTCTTGGCGTGCTGATGGGGGGAGATTCAATGGCTCGTTCATCGAGCGAGACGTTTGGCGACTAGTAGACCCGAGTGCCCCGATCGCGGTCATTCCGGTCAAAGAAAGGAGAAGGGCGCGATTGCTATAGGGAGAGCCCTTGTGGTTCAAATAGTTGAATCCGATCTTGACCGGGATTGCATGCGCGCGGTAGTATGTTTGAATCATTTCTATGCTGGCTAGACGGACGACTGAATCTTGTAGATCAGTTCTCCAGAGCCAGTTTGTGATATCATGACTAGAGATAAGATTGATTTGCGAAATTTCTCTGTACTTTGAGTCGAGAAGTAATTCGTCATTGTTTCTGAGCTCGAGCTTTCCATCTATGTGAGGCTAGGATGCTGCCAGGGACTAATCAGAGGCCCAACCTCCCGGTTATCTAAATCCTGCCGCTTTGCCAGAAGGCGGGCCTTATTTTTCCAGAAGGTACCGCGCCTCACCCGCAGGGAAGCATGCAGGTGCATGAAATTTTCCAATGCCTGCCTAACGAAGATGACGGGAGTGCATCCCAGGCTAAACAGCTGTGACGAGGTTGGTTAAAAAACAAGGCAGAACACATGCCGAGGAGAACCAGGAAGTGTTAAGGGTTGGCGAGCTCCAAATTGTAGTATCCAATTGAGGCGAATGTGTTACCCACACAGATTGAAAAGTGGCCAAATGCTAGCATGAACGCCGATGCGTTGCTACATTGCTCGTCCTGTGTACCCGTTCTATCTCTCTCGACCCTCTGCCGGAAGGCGAGACATGCGAATCTCCGCGTGAAAGCGAGTTTCTGCAATAGTCGCAGTCGTTGTCGAATTAGTTATCCTGGGATAAATTTTGCACAATTGTCTTTCGGAGAAGTTTCGGTGCCAACTTTCAGGCCTCCTCGCCGATGAACTCTCAGCACGAAACCTTCACTTCATAGGCCATGGCGAGAGAGTACTGAAAGCTTGGAGCCTTTCTCGGACAAATTCCATGCATCCCCCTGGAACGTGCAGTGATCTGTCGACCCAGATCTGTATGTAGAGCCGCTTTGAAGAAAGCTCTTCAGTGGCTTGACTCTGATGGCTGCCGAGGTTTGCATTTGTCATGAGCCATGTGCCCGTTCCTTGCGGTCGTGCGGGTAAACTCTGCGCCGCATCTAGGGCAGTAGCTTTTTGAGGCCGTACCTGATTTTTCGCGTTGATGTCGAAGGAGGTTGCTAAACGTAGAGAATTGCCTTCCGTTACATCCATGCTCCCAGCACTGCGGTTTTGGTCTTGAGTTCACAACGCGTGGCATGACGGTGCTACTCTGGGCGCCTGGAGAAGGCGACAATGGCGGAACGTCACCAATTGGTGGCTGCGGAATAGCCGGTGAAGATCCATAGGGCGGATAAGCAGCCGGAGTCGTAGATGACGGAGGGTACATAGTTGGCAGAGGTTGATAATCGCCGACAGTGTAAGTTGAAGGGGGATATAATTGTGGTCTGTAGCGTGTGAGTCTGCGAGCTTGTTGAAATTGAATTCATGACCCACGGTGCGTAACTGGAAGCGTTGCTTCCAAGTTGTTGATTTGGGTTGCCGCCATGTGAGTTGGCATATCCGTATCCTGGAGCATTGGAGGCTAAAGGAGTGGAGCCAGAGCGCATCGCATTAGGTGGTTGCTGTTGATAAGAGCTGCGTGGAAGTGCTTGCGGCTGCGATTGGTATGGACGGGGAATACTTGGATCGTCCGGTCTCGGCTGCTCATGTTGCAGTGCTGGACTGGGTGCATATGCTGAATCGTAGGGTGCTGCAGTAGAAGACCTATGCTCTATATACCCATGCTGGCTGCTTGGAGGATAATTTTGCGTGTAAGAAGATGCTGAGCCGTAATGGTGCATACCATATTGCGAAGGCGCCATCATGTATCCTAAAGTGCTACAACGATCAGTTGTTGCCGAATGCGGTCAACACAAATACACCTACCTCATATCTTGCAATTCGAAATAAGGACTGTGCGGCTGCCGAGGATCGACTGTAGATGATGGTGATTCAAAATCGAGACTGCCCGAAACGAAAGGGAGGGGCGAAGGCAGGAATTCTGGGAAATACGGGATAGGTCTATGGAGACCTGGACTTGATTGTGTTTGAGTGGATAAGATGGTAGAGCTTGCTGGTGGTGTATACGAGCGAAGGTCGACAGGCTGTCCTAGCACGTTCACTGGATCAATATGTTCACCCGCGTCCACACCCTGTGCTTGACCAGAGATTCTGGGATGTCTGGCAAGAGTATCGCTCTGCAGAGGCTGAAGCGGGTCCCGATGTTTAGAGTCAAGTGACTGGGGGTGGGGCTGAGGTGAGGTTGCGGCACGGCGAGGGCGAACGTTTCTCAGTTGTGTGAGCTCTGGCAGCTGGTTTGATGTATTCCGGTCCGCGCGAGATCTGAGTCTTCGTGAGATGGTTGAAGTCTTTGGGTGTTGTTTTGCCGGAGACCGAGAGGTCATATTCAATCATGAAAGGGCCACATCTGGTACAGAAATGCAAGTGTGTTAACGTACGCTTGTATCCTGAATTGGACGATGAAGTGGGCGTATATTAGCCTTGTGGAGTCTTCGTCGCAAGGCAGACCTGCGCTTTTGAACCACGATCTATGAAGGTGGTCTGCGCACCAGCATGGGGTGGACTTGAGTGTTTACGGTCATAGGAATAACGGCGCTTCAGTAGTTTACATTTCAGTTCAGCGGCACAGCGCTTTTACCGGCGCTGCGGCTGGGAGCCTCGAAGGATCCTCATCCCGGCCAGTAGTGACCAAGCTCCCAGACCGTTTGACTAGTCTTTATACGTACCCACGCAATGGGTGCCTGGGCCGTGGTGAACCTGGCTCTAGGAGAAAAAGAGGCGTTCCTTCTTTTGTACTTAGAACTTGCGCGTTGTTTACCTGATTAAGGATGACCAGCGGAAGCCAGATACGCACGCAGACCTGGGGACCACACAATGCTGACGCTGCCGCAGACCACGGGAAGCAACGCTATCGCGCCGGTCGGACACTGATATCGTCGCCCACAGCGGGGCTCTAGTGACTGTATGCTGTTGTGCTTATGAGTTTGTCAAGATGCTCGTACCCCATGAAGGCGTTTGTGGCGGACCGGGGCGCGTGTCACTCAGCATGGTCCTGTAAAAATCAACCCCGAAATGCTTCAGGCCAGGACAGCCATTGAAAAGCGCGGCGAAGTGCTATGGGGCAGCTCGAGTCGAGCACATTGCTCGAAGTGGAGTGGCGTGTGCGCACTTGATTTCTCCAAGCCTCGTCTGTCGGGGAATGCTGGCACCGCCACGGCATCGGCAACGTCCATCATTCATTGTCATCCAGTCTTCTTCATCGGCTCGCAGATGGCGTGTTGAGTGAAAGGGCTTTTGCTGCTATTTTTATCTTGTGACAGCAGGCCCCGAGTACCGAGTACGTGCTGCGAAATGAGTGTTGGCAAGGCGCGCCATTAGTGACTGCGGCAGATATCGGAAGCATTGCTAACATGGGCCTAAGCCGCATCGGCGTCGATAGCTTCTGGAAGCCATGTCGAATGGAAAGATTTTGAGCAGCATGCATGGTTTTCGATCCCAGGTCTGCATGCAGAACGATGTGGTTCGATGTCTGAGTCCTCTGAGGTGGGTGATTCGGTTGCATGTGCAGACGGGGAAGGGGCTGACAGGGTGTAATTTCCGCCCCTACTAATAGCAAGGATGAGCCACTGGAGCAGAGTAGAAGTCGGGTCGTAAACCTTGGCTTGAGCGCCCATTCTGAAGACCGTGGCTAAGATCAGCGTTGAAACATTCGAGCCGTCTGCTGTGGCTCAAAAGGCGTATCAGACGTCGTTGCTCGCCTACTAGTGGACGGATGTCGCTTCCTTCACAACCGCACCTTTCCTATCTAGATCTTCAATTTAAAGCACTAACCACACTGCAGGAGCGACATTCACGATGCCGACGCTCTAGACATGCTGACCTTTTTGGCTCTGGCGTGGCTCTGAATATTGCATTGCTCCTCCAAAGGTCGAAGGTATCTTCAGGCTATCACGCAATGACGGCCCGAAGCAAAATCAAGCTGCACAAGACCTTCCAGAACTAGGAAGAGAGTTTCAAGCGCTCCACGATCAGCATATTGAAGGCTGGCTCCCGCTGGAAGAGGGATCTGCGTCTATGCACCATGTCGCACGTGCGCCGACCATATGAACTCCTTTCAAATCAGGTCTTGACATAGTTGAAAGCCAACTAGCAATGACGTCTCTCTCGCTTTGAAACACGTCGGACTCGGGAAGCGAACGCTCCAGGATAACCTCTGCTCTTCGCCAGTACCAGCACTGTGTTAGTTATATGTCTGCATTGTCAAAACAATGTGCCGGTCCCCGATAATTGAGGCGCAGCTTCGCAGCTCTGAACAAAGTGCAGGTTTGTACTGAGCCATGATTGGTGGACGTTAGAAGAAGGGGCACAGCGCCCGCATCCGGTAAAGTTTGACGAGTGAAATCAGGTCTGGTTATGCTATCCATAGGTGAGCAACTTCGTCACATTTGCTGTACGTTTTAGTACGTGCAACATTGCAACCCCACAGTTCTATCACAATTGACCCACAGAAAGCAGGGGTGCGGTCTCCAGTGGGCCAAAGCCTAGAATTCCGCAAGCAACGTACCGCGTTTGAGAGGTTGCTCAATTCTCTGATGCGATAGTGACAGGCTGTGACAGCGTTATTTCGCGTTCCAAATTAGACTTGTCACTGTCTAGTTATGGTATTAGATTTTGATATTATCGCATCACACAATCGAGTAACCCCCTGACCGCGTTACGGCACCATTGGAAAAACGCTATTTCTCAGTCGACTATGGATCGACGTTCCTCGATGTGCGCACATCTCCTTCATCGGTCTACTACCCAGGAGACCTGCAAATGCAAAGATTGGCATCTGACGTTTTCCCTGCATCAACTTCAACGAAAGTACCTATACACCTCACATTAGTGAACAAGCAACCCTAGTCAATATAAGCGCAGTCGACAAGTTTTGGTGCCGAGCAATCTCACGAAGCTATGCAGGCACATCACAAGCGGCAGAAGCCGCTCGGCAGACTGTGCGATACGAGTCTGAGTCTTCGGCAACCATCTTCCGCCCTCCGCGGAGAGAGATCCAGGAAAACTGGGACTACTACATTTGCACCCTAACGAAGATCTAGCCTCGGATTGCTAGGTATCATTGGCCCACACAAGTTTGCAATCAAACTGGAGAAGGCAACGCGACGCACGTGATATTACGAGCAAGTCCCCACACTACTGTGGAGTTGTATTAAATGCACTGACGCGCTCCACTTCCCGAGCCTCGAATCTTCTCACCCCATACAGTATCTACATGTCTCAAAAGGAATATATGTGGCGATACAATAATAATTGACTATGCCAGACTCAGGCCTCTTTTCAGCATCAAAAGCTTCCCCCACTGCAAGGTTTCTCACAACGATGGAAGAGGATGTTATTTGAGATGCGACAAGACTCATAGCTTGAGAGCTCATAAGAATCTTGAAGCCATCTCCACGATTGACGTCCAGGTCGCTTTAAACCCCAGGCAATTTCATTTTAGGAACCTTTGTAAATCCTGCCGCTGGATCACATCCTTGGAACTCATCTTCACTAACTAAGCCTCCTTTCTTGAGATCGCTTTGCAACTAGTACCAAACTAATTAGATCTCGCTAGCCTGTTTATCTATAAAAGGACAAAGGGAATAATCATAATAGTGAAGAGCTGTAACTATAAGAATGCATACCCAAGTCGATTTAAACAGGGCGATCGCCTCAGTAGAACTTTGTCAGATGGGCATTTGCGGCAACCGGTTAGCCCTGACTTACTGCCAAAAACATATCTCGATGTGTTAACATACACTTCGCCGTATTGAATAACATCACGATAGAGGTGCCTGGAGCTATACACGGCGCCTTACTCTCACAATTGAAGCGTCATGATACCGTGTATATCTTTTGGCTATTCAATTCTTTTGTTACTTCTTGTCGTGGATGACAACCTGCAGTAGCTCCACATTTGCTTTGCTCTTCAGATGATGTCACTATTCCCCACACACTCAAAGTGCAAGGCACTCTCGTAAGACTTGCCGTAATACATGTGAGACTGGCCTACCTGTCTTCCTTCTCGTAGATAGCAAAATGATCAAAAGGAAGACCGAGCCACCGCTCCTCTAGCCATCACACATGACGCCACCAACACAAAATACGCATAGGGGTCCTTTCGACCACCGCACGTCAACCAATCGAGAACCCAGCGGCCTTCTCTTCCTACATGATCTTAGCACCGCGCGTTTCACACTCAAGCCTCCCGACACTCAATCCTCCCATCTAGAACACCGCTCAACCTGTAGCATCCCCAACACCCACCACGCATATCCCCAACCACACCCAAGTGAAACCCAACCCCCCAGTCACGATCCCCATGCACCATCCCCACCGGCTACCCATCCCCGACACTCCACGCACACGCTTCGAAGCGAGATCCCAACGACGCATTCCCACGGACCCTCCTACTTGGCCCCTTCCGCAGCATACCCAGAGTCATGCGCACGCCCAATCCGCACCCGCCGTTTGCCAACTCCACGCCCACGATGCCCCCCACGCACTGCTGCACCGACAGTGCCGCCCAAGATAGAAACAGCGTTAGCGAGCTGGACGACGTTTCTCGCGTGGAGTGAGGCGACGGGACAGTATGCGGGAATGCACATGCTTGGCAATGCGGTGCGGACTTTGCGGATTGGTTCGAGAACGGCGGCGCGGGACGCCTGGCCGCGTAAGACTTCTCGGGGCATGATGCTGGCGGACGGGGGATGGGACGGGTGCCTTGCATTGATTGCTGCTGACGGTGAAGACGGATGGGCTGGCACGAGCGATGGCTTCACATCAGCGCTGCAGACGTTTGGAGGCTTCTCCGGTAGCGTTTGGGTTTTGTTGATAGTCTGGTACCTGACATAGTAGCTGTAGTCTTACCTTGTAAGTGTTTAACGTCGGATAATACTGTAGACTGGGGGGAGCGGCGTAGTACGGTTGAGTCCAAACATCTACACTCGAGGGAACGTGGGGTTTTGCTTTTGGGCACAGGGTGGGAATACTGATATATTCGCAGCTTGGTCAGGCTCCATACTTGGCGTTGGATGGGCGATCTGCTAGTATCCAGTACTTTTTTAGGGTAAAAAAAGAGTGTGTACAAATAGTAGCGGAACTTTACACCCTTGGATATGGTCCAGTAGAAATGACTAGAATGGATTTGTAGATGACACTCACCAGCATGTCTATTCGGACATGACAATCCAATCAAGTCCTCGCACAAACAACGAATCTACACCCCCGAGCAAGGCAAGCACCGCAACAGCACGTCTCACATTCCGAACCCGATGAAAAGTTTTCGTATCCAGCATGTTTCCCCATTCATTACTTTGCATCGTTGAACCCCCTCGCGCTAACATATCAATAGGTTGAACTATCCCCCCTCCCACCCACCTATCCCGCAATCGCCTCCAGCGCCCTCCCAAAAACCTCCACCAACTTCCCCGTCTCCTCGAGCCCGACGCTAAAGCGTATCAAATCCGCCTCCACGCCCCACTCCGCACACCAGTCCAGCTCGCCATAGTGCGCGAGGATAACATACGGGCTACTGAGTGTGAAATTTGTGCCTAGGGAGGGCCCCTTGACGGTATCCAGGGCGTCGAAGAAGGCGACGGCTTCGGCGCGCGTGTGGAAGGTGGCGGAGAGTAGGCCGCCGTAGTTGCCGCGGGGGTTGCGGCATTTTTCGTAGTTGGCGCGCGTTGGGGAGGTTTTGGGGTAGTTTACTTGCTTGACTGGGTGGTGTTAGAGGCGTGGTGAGGGGGATGGAGGGAACTTACCTCGTGGATGGGCGCTGAGGACGTCGCAGATGGCTTCGGCGTTGATGCCGATGCGCTCGATGCGGGAGACGAAGTCGCGGCTGTTGCGCTCGAGGAAGATGCTGTCTTCGGCCCAGTGGTTGTCGACGTAGTCTTGGTTCCAGATGGCTTTGAGCTTGGCGTAGTTTGGGGTCTTCGGGTTGAGGATCAAACTGCGGAAGTTAGTGATGTTAGACTGATGGGTTAATGGGGCAATACGTACCCTCCGCCCATGACGTTGCTGTCGCCGCTAAACACTTTTGTTAAGCTGCTGACGACCACGTCCGCGTATGGTAGGACGTTGACGTTGATGAAGTTGCCGACACTCTCGTCTACTACTACGCAGAAGTCGAACTTGTCCGCAAGGCTCCGTATGCGCTCCAGATCTGGCGTCCTGAGAAGTGGATTTGATGGAAACTCTGTGAATAGTGCCATGAATCGCTCGCCGCCTTCTAACCTCTTTTCTAGATCATCGAGCTCTTCGGATGAGCCAAAGCCATAGAATATCGAGCCTGGTCCAAACTTCTCTGTGATCTTGAGAGTGTCGATATACGGGAAACTGCGTGTGTAAGAGAAGCGTGTGGTACTTGCAAGAAGTAACTTACCCAAATACGATAGCTTTTTGCGGCCCCTTTGCTTGCATGATGTTGCGGTGGGCGTTGAAGATTGAGCTCATACCGGTTGGATATAGGTACACATCATCCTCGGAAAAGCCAGGTACACGTCTTGTCGTCGCTTGCTCCACATCCAACTCCAATGCTTCAGTCAGACCGACATCAGCAGTTAATGACCCTGCAATTCTCCTTCGAATCGCCAACTTTGCGTTGTTGGTCATTGTGAGATTTAAATTGCGTCCAAACCTCTCTTCAACGAAAGAAACCGGGTCCTGGACCTCGCCCTCGGTCGAGCCTTTCATGCTATCGAAATCGACCGACGTCTTTTTCTGGTACCGTCGTGGTCCTTTACATACTCTTGGTGACTGCGGCTTGGACTCGGTCAATGTGGACGGTTCGACCAGAAGGCCTTCTCGAAACAGCTGGGAGCAGTACTCAGCTCTGCGACTTGAGACGCCTTCTCCAGAATGTTGCCAGTACTGTTTGGCAATCTTGAAGTGCTCCGCTGGGTAGAGAAGTGCTGAAATCCGCGGTGAGATGATTTCCAACTCTTCTGAGCGCTCTCGTTCTGCTGCTGGCACCAGGTCTACAATTCGAACTTCTATGTCCGGCGCATACCGCAGTATGAAGTCTCGGCCTCTTGATGCAGTGGCATTGGTAGGAAACAGCATGGCTACTTCACCTTTCCTCCCATGTTTCTCAGCAATTGCTTCGGAGAAAGCTTGGATTTGCTTGTGTATGAAGAACCTGTATGCACGTTAACTGTGTTCAGCAGACCGCAGTACTTCACTTCACCAACCTGGGGTAGCCAGTCTTCATCTTGCTAATTACCCACTCCTCTCCCTCTTCGTATCCGACATTGGCCCGCCATGTGGGTAGCGAGACGCTTACAGCCTGTGCTACATTAGCACATGTCACCTAAAAGTTGTGTTTGGTCGACCCACGTGCTCAGTGGCCGGAGGTAAGCTCTCGCCAACCTCAACATCATTTTCCAGCACCATTGGCGCCATTGAGCAAATTATCAGGCGAGACGGCGTGGCAAGGAATGAGAGAGGGCGTGTAGTGTACCCAGTGAAATTTCGGGAGAATCTCACAATATATCGCCGTAATGACTCCAATGGCAAACTGGTCGACACTAATCCGCTAGAGCGACATCGGCAATTGCGAATACAAGCTTATCGATAGCACGGTTGCTCCCTTTATATCTCCGCCGTCATGCCGACCCTGCATTGCCCTGCATCATCGTATAAACACGCCTGCAAACAATGGACAGCCTCACGCCCTCCGACCTCTTCTCGCCGTCCAAAGCCCGCCAGCAACGCGCCCAAGCCCAAGACTGGGCGCACATAGACTCATGGCTATCGTACAAATACTCGGGCCGCTCCGTGCCCACCTTC
>Ga0265780_10004285_pt1 | contig 18434 bp, 15 predicted proteins | sample P1T30metagenome_FD_192432 | JGI IMG/M metagenome (GOLD analysis project Ga0265780, IMG submission 192432) | Plant litter microbial communities from East Loma Ridge, Irvine, California - P1 T30 | ecosystem: Environmental > Terrestrial > Plant litter > Unclassified | place: USA: California...
CATGAAGCACCCTGACTACTACATGGGCATGGGCCTCACCGCCGAAGCCGTGGCCGTGGACTACAAAATCAGCCGCCAGGACCAGGACGAATTCTCCTACAACTCGCACCAAAAGGCCATCAAAGCCATCCAGGGCGGCAAGTTCCAGAAGCAAATCGTGCCCATTACCGTGGAGGAAACCTACGTGGACCAAGCCACCGGCAAGAAGAAAAACCGCTCTTACGTGGTGGATACCGACGAAGGCCCCCGTGCCGACACCTCGGTGGAAGCCCTCGCCCGGCTGCGCCCCGTGTTCGCCGCCAACGGCACCGTGACCGCCGGCAACTCCTCCCAAACCTCCGACGGTGCGGCCTTCGTGCTCGTCATGTCGGAGCGCATGGTGAAGGAGCTGAACCTGGAGCCCATTGCCCGTATGGTGAACTACGCCTCCGAAGGCGTCGACCCGCGCATCATGGGTATGGGCCCCATCAAAGCCGTGCCGAAAGTCCTCAAGCAAGCCGGCCTCAAGCTCGACGACATCGACCTGATTGAGTTGAACGAAGCCTTCGCCTCGCAGTCCATCGCCGTGGTGCGCGAGCTGGGCATCGACCCCGAGAAGCTGAACGTGAACGGTGGCGCCATCGCCCTCGGCCACCCGCTGGGCTGCTCCGGCGCTAAGCTCAGCATCCAGCTCTTCGACGAGCTGCGTGAGCGCGGCAAGAAGTACGGCATGGTCACGGCCTGCGTGGGCGGCGGCCAAGGCGTCGCGGGCATCTACGAGCTGCTGAAGTAGCTCTCTAACACGAGTAGTGCCATGAGCAAGCGTGCTTATAAATACCGCCTTCGCTTGGAGCAGGTAGCCAGTATTCAGCCCGACAGCCCGAAATATGAGCCGTTGGAACTGGACTTTGAAAATCACGACGACATTTTCAGCATCATCGAGCGGCTTCGGGAACGCAATCTGTTTGAGGAGCCGGGGCAGTCGACCGAATTTGCTATTGGTCTTAAGCTCTTTAGCGAAGTGATGCTGAAGAATCGGCAGCATCCACTGTTCGAGGAGTTGACTCCGGCTTTCAAGGCATTTATGCAGCGGCTTAAGTCGCCGGTTTAAGTGAATAGCGAAAAGAAGACCCCGCTCAACTGGGGTTTTCTTTTTATTAAATACTCGGCACGCCTAACATTTTTTCTTATCTTGCAACACTAAACCGCCGGCCTCGTTGTTTCTCTAATTAGTAGGCGCGCCTAACACTTTTACATTTCATACCCCACCCTAAACGTCATGGAAGTATCCCAAAAGCATAGCCTAAAGGGCGGCGAATTCATCATCAAGCCGACCGACGCGCAGAGCGTTTTCACGCCGGCCGATTTTACCGAAGAGCAGAACTACATGCACCAGACCTGCCTCGATTTCGTGCAGGCTGAGGTGCAGCCGCTGCTGGAGCGCCTCGACAACCACGAGGAAGGCCTCATGCGGGGCCTGATGGAGAAGGCGGGCCAGCTAGGCCTGTTCGGCGTAAGCATTCCCGAGCAGTACGGCGGGTTGGACATGGACTTCACCACGGCCCTGCGGGTGACTGAGGGCGTGGGCGGCGGCCACTCGTTCCCGGTGGCATTTGCGGCGCACACGGGCATTGCGATGCTTCCCATCCTGTACTTCGGCAACGACGAGCAGAAGGCCAAGTACCTGCCCGGCCTCACCAGCGGCGAGCTGATGGGGGCCTACTGCCTCACCGAGCCCGGCTCCGGTTCCGACGCGCTGGGCGCGAAGACCAAAGCCGTGCTGAATGCGGAGGGCACTCACTACGTGCTGAACGGCCAGAAAATGTGGATTACCAACGCCGGCTTTGCCGACGTATTTATTGTGTTTGCCCAGATTGACGGCGACAAGTTCACCGGCTTCATCGTGGAAAAGAACACGCCCGGTCTGAGCCTCGGCAACGAGGAGCACAAGATGGGCATCAAGGGTTCTTCGACCCGTCAGGTGTTCCTGTCCGATGCGCTGGTGCCGAAGGAGAACGTGCTGGGTGAGATTGGCAAAGGGCACCTCATCGCCTTCAACGTGCTGAACATTGGCCGCATCAAGCTGGCGGCGGCTTGCCTCGGTGCTACCAAAATGGCCGCTTCGCTGAGCGTGAAGTATGCTAATGAGCGGGTGCAATTCAAGCTGCCGATTTCGAAGTTTGGCGCTATTCGCTACAAGCTGGCGCAGCAGGCCATCCGCATCTACGCCGTGGAGTCGGCCATTTACCGCGCCGGTTCAGATATCTACCGCATGGAGCAGCAGCTCATGGCCGAAGGCAAAGGTGCCAACGAGGCCCTGCTGGGTGCCGCTCGCGAGTTTGCCGTGGAGTGTGCCATCCTGAAAGTAGAAGGCTCGGAAGTGCTCGATTACGTGGTGGACGAAGGCGTGCAGATTTACGGTGGCTACGGCTTCTCGGCCGACTACCCGATGGACCGTGCCTACCGCGACTCGCGCATCAACCGCATCTTCGAGGGTACCAACGAAATCAACCGCCTGCTGGCCGTTGATATGATTCTGAAGAAGGGCCTGAAAGGCGAAATCGACCTGATGGGCCCCGCCCAGGCCGTGCAGCAAGAACTGCTGAGCATCCCGAGCCTAAGCCAGGACGAGGAAACCGGCCTGTTCAGTAAGGAATACAAGACCATTGCCAACCTGAAAAAGGCCATTCTGATGGTGGCTGGCTCGGCCGTGCAGAAGTTTACCGCCACCCTCGCCAAGGAGCAGGAACTGCTGATGAACATCGCCGACATGGCCATTAAGGTGTACATCGCCGAGAGCACGCTGCTGCGCGTGGAGAAGGAAGCCGTTGCTAAGGGCGAAGAAGCCCTGGCCGTGGAAGCCGACATCGCCCGCGTATACCTGGCCGATGCCGTGGACATCATCGAGAAGGCCGGTAAAGACGCCATCGGCAGCATGGCTGAGGGCGACGAGCAGCGCCTGCTGCTCATGGGCCTTAAGCGCTTCACCAAAACGGAGCTCATCAACGTGAAGGAGTCGCGCCGCCGCATCGCCGCCAAGCTGATTGAGGCGAATGAGTACGCCGTCTGAACCACGGGTTTATCGGGTTCGACGGATTAGTCGGATTTTGTAGACGATTTTGAAAGGGCCGCTCCTGGATTCGGGGGCGGCCCTTTTTGCTATTGAGCTAGACAGGTAGTGTACCTGAGGGTAGTTAAAAAATACTTTGAAAAAAGCTGGGATGAAAGAAGCCTTTTGCCGACCACCTTGGTCAGGAAGAAAAGCACGGCGGGGCCGCCGGGCTTTGGCCTCCTTCATCCCTTTTTCTTTCTGTGTTTATGAAAACCTTGACGCTCTTTTTAGTGATGCTGGCAGCAGGTTTGGGCTGGCTGGCTCCCGCTGCCCAGGCGCAAACCTGCGCGGCGCCCACCAACGTGATTGTGAGCAGCGTGAGCAGTGCCACCAGTATCACGACGGTGGTTAGCTTCACGCCATCGGCTTCGGCTCTGAGCTATACCGTGCGCTACTACTGGATTGGCGACTCGACGGCGGCTGGTATGATGAGTGTGAATACGACCACTTCGCCGGTAACGCTGACGGGGCTGCAGGCGGCCACTTACTACCGCGTGTCGGTGGTCAGCCACTGCGCAGGGGGCCTCACCACGGCATCGCCGTGGGTCAGGTTTCTGGCGGGAAGCACGGGTAGCCCTGGTTCGGGAAGCTGCGCGGCACCTACCAATATTAGCGTAAACAGCCCCACCGCCACGACGGCCGTGGTAAGCTTCACGCCTTCGGCCACGGCTACCAGCTACACCGTGCGCTATTTCTGGACCGGCGACAGCACGGCCGCCGGCACCTTCACGGTAAATACCACGACTTCGCCGGTCACCCTGACGGGCTTGCGGCCGGCTTCTTATTATGTGGTGTACGTGACCAGCAACTGCGCCGGTGGTGGCACGGCTACCTCTGGCTGGCACGTATTCCAGACCAGTGGGGGAGGGGTATTGGCCTGCGCGATGCCAACCAACGTCACGGTTACGACGGTAAATAATCTGGCGCTCAGCGTCGGCTTTACACCGGTGGCCGGCGCGGCCAGCTACACCGTGCAGTACTACCCGTCCAACGACAGCACCCAGGTGCAAACCATCATTGGAACTGGTTCGCCCATCCTTATTGGCAATGGCTTGCTGCCGGGCACTACCTATATAATACGTATCAGGACCAACTGCACCGCCACCACCGCTTCGGCCCCGGTCACGGTAATAGGGCAAACCGGCGGCCCGGCCTCGTGCAATGCGCCATCGGGCTTTTATGTGGGCACCACTACCACCACCACGGCTTCCGTTGCCTTCATCCTCGACTCCAACTACCTGAACTATGTGGTGGGCTACTACCCGGTGGGGAGCAACCCTGCCACCGCCCAAACCCTGACGGTGACTTCCGCGCCGGTGCAGCTGACGGGGCTAACCCCCAGCACCGCTTACACCGTCACCATCCGGGCCAACTGTGCCACCGGGGGCACTTCGCCTGCGCGTTCCACCGCATTCACGACCAACAGCATTCCGGCACCCTGCGGCACCGTTACCAACATCACGGTAACCGCCACCAGCGCCTCGACGGCCACAGTGAACTTCACGCCCGGCGTGGGCAACACCAGCTTCCACATTGCCTATTATTCTTCGGCGGTTGATTCGACGTGGATAAGCACCAATGGCTCGTCGGTTACGCTCACGGGCTTGGTACCCGGCCACACCTACACCATTCGGGTCATGAGCGTATGCGGCACGGCCACCGGCACTACGTATAACCCGACCGCCACTCCGGTCACGTTCAGTTTCCGGGGTGCTTTGGCCAGTCGGGCCGCTTTGGGCAAGGGCGAAATCAGCGTGTTTCCCAATCCGGCGCAGCGCACCACCAGCATCGTGCTGTCGGCCGTATCCGGTGCCGCGCAGGCCCAGCTTACTTTACTGAACAACGTAGGCCAGTCCGTGCGCACCCTCACCGTGCCACTGGCCAAGGCCGGCGAAACCCGGACTCAGCTCGACTTAGGCGGCATCAAGGCTGGCCTCTACACCCTACGCATTCAGGCGGGCAACCAAACTGCCAGCCAGCGGCTCGCGGTAGAGTAAATAGCACTGAGGCAAAAAAGCAAGGGCCACTCCTTATATAAGGAGTGGCCCTTGCTTTTTTGCTGCTTTATATGGAATGGCTACTTCACCACAATCTTCTCTAGCTGCAGCGCGGCCGATTTCTTGCTCGGCCGGCTTACGCCGATGATGGTTTTCTCCGTGAGCCAGGTCGTGAAATCTTTTACGTAAGCCAGCTGCTGGTCGTCGGCCACGTTCAGCTTTAGCCGTTCGGGTGGGCTAATAACACCGGTCTGGGCATTCAACCGACGTAGATATAGGTCCGACTTTTTATTAAGCGTTTCCAAGGTGAGCAACTGTACGGTGCTACCAAATACTGCTGCCCGAAACCCAATACCAGTATAAGCGTCTACGCCCGGAGCTACTTGGTCTTTTGCCACAATGCTGTGCCAAGTGGGCGCTCCAAATTCATTGTAACCAAATATATGCAGCTCCCGAGCATGCACCGGAGCCTCGCCTTCACCTTCTTCAAAGTGTTTTTCGGCAATAACCACCAACTGCTTTTCGGGGGTTAGTAAGAGCTCACCCAAGTAAATATCATCGAGCCGTTTTGCCTCCTTACCAGTGGATTTGGTTACCTCCGCCAAGTAGGCTGGCGTGAAGCGGAACTCCGGCGAAAACTTCATGTCGCCGGTGCCACTGAAGTCGAACTTCACCACCTTTACGCTGTAGTATTCGCCGGTCGCGTAATCAGCGCACAGCGCGGCGGCATACAGGCTACCATCGTTCAGCACCGTGAAGCGGGCGTCGCGCACGGTCACCGGCTTGCCGCCAAACACGCCACCCACTGGCACGCCCAGCACCTTGATTTCGGTGGCCGCGCCGGCCGGGTAGCGGCGCACAGTCAGCTTCTTCATGCCGTCGCTGATGAGCGTAACGTACTGCGTCCCGTCGTTGGCCACATGCACAGCGGGCGAGAAAAAGTCGCCCTGGTCTCGGAAGTCATAGGTTTTCTCTTCCAACTGCGCCAGATTTTGGTCAAACAGCGTAGCGGCAATGCTCTTCACCTGCTGCTCGCGGGTGAGGTAGCGGAAAGCCAGCAGCCGGCTGCCATCGGGCGAGATGGATACACCCGGCCGCCGGTCGCGGGCGGCGGCCGTTATCACCACTTTAGCAGCGCCCTTTTGGCCGCTTTGCAGGTTCACGGGCACCACGGTTAGGTTCTGGTTGCCTTCGTCCTTGTGGTGCAGCACCACCAGCGCCTGCTGGGCGCCGCGCCCGAAGGCTTCCAGCGTTTCGCCGGGCGCTACCGGAATGGTAGCGGTCCACTGCTTCTTGAGGTCGGCATCATAGCGCTCTACCGCGTAGCCGCCAGCGCTCTGGTGCGCCAGAATCACGAAGCCGGAGCCGTCCGCCAGCGCCAGGGTTTTGTGTGGTACCCGCATGTCATAGCGGTCGGGGCCCTGCTCGGGCAGGTAGCTGAACGGGGCCGACTTCACTTTCTGTGCCAGGGTCGGCACAGAAAGGCCGACCGTGGCCAAGCTGGTTAAGCCAATCAAAAGGGCGCGTCGCACCATAGAATTCGGATGTAGAGGAAGCATGAAAAAATAAAAGGGAAGCGCTGAAAGGCCCAAAAGTACCGGATTTGGCGCTGTCTCATGGCGTTAGCGCACCGCCAAAGTTCGGCACGAGAGGACTGCGCTAACAAAAATGTAGCCCAAGCATAACATTCCACGGCAACGCTCGTACATGGCACCCGTTTACTTCGTGGTTGAATCCAGAGCCCTAATTGGGGGCCATTTAACCATCTGCATTTGGGCCTTGCCGCCAGTCGGAAATACCACCGATTAGCAGTCCATTGGTCTCTTTGAAAATGAATTTGTTGAACAAGGCCCCGTCTTGTTGTACCTTTGCACCCGCAAAAATATTCTACTATATTATGAAGTCCCTGCTTAAGTTTTCTTTGTTAACCGCACTCATAATCAGTGGTAAAATAGCCAAACAACCGGCACCAGCTGCTGTTGCACAAACCGTTAAAACCCAAATAGCTCCTGATTCGTCCATGATTCTGGTGCACCACGTCTACACTACCGAACCTGCCCAGCTTGGCCAAGAGAAGACCCAGCCGCAGCAGAGCGGTAGCGGACTTTTAGCCGAAATGTTCTAGACGGCCCCAGCAGCGACTTATAGCAAGGTCGTTTTTTTTTGCCCATGCTTTTTGCTGAAAAACCCTAACTAATCCGGCTCCAGTTCACCGCCGTAGCCGGCAAGCTCTCGATGTGATGCCGAATATTGGCATTTTCTGGGCTCGCCAAATTGGGGTCTTCGGCCAGAATTGTCTGGGCGGCGGCCCGGCTTTCGCTCAGAATCCGGCCATCCTTGGCCAGGTCGGCAATCAGCAGGTCGAGCACGCCGCTTTGCTGGGTGCCCATTAGGTCGCCGGGGCCACGCAGCTTAAGGTCAATGTCGGCAATTTCAAAGCCGTTGTTGGTTCGCACCATGGTTTCGAGGCGAGTACGGGCGTCTTTGCTCAGCTTAAAGCCCGTCATCAGGATGCAATAGCTCTGGTCGGCCCCGCGGCCCACGCGCCCACGCAACTGGTGTAGCTGCGAGAGGCCGAACCGCTCGGCGCTTTCAATCACCATCACGGAGGCGTTGGGTACGTTCACGCCCACCTCAATCACGGTGGTAGCCACCATTATCTGCGTTTCTTTCTTGATGAAACGCTGCATTTCGTAGTCCTTTTCCTCGGCCTTCATACGCCCATGGACGATGCTGATTTGCATTTCCGGGAAGGCCCGCGCCACGCTCTCGTAGCCGTCGGTCAGGTCCTTGTAGTCCATCGTTTCCGACTCCTCAATCAGCGGATACACGATGTACACCTGCCGCCCAATCTTCACTTGGTCCCGGATAAACTCAAATACCTTCAGGCGGTTGGCATCGAAGCGATGCACCGTCACAATTGGCTTGCGGCCGGCCGGCAATTCATCAATCACGCTCACATCCAGGTCGCCATACAGAGTCATTGCCAGCGTGCGCGGAATGGGCGTAGCCGTCATTACCAGCACGTGCGGGATGATGTGCGGGTTCTTCTGCCATAGTTTCGAACGCTGCGCTACCCCGAAGCGGTGCTGCTCGTCCATGATGGTCAGCCCCAGGTTGCGGAACTGCACCACGTCTTCCAGCAGGGCATGGGTGCCCACCAGCATGTGCATGGTGCCGTTGCGCAGTTCCTCGTGCAGCACACGCCGCTCACTGGTGCGGGTGCTGCCCGTGAGCTTGCCAATCTTAATGCCCAGCGCATCAGCATACACCTTGAGGCCGGTGTAGTGCTGGTCGGCCAAAATCTCGGTAGGCGCCATCAGGCAGCTTTGCGCGCCATTGTCGGCCGCCATCAGCATCGAGATGAAAGCCACAATAGTTTTGCCCGAGCCCACGTCGCCCTGCAACAGCCGGTTCATCTGCTTGCCCGTGCAAAAATCCTTGTATATGTCGTGGATAACCCGCTTTTGCGCTCCGGTCAAATCAAACGTGAGGTGGTTTTTGTAGAAATCCACTAGCGTGGGCACCTCCTTGAAAACCTGGCCAGCCAGCGTCACCTTGCGTTGGTCGCGCTGCCGTAGCAGCTTCAACTGCACAAAAAACAGCTCCTCAAACTTCAGCCGGAACTGTGCCGCCGCCAGCAGTTCCGCACTCTGCGGAAAGTGAATCTGCTGCAAGGCGTGCACCTTCGGCATCAGCCCATATCGCTCAATCAGGGCCGGCGACAATGACTCCTTGATGTGAGGCTGCGCTAGCTTTAGCAACTCCGCCGTCATCCGCATGATGGCTTTGCTGTCGACGCGGTGGTAATTCTTAAGCTTCTCTGACGTGTTGTACACCGGCTGCAAGAAGCTCTGGCCGGGCTTGTTCTCGCCCACCTCTTCCAGCTCCGGGTGCGCCATTTGCGGCCGTCCGTTGAACATCGTCGGCTTGCCGAAAACGATGTATTCCTGGTTATTCTTGGCCACTTGCTGCACCCACTTGATGCCTTTGAACCATACCAGCTCCAGTTCGCCGGTACCGTCGCCCACCTTGGCGGTCAGGCGCTGCTTGGGGCCTTCGCCCACCAGTTCCTTGCCGCGCAGCATGCCGCGCACCTGCACGTAAGGCAAGTCGTCGTTCAGGTCGGCCACCTTGTACACCTGCGTCCGGTCGAGGTACCGGAACGGGTAGCGCTGAATCAGGTCGCCGTAGGTAAACAGGTTCAGCTCTTTGCTCAGCAGCAGCGCCCGTTGGGTGCTGCCCACCGAGCGCAAAAACTCCAGCCGGGTATTAAAGAAATTACTCAAGGGAAAAATGGCTGAATGGCCGAACTGCTTTATGGTTGAATGGCAGGTTGCGGAGAGCCGTTTCCTATACCAATCAATTCAGCAATCAAACAATGCAACAGTCTAACAATTACTTATAACGCAACGTGTTCAGCATCCGTACTATATCGGTCTTCACGTACTCAATCACCGGGGCCAGCGAGTCATTCGCCGTAGCCGTTTTGAAGTACAGCGCGCCGCGCAAAAAGTGCCTCGTGCTATCCGTCGTGTAAAACTGAAACTGGCTCGGCACCTCACCGGAAAGCTCAAACACCGAGGCACGCATGCCGCTGGGCGTCTTCAAAATGCGCTCATCAATGGCCGTGGCCTTGATTTCGTGCTTGCCGGTGAGCTTGCGGGCGTCCTCCATCATCTTGTTGTAGAGGCGGCGGTCGCGCTGCACGTCCATGTAGGTAATCTGCACGTTGGCGTTCAGCTTGGGGTAATACACGTTAATCCAGTGCGGCTGCGCCATGTACGACGAGTCCCGCTTAATCACGGCCTCCTTCGAGTATTCGAACTCGTACGGGTGGCCGCCGCCCAGCAGTTGGTAGCGGTGCGCGGGCAGGTCGATGCGGTTGTAGCCCTTCGGCTTCGGCGTAAAATCCGGCGCCGACGAGCAGCTGGCCAGCAGCGCCAGCCCCATCAGCAACGACACAGTTGAAAGATATTTCATGCAAAAAGCGGCTCCAGCCTGAAATGGCCCAGCCTTTGTAGCTTCAAAGGTAACCGGTACCGCAACGAAAAAAGCCCCGGCACAGTGCCAGGGCTTCTCACTAATAATCGATTTGGACAGCTGCAGCCATAAGCCCGTCAGCCCAACACCGGGGATTCAGAACGGCAGCTGGTCCAGCTCCGGCTCCTGCCGGAAGCTTTGCTGCGGCTCGGCTACGGCCGAACCATTGGCATCGCTGGCCGGGCCTGCGCCCTGTGGACGGCCGCCCAGCAGCGAAATCTCATCGGCCACAATTTCCGTGATGTAGCGCGTCTGCTGGTCCTTGTCCTGGTACTGGCGGGTGCGCAGTTTGCCCTCGATGTACACTTGCTGGCCCTTTTTGAGGTACTTGTCAGCCATGTCGGCCAAGCCGCGCCATGCCGAGATGTTGTGCCATTCGGTGCGCTCCACGCGGTTGCCTTGCTTGTCCTTGTAATAGTCGTTGGTGGCGAGGGTAAAATGAGCCACGCTCACACCGCCCTCCAAATGGCGCACTTCGGGGTCCTTGCCCAGGTTGCCTACCAAAATCACCTTGTTCACTCCGGCCATATTATTGCACGTTAGGAAATACAGAATCAAAAAAGCCACTCGGCCTTTTCTTGCTTCAAAGATAGAGAATTAAATTGAAGTTGCTGCAAAGATTTGCTAACTATTTTTGCTGATTTAGCCAAAAATATTGGGAATAAGAATCTCAAAGATTCTGGTCACAATAATTAGCAATCAGCTTGGGTTTGGGCAGCGCATCAATCTCGGCCGTAGAGTACGCCCGCAGGCCCAAATCGCGCAGCGTAGTAGCCGGCAGCGGCTGCGTCAGCTCCATCGGGTGGAAGCGCGCCTCCAGCTTCTGGTGGCTCAATACGTGCTTGTAAGCCGCGGTAGGCTCAGCAGCCTGGCTGGTGTCTAGCGTAGCGCCCAAAGCTTCCAAGTGCCGCGCCAACTCGGCGGGCGGCAGTTCGGGTACCGTGGTTTCGGCTAACGCGAAGTCATACAGCCCCTGCCAGATGTCTTTTTCGCGGCGCTCCCGCAGATAAGTCTGCTCGCCGTGACGCAGCACGAAATAGTGGAAGTAGCGCGTCCGCGATGCTTTAGCCTTGCTTTTCACTGGCAGCAGCGCTACCTGCCCGTGCTGAAACGCCCAGCACTGGTGCTGCATGGGGCAAAACAGGCAGTCAGGCTTAGCCGGCGTGCACTGGATGGCTCCAAACTCCATGATGGCCTGGTTGAAATCGGCCGGCGTGGAAGCAGGAATATGCTGGTCGGCCACAGCTTGGAATTCCTTGCGCGAACTGGGCGCGGCAATGTCCGAATGCAGCCCAAAAATGCGTGCCAGCACCCGGTACACGTTGCCATCGAGCACCGCCACGGCCTCATCGAAGGCAAAAGAGGCAATAGCCGCCGCCGTGTAGGGGCCTACGCCACGCAGTTTCAGCAGCTCGGCGTAGGTAGCAGGAAACTTTCCGGCATATTCACTCACCACTTGCTGGGCCGTGCGGTGCATGTTGCGGGCCCGAGAGTAGTACCCCAAGCCCTGCCAGTAGCGCAGCACTTCGGCCTCGGGCGCGGCGGCCATGTCCTGCACGGTAGGGTAGGCCGCCAGGAAGGTGTTATAGTAGGGAAGCCCTTGAGCAACACGAGTTTGTTGAAGAATTACTTCAGATAGCCATATAGCGTATGGGTCGCGGGTGTGGCGCCAAGGCAGGTCGCGTTGGTGGCGGGGGTACCAGGCCAGTAGCGCCGAGGCCAAAAAGGAAGGCTGATGAGTTTTTAGGGCCAAAATTTTGAAAGAGAATAATTTGGGACAGGGACTAGTTTGGGAGGGTAGATTGGTAAAACGAAAAAATGGGGTTACCTTTGTGGCCCCAATTCGAGGGCGAACCGCCTACGAGGCAAAGGCTTACGCTGGAATTTGGGACTTTTTTTGCCTGCAACTGTATTTTTTTCAACCACCTAAGTACCATACCAACGTGACGAAAGCTGAGGTAATCGCCGAAATCTCCACGAAGACCGGCATCGAGAAAGCTGATGTATTGATGACTGTTGAAGCCTTCTTCAAAGTCGTGAAAGATTCGATGACCGAGGGCAACAACATTTATGTACGCGGCTTCGGCTCGTTCGTAAACAAGAAGCGCGCTCGTAAAGTCGCTCGCAACATCTCGAAAAATACGTCGCTCATCATCGAAGAGCACTACATTCCGAGCTTCAAGCCGTCGAAGACCTTCGTGGCAAAAATCAAGAACAGCAAGAAAGTAAAATCGACTGCTGCCAAAGCCTAGTCTATCAACGATTAATGGTCAACGGTTGGTTATCAATGCTGTTCAGCTATCAGCCAATCATTAACCGTTAATCACTGAAAACCTACCGGCCGCGCCGCCGGCGTCTTTTCCGCGAGGGAAAGCCCCGGCGGCCGGTTTTTTTCAGCCTATGGCCACTACCAGCTCTGCCCCGCATCAATTGGTTCTCGTCGCCGCCGCCCTCGTGCTGGCTGGCGGCTTGTTTGTGCTGCCTAAGGGCATCATGAAGCCCAAGGAAAGCAAATCGGAACTGAGCAAGGACGCCGCAGCTACCGCCAACCGCGACGGTGGCGGCATGGCCACCAATGGCTCCAAAACCGAGGCTTCCTCGGGACCGGTGCCGGCCACTGCCACCGACAACAACGGCCCCAACGCTGCCCCGCACACCACCGCCACTCCGGCCCAACGGCAGGAGCTGACGCGGTTGCTGGCCGAATACGCCGCCGCTCCCAACGCGGCGGCCAAAGCCACGGCGGCTACTTCCCTGGCCCGGCGCTACAACAGCGTAGAACGCTTCGACAGCGCCGGCTACTACCTCGAACAAGTTGCGCTGGCCAAACCCAGCGCCCAAAACTGGCAACAGGCGGCCGATGCCTACTTCCAGGCGTTCAGCTTCGCGGCCACCGATGAGCGGGTAAAACTGCTCGGCGGCAAGTCGCGGGAGTTGTACGCCAAAGTGTTGAAGGACCAACCCGGCAACCTCGATGCCAAAACCAACCTCGGCATGGCCTACATGGCCTCCGATAATCCCGTACAGGGCGTCACGCTCCTGCGCGAAGTGCTGGCCGCCGACCCCCGCAACGAGAAAGCCCTGTATAACATGGGGATACTCGCGGTGCAAAGCAACCAGTACGACAAAGCCGTGACACGTTTTCAAGATTTGGTGAAAGTCAATCCAAGAAATGTGAACGGACAGTTTTACCTCGGCGTAACTTTGGCCCGTACTGGCGCCAAAGAAGAAGCCAAACAGGCATTTCTCGCTGCCAAAAGCCTCAGCAACGACCCGGCGCTGGCCGCTTCGGTAGAGGAGGAAATTGCCAAATTGAAGTAGATACGAAACAACTAATCACCAACTTAACCCCCAAGCATCATGCCCTGCGGTAAAAAAAGAAAGCGTCATAAGATTGCCACCCACAAGCGCAAGAAGCGCCTGCGCAAGAACCGCCACAAGAAGAAGTAAGCCTCACGGGGCGTAGCGGCGGCCGGCAGTTTTCCTAACGGGAAGGGAGTCAGCCGTCTTTCTCTCACGTAGCCTCCGAGTGAGGCCGCGCTAGGTGCTTTTCCCGTGGCTCGCGAGGGAAGCCAGAACCACCGGGTTCTGGCTTCCCTTTGCCGGTTTCGGGGTAGGCCTTCGGTGGCAATTTCCGGTAGGTTACCTTAACTAAATCAAGGCTTTGAGTAATGAATTAGTCATTAATTCTACTCAGGAAGGCGAGCGGATTGCGTTGCTGCAAGACAAGCGGCTGATTGAATACCATTTCGACCGCAACGACACCAACTATTCGGTTGGCGATATCTTCCTGGGCACCGTGAAAAAGGTGATGCCCGGCCTGAACGCTGCTTTCGTAGACATTGGCTACGAGAAGGATGCGTTTTTGCACTACGGCGACCTCGGCGAGCAGTACAACTCATTCACGAAGTGGGTGCGCACGGTCCAGAGTGGCCGCGCGGCGACTGCCGGACTAGAAAAATTTACGTTTGAGCCGCCCCTCGATAAAGTGGGGAAGGCGGAAAGCGTATTTAAAAAAGGGCAGCAAATCGTTGTCCAGATTATCAAGGAGCCTATTTCGACCAAAGGCCCCCGGGTGAGTACCGACATTTCGATGGCCGGCCGCTACCTCGTGCTGATGCCGTTTTCGAACACCATCAGTGTCAGCAAAAAGATTGTGAGCAAGGCGGAACGCGACCGCCTCAAGCGCCTCATCGCCAGCATCAAGCCCGAAAACTTCGGCGTTATCATCCGCACCGTGGCGGAGGGCCGCGAAGTGGCCGAGCTGGACAAGGACATGCAGGACATGGTGGCGAAGTGGGAGCAGCTCCACGCCACCCTGCGCACCGCCAAGCCCAACGACAAGGTACTCGGCGAACTGGGCCGGACGTCGTCAATGCTCCGCGACATGCTGAACGAGTCGTTCGATAGCATCATGGTGGACGCGCCGACGATGTACGATGAAATGCGGGATTACCTGCAGAAAATCGCACCGGACAAGCTGGGCCTGCTGAAGCTGCACAACTCGAAGATTAAAATTTTCGAGCAGACCGGCATTGAGAAGCAACTGAAAACGCTGTTTGGTAAGACCGTAACCGTGCCCGGCGGCGGCTATCTCGTTATCGAGCACACCGAGGCCCTGCACGTTATCGACGTGAACTCAGGCAGCAAGAGCAACCAGGAAAACGACCAGGAGGCCACTGCGCTGATGATTAATATGCTGGCCGCTAAAGAAGTAGCGCGTCAGTTGCGCCTGCGCGACATGGGCGGCATCATCGTGGTCGACTTTATCGACATGCGCTCGGCCGAAAGCCGCAAGAAGGTGGAAGACGCCGTGCGCGACGTAATGAAGCACGACAAGGCCAAGTTCACGGTGTTGCCCATCACCAAATTTGGCCTGCTGCAAATCACCCGCCAGCGGGTGCGCCCGGCCGAGAACATCGTGACCGGTGAAGTGTGCCCCACCTGCGGCGGCACCGGCAAGATTTCGGCCTCCATTCAGGTAACGGACGACATCGACAACAGCATCGACGACCTGCTGGTGAACCAGAATCAGTCGGGCATCACGCTGTCGGTGCACCCGTTCCTGTACGCCTACTACACTAAAGGCCTGATTTCGCGCCAGATGAAGTGGTACCTCAAGTACTACAAGTGGGTGAAGGTAGTGAATGACAGCAGCTTGGGTCTCACTGACTACCGCATCGAAGACGAGCGGGGCGAGGAAATCCAGTTGCGTTCGTCGGCTGCTGCCATGAGCCGCCTGCAGGACCGTGAGGTGGAAATCGTGGATTAATATCCGCTGAAACAAACATAGCAAAAAGCCCCGCCGGTTGCACGAATGCAGCCGGTGGGGCTTTTTGCTATGTTTTAGCAATTAGAATTTGATGCCTAAATCGAGGGCGACGCCACTGTTTTTGATGGTAACATCTTTGAAGTCACGCTTGCTTTCAAAGTAGTGGTCGATATCGACCAAACCACGGTGGTAGCTGAAGCCGGCGAAAACCTTCGTGCTCTTGCCCAACTGGTACTCGACGCCCAAGCCGGCCAAGGCGTCGGCATCAATAAAATAAATGTAGTCGCTGGCTTTGTTCTCGGTACCGGTGGCGGGGTCTTTGTAGAATTTTTCGCCTTCGATGCGGGTGCCAATGGGCACGTTTAGCGAGCCGCCAACTTGGAAGTATAGCCGGGTAGCCGGGGCAATTTCGTTGGTGAATAGCTTGACCGAAAGCGGCAATTCCAGGTATTGGGTGGTCATTTTCTGCTTGACGGCTAGGGGCACATTTCCTGAAATGTCTCGGTAGGAAATGGTGCCGCCTTTGCCCGTGAGCAGCAAACCGGTGCTGAAGGCGTAATTTTCCCCAAAGAAATAATCGACTACCAAGCCGCCGCCAAAGCCAAACTGGCTGCCGTCGCTGCTGAAAGCGTTGGCGGAAGTGGATTCGGCCCGCAGGCTGGTGATAGATGGCGATATTTTCAGGCCGATTTCGACTTGCGCTGAAGCGGTGCCAATAGTGGCGGCGAGGGCCAATAGGGGGAGGAGTAGTTTCTTCATACAAATTGGATAAATACGATTGCGGCCGGCAGATGCCGACAGCCGACAGGTTTTGGCTAATTTTACTCCAAAGTAACGCGTGTGGATACGAATAATTTTGCCTGGCGGCGGTGGCTGCCCTTGTTTCTAGGAATCGGTTTGAGCCTGAGCGCTTGCAAAAGCAGTCCGGCCGAAGGCTGCCGTCCTGACGATGCCGAGGATGCGGCCGCCGTGCCCATGCACCTGAAACGTCTGGAATCGACCTTTTTCAGTCTGAAAACGCCCGTCGATGCGCAACGCTTCATGGACGCCAACCCGACGTTTGCGAAGTATTATCTGCAGCGTCAGCCAGCTACTGAAGTAGCACTAGACAGTAGTTTGGTGAATCTGGCCACCAATTCGGCGTTGCAAAAGCTGGGCAAGGAAACGGCGGCGGCTTTCCCCGACAGCGCGGCATTGCGCCACGATTTGAGCGAGATGTTCCGACGGGTGCATTATTATTTTCCTGATTTTCGGGTGCCGCCAACAGTCACGTACGTGAGTGGTTTCCTAGCCAAAGACATTTATGTGAACGACAGCTTGCTGGTAATGAGTCTGGACTGGTTTGCCGGGCCGAAAGCTAGCAAGCGGCCCGATTTGCCACAGTACATGCTACGCCGTTATACGCCGGCTGGCCTGACTCCGCTGGTTGCGCAGGCCGTTTCGAGCAAATACAACCGTCATGAGCTGACGGCGAATACAATGCTGGACGCCATGATACACGCGGGTAAGTCGCTGTATTTTGCCAGCCGGATGTTGCCTTGCACCCCCGACTCGCTGCTGATGGGCTACACCCAGCGCGAAATGGTAGGCCTAGAAGCTAACGAGGGCCGTGTATGGGGCCACTTCCTGGAGAAAAACCTGCTGTACTCGACCACGCCCTTTCTGCTTCAGAAATATGTAGGTGAGCGCCCCAATGTACCCGAAATCGACAAAACCTGCCCCGGTCGGGTAGGGCAGTGGGTGGGCCTGCAAATCATCCGCAAGTACGTAGCTGAGCACCCCGATGTGAGCCTGAGCCGCATTATGGCGGAAAAGAATGCGCAGCGCCTGCTGAACGACTCGCACTACCGGCCGAAAAGGTAATGGGCGAATGGTTGAATGAGTAAATGAGCGAATGCCACATGACCATTCACCCATTTACTCATTCAACCATTCGCCCATTGATTCCATGCACATCGCCGTTTTCAGCCAGTACCACACCAACCCCGACTGCCCGGCCACCAGTCGGCACTACACGCTGTTGGCGCATATAGCCAAGGCGCATCGGGTGACACTACTGACTACGCCGGCCTGGAAAAGCCAGCGGCTGACGCGGGAGTTTCCGTGGGTGCCGCCCGGCGTGGAAATTTGGGAAGCGGCGGTGCCTTATGAGAACAAGATGGGGCCGGCGCGGCGGGCGCTGGCTTTTGCGCAATATGCAGCCTGGGCGGTGCGCGAAGGGCTGCGCATTGAGAAGCCGGATGTGATTTGGGGTATCAGCACGCCGCTCACGGCGGCTTGGGCGGCGGCGAAGGTGGCGCGTTGGCGGCGGGTACCGTGGGTATTTGAGGTGCAGGATTTGTGGCCGGCGTTTCCCATTGCCATGGGGGCGGTGCCCACAGCGTTGGCCCGGAAGCAGCTGTATCAACTGGAAAAGAGGCTGTATAAAAGCGCCCGTCACATCCTGCCGCTCTCGCCCGACATGACGCGCTACGTGACGGATTTGGGCATTCCACCAGATAAAGTAACCACGGTGCTGAATGGCACTGACCTGGAATTAGCTGTTCGTGCGACGCCCTATAAGGTGGAGGCTTTGCGGAAGGAGCAGGGTCTGAGTGGCAAGCGTGTTATTCTTTACGCCGGCACTTTTGGGCGGGCCAATGATATTCCAACGCTCGTAGCAGCAGCTGAAGCTATGGCTGCAGATGATTCAGATTTAGTTTGGCTGTTTCTAGGGCATGGGTTCTTTGAGCCGCTGATTGCAGCAGCGGCGGCCCGTTGGCCAGGGCGCATTCGCTTAGTGGGGGGGCAGGCGCGGCACGAAGTGTTTGCTTGGTTCGCGCTGGCTTCGGTGTCGGTAGTATCGTTTTTGGGCTTGCCGGTGCTGGATTCCAACTCGCCGGCTAAGCTATATGACTCGCTGGCGGTGGGCACGCCCGTCGTTGTGACCAATTCGGGCTGGAGTAAGCAGCTGGTCGAGCAGGAGGGCTGTGGCTGGTTCACGCCCGCTGGTGATGCCCTAGCGCTGATGGCGTTGCTAATCCGATTATTG
>Ga0265780_10004288_pt1 | contig 18428 bp, 9 predicted proteins | sample P1T30metagenome_FD_192432 | JGI IMG/M metagenome (GOLD analysis project Ga0265780, IMG submission 192432) | Plant litter microbial communities from East Loma Ridge, Irvine, California - P1 T30 | ecosystem: Environmental > Terrestrial > Plant litter > Unclassified | place: USA: California...
TCCCGCTCCGAAGCCATCAACCTCGACGCCTCAGACCCAGACTTTGCGCGCTCATTGCGCTCGCTAGGCCCAGTACAACCAAACCCCACTCTCTCGCCATCATCAGCTTTCGGCCAGCCGTCGAGTAGCACAGGTGTAGCAGCGCCAGACCCGAGGAAGAACCCTGCCATCGCCGTGCTTCACGCCCGCGCGAGACTACAGGAGAAGGCAGAGGTGGAAGAGCGATTGGGTAGAGGTTCCAATCAGAGGGAGTTTCTGGATGTGTTTGAGATGAGGCAGGCGCTGCTGATGAGGGATGCTCAGGGCAAGACGCCGACGCAGATTGAGCGGAGGCTTGGATTGAAGGAGGGTGTGGTGGCACGTTTGGGTGGGAAGGGCGTGCTTGCGGTTGTGGACGAGCAGGGGAGAGAGAGGAAGGAGGTTGACATCGTTTAAGAACTTGGAAGGGTTTATGAGTAAAGCCGGTCTTCACGCAGTATGATCGAGCGAGGCCGTGGCGCTGAGAGGTGGGACATGACAACACGCAAGGCTGGTCATCCGAGTTTCTGTATGATATTGTACAATACTAGATGATAAAGAGAAACACAGACAATGCATGTATGCAATAATGTATGTGGTTGTTCTCTTTTTGGGTGTCTTGTGAACGACGCTTCTGCTTCTCGTGATGTATAGGGTTGGGGTTAGGGTAAGTGGGAATGTACATGTGAACTCGATTGCAAGTCAACCAAATGCACTGTCGACAACATGGTTTGCTGGAGTCTTCTGTGACCAGTTGTATAGTAGTATCTCCATTCTCGAAGACGCTGTGAGTTTTTTTGATGGGCTGGCTCGTCAAGAAGCGAATCCGAGTTGGCTGTTGTGAACCGCATCGAACGCATCGAGGAACAGCCTCAAGACGGAGCTTCAAGGAGAAACAGATGTGGAAGTGTACATGGCTGATATCCTTGTATTCATCGCATCACTAGGTACCATGTCTTCGGAGTCGAACAACGTAGTCCCCATCAAAGGACGATTGCCACTCGCATACTTAGCACCCAATCATTAATGTCGAGGACCTGAATGCACATGAACTCACCGACGCTATCTGAATGAAGAGTTTCCATCCACGGTCTGACCTAACGTATAGCAGAGATTTGATAGTCAAGAGAATGACATCGATGCTTGATCGATAATCAGCAAGTCGATTCCGTTCCACAGAGATCAATACAAGTCACATCCCCCGCCCCCAAACACGATCGTTTCCGTGAAGGGGTCGAGAGGCATCTCTGTGGGTTGTCAGGAACACGTATTCATCGACACTGCCACCTTGTTTCTTCAAGTGGTTCAAGGGATGCACTTCAAGCTTAGCGCTGCGATCGACGGATGCTTTCTCGTTATGTTCGATGGAACGACTGATCTGATCGTACAAGAAGTAATAGTCAACACTGCTCTCATGGATGATGGTTCAGGCGGGCTGAGTTCTGCCAAGACCCTAACGTTGTGCGACTTCGTGAGGAAGGAGCGCCGATCGTGAAAGTCGATCATATGTCACAACAACAACAACGGTCGACCGTAAAGGTCACGGCCCCACCCGATACCGACACCGCCGCATCACGTGCTGCCAAGAGACGGGCCGTGCGAGCTCGCCGTCGCAGGTATAAGTATTTCCTCCCTCTTACCAACTTCTTCTTCTCACCAGCTCTCTTTGCCTTTGTAAGACACCCCTACATTCGCAACCGATTAAGGCTATGCTAACAACCTCGCAGTGGCTTAGATCAAGTGTAGTATCTGTTCTTTTCAGTTTAATCTCTGAAACGTGACTACGGTCACATTCTAAGATTATCTACTTTTTGGATCCATCGAGGGCCGCTCAGCTTGCTGATGCCCTCGGTTAGTGTCGCCAGTATCGCACTACCTCTGGCTGACGCGAACCTTTACCTTTTTCATCATTGGTATCTGCTTCATTGCAGGTGCGTGGAGAAAAGGGATGTTGCAACATTGGCCTAATGTGGCAGTGAAAGGTATGTAGCAACATCTGTCTGGCCCGTCATGATGAGCAGTGTACACAGTATGGATGAGAGCACGCGTGAGAGAGATCCAATGCTACCGCCGCATCAAATAGTTCCATCAAATGTTGCGTCAAGCCAATCCTCAATTCCTCTCCGGCGAGCAACACGCCGTCTTCCCTCATCACAAGACCGGGATACCATGAACCGAAGATCAGAAGCTGCGGCCACACTTGCGAGGACGACCTTCACTTGTAGCAGCCACATCATCACCACAATTACACGCAGTCTGCTCATTGAAAAATCTCGCGTCTTGCGGGGAGGTAGCAACCTCACAGTCCGCCACCAATATCGATCACAACGGTAATCAAACCCCACCAAACTCACACGGCGTCATCACAGGTCAGCAATGAACACCTGGTAAACGGCATATCGACGGTAGGCAATGCTGTCGCTCCCACTCGATGTTGTGGAAGGAGCGCGCTGTCAAGTGAAGTTCATCAGCCAGCGTGCGAGGTGCAGCGTGCGACCAGCTCGGCCTGTGCTGGTTTTTTTTTTTGCGCATACAACAGCGCGCGCGAGCATACGACACTCTCCTATACCACTATCCTGGTTTGCAGCAGTGATGTAGCACAGTCCCTTTCATGTCGGAACACTAAACCACACCACTCCTCAACGGTGCTTCCAGCACATCTTCAAACTTGCCCTAACGACTCGAAATCGAGTCTCCTCACGCGCGACAGGAGTGCTTGCTCCGTGACACCAAGAACTATACGGTCGACATGCTCGCAAGATTGCATCAAAAGGAGGATTTGGCACACACTGGATTGGAATTCTCTGGGAAGTGCACTACATGATACGAAGCGTCTCCCTTCAGAGTGGGATTAGGGGAAATCGAGGATTGCTTGTCTAGGCGATCGGCTTCGGTGAATGAAAAGCTCTCACCCTGCTGTTATTCTCCGGTCGTTTACATTGAGCCTCGACGTGCGACGCGTCTGTCAATTTACGCTGGACAAGGATGGATGTCAGGAACATGGTTTCCATGGCTTCGTTGAGGGCGGCGCAAGTTGAGAGCTCTCAAGTTAAGGTCTGGCGCTTTTGTTCTCGGGCACGCTATATCACATAATCCTCACCAATCTTTGACCACAAATGTGACGCGTGGGAAGATTGCCTCGATAGGTCCGGAGGATCCGTAGAAGTAATGAAAAAGCGCACATGTCCATCCGCTGCTTATACTCCGAAATGACACGCTTGTTGAGCATCAGTCTACCATATCGAAATACACTTTACACATCAGACTGCTTGACATCATGTGAAATAACATTTTCGGACGTTGAAGTATGTCAATATCTACAAAAAGGTATTCTAAAGGTCATTTTTCTTCTCCCTTCACCAGAAATGCAATCGCGTAGAGGGAAAACCAAAACAAAATGCTCCATCCTGCGCGCACCGCATAAAAGAGATAATTCCCCAAAGCGAGGTAATTCTAGTCTGGCTCTTGATCGTCAGGTCCTTTACCCCCTCCAAGATCCTGAACAAGAGAAAGCACTCGCAAGCAGCAGTGACCATGCAAGTGGGGACAAAACGCCATGCAGAAAAGCAGAAACCATAAACGTCAAAAGGTTGAAAAGTGATCGGGTTTTACATGTCTCGTGGGTTTGGTTCGTCGTCGTCTTCTTTACTCGTCCTCTTCCTCAAGCTCGGCGGTCTGTAAGAGTATGTTAGTCGAATGGTCTTAGTTGAAATGAGAATATGGATCAACTTACGTCTTCGTGGAAGGCCTTGCCCTCGAGCGTCGGCTTGATCATGCCGATGCGGATGGCAAAGTCACCAAAGCGCTCGCCATCGTTACGCTCGGCGGCGTAGCGCTTGATCAACGGCCTAAGGATCTCAAGAATCTCCTCTTCCTTGATGGAGCTGCGGTACAGCTTGTTGAGGCGCTGGCCGTGGTAGCCACCACCAAGGTACATGTTGTAGGCACCGAAAGCCTTACCGACAAAGGCAACTTCGGCGAGCCATGGGCGAGCGCAACCGTTGGGGCAACCTGTCATACGCATGACAATGCTGTCCTGGCGGAGACCGGCCTCCTCAATCGTCGACTCGAGTTTGCTGATGAGCACGGGGAGATAGCGCTCTGATTCAGCCATGGCGAGACCGCAAGTAGGGAAAGCAACACAAGCAGAAGAGCTGAGGCGCAGGGCTGAGAAGTTGGTGTTGTCAAGCTTGTACTTGGCCAACATCTCCTTCATCTGCGGCAAGTCTGCCTCGTCGACACGCGAGAGGATCAAGTGCTGGTTACCCGTCAGACGGAACTCGCCCTTGTGCACCTTGGCGATCTCATTGAGACCAGTCTTCATGGGGAACTCGGCAGTGTCCTCAATACGACCGTTCTCGATGAACATGGTGAAGTGCCACTTGCCCTCCTCATCCTTCTGCCAGCCGAACGTGTCGACGTTGGAGTCGAAGTGGAAGGGCCTGGGCTCTTCGAACTTCTCGCCCCACATCTCCTCGACCTTGCTCTTGAAGACGTCGACACCCATGTTGTCGATGGTGTACTTCAGACGGGCGTTCTTGCGGTTGGCACGGTTACCGTGGTCACGCTGGACAAGCATGACCTTCTCGCAAGCAATGTGGACCTTCTCCTTGCTGACGTATCCGAGGTTGCTACCAGTACGGGGGTAGGTCTTCTTCATGTTGTGAGTCACACCCATACCACCACCAGCAAGCAAGTTGAAACCGAGCAGTCCACCATCTTCTCCCTTGATAGCAATGAGACCAATGTCGTGAGCGTAGACATCAGTGTCGTTGTGCGGCGGGATAGCGATGGTGATCTTGAACTTTCTGGGGAGGTAAGTCGGGCCGTAGAGAGGCTCAAAGTCCTGGACGGCATCGCCAGCGACCTGCTCCTTCTTGTTATCACCCTCTTGAAGCCAGATTTCGTGGTAAGCGGTAGTGGACGGCAAGAGATGGTCAGAGATCTTCTTGGCGCAGGCGTTGGTCTCCTTGTGCAGCTGGTTGAGCTCAGGAAGGGAAGAGCACATGACGTTACGGTTGACATCACCGCAGGCAGCGATGGTGGTCATGAGAGCCTGGTTGATAGCCTGCATAGCGGGCTTAAGTTTTCCCTTTACGATACCGTGGAATTGGAAGGTTTGGCGGGTGGTAAGCTTCATAGTCTCGTTTCCGAGGTTGTCCGAGATGGCGTTCATCTGCTCCCACTGCTTGGGAGTGGCAACACCACCAGCGAGACGGCAACGGATCATGAAGGAGTAGGCAGGCTCCAAACCCTGGGCCTTGCGCTCGTCACGCAAGTCACGGTCGTCCTGCATGTAGGTACCGTGGAACTTGGTGAGCTGTTGGTCGGATGCACTGATAGCACCAGTCGACGGGTCGTCCAAGCCTTCCAAGATCGTACCACGAAGGAAATTGGAGTTGATCTTGATGTCCTCGTTGGTGATTGGTGGGGGCTCGTCAGGGAGGCCCTCGACGTTACCGACACCAAGAGCATCCCAGAGCTTCGGCTCCCAGTCGTTGTATCCAGTCTGGTAGCCATCGGGATCCTGGTCGTCACCAAGACCAATGTCGACAAGCGCCTGAGCACCGAGCGTGATCACACGCGAGAAGAGGTCCTTACCAGGCTTGTTGTAGTAGTGCTTGTCCTCCTTGCGAGGCCAGTAGTGAGAGTCACCGAGGGCGAAGACAGAGAACTTGACGTTGGCAAGGTCCAGGTCTGTGGAGTCCTTCACGGCAGCCCAGAAGTTCAGACCGTTCTGGGGGAATTCACCCTGACCAGCAGTGGCAGTGATGAAAACAACGTTCTCCTCATTTCCAAGGTCCTCGATCGGGTAGTCGTCCATTGACATGAACATGCTCTTGAGACCTCTAGCCTTGGCGCGAGAAGCCAGGCGCTTGGCCAGAGACTCGGCGTTACCGTTGTCGGAAGCGAACAAGACAGTGACGGGAGCGCCCTGCAAGCCTTCAAGAAGGGTCTCGTATGCGTCCTTCGCCTTGCGCTTCTGCACCTTGCGAACTTCACTACCGTAGCTCTCCGAAACGCTGGCGTGGAACTCAGGGTAGCGGTTCATCATCTGGGTAAGCTTGTTGTCACGGGCCAGGAAGTTCTGCAGCTCCTGCTTGATGCGCTCAGAATCAAGCTGGAACGACTCCTCGCCCTTGGCCTCGGCCTTGGGGTTCCAGCGGTAGAGCGGCCAGTAGCCGAGATCGACGGCCTTTTTGGTCTCCTGGAGAGTAGTAAGAGGGCTGTCGGTCTCGCTGTTGTATGGCAGGTAAGCAAGAACGATGGAGGGACCGTCAAAGGCCTCGGCCTCCATGAATGCTTGGAGAACCTGTGTGTAGCTGCTGTACACAGCGACAGACGCGACGTATGTGTTGCCGTAGTTCATGGCGTAAAGACCAATATCCTTCTTTCTACGGGCGGCGTCCTGAGCGGCGCGCTCACTGTAAGGGGTGGAGTCGACAACAAGCATGTTGACGTTCTCGCCAGAGGCGATAACGTGGTGCACACCAGAGTTGCCGAGATCGTAGCTCCAGGCATCGCTGCCAATGAGCCACTGCGACTCGTTGTAGAACAATTCCTTGTTCGCGAGGAGCTCCTTAGACTTAGATGAGCCATCGGTGCCCAGACGAGAGATGACCTCTGGTGCGAGAGTGTTGGCCTCTTCAGACTTGTCAGCAGCCAATGCCCACTGGCTGAGGTAGTTCAAAGGTGCATCAGTAGTGAATGACTTGTCCTTAGCAGCCTGCTGCACCTCAGAGACGAAGCGCTTCCTGTGCTCCTTGCGGGCAAGCAGGGAACCAAAGCCGTATTCCGGGTTGGCCTTCAAAGATGTGCTTACACCAGCGTCCTTGCGTGCGAGAGAGTTGGCAATGTGCAATCTCTGGCCGAAGAGCTGGTCAAGAACCTTCATGTACGCGTTCTCGAGCTCGGGCTGCTGGGCAGCGACGTCCTTCTGCGCGCTGGCAAGGCCAGAACTAGGGCTCTCGTGAAGGCCAATCTCGAGGTTCTGGATAGGGTTCTCAGAGCGCAAGTTCTGGAAAATGCCAGACAGCGCCTGGGTCACAGTCGAGTACTCGACGTAGCCGAGCTGGTATCCAACGATCAGCGGGCCTTGGCCGTTGCCAGAGCCGCGTAGAGACATGAGCAGGTCCAACAGAATCGGGCCCCACTTAGTCGTCTTTCTCTTAATCTGCTCCAGAACGGCAATCTTCTTGACCGAGGACGGAAGTGCCTCGACAAGTCTCTCGCTGAGCCAAGGCCTGTACAGCACAGGTGTAATGAGACCGACGTGTGCGAAGAAGTCGTCCGAGGTTGCCTGGTCGAATTCGGCGCTGAAAAGACCAGGGTCGGAGCCAAAGAGGAACATGGCAGCCTTTGCGTCCGAAGGGCCGGAGTAGTGGAAGGGGCTGTAGCTACGGCCGGTGGCGGCCTTGATTTGCGACCAGATGGAAGAGCAAATCACCTCAACGTCGTCAGAGCTGACAGGCTTGGCGACAGACTCAACCGTGGTCGCAGATTCGGCCTCGGATGCGGCTGAGCTAGCGGCCTTGTTGTCGGTCGACGAAGAAGCAGTAGAGGGGTCGCGAGTGCTCGCGGTAGGTGGCGAAAGCGTGCCACTTGCAAGTGTGCGCGCTCTCTCCTCTGAGGGAACAGCCGAAGGCTTGACAGCACGCCTGCCCTCGCTGGCGTAAAGTGTAGTCTCCTGGCATTTGGTGCCCTGGTATGCCCTCGCCAAATCCACGTTCAGCACCTCGGAGCACAATTGTCTACTTTCATGCTGAATGGGTCTGTCCGCCTTGCTGTTGGCGGCGTCGAAGAAGTGGATGACACCACGACCGCTCTGGATGGCCAGAGAGTGCGCGGTAAGCGACAAGTCTTGCGCCTCTTGCAAGGAGTTACTCTGTACAAATGTGAAGCCAGTGTTCCTGATGCTCGTGATGTCGCCATAGTCGGGGTATCCTGTGGGGTTCAAGGAAACGTGGATGACCAAAGGGTATTGGGCCAGCTTGTAAAGGTGGGGTATGCTCTTGACGAGGATGTCGCTCGTGGTGGTCACGCTGGTGAGCTTGCCATTGCGCAAGGGCTGGAAAGCCGAGAGCAGAGGGTCGGCGTTCTTGCGAATGGGGAGGATCTCTGGGAGGGTCTGGCAAACGATCGAGTTCGCCTTGTTGGTGGCGTACTGGGTGAGGAATTTGGAGAACTCGGAGTCGGTGGCGAGGGAGGGTTGGACCGAGATGATCACGTCGGAGGACAGGTAGGCGACTCGGGCAACTGGTCAAAGAAGTCAGCTATAACGTGCCAATTGCAGGGAGTGTAATAAGCGGATTGCTGCATACCCGCCTCGCCTGCAGTCAGGATGGAAGCCATGCTCGCGAAGAAGAAGCCAATCTATCCGCGGTGCTGGCTGTGTGAAGGTATTGGGGGTTTGTGAACAAACAACCCGTTTCCTGCAAGGTTACAGGTATGTGATTGGGAAGAGCGGTATAGAGAGAGAGAGGGAGAGATTGAGGATTGTAGTAATCACCAGCGAGGCAAGAAGGCAGATGGCAAAAGTGTAGTCCCACTATTAGTTACTTTCTCCCAGCGCGGAGCGGGTTCCCTCAGTCAGACGCCGATTGCGGGCGGTCCAATTGTAACAAGGGCAATGTGATTGGATGGTCCCCGCAATGGCAAATCACGCCATCGCCGCGAGACTGCATTTCAATGAATTTCTGATGAATGAGTGACCGAGGCGTAGAATTTTCCCACCGCCGCAGGTCAAGACATCATGCATATCTGGCGAGGGCCGTCCGCCTTGTCTTTCCCATGTTGCTATCCGGGGCGTGATCAGTCATACTATGCAACGTGGCGGTTCTCGCCACAGCATTCCTCTGTTTACACGTTCGTTACCAACTGCGATTTGTAACTTGCTGGGGAATTATCGCGGCCCCGCTGCACTAAATCCATTACCCTTAGATTCAGTCTCCACCGTGACCTGACTAGCGACTTCATCTGGCTGACAGAGCCGGCAGATGTCGAAGTCTGCTTTCTGGGTGATTCTGCTGTGCAAAGGTCCAGAAGGCAAATGTTGGACGAGTCGGACAAAGAGATCCAAAAGCTCATCTTTTGTGCCGAGTCTCGGAGTTCCGTGACGAGATCTGATTGATTTAATGTAGGGTTAGGGTTAGGGTTGCCCATCCTTGATGTATGCCGGAAGAATGAGGCTGCGGGTGTTGATACTGAGGTTGTATCGGTGACATTGAAGGCTGCATGCGTTGTTTGAACATAAGGACTGATGTTGGTGCCAAGCTTTGGACAAATTCTCGCATAGGAAAGAGCGATGGTGTCCAACAAGAGACGAAGACGTCAACCGAGTTGTACATTTACTCACGACACTCCAAAATCGTTGACACCACCTTCTAACAACCTCAAGGCTCGATCCAGTGAAATGTTCAGGTTGACGTTTTCTGCAATCCCATTGGTGCGACGAATGAATTCGACGTAAGAAAGCCGCTGATATCACCAGACGACGTCAAATGGATTGGTGAGATAACATGTTCTACAAGACCCCTCCTCCATGAGCGTGCAAATGCAAGTCTCAAGCTGTACAACAAGTCTCTGAACCAAGGCAGCCCTTTGTCAAGTATGCAATTCCGAGTATGCATTGCAAGTACCATTTAATGAATCCTCCTTAACCCCTCCACAATCGCCCTAACCTCCTCAACACCAGTCTCCAAGTACCCAGCCACCTTCTCCTGCGCCTCGCCATCGAGATCCAAGAAGGCCTCTACCAACTCACCGTCGACAAACCGTGTCGGCCCCTCATCGCCCATATCCCTCACACCTGACCTGAAGCCTCTGAACTTGTTGAAAGGCACAAGACCGGGGCTCTTGACCAGCTCCGCCATCTTAGTCTGCATCCTCATGAGCAAGTCCTGCTTGCCGGGAGCGATGAGGGCGAACAAGTAGATGCTGCCGTCGACGGTGGCGAGGAAAGCGCGGGGGATGACAGTAGCGTTCGGAGTGGGCTGGACGTCGATTCTGCGAATGCGGTTGACCATCTCGCCGAGTAGCATCTCGCTCGTGACGCGCAGGCGGCGCTTGTCTTCGTCCGAGTAGCTGGTCACGTCGCGCTGGAGAACGATGAGGTTGCCTTCTGCGTCTGCTTCTAGGTATGTGTTGTCGGCGACATTGGCAATGGCGGTGCCCCACATGGTCTCGTAGTGTCGGGCTACTTCGGAAAGAGTAGCTGGGAGACCGCCGCGGCCTTGGGTGTACTCGACGAGGGAGACGGACTTCATTAGGTCGGTCACAGCGATGATGTTGTCGGTCACAGTGATGTCGATAGGCGCAGTGGCGGTGCGGTATGAAGCCTGCTTGGCGAGGAATGGCGAGCTGGGAGTCTCGTATTCGAACGCATAGATGACGACCTTAAACAGAAAGAGTTAGTGTGTTGTATTCCAATCAGCAAAACAGCTTGCTTACCGTCTTGATCAGGGCAGCCACAATGTTGCCTTGACACATGCTCAAGCAGCGACATGCTCCTCGCAGCGCTTGCTCGGCAATGAGTTTCAGCTGTCTGCTTTCAGTGACCTCGAAGATGAGGATTCGACCTCGTGCACTTTCTGCTGAGTCGTCGTCAAGATAAGCTGTGCCAACCACGAATCTCTCCGCCAAGCCACCTGCACCATCGTCCAATTCACAACGCATGCAGCTCTCGATCAACTCGTCTGCGTTCAATGTGAAGGTGTGCAATTCTTGGAAGACAACCTCATCAACGAGCTTGAAATGGGACTGGACTTCCTCGACACCTGCCGTCAAAGTCCGCTTGATCGTTCCAAGACCGAATGCCTTGAGACTGGAACTGTACGCTATCCGCCTCACAGTCTCATTCACGGCTAGTGTCTCCACATGGGTAGTTCTCTCTTGATCAACAACAGCGAGCTTAAGTTCGCCCGTGTCAGCTGTTGCAATTGCAATAGAACCTGGGTAGGCTGCGCTGTCGAACGAAGCTACACAAGTCGCATCTTCTGCGGTGACGGCGCTGTAGACCATCCTGCCCTCGCTGCTGTAGATCAAGGATGGGTGTTCACAGATGGCAAGCACGTTCTCCAGACCGTCTCCACGCGAGAGGACGGTGAAGTTTGCTTGTTGTGTGCCCAATATTATACTCTTGCGCGCGGCGAAGAGTTTGCTCTGTGACTCGACCGAGTAGGTGACAACATTGCCATCCGCAAGCCCGACGAACAATGTGGGTGGACTGTTGGGCAGAATGCTCGCGATGGCCAATGAACGGGGCACTGCCAGCAGATCGTCTTCCGCAACTTGCTCAGTTGCAACGGCCTTGAGAGTCTGCAAATCCAGGAAAGAGACCTTGCTATCTTGCCAGAAGCCCGCCACGCACACATTGGGGATCGTCGAGCTCAAAGTCACACAAGAAACTTGCTCCTCGCTGGAGAACTCGCGCTTTGCGCTCTCGCGAATCCCTGACCCTGACACGTCGAGCACGACCAAGGCGGCACCCTTCAGAGAAACCAGGATCGTGTTGAGACTTGCAGCTACAGATGTGACAGATGTGTTCTCAGGTGAGCGCCACGTATCCGTCACCATCCCGGACTCAGCATCTGTGAGCAGCACGGCCGAGCTTGTGACTTGTACCGCTCTACCATCGTCCAAATTTCCTGCATATAACGTGCTTTCTGACAAGTCAAAGCCTTGGAAGGACTCCACTTCCTCGACCTCTCCCTCAGAGTCGAAGACAAATATCCTGGTGCTGTTCACAAAGCTCGCGATCAAGGTATCAGCCAGTTCGCTCGATGCGCTACTCCGTAGACTGAAGAGGGCAGATACTGGCGCTCCCATATCGCCAATGGTACCCAGATCTTCCAGACCAACACCTGATCGGACGCTGCGAAGGCTGCCGTCCTTGAATGCACCAGAACCAGTGACTATCCGAGCCTGACCACTGGAAAACTCATTGACCGGAGCATCCGAGGACCGATTGCCCATGTCCATCACTGTGAAATCGAGGATTGGTGCAATGTTCGAGAAGGTCTGTAGAACATCAAGTCCCTGCTCTCTGACTTGAATAATCTGGCTGTCGCCCTGGTTGCTGCCGACAAAGATACGGCCTTCGTCCAGGTATACCAACGTCGACGCTCGTGAGGTCTCACCAAGAACGTCAAGTTTGTGGTGAGCGTATTCTCCGTCCGAGTTCTGGTGAATGAACAACAAATACAGTTTGCCGTAGTCGTCAGCCAAGGCGTATCGTTGATCGTCTATGGCACACCACGAGACAAACACAGTTGCCTCCTCGAGCGGTACGGTGTTTGCGATCTTGTAGTCCCACTCTTCCACATAGCTGATGCTCGTTTCACCGATCACCATGAAGCCATACATTGGCGGCGGCAGAGGTATGAGATGACTTGCGCCTAGCTCCACCTCTCCTTGAACATCTCGCCCTTTCTCCAACTCTGCAGTTGCGGGCTCTTCTTGGGGTCTCAGTGAAGGTGTGAACTCCAGCTCCCGGACCTTTATGCGGAGTTTATGCTGTGGGTCTTCCTCAAGTAATGCAAACGCCGGGTCTGGCAGCTTAGGTCCGCCCTGTCTCTTGTGGAGGAAGCATGTGCTTCTCACGAATAGTTCGGGCACACGGACAGGTATAGGATCACCAAGCTGTCCAATTTCGTTGTCCGCGGCTTTCCGCTTGCCTTTTCCAGCATGTGCAATTGGCAAAACGTTGATAACCCCTTCATAGCATTCCAAGGTCATGAAGCGATTGCTGGGGTCGATGTGAACTCTGTCACCCGTCTGATTGTCCCTCGCCGCCTTTTCTGCAACATCGACACAGCTTTTCTCCGTGACCAGCTCTTTGGTTTCAGCATTCCAGCTGAGGGTGAAGTAGTGGTATTTGTCTGTTCCCACGAAGAGATGATCGGTCTGTGAGACGGCAGGGCGAAGTTTGTGAAGGAGAGTGATCTTTCCGTAGATGGTCTTGGAGTGTCGTAGTAAAAGCTGTTCGGGTAGCTGTGGGTTGGGCGAATAGATTTCGAGGCGATTTGCTTTCGCTACGATCAAGTCATCGCTGCCCGGTGCAAGGAAGGAGATCTTGAGGGCGTGTCGAACGCTCGATGGGCGATGTATGGGTGCGATGTAGGCCATGATCGCTCAAGGACCGAGTACAGTATCGTCCAGCTTTGATGTGCCAGCTCGTTGAACGTTGGACGTGGGTTCGTTCGGGAGGAGGCCCGGATGATATCAGCGAAAGAGGGGGTTTCTCGAAACGACCTTTCCACTCGAGACGTGGTGGTGATGGGTGCACGTGTTGCGTTATTGACGGCCAATTCAATGAGGTATATGTTTGTCACAAGCTAATTCCATGACGCTGGTTTGGTTATCGTTTATCGGACTCCGCGTGGAGCCCTAGTCTAAAGCTGCGACGCCTCGGACGCGTACCTCGGCGTTGACAGCAAATTTCCATCCTCCAACTTCCTCTCAAGACTAACTAGGTATCCACCTCACAATGGCGCGTAAGTCAAATGCGCATATTCCCCGGTCTCGCGAGACGTTGCTACTTGTTCACTTACTAATGTCAATGTTCAGCCTCCAGAGCAGAAGATGACGACCCAGTCACCGCCGAGTACGATGTCTACCTCACGGCCGCCCAGCAGGAGCAAATCTACCTCCTGCACTACCTGAACCGCACAAGAGAAAGGCCTTACAGTCAGCGCTTCGGTGCACAGCCTGTGGATGTGCGGATCAAACCCAAGTCTGGCCACCTGGAACTGGACGTCGAGCTCAGCACCAGCTACAACTTCAACAAATACCAAGGTCTCAAATGGGGCGACGCTGTACAGGCCGCAAAGACGATTCAAAATGAGTCAGGAACATATGGTCCAGCATCTGGTCTGGGCGTACCTCGAGGCAAGCCGGGTGGAAGGAACCAGTTGAAAGACAGAGCAGATCTCGAAAACCAAGTCGGAAACGACCTAGCGGCTTTCAAAGATGCCGTGGAAGAGAACAAAGTGATGCACAAGCAGACGCTGGGCGGACAAATTTTCAGACACGACAACAAGGGCGAGGATATGGCGCAGCCCGTGTATTTCCTGGGCGCGTTCTCGGGAAATCAACTGCACCTTAGCAAGGTCGACGGCACAGTTCAGATGCGACCTCAGTTCCACCACATCGACGCGGAAGCCCACCGCAACAGACTCGCCACTTCCCGCGCCACCCAAGAATCAGAGGGTGCTCCTGCGCGACCAGCACCCGTTGCACGAGGTCTTCAGCAGAGCTACAAGGAGACCACGGAGGACAAGGATAAGGACGCCCCCGAAAGACAGATGCGCAGGGCTTTGCAAGATGCGGAGGAAGAGAGCTGGGTACCGCTCGAGTATGTGGATGAAGCTGAAGAGGCGGCCTTCGAACTATTCCACGAGAGGATGTTCCTGCACGAGGCGGACCAGGCACCGCAATTGAATAGTGGTATGGATGATGATGACTTCCTGGATGCGATCAGTATGCCACGGCCAGGCAGTCCTACCAGGAAAAGAAAAAAGCAGCCACGAAGGAAGGCTGGTGGGGAAGGCAACGACCATGCCGATGAAGACGGCGAGGGGGAGGCACCCGAACATCCGAACGGAGCAATAAATGGCCAAGACGAAGGAGAGTCGATGGAGGGAGTCACTCAGACGTAAAGCCTGTGTGTTCTCGCCCAGCATCAACAACACTGAGACAGTGCCACCAATGTCCAATGGCGCGATTGAAGCGCGGACCGAAAGTCATGAAACATCTATCGCCAAAACGTCTGACAAAGGCTCAAGCAAAATATTCTGAGGGCACTATGAGAATGAAGAGCCATCTTTTCACATGAACTGAATCTGGAACGACCACTCCCAGCTCATTCTACTCAACAGGAGCCGATATGAAGGACCGAGTCCGCCCATGGTCTATATACCCCTACTTCACAAAAGCTCATCCCCGGTCGCTGCATTCCAGCAATCTGTTTCCAGCTTCGATCAAATAGAAATCGCCATAGCTCAAACCGCTATCAAAGTTCTTCGGATCCGCCGCAGGGTTGTTGTTGCTCGTGGCATGCATCAGAATACTTTCAAAGCCCTTCGAGCAGTCCGTCCTCGCAGGTGTATCAATGTACGTCGCTGCACCAAGTGCAACGTTCTCCGCGAAAGTGATCTCTCCTGCGAATGCAAGCTCGACAGTGCTCGCGAGTAGTTTCCGCGCAGCAGTCTGGTAGTTGTAGTGATGGCGGCTACGATGACGCACCTTCCTACCCCCTTTGTTGATTTGATCTTGTAACAGAAATAAGCCACTGGCAGCGATGGTCGCAGCGCTACTATCGCGCGGCGTAACATTTCGAACGTACGCCGCATCAAAGTCCCAAAAAGGCAGACCGTCTGCCGGAAGATGCCCAATAAACCAATCCGCCATTCTCTTCGCAGTCTCCAAGTACTTCTGATCCCCAGTCAGAGAATAAAACTCCGCGAAACCATAGATCCCCCACGCCTGTCCGCGAGCCCAAGTGCTATCGTCAGCAAGGCCCTGCGCCGTCCGACAGAAGTAGACCTTGCCGGTTGTGCCGCTGTAGTCGCATACATGGAACGAAGAGCCGTCTTCGCGCACGTGGTGCTCCATGGTCTTATCGGCGTGGGAGATGGCGATGTCCAGGAGGGTGGCATTGCGCGTGTAAGTCGATGCGGAACGTGCGAGGAGCGCGAGGTTCATCATGTTGTCGATGATGACCAGCACCGAGTCGGAGTGCGAGCACCAGGATCCCGTGGAGCTGTTGGCGCAGTCCCAGGATCGCAGTACGCCTGCCCCGGGCTCGTAGCGGGCGGCCAGGTTCAGCGACATGTTCTGCAGGACTGGGAGGTAGTGGTCGGTTCCTTGGATTTGCATGGCGCTCTCAAAGGGTTTTGCTAGAAAGCCGAGATCGTGCGTGTCGGTCAGGTTGATGTTGGTTGTTAGAGGCTCTGTCCACAATTCGGCCATGGACTGCCATTCCTCGAGCGAAGGCTCATCCTTGAACGCTTTGCGAGATGTTAGGCTCGCTTTTCGGCGATAGGCTTGCCATAGGGAGTCTGCAAAGAAGCCGGAAGTCCACCCTGCTGCTGGAGTGTTCACATAAGTGCCCGGCTCGACACCTTCTTGGGGTGTGTTGTTGTACGCTCCTTGCGTGTAATGCGGCCATCCGTGGGTATCTCCCAGAACTGGTGGACCAGTGCTTGCTGTTCGCCAGAGACGGGCATACACATTCTCAGCGAATATTGGTGCTAGTTTGTTGGAGGCGGCCCACGATACTTGCACAAGGCAAAATGCCAATGGAGTGAGATACATCACTGCTTGTTTCTCAATAGTAAAGTCAGTGGTATACAAGATCTATGGATACGCATTCGCGGCTCATCTAATAAGTGTACAGCATCTCTCATCGAGAGGAACATCCTGCCATCCTCTATTCTCCACTCTCACAAGAGGCCTTTGGATCAACGTGGGAGTTGATGAGCCTTTCCCCTCACCTCTCCATATTTCGAGGATCCTATGCTTCTAACCGGCCAGCATGTCATTGACGGAATCAATAGTAGCTGCAGGCCGTCGGAAGACTATGCGATCCATCGTACATGTGCTGTTCGAAGAGGGGCTATCCTTGGCGAACTCTCGGCGACGACACAATGTGCAAGTTTCTCGCTGAAGATTCTGTTCCAGCCTCATGACCTGTAACATATGGTTCGATCTTTCGTTATCCTTGCAAAGGCAGCATGACCAGAGCGGAACCATCAAAACATTCCGAACATAGCTTGCTTCTTTGGAGACGTCAAACTCGACGCTGTTCAAGACAATTACCTCAGCTCCAACCGAGGCGACCGAGACTCGGACACTCGATCTCTCGCGAGAACGAAAAGAACGCCTCAATTAATATTCGTACCTTACCTCATGCACACCTGCATCACATCCGTTCCGAGTAACATGCACAAGCCATCCGCAGCAGCAGAACCCGAGAGACCGAGCAACCGCAGCTTCCCAAACCGGCACAACGGAGACTTTCGTTACGTGAAGCTACAAAAAGAGAGCCCCGGCACCAAGGCTTCCCGAGCCCTCCGAGGTTAAAAGTCAACTCTACCTTTACTAAACGTCGTTCGTGAAGATTACTCAGGACCGATTGCTCGCGTGATCCTCGATGTACTTTTCATGACTAGGTTCTCCAGATGCACGATGACAAGCCCACACTAACTACTTGTACTCGCCTCGGTTTCCGCACTATGCCGCTTCGCTGCTGCATGTCGCTTTTCTTTCGTTTTGGTGTGACCTTGTGACCATTATCGTACGAGATACGTACTTGCATGTCATGTACTTCGATGTAGGTAGGTGGGATGATATGTAGTGGTCAGAAGACCTTTTCTTGCCTACCTTGCTCTTTTCCCCCCCGAGATACCAAACTCACTTCAGCAACAACACCTGCACTGGTAGAACACAACTCAGACTCGCCAAAATCTCTATATATCTCGACACTACCCGTTGTACCGTGGACTCTTCAGGAACTCTTCGCCAACGAAACTTGAAATCGACCTCGGACATCGACTACGACTCCGACGCCATCAACAACAATACACTCGCAACCCAAACGGCATCAAAGAAGAATCAAAGATGCTGCCTCTCATCCCCGTCATGCTCTTGGCCTACGCCGCTCTCTACATCTTCACATGAAATGGGAAACAGTGCCGCCACCTGAACCTATAACACCACCTCACTCACTCACTCACTCACAACCCCACAAGGGGAGAGACCCGCGAACAATACCGGTATGAGACCCACCGAAAGAGACGACGCCGTGCAAAAAAAAAAACGTCTCCTCCCTCTGGCCACCAGGAATAGGGATTTCAGGATCAACTATTTGTGTCGCCATGTCCCGCCACGACGTTCCGAAGCGAACCGAAGAGAGCGACACACGCAGCCCGAACCTGTGTGGTGTGATGGCACGGCACGCGGACTGTATGACTTGATCTCCGTTACGCACCGTCAAAAGGTCGAAGGCGTGCTCGCACCAAAGGCGCAGACTTTGCCGGACAAGAACGTCTCGAGAGCGCTCCATTACTACACAGACTTGCAAAGGGTAAAGTCGACTTGTTTGGTACGCAAACCGAGGGGAAAGAGTTGCTTGCCAAGTTGATGGTGACTGGTTTCGATCACGTTGGATGATCGCGTTGGATGTGATGGTCTCTCGCGCCCAAGACAGATCAGAGTAATTTCCCCCAAGGGATACAAGCCAGCTCAAGTGTTGTGCTCTCGATGGTTAATGCGTCACGTTTCTTTCTATATTGCTTGCGAGATCAGCTTAAGAATAATGAAGCTGACGGGGAATGCAAGCCAACTTGACCTATGTCCCAAATGTGTGCATAGGACGAAAGCCGCACCTGAAGTTTGTGACTAACGACAAA
>Ga0265780_10004289_pt1 | contig 18425 bp, 14 predicted proteins | sample P1T30metagenome_FD_192432 | JGI IMG/M metagenome (GOLD analysis project Ga0265780, IMG submission 192432) | Plant litter microbial communities from East Loma Ridge, Irvine, California - P1 T30 | ecosystem: Environmental > Terrestrial > Plant litter > Unclassified | place: USA: California...
ACCTGTTCGCCACCTCCGGCGCCACCATCACACTCAATATTGACGGCGCCACCCGCGGCCTGCAGTTGAACGAGGTCGAGCCTGGCAAGTACTCAGGCACCTACACGATTGGCGACCGTGACCGCCTGCGTCCTGACAGCAAGGTTCGCGCCGACACACGCCTGCGCGGCCAGTCGGTGGCCAGCATGCTGACCAAGTCGATCGTGCGTGGCGACGTGGCATTGCCGCCACAGAACGAGCGGCGCCTGACGCCGGCCGCGGGCGCCCCAGGCGTGGCGCCGCCACCGCCGCCGCGCGAGACCGAACGCCCACGCGTTGCGCGCTATTGCACCAGCTGCGCGATTGTCGAGAAGGTGGAAGTGATTCAGCCGTCGAGCGCGGATGCGCGTCCGCTGGCGTCGGACGTCAGGGCGCGCGAGCGCTATCGGGTGACGGTGCGGTTCAATACCAACGATTCAACCCAGGCGATCGAGTTCGACAATAATCCGGGGTACCGCAAGGGAGACCGGGTGCGGGTCAATGATGGGGTGTTGTCGCTGGAGCGCGATTAAATCCTGCAGTGCTGCCGGTCAGCGCCGGATCGTCGCCGCACAAGGAAAAACCGTCATCTCTACCAAGCGCAGAGATGACGGTTTTTTTTGGCTTGCCGGTAAGGGCTGCGGCGCCGCTATCTCAGGCAGTCGCCAGCACCTGGTCATCCCCCGACTGATCCGCTTCCGCCTTCGCCTTGGCGCCCTTGATGCGCGAACGCGACGGTGGCAAACGGCGCAGGGTCTTGAGCGCTTCGGCGTCCTTGATGCCGATGGTGCGCTGGTCGACCGTGATCAAGCCGATCTCATTGAACGCCGACAAGGTGCGGCTGACCGTTTCCAGGGTCAGGCCCAGGTAGCTGCCGATCTCGTGGCGGGTCATGCGCAGGTTGAACAGCTTGCTCGAGTAGCCCATCGCGGCGAAGCGGTCGGCCAGCGACACCAGGAAGCGGGCCACCCGCGCCTCGGCCGACAGGGCGCCGAGCATGCCGATCATGGTTTGCTCGCGCACCAGCTCGCGGCTCATCACGCCGTACATCATGTTCTCGAGTTCGCTGTGCACGCGGCCCAGCGCGGTCAGTTTCTTGAACGGCAGCAGGATCAGGTCGCAATCGGACAGGGCCACCGCTTCGGAAGCATAGTGGCGGGTGTGGATGCCGTCGACGCCGAGCATGTCGCCTTTCATCGGGAAGCTCAGCACCTGCTCGTTGCCGAACTCGTCGATGAGCACGGTCTTGAGGAAGCCGGAGTTGACGATGTACAGGGTGTCGAAGGCCTGGCCGATGGTGTGCACGCGCTGGCCGGTCTTGAACTGCACATGCTGGAACAGCAATTCTTCGGAGCTCACCGACACGCTGGCCGGGATGCGGAGCAGGTCGCAGACTTCTTTCAGGTTGGACCAGAGACGGCCCTGACGCTGACGCCCGGCCTCCATTGGCGAGTGCAGAGTAGGCTGGGTGACGTTGCGTTGTTCTGACGTTGGCTGGGACTGCATGCTCATCTCCAGTAAGGAATTCAGGGTTTCAGGCGACCCTGGCAGCCCAAGGAGTGGACTGTGCCGCGTCAATCATCAGTGACTGACGCCGTGACTTGGATCGCAAGCAAGTCAAAACGATGAATTCAGTATGCCAACACGAGTCCGGCACGAATATCAGCGTTGCCTGAATATGTAGGTAGGACAGATGGTGATGTTGTAGGAGTTTTCTGACGCAGCGCAACAGTTGTGCGAATGACGGAAGGGCAGTGGAGGGGCAAGCGGTGAAGCGGCTACCACAGCGTGTTGTGTGGCGCCGCCGCACCAAACCGTGGCGCGGCGGTCAAACAAGATCGCCGGTCAAGCCTTCATCGGCTGCAGCAGGCGGTGCGCTACTGCGTACTGGACCATTTCCGACAGCGAACTCATCCCCATTTTTTGCATGATGCGGGTCTTGTGGGTGCTGACCGTCTTCACCGATAAATGCAGGCTGTTGGCGATCTCGGTGATCGACTTGCCACTCACCAGCAGCGAAAACACTTCGAATTCGCGGTCCGACAGTTGTTTATGCAACAGTTGCTCGGTCGGCGCCATGATGTTCAGCGCCAGCTGCTCGGCCACTTCGGTACTGATATACGGGCGCCCGGACGCCACCTTGCGGATCGCCCCCACCAGCTGCGTGCCCGCGCTTTCCTTGGTCAGGTAACCCTGGGCGCCGGCGCGGATCGCGCGCACCGCATACTGCTCTTCTTCATGCATGGTGAGAATCAGGATTGCCAGCTTGGGCGCTTCGCTGCGCACCTGTCGGATCAGGTCGACGCCGCTGCGGCCCGGCATCGACAGATCGAGCAGCAGCAGGTCGAAGCCGCCCTGGCGCACCAGGGCCAGCACCTCGAAGCCATTGGTGGCTTCGCCGACGATCTCGACCTCGGCGGCGCCGTCGAGAATGCGCTTGAGCCCTTCGCGCATGATGGTGTGGTCATCCGCAACGACGATTCTTACCATAATCGATTCCTTCAACCAGAAGCGGTTTCCTACCGCACTTCAGGTTAGCACAATGTACATACGCAAAGTGACTGTCCCTGCAAATCATGCGCGCCGGGTCGCGCCCGGTTGTATCTGACTTCAGGCGCTGGCCGGCTCGGCGATCAGCCGATGCACCAGCACCGGTTTGGTCGTATGCGACAGCACCTTGTTGGTGACGCTGCCAAGCAACAATTGATTCCAGCCACTGCGGCCGTGCGACCCCATGAAGATCAGGTCGCAGCCTTCCTGCTCGGCCACGTCGGCGATCTTGAGCGCGGCCGAATCGGAAAACGCCGTCATGCAGCTGTGCTGCAAGCCGGCGCCAGCACAAGAGCGCACGATCTTGCCCATGTATTGCTCACCCATGCCGCGCATCTGGGCGATGTATTCTTCTTCGCTCGGATAGGACGGCGGGATGATCTCGACGTACACTGGGTACTGGTATTCGGGCGCGACGAACAGGGCCAGCACTTCGGCGCCCATCTGTTGCGCGAATTTGACGCCGGCGCAGGCCGTGTGCTGCGACACGGCCGAACCGTCGGTGGTGATCAGGATCTTGCGGTACATGCTGGCTCCTCCCTTTGCGATGACATTCTGGACGGCTCCGCGCGCGTCGGCGATTGCCGGGGCTAAAACTCTTGAGTTCGGTCAAATGGCTGGCGCGGCGGCGCAACGCTATTCCCATGTGACATTGCCACAGGGACGAGAAGGTGAGGCGCACAAAATACAACACCCACCTTATAAAAAGCATCAGAAACTGCGTGTTTTGATTGTTGCGGAATTAAGTTTCCCTGTCCATTTTGTTGCATCCCCGTCTCTGAGATTTACCTACGGCAACCACACTGCTACACTCGCAGACAATTCACGACCATCTTTCAGTGCCGCCGGACGCGGCCGGATGGATGCAGGACAGCAGGATTGCAGCGCTCATTCGCGCATTTATATTTAGGAGAAGCAGGGATTATGACCGACGCCGCTGACGATTTCGACGCACTATTCGAGGAAGTGGCGGCGCAGCGCTCCAGCGCCCCGCCTGCTCCCGCAGCCGCGCCCGAGCCTGCGCCCGCCGCAGCCGCTGACGAAGACGACCTGGACTCGCTGTTCGACCAGGTCGCGGCCAGCGCCGCACCGGTTGCCGCCGTGGCGGCCGTCGCCGCCGCAGCACCAATCGCCGCACCTGCAGCTGCAACCGCTGCCGGCGCCGACGACGGTCAGGAAGCCGGCGGCATGTTCGAGCGCCTGGGCGGCATCGTGCGCCTGCTGCACGACTCGCTGCGCGAACTGGGCTACGACAAGGCACTGAACGAAGCCTCGTCGCAGATCGTCGACGCCCAGGACCGCCTCGAATACGTCGCCACCCTGACCGAGCAGGCCGCCAACAAGGTCCTGAACACCCTGGACGAAGGCATGCCGGCCCAGGACCTGCTGTCGAAGCAGGCCAAGGACATGGAAACGCGCTGGTCCGACCTGTTCGAAGGCAAGCTGAGCCTGGACGAATTCAAGGCCCTGGCCGGCGACTCGCGCGGGTTCGCCGCGCTGGTGACCGAATCGACCGAAGCCGAAAAGGCGCGCCTGCTCGAAATCATGATGGCCCAGGACTTCCAGGACATCACCGGCCAGCTGATCAAGAAAGTGGTCAAGATTACCCAGACCGTCGAGGGCGAACTGGCCCAGCTGCTGCGCGACAACGCGCCGGCCGACGTGAAGGAAAAACTGGCGCAAAAAGCACAGCCGCCCGCACCCGAGCCGCTGATGCAGGGCCCGTCGGTGCCGGAAGCGGCGCTGAACCAGGACAACGTTGACGATCTTCTTGCCGATCTGGGATTCTAATGGACGATATGCTGAAGGATTTCGTCGTCGAGGCGATGGATCTGGCAGTAAATGTTGAAGAGCACCTGCTGCGCCTCGAACGCGACCCCGATAACAAGGAAACGCTGAACGCGGTGTTCCGCTCGTTCCACACGATCAAGGGCGGCGCCGGCTTCATGGGCCTGCCTGCGCTGGTGGCGGCCTGCCACCTGACCGAAAACCTGTTCGACGCGCTGCGCACCGGCGCCGCGCCGGTGACCCCGATCGCGATCGAAGCGGCGCTGCAGGCGTCGGGCTTCGTGGCCGACCAGTTGGGCGACCTGAACAACGGCACGCCGCCGGAAGGCCTGGCGCAGATGCCGGCCGACCTCGAGCGCATCCTGATGGACGCGATCGAAGGCAAGGGCAACAGCGCGCCGGCGCCTGTCGCTGCACCTGCGCCTGTCGCTGCACCTGCACCTGCACCAGCACCCGTGGCTGCAGTTGCTGCGCCAATCGCTGCCGCAGGTAACGATGGTCTCGACTGGACCGGCATGTACAACACCGTGGTGCCGGCCGCAAACGCGATCAAGGCTGCCGCGCCGACCGCGGCTGTCGCTGCAGCCGCCGCGCCTGTCGCTGCCGAAGCTGCACCAGCCACCCCCGCTGCTGCAGCAGCCCCGGCCGCAACAGCTGCCGCAGGCGGCAAGAACTGGGACGGCGTCGAACGCCGCAACGACAAGCCGGCCGCCGCCGCGCCCGCCAAGGACGAAAGCATCCGTATCGACGCCGTCAAGCTCGACGCGCTGCTGGAAGTGGCCGGCGAATCGGTGCAGGCCGCCAACCAGGCGTCGGTGTTGCTGGAACGCCTGCAGCAATTCAAGTTCGAAGGCCAGGCCGCCGTCTTGATGGCGACCCTGACCGAAACCCTGGAGCGCGCCTCGCGCTACTCGGCCGAACTGCAGCGCGCCACGCTGGCGACCCGCATGCAGCCGGTGGGTCGCCTGTTCCAGAAGTTCCCGCGCCTGGTGCGCGAGCTGGCCAAGGACCTGGGCAAGGACGTCGAACTGACCATCGAAGGCGCCGAGACCGAAGTCGACCGCGTGGTGGTGGACAGCCTGTACGATCCGCTGGTGCACATGCTGCGTAATGCGCTCGACCATGGTGTCGAGTCGCCCGAGGCGCGCGTCGCCGCCGGCAAGCCGGCCAAGGCGTTCATCCTGCTTAAAGCCTGGCAGGAAGCCAACAGCGTCATGATCGTGCTGCAGGACGACGGCAAGGGCATGGACCCGGTCGGCCTGCGCCGCAAGGCAGTCGACAAGGGCCTGATCGGCGAAAACGGCGCCCAGAGCGACGAAGACGCCTACCAGCTGGTGTTCCTGCCGGGCTTCTCGACCAAGGAAGTCGCTTCCTCGGTTTCGGGACGTGGCGTCGGCATGGACGTGGTCAAGACCGCGGTCGAGAAGAACCGCGGCGCAATCCGTATCGAGTCGCAGCTGGGCAAGGGCACGCGCTTCGCGATCCGCCTGCCGATCGAACTGTCGATCGTGCCGACCATGCTGGTGTCGACTTCGGGCGCGCAACTGGCGCTGCCGATGGCCGTCGTCGAGCGCGTGGTCGAGCTGCCGGAAGACTTCATGTGCGTCGGCGGCGCCCCGGTGCTGAAAGACCAGGGCCGTCCGCTGCCGGTGCGTTCGCTGGCGCTGTCGCTCGGTTACGAAGCCGCGTCCGAAAAGGTCGGCATCGTCATCAACGCGCCGCAGCCGTACATCCTGGCGATGGAAGCGGTGGATGGCACCGCCGACCTGGTGATCAAGCCGATGACGGCGTTGACGGTGGAAGGCATCACCGGCACCGCGCGCTCGGCCGAGGGCGAACTGGTGCTGGTGGTGGGCCTGTCGTTCCTGATGGATGGTTGCCGCAGCAGCGTGCGCCTGGCCGCATAAAACCGACGCTTGCAAAAGCGCAGAGAAAAGCCTGTGTCCCCGACACAGGCTTTTTTTATTTGCGTCGCTCCCAAAGCCTTGCAAATATTATTTACCGCATGGTAAGGTCGTTGGCATAAACGTGCGCTGCACCCCCTTGGTGCTGCAGTGCACGATTATGGCATAATCGAAAACCCGGCTCGCGCAGGCTCCCTGCGCGCCGCGCTTTACACGACCGCTCCACTGGATTGACCATGCAAAAAACGCTCTACGACAAACTCTGGGATTCCCATGTCGTGCGTGCCGACACCGATGGCACCACCGTCCTCTATATCGACCGCCACCTGGTGCACGAAGTGACCAGCCCACAGGCTTTCGATGGCTTGCGCGACGCCGGGCGTGGACTATGGCGCACGAGCGCGAACCTGGCCGTGGCTGACCACAATGTGCCGACCACGGACCGCGCCGGCGGTATCGCCGACCCGACCTCGCGCCTGCAGGTCGAGACGCTCGACGCCAACACCCGGGCGTTCGGCCTGACCTACTTCGACATGAACGACAAGCGCCAGGGCATCGTGCACGTGATCGGGCCGGAGCAGGGCGCGACCTTGCCCGGCATGACGGTGGTGTGCGGCGATTCGCATACCTCGACCCACGGCGCCTTCGGCTGCCTGGCGCACGGCATCGGCACCTCGGAAGTCGAACACGTGCTGGCCACGCAAACGCTGCTGGCCAAGAAGTCGAAAGCGATGCTGGTGCAGGTCGACGGCGAGCTCAATCCGGGCGTGACCGCCAAGGACATCGTGCTGGCCGTGATCGGGCGCATCGGCACCGCCGGCGGCACCGGTTACGCGATCGAATTCGGCGGCTCGGCGATTCGCGCGCTGTCGATGGAAGGCCGCATGACGGTCTGTAACATGGCGATCGAAGCGGGCGCGCGCGCCGGCATGGTCGCCGTGGACGACACCACCATCGACTACGTCAAGGGCCGTCCGCTGTCGCCGCAAGGTGATCAATGGGAGCAGGCAGTGAGCTACTGGCGCACGCTGCACTCGGATGACGGCGCCCGGTTCGACACCGTGGTCACGCTCGACGCACAGGACATCTTGCCGCAGGTCACCTGGGGCACCTCGCCCGAGATGGTCACCGCGATCGACGGCCGCGTGCCCGATCCGCAGCAAGAACCTGACCCGGTGCGCCGCGGCGCCATCGAAAAAGCGCTGGCCTACATGGACCTGGCGCCGAACACGCCGATCGGCGACATCGCCATCGACAAGGTGTTCATCGGTTCGTGCACCAATTCGCGCATCGAAGACTTGCGCGCCGCCGCCGATGTGGTGCGCGGGCGCCAGCGCGCGCCCAACGTCAAGCTGGCGATGGTGGTGCCGGGTTCGGGCCTGGTCAAGGAACAGGCCGAGCGTGAAGGGCTGGACAAGATTTTCGTGGCCGCCGGTTTCGAGTGGCGCGATCCGGGCTGCTCGATGTGCCTGGCGATGAACGCCGACCGCCTCGACCCGGGCGAGCGCTGCGCCTCGACCTCGAACCGCAACTTCGAAGGGCGCCAGGGCCAGGGCGGACGCACGCACCTGGTGTCGCCGGCGATGGCGGCAGCCGCAGGAATTGCGGGACGCTTTGTCGACGTGCGGGCACTCTGACGCGTTACTACCGAATTACCGTTTAATGTTGAACCGACCATGAAAAAAGTATTCGCTCTCTCGCTCGTCGCCGTCCTGCTAGCCGGCTGCAACACCATCTCGGGCATCGGCCGCGATGTCTCCAAAGTAGGCCAGGTGGTCACCAGCGCCGGCGGAAGATAAACAACAATGAAGGGCAGGGCGCCGTGCGCGCCCGTTGAACAAGATGGAACCATTCACCGTACACCAGGGCATCGTGGCGCCGCTCGACCGCGCCAATGTCGATACCGACGCCATCATCCCCAAGCAGTTCCTGAAATCGATCCGCCGCACCGGGTTCGGACCGAACCTGTTCGACGAGTGGCGCTATCTCGACCACGGCGAACCGGGACAGGACTGCAGCGCGCGCCCGGTCAATCCCGACTTCGTGCTGAACCAGCCGCGCTACGCGGGCGCCTCGATCCTCCTGGCGCGCAAGAACTTCGGCTGCGGCTCGTCGCGCGAGCACGCGCCGTGGGCGCTGCAGCAGTACGGTTTTCGCGCCGTGGTGGCGCCGAGCTTCGCCGACATCTTTTTTAATAACTGCTTCAAGATCGGTTTGCTGCCGATCGCGCTGAGCGAAGATGAAATCGAGTCGCTGTTCGGGGCGGTCGCGCAGAACGAGGGCTTCACGCTGACGGTCGACCTCGAGCAGCAGCGCATCGGCACGTCGGATGGCAGCCTGTCGTACGGCTTTGCCATCGACGACTTCCGCAAGTACTGCCTGCTCAACGGCCTGGATGACATCGGCCTGACCCTGCGCCACGCCGACCAGATCCGCGCCTTCGAACAACGCCATATCGCGGCCCAGCCGTGGCTGGCGAATACGATCTAAACGCACCATCTGAACAAAGAAAGCAGCACATGAAGATTGCGATCCTGCCGGGCGACGGCATCGGCCCGGAGATCACCGCGCAGGCGGTCAAGGTGTTGAACGCGCTCGGTGAGCCGTTCGAGATGGAAAGCGCGGACGTCGGCGGCGCCGGCTATGCCGCGCACGGCCACCCGCTGCCGGAAGGTACGCTCAAGCTGGCGAAAGAGGCCGACGCGGTGCTGTTCGGCGCTGTCGGCGACTACAAGTACGACACGCTCGAGCGCGCGCTGCGTCCCGAGCAGGCCATCCTCGGCCTGCGCCGTGAACTTGGCCTGTTCGCCAACCTGCGTCCGGCGATCCTGTATCCGGAACTGGCCGGCGCTTCGACCCTGAAACCCGAAGTGGTCTCGGGCCTGGACATCCTGATCATCCGCGAACTGACCGGCGACATCTATTTCGGCAAGCCGCGCGGCGTGCGCGAATGTCCCGACGGCCCGTTCAAAGGCCAGCGCGAAGGCTTCGACACCATGCGCTACGCCGAAGGCGAAATCCGCCGCATCGCCCACGTGGCGTTCGGGGCGGCCCGCAAACGCGACAAGCGCGTGACCAGCGTCGACAAGGCCAACGTGCTCGAGACGTTCCAGTTCTGGCGCGACATCGTCACCGACGTGCACAAGCAATACCCGGACGTCGAACTCGAACACATGTACGTCGATAACGCGGCCATGCAACTGGTGCGGGCGCCGAAGAAGTTCGACGTGATCGTTACTGGTAATATGTTCGGCGATATTTTGTCGGATGCCGCGGCGATGCTGACCGGTTCGATCGGCATGCTGCCATCGGCGTCGCTCGACGCCGACAACAAGGGCCTGTACGAACCGTCGCACGGCTCGGCGCCGGACATCGCGGGGCAGGGCGTGGCCAATCCGCTGGCGACGATTCTTTCCGCCGCGATGATGCTGCGCTTCTCGCTCGGTCTGACTGAACAGGCGGACCGCGTCGAGAACGCCGTCAAGCGCGTGCTGGCGCAAGGGCTGCGTACGCCGGATATTTTCGAAGCAGGAACCACGAAAGTGGGCACGCAAGACATGGGCAACGCGGTGGTCGCGGCGCTCGCATAAATGACACTCACCAAGGGAAGATGATGAAATTAGTTGGTCTGGTAGGTTGGCGCGGCATGGTCGGCTCGGTCCTCATGCAGCGCATGCAGGAAGAGGGCGATTTCGACCACATCGAGCCGGTGTTTTTCACCACCTCGAATCCGGGCGGCGCCGCGCCGAAGATGGCGAAAAATGAAACCACCCTGAAAAGCGCGAGCGACATTGCCGAACTGTCGAAATGCGAGATCATCATCTCTTGCCAGGGCGGTGACTACACGGCCGAAGTCTTCCCGAAACTGCGCGCAGCCGGCTGGAACGGCTTCTGGATCGACGCCGCGTCGACCCTGCGCATGAACGACGACGCCGTCATCGTGCTCGACCCGGTCAACCGCTCGGTGATCGATGCGGCGCTCTCGCGCGGCGTCAAGAACTACATCGGCGGCAACTGCACCGTGTCGTGCATGCTGATCGGCCTGGGCGGCCTGTTCGAACAAGGCCTGGTCGAGTGGATGACCTCCATGACCTACCAGGCGGCATCCGGCGGCGGCGCCCAGCACATGCGCGAACTGCTGACCCAATTCGGCAGCATCAATCAATCGGTGAAATCGCTGCTGGACGATCCGGCGTCGGCGATCCTCGAGATCGACCGCACCGTGCTGGCGACCCAGCATGGCTATTCGCCCGACGAGATCAAGCAGTTCGGCGCGCCGCTGGCCGGCAACCTGATTCCATGGATCGACAAGGACCTGGGCAATGGCCAGTCGAAAGAAGAGTGGAAGGCCGGCGCCGAGACCAACAAGATCCTGGGTCGCGGTGCGGGCTTCGACGCCAAACCGATTCCGGTCGATGGCCTGTGCGTGCGCATCGGCGCCATGCGCTGCCACTCGCAGGCGCTGACCATCAAGCTGACCCGCGACGTGCCGATCGACGAGATCACCGACATCATCGCCTCGCACAATCAGTGGTCGAAAGTGGTGCCGAACACGCGCGAAGCATCGATGCGCGATTTGTCGCCGGCAGCCGTGACCGGTGGCTTGACGATTCCCGTGGGCCGCCTGCGCAAGATGTCGATGGGCGACGATTACCTGTCGGCCTTCACCGTCGGCGACCAGCTGCTGTGGGGCGCGGCCGAGCCGCTGCGGCGCATGCTGCGGATCGTGCTGGAACGCTGATCGGCGTGCGTTGAACGGGTGGACGGCCCTGCCGTCCACCCGTTCAGCTAACGTTGTCATCGCTGCAACAGAAATACTCCCGCGCTACCGAACGTCGTCATCCGCGCAATTTCCAGCCACAGAACCCCGCTTACACCCCGCCATCCGTGCGTCGAGAGCTTGCGTGCTCCAGAGCATGATGTTATGTTGAGACTCCGGGATACCGTCTTTCCCTCGGCCAACTAACTTCGCTGCTCACTATGCACCCATCGCACCAATCTCCGCTCATGGCATTCGCGCTGAAATCGCTCACCGCCGCCGTGGCCAGTGCCGTGATCCTGTCTTCCGCTGCCAGCGCGGCCGGGCTGGGACGATTGACGGTGCTGTCGGCACTCGGTCAGCCGCTGCGCGCCGAGATCGAACTGACGACCGGTAGCGGCGAAGACCCGGCCAGCATGGCCGTCAAACTGGCCTCGCCCGACGCCTTCCGCTCGGCGAACATCGAATTCAATCCGGCGCTGCTGTCGCTGCGCTTCGCGGTCGAGAACCGCGGCGGGCGCCAGATCATCCGCGTTACCTCGGGCCAGCCGCTGAACGAGCCGTTCGTCGACATGCTGCTCGAGCTGTCCTGGAACAACGGCCGCCTGGTGCGCGAATATACTTTCCTGCTCGACCCGCCGGAACTGCGCACCACGCAGCCGGCCCAGGTGGCGGCAGCACCGGCCGCAGCACCGGCCGCAGCACCGGCCGCAGCAGCGGCGCCGGTGCAGCCGCGCGCGCAGGCGCCAGTGGCCAGCGCGCCAGCGCCGACGCCGGCCGCTTCCGAGGCAGCGGCACCAGCACCCGCGCCGACCCGCGCCGCACCGGCGCCACGCGCTGCCGCAGCGAGCGACGCGCCGGCCAATTACCGCGTGCGCCGCGGCGACACCCTGAGCGGCATCGCCACCCGCGTCAAGCCGGCCGACATCTCGCTCGACATGATGCTCGTCGCGCTGTACCGCGCCAATCCGGACGCCTTCATCGGCAACAACATGAACCGCCTGAAGTCGGGCCAGATCCTCAGCGTGCCGGATGCCGGCAGTGTGCGCGGCGGCGCCAGCCAGGGCGAGGCGCGCGGCGTGGTGGTCGCGCATGCGGCCGACTTCGACGCCTACCGCAACAAGCTGGCCGGCCAGGTCGCCACCAGCACCCCGACCGCCGCCGCGCCGACCGGCCAGAGCGCCAGCGGCCGCGTCACCGCCCAGGTCGAAGAGCGCCCGACCGCCGCCAACGAAGCGCAAGATAAACTGCGCCTGTCGAAAGCGGAGTCGGCGCCCGCCGCCACGCCGCAGGGCAGCACTGCCAGCGTCGAAGACACCGTTGCCAAGCAGCGCGAACTGGCGCAGGCCGAGGCGCGCGTCAAGGAACTCGAAAAGAACGTGGGAGAGCTGGAAAACCTGATGACGGTCGAAAGCCGTCCAGGCGCCGAGGCCCAGCAATCGGCCGCCGCTCCCGCTGCCGCCGTGACCCCGCCAGCTGCGCCCAAGGCAGCGCCGCGCATTCGTCCGGCCAAGCCCGAGGCACAGCCGGAAGAAACCAGCCTGGCCGATACCCTGATCGACAATTTTAACTACATCGCCGCTGGCGCCGCGGTGCTGCTGCTGGCCGCCCTCGGCCTGGCCCAGCGCCGCAAGCGCAAGACCGTGCTCGTCAAACCGGCGCCGGCCGAACCGTCGGTGCTGGGTGTGTCCGGCGCCAACGGCGGCGCCTCGCTGTTCGCCGAAAGCGGCGGCCAGAGCGTCGACACCAACAACAGCGTGTTCAATTCGAGCTTCGCGCCATCGGCCAGCCAGCTCGACACCAACGAAGTCGACCCGGTCGCCGAAGCCGACGTGTATATCGCCTACGGCCGCGACGCCCAGGCCGAGGAAATCCTCAAGGAAGCGCTGCGCACCCACCCTGAACGCCACCAGGTGCGCCTCAAGCTGCTCGAGATCTACGCCGCGCGCAAGGACCTGCGCGCCTTTGAAAGCCAGGCGCGCGAGCTGCACGGCATGACGCGCGGCCAGGGCGACGAATGGGCACAAGCGGCCGCGCTGGGCCTGGGCATCGACCCGACCAATGCGCTGTACGCCAACGCCGCCCCGGCGCCGGCGCCGATCCCGTCGCCGCAGGAACGCAGCCAGCAAGAGATGCTGTCGAAACAGTTCGAGGATGCCTTCCGTGGCGGCGCGCCGATTGCCGCTCCGGTTGCCGCGGGCGCCGCTGCCGGCCTGGCCGCCGGGGCGCTGGCCCACGACGACGATCGCACCGCGATGCCGCAGGCCGAGCCGACTGCCGCGCCGCGCACCGACGACAATGGTCTCGACTTCGACCTCAATGGCCTGAAATTCGAGCCGGTGACCGATACCGCGCCATCTTCTGCCGCCGGCCGCACCGACCCCGATGCAACCGCCGTGCCGGACCTGGAATTCAGCCTCGACAAGTTCGACGCGCCGCCGTCCGCTCCCGCGCAGACCAAAGCGAACGACCTGAACGACCTCGATTTCGACATGAACTTCGACGCCGCGCCGACCGCCGCCCCGATCCAGGCGCAAGCCGTGCACGATGACGATCCGTTCGACGACGACGATTTCACGCTCGACCTGTCGCCGCAGGCGCAGATCCAGGCCACCCCGGTCGACATGGCCGGCCTGGCCCGGGACTTCGAAGGCTTGCCGCCGCTGCCGGGCAGCATGCCGCAGCCGACTACCCCGAGTGCCTCGTCGGCTGAAGCGGCCGATCCGCTGTTCGACCTCGATACGATGGACTTCGGCGCGCCGACCACGCCGGTGACGCCTGCTGCGCAAGCCGAAGCGCCTGCCGCACGCCCGACCGCCAGCGTGTCGGAAGACCCGCTGTTCGACCTCGACACCATGGACTTCGGCCAGCCTTCCGGCCAGGCGCCGGCGCCATCGGCTTCGGCGTCGAAGGATCTGGATGCCGCGCAGGACGACCCGTTCGCCCTGTTCGATTTGCCTGAAACCCCGGCCCCGGTGCCGGCGCCGCAGGAAGTGTCGCCATCGGCGATGCGCGACGCGGTCACTGGCGCGCCGGTCGAGCCATCGTTCGACCTGTCCGACTTCGATCTCGACCTGCCGCCGTCGGAGCCGGCGCTCGCCGGGGACGGCGCGCCGGACGCGACGCCTGCGCAGATGTCGCCCGAGCACATGGAAATGGAAACCAAGCTCGATCTGGCCATCGCCTATCAGGAAATCGGCGACCGCGAAGGCGCGCGCGAACTGCTCGATGAAGTCATCAAGGGCGGCAGCAGCGAGCAGGTGAGCAAGGCCAACGCCATGCGCGAACTGCTGGCGTGAAGTAAGCATGAAGCGAGTGAAGTAGAAAGCAAGGCAAGGGATGACGCGTATCGCATTGGGTGTCCAGTACACGGGCACCGGTTGGAACGGCTACCAGAAGCAGCCAAACCGTAACACCGTTCAGGATCGGCTGGAGATGGCGCTGGAGAAGTTTGCCTGCGTGCCCCTGGCCACCACCTGCGCCGGCCGCACCGACGCCGGCGTGCACGCCATCGAACAGGTGATCCATTTCGACACCGAGCTCGATCGCCCGCCGCAATCGTGGGTGCGCGGCGTGAATGCGTTCCTGCCCGATTCGATCGTGGTGCGCTGGGCCCTTGATGTCACGGTGGAAGAGGGCGAGCAGGATTTTCATGCGCGCTTCTCGGCGCGCTCGCGCACCTACCACTATGTGCTGTACAACCACCACCATCCATCGGCGCTGCTGGCCGGCCGCGCGGGCTGGATGTTCCGCCCGATCGACGTCGAGCGCATGCAGGAGGGCGCGCGTCACCTGATCGGCACCCACGACTTCTCCGCCTTCCGCGCGGCCAGCTGCCAGGCCAACACGCCGGTCAAGGACATGCACGAGGTTAAGATCGCGCGCCATGGCGACATCATCGTCTTCACGCTGCGCGCCAGCGCGTTTCTCCACCACATGGTGCGCAACATCGTTGGCTCGCTGGTGTATATCGGCATCGGCCGCCAGCAGCCGGACTGGATGCTGGAAGTGCTCGAGAGCCGCTCGCGCGACGTCGCCGCGCCTACCTTCATGCCGGACGGCCTGTATTTTGCGAAGATCGAGTACGATCCGAAATGGCAGCTGCCGCAGGAAGCGACGGCGCCGCTGCCTTGGCTATAGGAGGCACGATGCAACGCACCCGTTTGAAAATCTGCGGTATCACCCGTGAGCAGGATCTGCGCGCGGCGGTCGATGCCGGCGCCGACGCGCTGGGCTTCGTGTTCTATCCGAAGAGTCCACGCTACGTCACGCCCGAAGAGGCAGGGGCGCTGTGCCGGGCCTTGCCGCCGTTTGTCGGCGCGGTGGCGCTGTTCGTGAACCCGACTTTGGCAGAAGTGCAGGCAGTGGCTGAGCACATGCCGCTCGGCCTGATCCAGTTCCATGGCGATGAAACGGTCGAGCATTGCGCGGCGATCGCGGCGGCGGTGCAGCGCCCGTTCGTGCGCGCCTATCGCGTCAGGCCCGACACGACGCCATCGGCTTTGCTAGAATATGAGCTTGCATACCGCGCCGCCAGCGCCTGGTTCTCGGGTCTGTTGCTCGACACCTGGGTCGACGCCTACGGCGGCGCAGGAAAGGTTTTCGATTGGTCTCTCATCCCAAAAGAGCTCGCGCCTCGGGTCGTTTTAAGTGGTGGCTTGAGCGTACAAAACGCGACTGACGCAGTCGTTCGCGTTCGGCCCTTTGCCGTCGACGTCAGTAGTGGCGTCGAGGAAGCGAAGGGCATCAAGGATGCCCGCAAGATCGCCGCGTTCGGCGCGGCAGTGCGGGCCGCCGATGCCACCATTCATAGAGAGACCCAGCATGACCGTCACCCTGAAAGCGGCGCCTAGCGCCGCGCCCCTGTTCAAGACCCCGGATTACGCCTTGCCCGACACGCGCGGGCACTTCGGCCCATATGGCGGCAGCTTCGTTGCCGAAACCCTGTCGCACGCGCTGGCCGAGCTGAACGAGGCCTACGCCAAGTATTCGCAAGACCCCGAGTTTCTCGAGGAATTCCGCTACGAGCTGGCGCACTTCGTCGGCCGTCCGTCGCCGGTGTACCACGCGCGGCGCTGGTCCGAGCTGGCCGGCGGCGCCCAGATCTACCTCAAGCGCGAAGACCTGAACCACACCGGCGCGCACAAGATCAACAACGTGATCGGCCAGGCCCTGCTGGCGCGGCGCATGGGCAAGACCCGCATCATCGCCGAAACCGGCGCCGGCCAGCATGGCGTGGCCACCGCCACCATCTGCGCCCGCTTCGGCCTTGAGTGCGTGGTGTACATGGGCAGCGAAGACGTCAAGCGCCAGGCCCAGAACGTGTACCGCATGAAGCTGTTAGGCGCGACCGTGGTGCCGGTGGAGTCGGGCAGCAAGACCCTGAAAGACGCGCTCAACGAAGCGATGCGCGACTGGGTCACCAACATCGAAAACACCTTTTACATCATCGGCACCGTAGCCGGCCCGCATCCGTATCCGATGATGGTGCGCGACTTCCAGTCGGTGATCGGCGAAGAGTGCCGGGTGCAGATGCCCGCGATGACCGGGCGCCAGCCCGACTACGTCATTGCCTGCATCGGCGGCGGCTCGAACGCGATGGGCATTTTCTATCCTTACATCGGCGAGCCGGGCGTGCAGCTGGTCGGCGTCGAGGCGGCCGGCGAGGGGCTCGATTCGGGCAAGCACGCGGCCTCGCTCACGGCCGGGATGCCGGGCGTTTTGCACGGCAACCGCACCTACCTGCTGCAAGATCAGAACGGGCAGATCATCGAGACCCATTCGGTGTCGGCGGGGCTGGATTATCCGGGCGTCGGGCCCGAGCACGCGTGGCTGAAGGATTCGGCGCGCGCGCAATACGTGTCGATCACGGACGAGGAGGCGCTGCAGGCCTTCCACGACACCTGCCGCATCGAGGGCATCATCCCGGCGCTGGAGTCGTCGCATGCGATCGCGTACGGCGTGAAGCTGGCCGCGACGCTGCCGAAGGACCGGATCATCCTGGTCAATCTGTCGGGGCGGGGCGACAAGGACATGCATACGGTGGCGCAGAGGATGGGGCTGGATTTCAGCTGAACCCTGTTCATGCGAGTCGCTTGGAAGGCGGCTCGCACTACCCACGATCGCCCCTATACGAAAGCATTCAATGTCCCGCATCGAACCAACCTTTAGCGCGCTGAAAGCGCACAACAAGACCGGCCTGGTCACGTTTATTACCGCCGGCGACCCGGGCCCTGAATTGACCGTCCCCTTGATGCACGCCCTGGTCGAAGGCGGCGCCGACGTCCTGGAACTGGGCGTGCCGTTTTCCGACCCGATGGCCGAAGGCCCGGTGATCCAGCGCGCCTGCGAGCGCGCGTTGACATTCAACATCGGCCTGAAAGACGTGTTCGGCTTCGTGCGCGAATTCCGTGAAAAAGACCAGACCACCCCGGTAGTGTTGATGGGCTACGCCAACCCGATCGAGCGCATCGGCCAGCACGAATTCATCCGCTGCGCCAAGCAAGCCGGCGCCGACGGCGCCATCGTGGTCGACTACCCACCCGAAGAGTGCACCGAGTTCGCCGCCGCCATGCGTGAAGCCGACCTCGACCTGATTTTCCTGCTGGCCCCGACATCGACGGTCGAGCGCGTCAAGCAAGTGGCCAAGCACGGCGGCGGCTTCAGCTACTACGTCTCACTCAAAGGCGTCACCGGCTCCGGCGCCATCGACACCGACGACGTCGCCCGCCGCGTGAGCGCGATCCGTGAACACGTGAAGCTCCCGATCGGCGTCGGCTTCGGCATCCGCGACGGCGCCACGGCAAAAGCCGTCGCCGCCGTCGCCGATGCCGTCGTCATCGGCAGCCGCATCATCCAGGAAATCGAATCGGTCCCGAAAGAGCAAGCGGTCGACGCCGTCCGCACCTTCACCACTACCATCCGCACCGCCCTCGACGCCCGCTAACCCCGCAACAATTAGGGTCGCAACAATTAGGGTCAGAGTCAAATTGTTGAGCAATTGCTCGCCGCTTAATTCGACTCTGACCCTAATTAATCACTTCTAGTCTTGAATCAATTGCAAAATAAATGGGGTCAGAGTCGAATTGTTTGACAACTTTTTGGTTACCTTGCGATTTGTGTCGTTCAACATTATTTAAAGGTAATCAGGCTGGCGCAGTGCGCTTACTGCCTTGTTCTATATCATCGCCGCAGCCTGTTACAGCGGCGTTTGGTTCACTAAAGTCGTGGTTAGCTGAAGCTGGCGCCTTAGCTCAATTTATTCATAATTAGGGTCAGAGTCGAATTGTCGAGCAACTTTAAAAGTTGTCAAACAATTCGACTCTGACCCTAATTTTTTTGAAATTGATTTCGGGTGGGGTTAGGCGGCGTGAATAGAATGGTGGGCAGGGTGTTCGCCCGCTCAG
>Ga0265780_10004290_pt1 | contig 18423 bp, 17 predicted proteins | sample P1T30metagenome_FD_192432 | JGI IMG/M metagenome (GOLD analysis project Ga0265780, IMG submission 192432) | Plant litter microbial communities from East Loma Ridge, Irvine, California - P1 T30 | ecosystem: Environmental > Terrestrial > Plant litter > Unclassified | place: USA: California...
CAGAGTCAGGGACTTACCATAGGAGTTTCACCATGGCATCAGTCAACAAGGTCATCATCGTCGGCAATCTCGGCCGCGATCCGGAAATCCGCTACATGCCGAGCGGCGACGCCATCGCCAACATCGCGGTCGCGACTTCGTACAAATCGAAGGACCGCAACTCGGGCGAGCAGAAAGAGCTGACCGAGTGGCACCGCATTTCCTTCTTCGGCCGCCTGGCCGAAATCGTCGGCCAGTACCTGAAAAAAGGCTCGTCGGTCTACGTCGAAGGCCGCCTGCAAACCCGCAAGTACACCGACAAAGACGGCATCGAGCGCTACGCCACCGACATCATCGCTGAAAACATGCAGATGCTGGGCGGCCGCCAGGGCATGGGCGGCGGCGACAGCTACGGTGGGGACGACAGCTACGGCGGCGGTGGTGGTGGCGGCAGCTACGACGCTCCGCCGAGCCGCCCGGCGCCGCAGCGCCAGGCACCGCCGGCACCGGCAGCCCGTCCGCAACCGAAGCCGGCTGCGAACTTCTCGGATATGGATGACGATATTCCGTTCTAGAACCTACTTCGTTACGTTTTTGTTGATAAGCCCGCATTCCCAAGAGGGAATGTGGGCTTTTTCTTTACCAACACAATTTTTTGCCACTTTTTGCACTTCTGTAAGCTACTACTTAGCCAAAATTGTGGGTTGTTGTATTGTCAAACTTGAGAACCCACAATCCATTCATAGCATTAGGTCATGCTAGAATTACTTTGGGATGAGGGGTGGTTCCCAGCCGCAGCAGGCTCGCAACCGCGAGTTCGGTGAATAAACCGTAAAATTTAGTCCCCAAAATTTGCAGCTGATTGAGGCTGGCGACTATTCGGTCGTGAATCGCGCACTGGCAATTGCTGCCCCAGGGCGCTCTTTGGCAACTTGCTAAGAGTGCTCATGGGCCTTCGTTTTTCGCATTACTTACTATCTCCCGCTTGGGCATACTGCCCCGTAGAAGCTACTTTCCCTCATGGTCGTTCCATTGACTTCCGTGGGGCGCATCTTCCATGTACGACTGAATTAACGCTTAAAACAAGGCATGCATATGCCTAATTTTATTGCAAAGCGTGTTCGGTTTCGAAACGGGGAGCGCCACTCAGTGCTAAGCCGGCTGGGAGGCCTGCCTGTCCATGAGACCACGCTGTACTTAGCGGGCTTTCCGGACTCGGGGACGGGCCGCCAACACCATCCATGCTGTCTGTACGGCCCTGGCTATGCTGTATCGCTGGTTGGATACCTCGCAAATCGAATTGCTTCCTCGACTACGAAAGGGGCAGTTCTTGACCATGCCTGAGCTCGTCAGGCTAGCAGGCACATGCCAATACCGCGTTGCAGACCTTTCCGGAGACGAGGTGGAAATGGCGAACAAGGTCGTGGACATCAAGCGTATCCGCTTGCGTCGCAAAGTCGTCGAACGCGCGAGTCAGGCTGTTGACGTTGCAACTCAGGCCTCAAGGCTTCGGTACATCGCGGACTACCTCCAATATCTCTCTACCTATGTTGGTGCGACGTTGAAACCTTACATGCGCGATGAGCTCGAGCGTGTGACTGCTCATTCGTTGAAGGCGTTCCTTGCTCACGTTCCGCCGGTGTCAAAGCGCACAACGTTGGGGGCTCGCCAAGGACTTTCGGAGGAAGAGCAGACCCAGTTGCTGGAAGTGATTCGCCCCGATTCCCAACAAAATCCGTGGAAAAGAAGCTTTGTCCGTCAACGCAATTGGCTGATTGTCGTCCTCCTGCTCGCGACGGGCATGCGGTGCGGGGAACTGCTCGGGCTTCAGATTGACGACCTCGATAAGCGGCTACCCAAGTTCCGCATCATCCGCCGGGCAGATTCGAAGGAGGACCCTCGCCCAAACCAGCCTAATGCGAAGACGAACGACCGAGAGGTCGAGGTTCGGCCAGCCATCATGCGAGCGGTCTTGGCCTACATCAGGCAACGCAGGGGCATCGAGGCAGCCCGCAAATTCCCGCAACTCATCGTCGCCGACGATGGGCGCCCCCTGTCCTCCAAGAGCATCGACAAAATCTTTACCCAGCTTCGTCAGAAATGTCCGGGTCTTCCGGTTGACCTTACCAGCCACGTTATGCGCCACACGTGGAATGAGCGCTTCTCCGAGCAAGCCGAGCTGCTTCAGCTATCCGACGCGGTCGAGGAGAAAGCCCGCAATGAGCAGCAAGGCTGGGCTGACAACTCTAAGACGGCGCAGACCTATACGCGACGGTACGCGACCCGCAAAGGTCGCGAGGTTTCGCTGAAGTTGCAGGAGAAGCTCGATGTCCCAGACCAGTGAACTCGATACACAAACGGCACTCGTCGCAACTCTGCCGTCTCGCATCTTCACTAGGAGCGGAGCGCCCGTCGACACGCGGGATGACGTTTGGGCATGGACAGATGGTCCTTTCGATGCTCGGCTTGACTTTCGTTGGTACGCGAAGGGATTCGACGCATTCGTCCCCGCTTTGAAGCTGGCGTTGGTTCCTTTCGTGAAGGGGTACTCCTGCCGATACGCTGACAACCTGGACAGCGCATTCCGCCATTTCACCAGAATCATCGGTGAATGCCCGAAGGCGTCCATCACCACCAAGCATATCGCCAACTACGCAGCCAGATTACTCGCGCATGAGCGGTGGCGGCTCGGCACATTGAGCATCCTGCTTCAGAAATGGGTCGAACTCGGGCTACCTGGCGTAGAACCTCAATGCGTTCGTTTTCTCACGGAACGACGCAAGCCCGGCAACAAGAAGGGCGAAGCGGTCAGAACAAGAAATCCGGTCGAAGGCCCATTTAGCGAAGAGGAATACACGTCCTTGTACTCCTCGGTCAACGCGGCCTACGGTCAGGGCGAGTTGCCTCTATGGACATTGCTCCTCGTGCGCCTACTGCTTGCTTGCGGGGGGCGCATTTCACAGTACGCATCGCTGAAGGTCTGTGACTTCGACAGTGCCTCATCCGTTCTCAAGCTGCCCCAGGCAAAGACCTGAATCGCCACGAGTTTTCTAGACACTCGAGAGCCGCTGAAAATACTGCTTTTCATACTCAACTGGCGACAAGTCATTGCTAAAGCTGTGTCGCCGCTTTGGATTGTAGAACATCTCGATGTAGTCAAAGACATCCTGCTTTGCTTCTTCACGGGTGCCGTATGTTTTGCGTCGAATTCGTTCCCGCTTAAGCAGTTGGAAGAAGCTCTCGGCAACTGCGTTATCATGGCAGTTCCCGCGCCGGCTCATGCTTTGCTGAAGATTGTGCTCATCCAGGAAGTCGCGCCAATCGTAGCTGCTGAATTGACTTCCTTGGTCGGAATGCACCATCACCGTATTTTTGGGTTGCCGACGCCAGACAGCCATTAAAAGTGCATTCATCGCCAGCTCACGATCGATGCGCGAACTCATCGACCAGCCGACCACCTGGCGCGAGAACAGGTCAAGTACCACGGCCAGATAGAGCCAGCCTTCATACGTACGGATATACGTGATGTCCGTCACCCAAACCCGATTAGGCTCCTGCACGTCGAACTGGCGCTGCAAATGATTTGGCGCCACCAGCGAAGGCGCACCACCGCGTTTGTACTTGCGCTTGGCGTAGCCGGTTTGGGAGCGGATACCGGCCGATCGCATCAGGCGATGAACGCGATTGATACCGCATTGTTCACCCAGCTCGCGCAAGTCATCGCTGACCTTGCGGTAACCGTACACGCTGCCGCTCTCCAGCCATGACTCCTTGATCGGAACCAGCAAGCGCTTGTCTTCCTTGGCTCGGCGGCTTTCGGGGTTCAAACGCCAGGCATAAAAACCACTGGGATGCACACCGAGCACCTTGCACAGCCGCCGCACTGGAAATTGGTCCTGAAACTCAGCAATGAAGGTGTACCTTACCCGGACGTCTTGGCAAAGTACACCGCGGCCTTTTTCAAGATGTCGCGCTCCTCCATGACGCGCTTCAACTCGGCCTTCAGGCGCCGCATTTCCTCGGCCTGGGAATCCACCGCTTTGCGCGCCTCTTCAGGCACGCCGTAGCGCTTTGTCCAGGTGTACAGGCTATGAATACTTACCCCCAGGCGCGCCGCTACTTCGCTCGCCGGGTGACCACGCTCCGCCACTTGCTTGACCGCCGCGATCTTGAATTCCTCTGTGTACCGCTTTCCGCTCATACCTTCTCCTTGTGCCAACATTATGGCTCAGGAGTGTCTACGATAGTCGTGGCGATTCAATTGACCAGAAGATAGACGAATATTCTCATCACGAATCAAAGTTGAGAATTACCTACATTTCTTTGAGGCACCAAGATTTTTGTTTCGATGACAACGTGTATTTTGGTGTCAGTTCCGCGTAACTGATATCAACGTCGATGAGTGTCGACCGTTGGGTTTTAGAGTTTTTATACGACACGCGCATGAGGTCTGAACCAAAACCTTTATTTATCCAAAGGTCATCATAACTAGAGATTCCCGCGTCATAGAAGAACATAAATTTCAATTGGCGTGTCTTTTTATAGCTCGTTGTACGCAAAAAATTGATGAGAGTTACCAGGACGTAAGGAGTATGCTCAGGCTGGTAGTTGGCATAAGCGTATATGTTTAGTTGTTTCGCCTTTCTTAACATGGCGATAAACTCTTTCAGGTCTAAGCAGGGTGCTATATCGGCGACACGGCTGTAAATGTGTTCAATATGAATTGCTACCCAACTGCGATTCGAGGCCACTGCAGCTGGGTTGTATGACGTCGGCATTTTCCCAAGGTATGGCCGCGCCGCAGGGTCTTTGGTCGGGCAGAAAAAACTGTCTGGGTGATAGAAATGCTCATCGTTTTTCGTTCCACCTGCTTTGAGCCGCATTGCGCGTTTGCATACAGGGCATCGACCGGGCGGTGCATGGTCCACATCAATGTAACCTAGAGCAAGGGCATGAGCCTTATATTCTGTCACGGTAAGCATTTTCTTGGAAGTTGGGTGCAACACATCGAACACGTCGTCTCTCCTAAAGCTGGTCAGCAGCTACCTTCTCTCAACTTTAAACCAAACGTACCTTCTTGGCAAGTTTTGGTTCAAGCTAGAAATTCTGAGCGTACATTATTGTTTGGCTCCTTCCATAAACGAATTGCGGGAAGTCGTAACCGCTCGCATTGCAAGATGACTTTGAGTCGCTTGGTATTCAGGCGTAAACCATCAATCATGCGAAGGATACCTTTTGTGCACTGCGTCGCATCCGCCGGAAGAAGCTTTCTTTTGCTATAGCATATGTGACTCTTTAGCATCATAATGCTCCATCGGTTAGCATTTGATCGGCACGTTTAAAAACAAAGGGAACTGTGATGAATGAGGGAGCGCCGCTCGTACTTGAACTTCTTGGATACACTGAGGAGGTGGAAAAAATACCAGCCATCGGACAGCCACAGTGGCACACGTGTTTGCGAGAGTATTTGGCATATTGCGGAAACCAAATCATCATGTCTGAGTCGAGAAAATACGTAAAAAAACTCGCGACCGAAGGGCTCTTGGAACGAAAGAGATACTGAAAATGAGATGGATTACGGACGAAGACCTAAAAAATTGGAGTCGCAGGACTGATGCACGTGAGCTGTTCGTGGACCTTGTCGCCGACCTTATTCGGGCGACTGTTTCGGATATAACCAAATTTCGATTTCCTGGGCAAAGCGCGGGTACTCTTCGCGGTTTTGATGGAGATTTGGAAACGACCGAACAGGCATCTAGAGTACCACGAGGTCAGTCTAAATGGGAGTTCGGAACGGCATCTGCTGGAAAGACGAAAGCACAGGCTGACTACGATAAGCGAACCAGCCAAACCCCACCGGAGGTGATGGCCAATAACGCTTTTGTTATGGTTAATTTGAACTCCTGGGACACACCAAAAGAACTTCTTGCAGTATGGGTGGCAGAACGGCAGGCAGAAGGAAAATGGCGAGAAGTGCATTTTCTCGACGGTACCGCGCTAGTACAATGGCTTGAGGAGAAACCAGCAGTGGCTGCCCGGTACGCTCGAGAAGTTCTTGAAAAATCTCCTCGCAATGGAGCAGTTAGTACTGATGAATTTTGGGAACTCTATAGTGCAGGCTTTAAGCCCGCCCTTACAGAAAAAGTATTGCTGTGTGAAAGGGGTGAGGCCGTATCCCAGCTTTTACAGGTGCTCACTGGCCCGCCACAAAACTTTACTCTAGGCGCGGATTCGGCGGAAGAGGTTATTGCATTTGCGGTTGCAGCTATACGCTCAGCGCCCGAGGAAATTCGAAGAATGTTGGAAGCGAGTACGATGATAGTCGAGTCATCGGCGGCCGCCCAGTATCTTTTGGAAAAGAAGAACATGATATTCCTTCTTCGGGACGGAGCCGTGCCGCAGGCCGGATTGTTGGGGCGTGTAGGCCCAACAGTCGTGGCGGCAACCGGAATCCAGCGCAAACGACCGAACGTTATCGCGCTCGCGCGTCCGACTGCCAGTGTAATGGCAGAGGCGTTAGAGTCGATGGGGATTGAGCGCCAAGCGGGCTATGAACTTGCTAAAAAATGCGGTCGGAGCCTTATGATACTTCGTCGACTGAGCCCAGCTTCGGGCATTTCCGAAAATGCAGAATGGGAAAAGTTAGCTCCGGCTCTAAAGCCTGCATTTTTAGCTGGAGGATGGTCTGCAAATTCGGACCTCGACAGAGAGGTTGTTGCCAGTCTCGCAGACGGAACTGATTACGTGGCTCTGGAAGCTTCAATCCGTCAAACCTTGACCATGTCCGACCCACCTTTTGACAACGTAGACCAAGTATGGCAAGTAAGAGCACCAGTCGACGCGTTCACACATTACGGTCACTTGGTCGACGAAAATGACCTTCGAATGCTCAGAGCGGCGGCGCTCAAAGTTCTGGGCCACCAAGTTGCTCAGCCTACTGCGAAAGAGACGTTCTCGTTCGGCTATCGCGCGCCTGAAGACTACAGTAGTTGGCTCCGCGATGGCATCATTTACACTCTCCGAATGTTCGCGATAATGCCTGAGATTGGTGGACTTCAGTTGAACGGAAGGTCGCCACAACGTTACGTAGATGAAATTATTCGCGCGTTGCCGAATTTCGCCGAAAATCATAGTTGGATTTTCTCTCTCTTGCCTCAGTTATCCTCAGTCGCTGAGGCGGCCCCAGCCCCTTTCCTAGAAGCCCTCGAGAGGAGTCTCGGGGGCCAAGCGAACAACGCCCTCGATTTTTTCCAGGAAGATGAGAAACGCGATTATTTATTTGCGAAGACTAGTGCACATCTCTACGTCATATGGGCACTCGAAGTTCTGGCGTGGAATCCCTCGCATATAAATCGTGTTACCAACGTTCTTGGTAAGCTCGCGGCTATTGCCCCCGGCAAAGGACCGGGGCACGGGAATCGCGCGATGGAAAGTCTCAGGCAAATCTTTTTGGGGTGGGCGCCGAGCACGAATGCAAATTTAGACCAGCGATTCAAGGCGATTGATGGTTTGGTGAGAAATCTTCCTGATGTCGCTTGGCAGTTGCTCCTGTTGCTCATGCCTCGTGTACACGATACCACTACCCCAACGGCAAGACCGGCTCTGCGCGACACCACTCCGCTTAACCCCGAACCGATTACATTCGGTTTGGTTTGGGAAAATGAAACTCGCGTGGTAGACAGAGCTATCGGCCTTGCGAACGGCAACGAGGAACGTATCGCGTCACTCGTTAACCATTTCGGTAACCTGCAACCGGGTAACCGACTAAGACTGATAGAAGTGTTCAACAGTACTCTAGCGCTGCAATCACGAGCGGAAGGTAGCGACCTTTGGCATCGCCTTGGAGACCTTGTAACAAAACATGAAACCTACCCTGAGGCAGCTTGGACAATGAAGGCCCATGACCTTCGGGAGCTGAAAGACCTGTTGGACAAGTATCGGCCTTCCGATGTGGTTGCTTTGGCACACCATTTGTTTGATGGGTCGTTGCCAAATCTAGCGACAGACTTTTCAACTGCAGAGAAAGAAATAGTCCAGATACACGCAGCGGAGTTAAAGAAAATTCACGACCAACTGGGTGTACCAGGGCTCCTTCGGCTTGTAGAAAGCGTCAGAAGACCGGACCAGGTGGGTCGAGCATTTATCAAATTAGACTTGCCGTATGACGAGGTGGCTCCCTTGATATTGCAGCTCATGCGCGGCCAGGACGAATACTATCAGGTTGGTTGTGACATTTCTGGCGGATTGAGGGAAAGGGATGGAGATTCTTGGGTTGCGTATTTCAACTTATTCATAGCCACTCGCTGCGAGAATTCAAGAGACGTCGCTTGGCTTCTCTCTCGCTGGCCGAACAACGCAGAAACTTGGGGCTTTGTACAATCGTTAGGGCAGGAAGTGGTCGATACCTATTGGAGAGAAGTTGGTTCTCCTCCTATGCACGGAACGCCAGCAGAGTTTAATAAAGCCATCTCTGAATTGCGGCGTGTCGGTGAGAGTTTGAAAGCCTTGAGTTCGCTTCGAATGCGTGAGGACGAGTTAGATTCTGAAACGCTCCTCTCGTTGCTTGCAGAATCCGTGCCGCAAATTGCTTCTGGGCCGGGCGCTTCCACGATGCTCTCGTATGCCATTGGCGAAGTATTCGCCACCCTTGCTCGTCGGGATGTCGCACCTTTGGAAGTCGCGAGAATGGAGTACGTCTATTTGCCGCTAATCGAAGATTGTGTTAAAGGGCTATCCATTCATGTACTTCTTGCGGAGGACCCCAAAGAATACGTCAATGTTCTAAAGGATGTTTTCGTTAAAGACGGCGAAGAGCCGGACCTCAACCCATCAGCAGAACAACTGATAAAAGCAAAGCTATCTTATCGACTTTTAAAGTCATTTCATGTTGTTCCAGGCGAAAAGGACGGGCATATCGATGAGTCGAAACTCTTTGCTTGGGTGTCCGATGTTCGGACGCTGGCCGCAGATTGCGGTCGTGGTGCAATTGCGGACGAGTTCATTGGTCAGCTCCTTGCGCACTCCTCTGCGTCTAACGATACTTGGCCATCCCCGTCGGTTGCCGCCGTACTTGAACGGGTTGCATCAGACATCGTTGAGCGGGGAATCGAAATCGAACGATTCAATATGCGAGGAGCGTACGTGATGGATTATCAAGACGGCGGCGGGCAGACACGAGATTTGGCTGCGACATATCGTAAATGGAAGGAGCAAATAGAGTCACCTCGAACTGCGGCAATGTTGGAGCGTATCGCAGAAGACTACGAGGACTGTGCTACGAGAGAGGGCATAGCTGCGGAGCAAAGGAATCTGAAACGATAGCCATGGTCAACTGCATGTCCAATTGCCGCCTAAAGTCGGTAACCTATCGGGTCCAGTTTGCTTTTAACGAGGTCACTTTAGAATGAGATACGCTCGATGTATAAGCGTCAGTTAAGAGCGCGCTTCGTTGCGAGCGCTACTGGTCCGCGATAGCGCACCAGTCCCCATCAGCCGAGGGGCATCCTTTGTTGCTTGCGTGCTTAAAACAGTGATGCCTGAGGAGTAGTCTGAGAGTCAGGCGATGGATGTTGTGCATCTTCGACGTCATTTTCCCTCTCTGACTCTGGCGCCGGCTTTCCTTGGGCTAGAGCCTTCTGCACCTTTGCATCGAATTTGGCTTGCTCTTCGGGCGTCAACTTTTTGAAGGGACGGTGGCGCTGCTGGACGAATCCGTATGAGCCCAGATGACGTTCGTATGGCTAGCCGCAATGAAGACGGAGATGGGTCAGCAGAAGCAGCGAGAGGTCGAACAAGCCACAGTCAGGTCTCCGTTCCCTGGGCGGCAAGGTTTAGCCGTCTAAGCGCTTCTGGGCGCGCATTCGATTGCCATAGAAGGACTGCGTCAAACGCGCCACTTCTTGGCATCTGTTCCGCTGACCACAGAGCGTCAGCAGAACTTGTCGGTCTGAGCCAGTACATGCTTCGCTCATTCACCCGCCAGGCACGGCAGGTCATCGAATGCGGCAGGAAAGGTGGCTAGACGAGTGCCATACGCCTGCTTCCACGAGCATTCGTATAAAGCCTGAGCATGAGCGCGAACCTACCGATATCGATGGCCTACTGGAGCTTTTGGATAACCTCGGATTGGGTGAGGTATCCCTGGGTGAACTTGGAGAGCTTCGTGCGGTGCTACGAGACCTGGTAGGTCCCGAATTGGGCACTCGACTGGTACAGTACGCCAAAAAAATGCGCCGGCGCCGACGTAAAGAAGGTGGAGGCAGCGAAGATGCCGATTGATGTCCCAGCGTCTTCTACTTCGGGAAGAAGGCAAGAAGTTAGATGACCGTCTCGATGTGCCATCCCTTTGAAAGCAGAGCGTCACGTACCTTTTGCGACACTCTGCTCTCATTGGCGGCAAGACATAGTAGTAACGTCGGACGTGACATTGCAACGTAAAGGTTTCGCATCTGCGTCTTTTGGGTCTTTGGGAGCTTCGTAAGTTGCTTTGATGGGATGCCTGCGATGTATTCAAGGCCGAGGGCCACATCAAATGCGCGGCTATTACCTCCGTAAGACTCTAGAACCAAAGAGGCAGAGTGCGTTTCCCCTTTCATACCCGCAACTGTACCTAGCGAAAAATCGAGGGACCTTTCTTCGTGATTCACATTGCAGAAAGTCGAGGCAGGAGCTGTCGAAGTGGCTTCAGATTCTTGTGCATTGAATACGTTCAAAGCCCTGAACTGGTCGACAGTTAGCGAGGCAGGTAGGTACTGCTTGAGTTTGTCGTACAGGAGCTGAATAAGACCCGGGCGCTGTTCATCTGAGCACAGGGACTCACCTGAGAGCGCTAACTGACGAATCAGAGCTTCGATGTTACCTGAGGGGCTATATTCTTTCGCAACTCGTGAGAGTGCTCGCGCGTCACGGAGACCTACCGCTATCGGAGCAGCAGCATCACGAAGTACAAGTAATAAAGCTCTGCGAATGTCCGAAACGCGCGCACTAAGTGAAGTGCTTTGAAGGGTTTGGCCGGCATCCCCAACAAGGCTCCAGAAATTTTGAGCGCGCATGCCCGTGCCAAGCGCTGCATCCCCATATTCCGGCCAGTAGTCCCGCCAGTGGCGTCCTGCCTCAACCTCACTATCTCCCGACTTTCGGGCGCACATCGCCTTCACGCTACGCGATTCAATGTCACTATCGCTTAATCGCTCAAGAACGATGCGTCCAAAATTTGCGACTACCGCAGATGCTGCATTGGTGGAATACAGTAGCAAGACCGGCGAATGAACGTCCGCACCTTCGCCGACTACTGCGCTGCCGCTCAATCGGACGCTACCTACTGCTTGCGCAATCGCTGTTCCGAACCTCTTGCTGGTGCTAATGCTGCCGTAGCCCTCGCGGGGAAAAGTCAGCAGGTCAGCATTCTCTTCGTCAGAAAGAATCTTCTGGTCGATATCTCCAAATCGCTGCATCACGGACTTCCCATCGAAGATACGATTCAGGAACGACTCCTGGTCCCATGACGTATCCTGCATCTCATCGACGAACACCATCGGGAACCGCCGATGAACTACGTCGACCAGATGTGGGCAGGCCCGGAGCGCCAAGTCGGCGTACGCGAACATGTCTCGATGCCGAAAAATGCCTAGACTAGTGAGCTGCTCCTTTAAGCTGACAAGAGACTTATATGAGGCAGTATGTCCTGCCGGAAGAGTGCCTTTTTCAACTCCTAAAGTAAGCGCTGCTGTCCTATAAAACATTGAGGTCGCGATATCTTCACCGTTGTTCTGATTAGCTAGGTAAAAGCGAAGCTTGTAGAACTGCGCCTGCTGCAGTCGCGCCAGAGCCTTTTCCGCAAAGACCATGTCGTCAATGACGTCGACCTTTCGGTCAAGGCTTCGCAGCATAGGCAAGGCCAAAAACTGATTGACGAAGCTGTGTATAGTGCCAATGAAATGAGGGTAGCTGAGAAGTTTCGCGCCCTCTTCGGTTTGGGCAAGACGCCGTGCAATTTCGTCACGCGCGACATTTGTGTGGCTTAGGACGCAGATGCCACGCCGGGCATGGGGCCATTTTTTGGCGAGCAGTAGCAGTTTGGCCGCGAGCAGCGATGTTTTCCCGCTGCCTGGTACAGCATTGAAATCCCGAGAGCTATTTTCGAGTAGAGCGGAACGCCGCTCCTTGTCATTGAAGTTCAGGTCGGCAGCCAAGGCTGCAAGCTCCGCAAGGTCTTCCTCTTGAAGATTGATTGCACTCACTTGGCATCTCCTCCTCGCCCCGCGGCGATGTCGGTGTGCGGCGTAGGTGGTACTGAGGGCTGGGTTACTGGCACCGAGGCCGATGTAGTCGATGAATCAATCGGTGTCGCCGGAGTCGTCGAAGCCACGTTTGAAATTGTCAGAGCAGCTAGCGAAGAAGTCTGTGTAGTGCCGTCGGAAGCACCTCCACCAAGTGTCGCCGGCGAGATAGTTATTGACGCGGCATCAGGGGTACTTGCGGGTGCGGTCGACGCAGCGGCTGCGGTAGCTGTCGCTGGCTTTGGTGCGGGCGCAGTGGTGAGGTGGTTAAGTGCGGTCTGCAGATAAGGAGGCAACTTATTAAACAACGCATCGTCTTTACCGTATGCTCCCGTGCAAACTAAGTAGGCTGCGTACTGTGCGGCGATGGCTTTCGAAGCTTCTTTTTCCTGCAATGGCTGATAGATGATTGAAGCAAGCTTTTCTGGAGAGTGACCGGCCGCCGCCAAAGTTGCCCAGTTTGCCTTGGCCGCAGTGAGCGTATCGTCCTCGTCTTTTTGGTCGAGTCGCTCGTCGCGTGACTTAGCCTTCGCCGCGAGGGTGATTGCAAGGTACATAAGCTCAGCGCAACCATGCAGCGCCAAGTCGTACTCCAGCGTCCATCTATCCGACACGCAGACTATGGTTTTTCCTCCCTCCGCGCGGTCTTTTTTGTTCTGCACAAATTCAGCTGCTTCTGCTGAGGAGTAATCTGACTCAAAGCGCTTACCTTTTTTGGGCTTTGCAACGTAGGAATTCGCGACGTCGGGAACGATATCTCGGTCGGTCAAGCAGACCACAGGAATTGGGATTTCGGGCGCAGCCCCCTCGCGCTGTAGGATGCGGGCGTAATGATATAAGCCAGTGTGGCCTACATTGACCATCGACACTCCGTGCTTAGAAAATGACCGGCCGCATGTCTCTGCAATCGCGGGAAGCAATATGGCTTCTGCAGGTCCCTCAACCATCATCACACCGCGGGCGAAAAAGAGATTTGCTTTTGTTGCGTCGATAAACCGGCGTAAGAACGAGTAGTCGGTGCGCTTGAGCTTTGTCTTCCCTGCCGCCAATGGGAATGCGTGGGCTTTATGCACAAGTGTCATGTCTTCGATGCGGGCATTCGAGACCAATGAAGGGCTATGAGTAGTCAGGATGACTTGCACCCTTTTGCTAGCCTGGCTTTCGTCAGAATGCTCCTTCAAAAGGTCCATAACTCGCTCTTGTAATTGAGGGTGGAGGTGTGCCTCAGGTTCTTCTACAAGAAGCAGAGCCAGCTCTTCACCGTCGCGTAGTAGAACAAGCTCCGTAGCCATAAACAGGGCGTTGTTGTAACCAAGACCTCGAGCACAGCGAGCATCGGAATGGATGTGTGCACCAGGAAGCAGCGAAAGCTCAAACTTCTCCAAGATTGGGGTCAGGGCGAGGTCGGGCGCGATACGGATGCGAGACTGGAGGGAGTCTCCGGCAAACGCAAACTGTCCTAGATAGTTGTCGTTGATATCCTTCTCGACACCCTTTAAGACGTCATGCTCTCCCAAGTGATGTTGCGCAAAGGCCATCAATCCCACCAGTCGCTCCGGAATATTGGTAGGGGACGCCTTATCAAAGTCGTTCATCTCCTGGCCAGCGATGTCATTGTGTGCACCCAGGATTTGAGAAAGGCGGGACTGGCGACCAGGGCGCAGTTCGGCTTCAGCATCGCGCAGCGGCCTGAGATAAGTGGCACGGACCAATTCCCGAACTGCAAAGCCGACTTCGGGACCAGTGCCGTTCGTCCCGGTTCGGATGACAGTTTCAACCCGGGCCCGCTTTGTAGCCTTGGGGGGGTGATAACGAGCTTCGAGATGGAGAATCAGCGAGCAGGTGTCGTCTTTCTCCAGTGTTAGCCATTCAAGGACGGCTGCTTCCTGGTCCGGGCTCAGTCCGCACAGTGTAGCTTCGATGGTAAGCGTGCTCGCGCGGTCGGTGCCGTGTATATGGAAGTCCTGCTCAAAGAGCCGCACTGGTTCGTAGCTTGTGGTGAGCAGGACCTGGCGGATACAATCAACGATGCAGGTTTTGCCTGCATCATTCTCGCCGACCAAGATGTTGAGCCCTGGATTGAGCTCCCAATCCAGCGCCGGGGCGGTCGTGCCATCGCCGAACGCACGAAAATTCTTAGCTCGAATATGCTTCAAATACATGAGTACTACCTCGCTTGCCTTCGCACATTACCCAAGGGGAGGCTGCGGCGCCCCGTGAACAACTTTGCGGTGTTAGTGTTGCCTTATCGTATTTCCCCCGGTCGTGGCCGGGTGATATTGATGTGTGAAAGCAGCTACGCTCACATTGGCCTGTCGGTAGTTGGCTGCCCAAGTTATGAGTTTCGCTAGAATTCAGACGCCAAGATGTTATCAAATTTTCCATCGGGAAAGCTCACATATTGTCACATGACTGACTTGACGTCTTGCTCTCCGGCACTGAGTGTGGGGGGCAGTGCCCTTAATTAGTGCCTCTGCCGCCAACCGTGCTTGGAAGTAGTGGCTCTAGGCCTTACAAGGGGGTTATATGGACATCAAGTAGCACGCATATTATTGCCAAAGAACATCTTTGGAACTTGGCCCAACTCCCTCGTGAACTGATGAAAGGTGAACATGGGGTAAAATACACCCCAATCTGTCTAAATTTTGAGCAAATTTGGCGTTTCGTGAACTGGTTGGTACATTCTATGAACTGATTTTTTGCGTTTTAAGCTATTGTTTTAAAACGATAAATTTAGAAATTTCATCAGCTATCGACTGGAACTCTTTCTAGAAGCAGTCCCTTCATCTCTCTAAAATGCGACTTATATCCCTGTTACTAGGAATTCTCGCATGGACAAAGTTAATAAAATCCTCGAAAGCTTGACTGCTATTTCCGACTTCCGGACGCAGCTCTTCATCCTTGCCTTGGGCGTGTTGGTTGTCATCGGTATGGCCCTCTACGTTATCCTGCAGGCCGTAAAGCGCGGTGAAGGTCGCCCATGAGCTCTAACGCTTTTGCGATGCTGCCGTCGGCTTGGGCCCGCGAGATTAGGCCAGTTACTGCTGAAGATGTGCCAGGCTTGGCTTTTTCTGGGGTCAAGGTGTCTTACGATGAGCATAAAAACGCATCGGTGCACGGCGCCTTGAGTGCGTTGAAATGGTCGGAGCATAAAGGCGCAGGGCCCGCAGCTATATTGGCACTGTTTGCGTTAGCCATCATTTCAAATAAAGCGCAAATGGATGCTGGACTTCGGTCGAACAACGTTGTCATAGCGAGCTACACGCAGATACTGAACGTGGCGCCAATGGCTCGTGCGACCTTGTCGAAGGCGCTACAACTGTTAGAAAAAGTGGGCGCTATAGGCCGACAGGCACAGGGCAAGGTGGTGGTTTATACGCTCAACGGAATACTGACACCTGGCAAATGGTGCGCGTTTCCTCAAGGGTACCTGTTGGCTGGGTATGACCATTTGAACGGCCTAAAATTTTTCTTGGACCATATGCGCCGGCCCGCGACTCTCCACGCTTTGAAACTGTATATGCTACTTCTCGCTCAGCGAACGAGCCGTACGAACATCGCGATTATCAGCTACTCAACAATTGAGGAATACACTGGGATGCGACGCGAAGACATCAGCCGTGCTGTTAGTTTATTGATATCAGAGCGTCTCTGTACCCTGGTCGGTGATGACGTTATGCCCCGGCGAAAGGGCGACCCGATGCACAACCGTTATGCAATAACTGGGTTACGAGCAATGGGGTCATGAGCTTGGAACACCGACCGGATGCGGAGCTAACGATTCGCGGCTTGAGCGAGTGTTAGCCTATGAAGTGACTCGGATTGGCGGCGTGCCTTACCCACAAATTAGCGCAAAACAGAGTTTTTTAAACGAAAAACTGGCACCCCACGCTGCCCACCAACATTCTGGTGCGCTGGCGTCGCAGAATTTCTTCTTTGTTATTGAGGATAGGTGAAGTACCCACAATTTTTAGTGGGCATAACCGTTCTGAGAGTAAATGGTATTTAGACAAGGCCCGCTTCTGCAAGGAACGCGGGCTTTTTTTATACAACCGAGCTTTATGTAAAGAATTTTTAACAACAAATTCAATTTTCTGAAATTTTCACGCACCGTGAAAGTTGGAATTTATTGAAAATCTTTAGCAGTTTTCATAAAATGGTTACGTTCACGTAATGTGAAAATTGGAGAAAACTGAATGAACAAGCTCATCAGCGCTGCAGAACGGCACGTCGCGGAACTGGGATTGTTATCCCATGCGCTTGTAGCTCTTGGGGAAAAGACCCACATTCAAGGGACTGTGGTTCAACTTCAACCAGAGCTCACAGGTAACTATCGAGCCGATGCTTCAGTGGACCTCGAATTCGACGGTCAGACCTATCATTACATTGTGGAATGCAAAAATTATGTCGATCGGAAAGCGCAAGTCGATCAGGTCGACCTTAAGCTGCGGCAAATCGGGTCGCGGCTCTTGCTGGTGACCGACTACATCAGCAAGGAGCTTGCTGCGCATTGTCGAGCTATTGGTCTCCAGTTCATTGACACGCACGGAAACGCATACTTACGTGCGCCGGGGCTATTCATTTTTACGACCGGGAACAAGAACGAACACATACATCGATCCTCCAAAGCACCTAAAGGTCTGACCAACCAGGCCGCGCTTCGCGTCATTTTCAATTTACTATCCAAACCCGAACTTGTCAGCGCGACCTTTAAAGAGATTTCGGTACTCTCAGGCGTTGCATTGGGCACTGCATACAATGTGCTGGAGGATCTTGAGCGGCGAGGCTACCTGACCGCAGGCTCCAAGCACGCGCGCAAATTGCTGGAGCCGCATCGCCTTGTCGATGAATGGACGACCAATTTCCCCACCACACTTCGTACCAAGCTCAACAGCCGCCGTTTCAGTTCACCTGATCCCGACTGGTGGAAACACAGCGATATAGCAGACTTCCATGCATCGTGGGGCTCGGAAGTGGCAGCGGCAAAGATGTTTAAACATCTAAAACCATCGACGCAAACCCTGTACGTGGGTTCGATGGAGATGCGCAACGTGATCACCAGGCTCGCGAAGGAAGTTCGACTTAAACCTGATCCTGACGGACCTGTCGAAATCCTGGAGAAATCCTGGTCGCCGATGATCGAATCGGAACCTGGGATTGCGCCCCCTTTGTTGGTCTATTCCGATCTTCTGGCATTGCTCGATCCGAGAGCAAAAGAAACGGCCAACATGATCAAGGAGAAATTCATTGAGCCTGCAATCCATTCGGGCTGATCGCCCCATCGATCCGATCACGGCAGAAATCCTGCGCGAAGTTGCAGCTGCTGCCGAAGCCGAGGGAGTCGACCATATGCTTGTCGGTGCAACCGCTCGGGATGTACTCTTGACCCACGTATTCGGACTGGAGGTCCGGCGTGCAACATACGACGTCGACTTTGCGGTCGCCGTGAAGGATTGGGAGCAGTTCGACGCACTGCGGACACGACTGCGGCAGCAGAGTTGGTAGAGTTCTCTCCCGGCTTCATTCAAAAAGTGGTGTCGATCGCAGGACTGGCGATCCTGAAGATCGTTGCCTGGGCCGATCGTGGGCGAGATAATCCCAAAGATGCGCAAGATCTGATTTTCATTATGGATAGCTACGCGGTTGCGGGAAATTTCGACCGGGTGTATGAAGTGGACGGTGTTATCGAGGCTGGCGACTACGACCCAGACGCGGCAGGCGTCTATTTGTTAGGGCTGGATATGCGGCGGATGGTTAGTGAAAACACGCTCGAGGAAGTAAAACAGATCATCGAACATGATTTCGACAGGCTTCTGACCGACATGATCAAACCTCTGCGCCATCTTGAAAACGTCGAAGAGCGAGTGACATCTCGCTTACGCTTATTGCAACAAGGACTTGCCTGACCACATCCGAGTCCCTTACATCACCTGTTACATCACAAAGGTCGCCGGTAACCGACCGTAGCCTTGATATAAAAATCTTCGCAGCTGCCGAGGCTGCGAAGATTTTTTGCGGGATGTTCACGTATGGGGCGGTTTCACGTTACGTGAACAGCACAAAAAACTGAACAAGAGCACAGCCAACCCGCAAATCACACATCCACCACCATCTCAAACCCACCATAAATCATCCGCTTGCCATCAAACGGCATGTTCTCCGGCTT
>Ga0265780_10004291_pt1 | contig 18416 bp, 16 predicted proteins | sample P1T30metagenome_FD_192432 | JGI IMG/M metagenome (GOLD analysis project Ga0265780, IMG submission 192432) | Plant litter microbial communities from East Loma Ridge, Irvine, California - P1 T30 | ecosystem: Environmental > Terrestrial > Plant litter > Unclassified | place: USA: California...
CGCGACGACATCAGGTTCGGTCGCGTCGAGGGTCCTTGATTTTCGTCTGTAGGGCGCACGTCATTACTCCTAAGATATTCGTTTCCAATCCGATTAGAAACAATCTGGGAAAAACCATGCTGATTTTCCAGGTCTTCGACAAGGGTGTGCTGGACGACGCCGAAGGGCGCCAGATCGACTTCCGCAACACCATCATCATCCTGACCTCGAATACCGCGTCGAGCACGATGATGGGCGCTTGCCTGAACAAGAGCGCGGCCGAGATGCCCAAGCCCGAGCAGCTGGCGGAACTGATCCGCCCGCAGTTGATGAAGCAGTTCAAGCCGGCCTTCCTGGGCCGCCTGACGACCGTACCCTTTTATCCGATCGGCGACGAGGTACTCGCGAACATCATCCGCTTGAAGCTGGACCGCATCGGCAAGCGCGTGCGCGACAACCACCAGGCCAGGTTCGAGTACGACGACGCGCTGGTGAACGCGGTGCTGGCGCGCTGCACCGAGGTCGATTCCGGCGCGCGCAACGTCGACACCATCCTGAACGGCACCCTGCTGCCCGAGATCGCCGACACCGTGCTGGCGCGCATGGCCGAAGGCGGGGCGATCGCGCGCATCAAGGTAAGCGCCACCAAGGCCGGGCGCTTCAAGTACACCATCGAGCCGGCATAAGGAGGCGCCATGAGCACGCTCGAACAACTCCTCGCACCGATCAGCGCGGCGGCGCCCTGCGGCGAGAGCCTGGCGTTCACGCCCGAACTCGACGCCATCGCCCAGGCGCGCAAGGCCGACGACCCGTCGCTGGAGCAGGGCGCCTGGGTCACCACGCTGAAGGAAGCGGACTGGAAGTTCGTGTCCAAGCGCTGCGCGGTGCTGATCGAGACGCGCAGCAAGGACTTGCAGCTGGCAGTCTGGCTGGCCGAAGCGAATGCCAAGACCGCCGGGTTGCGCGCGCTGGGCGACGCGTTGCAGTTGGTCGGCGCGCTGTGCGACCGTTACTGGGACGGCCTGTATCCGCTCCCGGACGAAGACGGTTTCGAGCAACGCATCGGTAACCTGAGCTGGATCGCGGCGCGCGTGCCGCAGCTGGTGACCGAATGCCCGGTGACAGAAGGCGCGGGCTTTTCGATGCGCGACATCGAGGCAGCACGTGGGCATGGCGCGGACGCGATTGCGGACGTGGAGGCGGCGCGCGGCCGTACCTCGAAAGCCTTTTCCGAGAAGCTGCTGGACGATGGCGCGCATTGCCTGGCCATGCTGGACGAGCTGGAGAAGTCGGTCGATGCGCGCCTGGGCAATGATGGCCCGAGTTTCGGCGGCGCCAGGAGCGCGCTGCAGAACCTGATCCATTTCGTCACGCCGGCGGCCGGCAAGACGGTGGCCGGGGCGGCGCCCACAGCTGCGCCGCCGGACATGTCCACAAGTGCGGCGCTGCCGTCTGCGGCTTCAAGCGGCGTGGCATCCGGCCCGTTGCAAAGCCGCGCCCAGGCCCTTGCCCAATTGCGCGCGGTGGCCGAGTTCTTCCGCCGCACCGAGCCGCACAGCCCGGTCGCCTACCTGGCCGATAAGGCAGCCAGTTGGGGCGAGCAGCCGCTGCACGTGTGGCTCAAGTCGGTGGTCAAGGATGCGGCGGCACTGGCCCACGTCGACGAACTGCTCGGCGTCGAACGGGGAGGGGAAAAGGAGGGATGAAATAATCTTTTATGGAACACCATCCAGTGAAAGAATATTTCAGGGCGGCTCAACTGGCCGCCCTGTTTGTTTTTGGGCCGACGCCTATTCGGCCGGCTTGTCGCCCGGCGCAGCAGCCTTGTTCGTGCCGGGATTGACCATCGACGACGCCTTGGCGATCTGCTCCTCGACGTTCTGCACCGCCTGGCGCGTGGCCTGCGTCACCTGCTCGTAGCCCTTGAAGGCATTGTCGATCGCGGCCTTGATGATCTCGACTGCGTTTTCCGACCCTGGCTTCACGTTTTGCGTGACGTCGTAGATCAGCGCCGACAGCGTGCTTTTCGCTTCCGCCACGTGGACGTCGGCGGCGCGCCGGAATTCACCCTGCATCTCGTCGATGATGGTCTTCAGCTGGGCGCGGTATTCGGCGCTGTCGGTGGCGCCCGGCGCCATGCGGGCCGACAGGGCGTCGAAGGCGGCGCGGGCATCGCGTGCCTGGGACAGGTCGCGGCTGGCGGCCAGGGTCTGGTCCATGGTGGAGCGGGCGGTTGCCATGTTCAGCGCGACGACCTGTTCGAGACCCTTGACCGTTTTACTGGCAAGCATGTCGAAGGTTTGCATCTGCAGGTCGAACAGGGTTTTGGTGGCGCTGGCGAATTGCTCGGGGCTCGTGAACATCAATGTCTCCTCGGTATAAGTATGGAACGACGGACGACGTGCTGGCACATATGCTGGCTCAGTTGGTAGAACGAGCAGCCTATTATTTAGCAACGATGAGCTTTTCGCAACGGGCGTCCCGGTACGGACCGGCGGCGCGTTCCCAGCCGGGGCCGAGCGGGGTCTGCGCGCAGGCCAGCGCGCCGTCGGCCTTGCTGCGCCACTGGAACCAGGGCGCGGGTTTGGCGAGGGCGCCTGCGCAGACGGTCGCGATGAGGATGCCGCTGACGAAGGTGGAGAGTTTCATGTGAAGCCGAGCATAGCACAGGCTTGGGCGCGGGATTGCGCCTTGCGCTTCCCATCATGGGAAGGTGTATGCTTTCCGCTCGACTGGAAAACAAGGAATGGACAGCATGAATATCGGCGACGCCGCGCGCGCATCACAGGTATCGGCCAAGATGATCCGCCATTACGAAGCGATCGGCCTGATCGGCGCGGCGCGGCGCACCGATGCCGGGTATCGCCTGTATTCGAGCCAGGATGTGCAGGTGCTGCAATTCATCCACCGCGCCCGCGCGCTCGGCTTTTCGCTCGACCAGATACGGGATTTATTGGCGCTGTGGCAGGACAAAGGGCGTGCCAGTGCCGATGTGCGTGCGCTGGCCCGCGAACATATCGGAGAACTGAATCGCAAGATTGCCGAAATGGAGGCGATGCGGCGCACGCTGGAGCGATTGGCGGCGTCCTGCCATGGCGATAGCCGCTCGGATTGCCCGATCCTGGATGACCTGGCGGCATCCTGAGACAGGAAAAGGGAACAAAAACGCAAAACGCCGCAAACCTTCAAAAAGGATTGCGGCGTTTTGCACCGGCTGTCGCCAGAAAACTTTGGTGCCCACGGAGGGACTCGAACCCCCACACCTTGCGGCACATGGACCTGAACCATGCGCGTCTACCAATTCCGCCACGTGGGCACTGCTGGTGCTACTACTACGGTGCTGCATTTGCCGACATGATGCCGGCGATGAGTCGTGCGCTCAAGAGCACACGCTACGATACTGCTTACTTCTGCGGTTTGCTGCCAGTAGATGGTGCCCACGGAGGGACTCGAACCCCCACACCTTGCGGCACATGGACCTGAACCATGCGCGTCTACCAATTCCGCCACGTGGGCACTGGTTACTGCTAACACTACTCGTTTGTACTGCTAACACTGATCTACCTTCCGCGTGGGCACGGAGTGCCCACCCTACGATCAATGGTACTGCTTACTTCTGCGGTTTGCTGCCAGTAGATGGTGCCCACGGAGGGACTCGAACCCCCACACCTTGCGGCACATGGACCTGAACCATGCGCGTCTACCAATTCCGCCACGTGGGCATTTTTACTGCTATCGTCAACATCATGCTGGCGATGAGTCGTGCGCTCAAGAGCACACGCTACTGCTTTACTGCTGAAGCTGATACAATATCAGGCTTTCCTATTTTTCGCTAGATCAACTTTCGCTGCCTGGCGTAGAACTTCCTGATGCTGCTGCTTCTTTTTCTTTCGCTTCAACATGTGTCGTTGCGAGAGAGCCGAGATTATAGCGGAAGGATTGCAAAAGTCAAAGACCCAGCTGCAAGGGTTTCTGCGCGCCCGAATTGACGTGTAACGCAGGCCGCAACCCAGCCGTATTTGCAGACATATTTGCAGCCGTATTAGCGGCCTTGTTTCGCCACCTTATCTGCCGGCCTCATTTGCCCGCCTTATTTGCTGAGCTTATTCGTCCAAGCCTTTTCGTCCACCCATATAGCACGCCACGGCGCACGCTTCGTTAGGCGAATCGCCCGGTCCTCCGTTACACTACGCCTGTCAAGGTGTCAATCCAACCATGGTGCCGGCGGGTCCGGCGCTTATATAGAAGAATTCAAGAAAACGATTTGAAGCAACCTACTCATACCATTCCTAGCCGCGAGGAAATCCTCGGCGTCTTCCGCGATGCCGGTACCTCACTCGACGCGGCCACTCTTGCGCGTGCCCTGAAGGTCAAGCCTGCTGCCCAGGAAGTGCTGGGCCGCCGCCTGAACGCCATGCAGCGCGATGGACAACTCACCGCCGGCGACGACGGCGTCTACGCGCTGGCCGACAGCGGCGGCTTCATCGCCGGCCGCATCGCCGCCCACCGCGACGGCTTCGGCTTCGTGATCCCCGACGAACCGGGCGCCGACCTGTTCCTGAACGACAAAGAGATGCAGAAGGTGCTGCATGGCGACCGCGTGCTGGCGAAAGTCACCGGCACCGACCGCCGCGGCCGTCCTGAAGGCACGATCGTCGAAGTCGTCGAACGCGCGAACAGCCACATCATCGGCCGCCTGCTGAACGAAGGCGGCGTCTGGATCGTCGCGCCGGAAGACCAGCGCATGAACCAGGACGTGCTGGTGGCTGGCGGACCGGGCAAGGCGAAAGCCGGCCAGGTGGTCAGTGTGGAACTGATCGAACAGCCGGCGCGCTTCCAGCAGCCGACGGGCCGCATCGTCGAAGTGCTCGGCGAGCTGGACGACCCGGGCATGGAAATCGAAATCGCCGTGCGCAAGTTCGGCGTGCCGCACGTGTTCTCGCCGACCGCGCTGAAGCAAGCGAATAAACTGCCGAACGAAGTGCACGATCCCGACCTGGTCGACCGCGTCGATTTGCGCGACGTGCCGCTCGTGACCATCGACGGCGAAGACGCACGCGACTTCGACGATGCCGTCTACTGCGAACCGGTCAAGCTTGGCGGCGAGCGCGGCTACCGCCTGCTGGTGGCGATCGCCGACGTCAGCCACTACGTGAAGCCGAACGATTCCCTGGACGCCGACGCCATCGAGCGCAGCACCTCGGTGTATTTCCCGCGCCGCGTGATCCCGATGCTGCCGGAGAAGCTGTCGAATGGCCTATGCTCGCTGAACCCGGCCGTCGACCGCCTGACCCTGGTCTGCGACATGGTCGTCACCGCCAAGGGCGAAGTCACCGCCTACCAGTTCTACCCAGCCGTGATCCACTCCGCCGCGCGCCTGACCTATAACCAGGTCGCCGCCGTGCTGGCCGATCCGAAGGGTGAAGAAGCGCAAGCGCGTCCTGCCATCGTGCCGCACCTGCTGAACCTGAACGACGCCTTCCATGCGCTGCTGGGCGCGCGCCAGGAACGCGGCGCCATCGATTTCGAGACGACCGAAACCTACATCGTCTGCAACCCGATGGGCAAGATCGAAAAGATCATCCCGCGCACCCGCAACGACGCGCACCGCCTGATCGAGGAGTGCATGCTGGCCGCGAACGTCTGCGCCGCCGACCTCCTGATCCGCCACAAGCACCCGGGCACCTTCCGCATCCACGCGGTGCCGACCGAGGAAAAGCTGAACCAGCTGCGCACCTTCCTCAAGCAGACTGGCCTGAACCTGGGCGGCGGCAGCAAGCCGGCCGCATCGGACTACGCCGCCGTCATGCGCGAGATCAAGGAGCGTCCAGACGCGGCCCTGCTGCAAACCATGCTGCTGCGCTCGATGCAGCAAGCCGTCTACAGCCCGGACAACGTCGGCCACTTCGGCCTGGCCTACGAGGCCTATGCCCACTTCACCAGCCCGATCCGCCGCTATCCCGATCTGCTCACGCACCGCGCGATCAAGGCGATCCTGCTGGGCAAGCGCTACGAGCCGAAAGGCATCGACCTCGGCAAGCTGAACACCACCGTGTCGAACGCCACCCGCAAGCAGGCCGCGAAAGACAAGCTTGAGGGCAAGGTCAAGAACGAAAAAGACCTGACCATCTGGGACGCGCTCGGCGTGCACTGCTCGGCCAACGAGCGCCGTGCCGACGAAGCCTCGCGCGATGTCGAGAACTGGCTGAAGTGCTACTTCATGCAGGACAAGCTGGGCGAGTCCTTCACCGGCACCGTGGCCGGCGTGACGACCTTCGGCATCTTCGTGCAGCTCGACGAGTTGTACGTCGAGGGCCTGGTCCACGTGACCGGCCTGGGCCAGGATTACTTCCAGTACGACGAAGCGCGCCACCTGCTGCGCGGCGAGCGCACCGGTAAAACCTTTGGCCTGACCGACCGCGTGACGGTGCAGGTGGCCAAGGTCGACCTGGAAGCACGCAAGATCGACCTGGTGCTGGCCGAAGGCGAAGGCGCCGTGGCTGCGCCGGCGCAGGAACGCCAGCCATCCCGCGCCGACGAGGCCAGGGGCAAGGGCAAGGCCGCCAATGGCCGCGATGCCAAGCCGGTCCAGGCCGGCAACAACGGCGGCGGCAACGCCTCACGCCTGAACTTCGACGAGCTCGCCGAAGCCAAGCCGTCCGGTAAGTCCAAGCGTTCGCGCCGTGCCCGCAAGGAAGCAGCGGAACTGGCGCGCCAGCAGGCGAGCGACGTCCGTGCACCGGAACTGCAAGCCGACACCGAGATCGAGACCGAAGTCGAGGCCGGAGTCGGAGCCACATCGGCCGAAATCGTCGGCAAGAGCAAGAACAAGCGTTCGCGCAGCGCGCGCCGCAGGGCCGCGGCGGAACGCCAGGCAGCGAGTGCGCAGGCGGCGAACGTGCAGCCAGCGGCTGTGCAGCCAGCAAACGTGCAGCCGACGAATGTGCCGCCAGCCCGGGACGCCCAGGTGTACAAGGTCGAGGCGCCGCAAGTGCAGCCGCAGCCGGAAGCGCTTGCACAGCCAGCGGCCAAGCCGGCACGCAAGGCGAAAGCCAAGCCAGCGCCGGCAGCAGCGCCCGTGGAAGCGGCCGCTCCCGCCGTGGCGCCAGCACCGGCTGCAGTGCCAGCCCCGGTTGAAGCGGCGGCAGCCGAAGCTCCAGTCAAGCCGGCGCGCAAGCGCAAGGCCGCTGCGGCACCGGCCCCGGCCGAGCAGGCGGAAGCCGTGCGCGAGCCGGTTGCTGCCGCGGCGCCGCAGCCTGTGGACACTCCGGTGCCTGCAGCGCCGAAGCGCACCCGCGCCGCCAAGGCCGTCAAGGCCGTGCTGGAAACCCCGGCCCCGGCCCCGCAAGCCGAGACCATCGTCGAGGCAGCACCGGTGGCCGCCAAGCGTGCGCGCCGTACCAAAGCCGCCGACGTGGTTGCGCAAGTCGCCGAGGCGTCGCCAAGTGTCGCCGAAGCCATCGCTGCTGTCGAAGCACCGGCCAAGCCACGCCGCACGCGTGCCGTCAAAGCCGTGGCTGAAGCGGCGCCAGTAGCAGAGCCGGCTGCAGCACCTGCACCGGCAGCAGCACCAGCAGCCAAGCGCGCAGCCAAAACCGCAGTCAAACCTGCGGCCAAAACCGCGGCCAAACCTGCAGCCAAGACCGCAGCACCCGCACCCAGCGCCGCCGCCAAGAGCAGCGCCAAGAAGAAGCCGGCCGCCGAGGCCGGCACCGCATCCAAAACGAGCAAGAAAAGAAGTAAAGCATGAAGAATAAAATGATTTTCGGTTTCCACGCGGTGACGTCGCGCTTGCGCCACGAAGCCCAGTCGGTGGAAGAAATCTTCGTCGACGCCGAGCGCAACGACGCCCGCATGAAGGCCTTGGTCGCCAACGCCAAGGAAGCCGGCGTGCGCGTGATGCCGGTCGAGGCAGCCCGTCTCGACAAGATCGTCGGCACCCGCCGTCACCAGGGCGTGATCGCGTTCGCCAGCCAGCTGGCGCTGGCGCGCAACCTCGATGAGCTGCTGGACGCCATCGAAGGCCCGCCGCTGCTGCTGATCCTCGACGGCATCACCGACCCGCACAACCTGGGCGCCTGCCTGCGCGTGGCCGACGGCGTCGGCGCGCACGCGGTCATCGTGCCGAAGGACCGCGCGGTCGGCCTGAACGCCACTGCGGCGAAGGTCGCCAGCGGCGCCGCCGAGACCGTGCCCTACATCACGGTGACGAACCTGGCGCGCACCATGCGCGACCTGAAGGAACGCGGCATCTGGCTGATCGGCACCTCGGACGACGCCGACAAGGGCCTGTACGAAGCCGACTTCACCGGCCCGACCGCGCTGGTGATGGGTTCGGAAGGCGAGGGCATGCGCCGCCTGACCCGCGAAACCTGCGACCTGCTGGTCAGCATCCCGATGTTCGGCTCGGTCGAGAGCCTGAACGTGTCGGTGGCCTCGGGCGTCTGCCTGTACGAAGCACGGCGCCAGCGCGGGGCCTGAGTCTCTCCCCCGCAGCAGCTTATTGCTCATCAAAAGCGCCCTTTGTGGGCGCTTTTTTATTGTCTAATGGCAACTTAGATGACGCTCCGCTACGCATAATGGCTCGTCCGATCGACGATCCATCGACTGCATTCCATTGGAGCCGGCCATGAACACCGCATGCTATCAACCGTCGGGCAGGGTGCCCGTTACCCTGCTGCCGCTGTCCCTGCTGGGGCTGCTCGCTGTCATTCCGTGTGCCTGGGTATATGCCTGGGCCATCGCCAGGCTGCCCATCCCGCTCGGCGTCTTCGTCGCCTTTGGCTATTCCGCCTTGCTGGGGCTGATCGTCAGCGCGGTGGCTGCCGGCGCCAAGGTGCGCAACCCCGGCTGGATGAGCAAGACCGGCGTGGTGTTTGCCCTGGCCGGCTGGTATGGCCAATGGGTGTTCTGGCTCACGATGCTGGTCACGGACAAGACCGGCGGCCTTGCCGCCGGCGACCCGCTACGGATCGCAATCGGCGCGGCGGCCGATCCGGCCGGCATGTTCGTGCTGGCGTCCGACATTGCCACGAGTGGCGGCGTGACGATCAGGAAGTGGGTGGTGCCAGCCTTTATCCTCGCCGTGGTCTGGATCGGCGAGCTGGCCATGCACTTGATGCTGCCCTCGTTCATCGGGCGCCTGCGCGCCATGGCGCCGTTCTGCGAAACCTCGGGTACCTGGGCCAGGAAGGAAGTCGTGGAACGCCGTTTTGCCTTGCTGGGGAGCGACGACGTCGAACGGCTGGCGGCCGACCCGACGCTGTTGTCCGCGCTGCTGGTGCCGCTGGCTGCCGGTGCGCCCGATTACGCCGAGCTGACCCTGCACCGTTGCGCGGCGTCCGACGCGTATGCTTCGCTGGTCAACATCACTTCGCATCCGGGCGACCGCGGCCAGCCCGAAAAAAAGCAGGAAGTGCTGATCGATTACCTGCGCCTGCCCGGCATGGATGTGGATGCGCTGGTCCAGGAGCTGATGCAGCCAGCTGACCGCGCCGCGCAGGCTGGCGACCCCGACCGCCCGACCGCCCCCGAACTGGCGCCGGCCCTGGCCTTCCTGCAGGATGGCGCACACGAGCAAGCCTGCACCGCGGCGGCTGCCCAATTAAGCTCGGACCACCCGGCAGTGCAAGCCGACGCCCTGCGCATCTGCGCGCTCGCCTGTTCCGGCCTCGAGCGCTGGAGCGAGGCCCGCTACTATTGGCAGGCACTGTTCGACCACGAGCCGACCGCGCACAACGCCCTGCAGGCCGCGACCACATCGGTGATGGCCGGCGCCACGGCGCACGGCGTCGACTGGGTCGAGCAGGCGGCGGAGCTGAACCTGCGTTCGCGCGAACTGCCCATGCTGCAGGTCTGGATCGGCTTCGTCACCGCGCTCGGCCGCGTTGGACAGGAGCGGGCGGCGCTGCCCTATCTGGAGAAGATCCGCCAGGTGTACGCCGAACTCGGCACCACCGATGCGACGGTGCTGTACGCCCAGCGCATTCCCTTCTTCGGCGCCTTCCTCGACAACACGCGTCCGCTGGTGCGCGCCGCGCTCGACGACGAGCAGGGCCGGCGCTGGTATGCCGCGCTGCTGCCCAGCCTGGACGCCGGCGGCAGGCAGGAGCTCAATGCCTGGCTCGACGAGGCGTTTGGCGAAAGCGCCTGCCAGCAGCCGATGGCATGAGCGGCGACGCGGCAGGCGCCGGCGGCTTGCCAAAACCGCCAACTCCCAAGCAGGCAGCAGCCGGATAAGCTACCATTGCCGCTGTTTTGCTTTTGTACTCATTATGTTTGCCTCCCTGCGCGAAGATATTCGCAACATCATCGAACGCGACCCGGCCGCCCGCAACGGCTGGGAAGTGCTCACCTGCTATCCCGGCCTGCACGCCATCGTCCTGCACCGCTGGGCGCACGCCTGCTGGCGCCTGAACCTGAAATGGCTGGGCCGCTTCGTCTCCCACATCGCGCGCATCGTCACCGGCATCGAGATCCACCCTGGCGCCACCATCGGCCGCCGCGTCTTCATCGACCACGGCTTCGGCGTGGTGATCGGCGAAACGGCGATCGTCGGCGACGACTGCACCATCTACCAGGGCGTCACGCTCGGCGGCACCACCCTGGTGGCCGGCACCAAGCGCCACCCGACGCTGGAGCGCGGCGTGATCGTCGGCGCCGGCGCGCAGGTATTGGGCGCGTTCACGGTCGGTGAATTCGCCAAGATCGGTTCGAACGCGGTAGTGGTCAAGCCGGTGCCGGCCGGCGCCACGGCGGTCGGCAACCCGGCCCACATCATGCGCAAGGAAGACCAGTCAAGGAGCGCCCGCATGTTCGCCGCCTATGGCGTCACGCCGAACGGCGACGACCCCTTGAGCAAGGCCCTGCGCGGCCTGATCGACCACGTGGCGCGCCAGGACGAGCAGCTCGAACGCCTGACCGCCACGATCAAGGCGGCCGGCATCGCCTGTCCGAATGTGCGCGAGGGTGATAAACTCGACTCGGCCGAACTGAACCGGCTGGTCGACTGAGGAACCGATGACTGAAGAAACCAAGGATGTACTGGATCCGTTCGAGATCCGCGTGCTGGCCGTGCTCGCCGAAAAAGAAGCGCTCACGCCCGATAACTACCCGATGTCGCTGAACGCCATCACCAACGGCTGCAACCAGTTGTCGAGCCGCGATCCGGTGATGCAGCTGTCCGAGGACACCGTCCAGGACACCCTGCAGCGCCTGATCGAACGGCGCCTGGTGAACGGCATCACCCAGGCCGGCGCGCGCGTGGCCAAGTACGAACACCGCATGCGCATCAAGTGGACGCTGGAGCAGGACAAGGTGGCCGTGCTGACCGTGCTGATGCTGCGCGGCCTGCAGACCGCCGGCGAAATCCGCACCCGCACCGGGCGCCTGCACGACTTCAAGACCGTGGGCGAGGCGGAAAGCGCGCTGCAGTTCCTGATCGATAAATACCCGCCGCTGGTGGCCAAGCTGGATCGCGCGCCGGGCACCAAGGAATCGCGCTACGGCCAGTTGCTGGGCGGCGAAATCTCCGTCGCGCGTGATGATTCGGCGTTTGGCGCCACGGCCCCGGCCACTGCGCCGGGCAGCCGCATTGGCCAGCTGGAAGCGGAAGTGGCGGCCCTGCGCGACGAAGTGGCCGACCTGAAGGCCCAGTTCGAGGCCTTCCGCCAGCAGTTCCAGTAACGTTCCGGTAAAACGTCAGCGCTGCGCCCGCAGCGCTGGCTCGCCCGCGGCCTTGTCGGCCGCGGCAATCACCTCCTTCACGGCCGCAATCACCAGCTCGGGTTCCTCAAGCTGGATGTTGTGGCCGCTCTTTGCTGTCACCACCTGCGAGCCGGTGCGGAACTGGCGCACGAAGTCCGCATGCAGCCGCTGCTTGATGGCCACCGCTTGCGGCGTCTCCAGGAAGAACTCGGGCTTGTCCGCCTGCTGGTTCGAGGTCAGCACCACGACCGGCACATCCGGCAGCTTGCCGGCGAAGGGCAGCTTGCCGCTGTCGAGTACCGGCTGCAAGAGCTTCAGCTCGGGCTGGAACTTCGGCGGCACGATGCCGGCAAAGGCGCGGTCGTCGCTTGCCGCGCGCTCGGCGTCGAGCTGGCGCAAGGCCGGATTGAAGCGCTCGTCGCTCGGATCGACCAGCACCATGCCGGCCACCTGATCCGGATGACGCGCGGCGAACGAGCGCATCAGCAGCGCGCCGTAGGAATGCCCGACCAGCACGAATGGCGGCGCCAGTTTCGCGCTGGCGATCAGCTGTTCCAGTTCGATCGTGCTCTGCTCGATGGTGCGCGGTTCCGGACGTGCCTCAGACTGGCCATGGCCAGCACGCGAATACGCCACGGCGCGCGCCGACTTGGCCACTTCCGGCGCCACCTTGCGCCAGGCGCGCAAGTCGGTGCCGAAGCCGGACTCGAAGATCACGGTGTAGCGCCCGCTGCCGAGGCTGGCCATCTGCATTGCATACGGCCTGGCGCCGACAGCGACTTGTTCGCTGGCGAGGGTGGCCGGCGCCTGCGCCTGCGCCAGGGTGCAGCACGCCAGGGCCAGGGCCGACATCATGGTGCGGAGTAATTTGTTCTTCATTTGGTCTCGCTATTCTTGTGGTGATCGGTTCAGTTCGTGGGAGCCGGAGCAAACTCCAGCTCGACCAGCGCATCGTCGCCCCAGGACGTGTCGCCCAGCGCCACGCTGAAGCGGTCGCCGGAAGTGGTCAGCAGCTTGCTGCGGTTTCCCTCTTGCAGGATCGCGCCAACGATCGGCGCATCGCTGTCGAAGCCCCAGTCCGGCATCGCTTCCTTGTGCGTGAAATTGCACCAGTCGCGCGTCAGCAGCAGTCCGTTGATCGCCACCACCCAGAACAGCGGAATCTCTTCCTTGGCGATGGCGACCATGGTCTTGCACTCCAGCCGCAGGTCGCCCAGGCGGCGCACATTGGCCGGCAGGCCCGGGGTGCGCACATCCGGATGGATGCGGTACAGCTTGCGCTTCTGGTTCAGCACCACTTCGCCGTTCTCGTCCTCGGCCGCCTCGCTGCGCGGCACGCTGAAGCGGTTGTTGGCATCCAGGTCCAGCGGCATGATGAAGTCGTGGTCGCCCTCGATCCGCACGCGCGGCTGCTCGGGCAGCCCGGCGCCGCCGCGCGGCCGGATCCGGAAGCGCAGTTCCGGCACGTTCGGCGCCAGGGCGTGGTGCCGGTCGAAGCTGTCCAGCCCGGCCAGCACGGCCTTGTAGCTGTGGATCTCCGGGTTGCGGATTGCGTTCACTTTCACGGTATCCGGCTCGTCGATCCCCGGCACGGCGGCGGCCGGGTTCGCCACGAGCAGGGCGCCGAGGGCGCAGGCAAGCATGATGGGGCGCATGGCCAGCTCCCTCAGCCTTCGTCGCGCCAGCGGCGCAGGCGGATGGCCGCGACAATCATCGCCACGCCGCCCGCGGCGCCGACCCAGGCTTCGGGCCGCGCCAGGCTGCCCCAGGAGGCGCCCAGCAGCGACAGCATGTCCGCGCCGTGCTGGGCACGCACCGGCAGGGCGGTGCCGCCGTCCATGAACCAGGCGCCAGGAACCAGGCCCAGCAGCATGGTCTCGAGCACGTTGTTGATGATCCAGTCGGCGTTGATGGTGGTGCCGTACAGGGCCAGCATGTAATCGAGCCACTTCAGCAGCACCGCCACGATCAGCGGCACGCCCACGGCCCACAGGAAGACCTTCGATTTGGCCCAGCTTGACACCAGCAGCAGCCAACCGGCGGTCGGCAGCGCCCACAACACATACACCGGGATCATGGCCAGCAGGTACACCGGCGACAGGTACAGGTTGATGTTGCTGAGCACCGGCGCGAACAAATTCACGCCCTGGGCGCTGACGGCGATCCCGGCGAGCAGCAGGATCACGAAGGCGGCGGCGCTGGCGATGCCGATGGTGATCGCCGGCGCCAGCACCAGCGCCGTCAGCAGCTTCGACAGCACGGTGGTGGTGTCGGAAATCGGCAGCGACTTCCAGAACAGGATGCTGCGGTCGCGGCGGTCGTCGTAGAGCGCGGCCAGGCAATAGAAGAAAGCCACCACCGGCAGAACGATGAAGATCGGCGCGCCGACGGCCATGTAGTTGTTTGCCGCCACGTTCGCCATCTCGGTGCGGGTGTGGCCGGTCGCCAGCGCCGACATCTGCGTACGCTGGACTTCCTGGCCATCGACGCGCAACGTGATGCTGTCGCCGTGGAACTTATCGGCCCCGATACCGTAGCCGACCACGCCCGCCACCAGCACCACCATGATCGCCGCCGCAATCAGCGGCGCCCACACGAAGCCGCCCTTGTGTTCCCAGAACTCGCGGCGCAGCAGCCATTTCATCGTATTCATGCGTAGGTTCCTTTCATGGTTGCTACAAACAGGTCGGCGACGCTGGGATTGCGCGTTTCGCCGAGGGCGGACAGCTGGGCGCGCGAGACACCGTCGAACAGCATCACCGACTTGCCGAACACGGTGCGCTGGTCGATCGGCTGCAGCGCGTTCGCTGCATTCACCTTGTCGGCCGGCACCATCACTTCGACATAACGCTCGCCCACTTCGTCCATCGAAGCGGCCAGCACGATCTTGCCGTCGCGGATGAACATCAAATCGGTCAGGATGTGTTCGACTTCCTCGACCTGGTGCGTGGTGATGACAATCGTCTTGTTCTCGTCAAAATAGTCTTCCAGCAGGTTCTGGTAAAACTGCTTGCGGTACAGGATGTCCAGGCCGAGCGTCGGTTCGTCCAGCACCAGCAGCTTGGCGTCGATGGCCATGACGAGTGCCAGGTGCAGCTGGACGATCATGCCCTTCGACATCTGCTTGACCTTCATCTCGGGCTTCAGGCGGGTATTCGCGATGTAGCGCTCGGCGCGGGTGCGGTCGAAGCGCGGGTGGATGCCGGCCACGAAATCGATGGCGTCGCGCACTTTCAGCCAGCGCGGCAGGATCGCCACGTCGGCGATGAAGCAGACGTCCTGCATCAGGGCGTCGCGCTGGGTGCGCGGGTCCAGGCCCATCACGCGCAGTTCGCCGTCAAAAGGAATCAGGCCGAGGGCCGCCTTCAGCGTGGTGGTCTTGCCCGAGCCGTTGGGGCCGATCAGGCCGACGATGCGGCCGGCGGGAATCTCGAAGTCGATGCCGTCGATGGCCGTCTGCTTGCCGTATTTCTTGCTCAGGTTCCTGGCGGAGATGGCGGCGTTCATGCTGTGCCTCCCGGCTCCGTGGTGTGCAGCAATTGCTCGACGTTCAAGCCGAGCTGGCGGATGCGCTCGACCATGGCCGGCCATTCCTCGCTCAGGAAGCGCTCGCGCTCGCTGGCCAGCAGTTTCTCGCTTGCTCCTTCAGTGACATACATGCCAATTCCCCTTCGTTTTTCTACTAGGTTTTCGTCGACCAGCTCCTGGTAGGCCTTGGAGACGGTGATCGGGTTGAGTTGGTATTCGGCCGCGATCTGGCGGACCGAGGGCAGGGCGTCGCCGGCTTTCAGTACCCCGTCGAGCATCATGCCGATGACGCGGTCCTTCAGTTGGCGGTAGATCGGTGCGTTGTCGTTCCAGCCGATGTTCATGTCCGGCCTCCCTGTCGCGCTGGTGTTGCCACATGTTCCTGCATGTCTGGCTCCTGTGGGTGAATGCGTTGGTGTTGTAGTGGAGTATGACACCAGCATTCCTGTCAACCAGCGGGATGCGACGAGCTGCAGGAAAGCAGGGCTGGTCTGCAGAAAACCGCGCTCAGGCGGACAGCGGCGGACGCGAAGCTGCCTGGCTAACCCCGCATGATATGCGATCTTGCCAACTGGAAAACTCACCAAAAATATCGGTCGGACATCTTTGCCACAGTTTCCACCAATGCCGAAAAATGCTGACACTTTTTCTTTCCTTTTGGATATTTGAGCATTAGGATGGCCGCGATTAAAACGGCGCAGTTCACGCCGAGACAGGGGAGAGAAGATGCATTTGCAAGCGATTCAAGCGTGGCGCGCTGCGCTGGCCACGACGACGCTGGCGCTGGTTGCGGGATGTGGCGGTGGCGGCGGCAACCATGCGGCGCCCGGCCAGCCGCCGGTGGCGGCGAAGTACACTGTCGGCGGCTCGGTGAGCGGCCTTGGCCAGGAGGCGGTAGTCACGTTGGTGTCGGGCGGCGAAACACTGCAGGTCGGGGCGAACGGCAGCTTTGCGTTCGCCGGCAAGTTCGACAATGGCGCGGCCTACAACGTTTCCGCCACCGCGCCCGGGGGCTATACCTGCAAGGTCAGCGACGGCAGCGGCGCCGTGGCAGGCGCGGATATTAGCAAGATCGCGGTCGCCTGCGCGCCGCTGCTGCTGGCGGGCGCGCCGAGCCTGCTGCAATTGCCGCTCTCGGTCACGGTTGACGGCAGCGGCAACCAGTACGTGCTCGATGGCGGCACCCAATCGCTGCTGAAGATCACGCCTTCGGGCACGGCCACGGTGCTGGCGGGGCGGACGGGCAGGCCCGGGTATGTCGACGGCGCGCCGGATACGGCGCGCATGCATGTCTCCCTTGGCGCCACGGTGGTGGCCGACGGACAGGGCAATCTGTTTATCGCGGATAACTGCAATAACACAATCCGCAAGGTGGCGGCCGACGGGACGATGACGACCCTGGCGGGCCGCGAGGCGCGCGCCTGCAAGAACATCTGGCCGGACGTGCTTGCGCAGATCGACGGCACGGGCAAGGAGGCCGCCTTCGAGCGGATCGGTCCGATGACGTCGGATGGCGCCGGCGGGGTGATCGTTGTCGAAGCGAACAGCACCGCCAGTGTGCGCCGGGTCAGCGCCGCGGGCGTCGTGACCACGCAGACCTGGCCGCGCTCCGCCTTCAACGATGGCAGCCTGTATGCCACCCAGGTCGCGCATGCGCCCGACGGCAGCCTGTATTTTTCCGACGGCGGCCGGATCTGGAAGAGCGCGCATAGGGAACTGGTCCTCGTTGCGGGATTCGGGGCGCGCGGCCCGATCAACGACGGAACCGGCGAGGCGGCGCGTTTCAGGTACATCAGCGGCATGACCTTCGCTTCCGACGGCAACCTGTATGTTGCGGATTCCGTCACTGTGCGCAAGGTGACGCCGGACGGCGTGGTGACGACCCTTGCCGGCAATGGCGACGTGCCCGGCGCCGCTGACGGCGTGGGCGCGCATGCCAGCTTCGGCGAACAGGCATCGATCGCATTCGACGGCCGCGACCTCGTGGTCCTCGATCCGGACCAGAAGCTCCTGCGCCGCGTTACGCTCGACGGCGCGGTCTCGACCTCGGCGGCGACCCCGCGCACCCGCGGCCTGCTCGACGGCAGCGCAGCGGCGGTCCGCATGAGCGGCACCGCCTCCCTGAGCGCCGATGCCGATGGCAACCTGTATTTCGTCGATTATTTCGAGCACGTGCTGCGCAAGGCAACGCCTGCCGGCGCAGTGAGCACCGTTGCCGGCAAGCCGGGCCTACCCGGCATGACCGACGGCGCGGTGGGATCGGCCTTGCTGAAAGGGCCTTCGTATGTCGCGGCCGGCCGCGATGGCGCGGTCTGGGTGGCCCAGTACATCGGCTTGCGGCGCATCCATGGCGGCAGCGTCAGCACGGTCGATGCGCGGATCGTTCCCAACGACGTCGTGGTCGATGCGCAAGGCAACGCCATCGTCAGCACCTATTTCCCATCGAGCGCCGTGTACAAGATCACGCCGGCCGGGGTGAAGACGCTGCTGGTCGATACGCAGATGGTCGCAAGCCTGATCAAGAACCCGGATGTCAACTTCATGCCGCAGGCCCTGGCCATCGATCGTAATGGCCATGTGCTGCTTGCCGATGCCGGAAGCGCGGCCATCTACAAGCTCGGACCCTCCGGCGGATTGTCCGTGTTTGCAGGCACGCCGATGAACGAGGGAGCCGCCGACGGTCCTGTCGGGACCGGGACGCTGGCCTTCTACCAGGCTCCCGACCTGGCAGTCGACGACAAGGGCAATGTCTACTTCAGCGGGCAGGGCAACGTGCGCGTCGTCAGTCCGGCCGGCGTCGTGTCGTCGCCGGACTTCGGCTGGGGCGCGGCATGGGTCCACGCCGTTGAGTATGCGAATGGACGACTGTACGGCGCTACCGAATACGCGCTGCTGCAGGCTTACCTGCCCTGAGGTTCAGGCGGCGCTGCCGTCGATGGCGTGGCGGGACAGCGCGCCATCCTCGGCCAGCGCAATCCAGCCACCGCGCGCCGGCTCGGCATCGCGCTCCCAGTCCGGCAGCACGTAGCGCAGGCGTTCGCCGTGCCGGTGCAGGGCGGGGCGGTGCGTGTGGCCGTGGATCAGCACCTGCGCGCCGGTGGCGTCGAACAGGGCCTCGATGGCTTCCCGCGTCACATCCATGATGTCGTAGGACTTGGTGGTGTGCGCTTCGCGGCTGCCTTCGCGCATGCCGGCGATGATGG
>Ga0265780_10004292_pt1 | contig 18414 bp, 13 predicted proteins | sample P1T30metagenome_FD_192432 | JGI IMG/M metagenome (GOLD analysis project Ga0265780, IMG submission 192432) | Plant litter microbial communities from East Loma Ridge, Irvine, California - P1 T30 | ecosystem: Environmental > Terrestrial > Plant litter > Unclassified | place: USA: California...
CCAGACTTGCCGATTGCGCTGATCAGTCCGTTCTTGATGCCAATGTCAGCCTTGTAGATTCCAGTCCAGTCGACAATCAGCGCATTCGTGACGACTACATCCAGGCAGTCCTTGTCAGGCCAGCCACTCGCCTGTCCCATACCATCGCGGATCGTTTTGCCGCCGCCAAAGGTGCACTCGTCGCCGTACGAAGTAAGATCCTTTTCTACCTCAATCCAAAGATCCGTAGCTCCCAGTCGCACGCGATCACCCACGGTAGGTCCGTAGATTGCAACATAGTCCGCCCGGTCCATGGTGAAAGGCTCCAGCACGCGATCAGCCGCCGGCTCCGGAACATGCAAGAAGCCTCCCTCCTGCAAGCGCTGCAAAAACGCAGCCGTAACCGACTCGTCGTGAACATGTCCAGTCGCCAAGCCGTTCCCGCCCTTGATGACCTGGTTGCCCGCGATCCGCACCAGAGTCACAGTCTTCGAGTCTCCCGGCTCGAACCTCACGCTTGTCCCGCCCGCGATATCCAGCCTGTACCCTCTCGCCCGCACGCGATCGAACTGCAGCTGCGGGTTGACTTCCACGAAATGGAAGTGGCTGCCGATCTGAATCGGCCGGTCTCCCTTGCTCGTGACCTTCAAACTAATCCTCTCCCGCCCAGGGCTCAGCGCAATCCTCCCCTTCTCGCCCTTCACCACAACCACAGCGCCCGGCTGCCGCTCCGCCTCATACACGCTCATATCCTGCAGCGGCCACGGGAACTTGTCCTGCGCCGGCACAGGCAGGAAGCTCCCGTACAGCGCGCGCTCCAGGTCTCCGTCGTCGCCCGCGATCGGGTTATGCACCGTGACCAGGTATGTGCCATTGACAAAGTTGCCTTCGACCTGCAGCTCGGTCAGGGTTCCCGGGACGGAGGGCAGCACGTGGCGCCGGCCCAGCAGGGTGGTGCCGAGCGACATGAGGTCTGCGACGGTGTGGTTACCATCGCGGATGAGTTCTTGCAGGACGCTGGCGATCAGGGCGAGTGCTTCGGTGTGGTTGAGGCGGACACCTCGAGCGAGACGGCGTTGGGCGAGGGTGCCGGTTTGGGTGACGAGGAGCTTGTCGATCTGTCGTGGGGAAGATTGAGGTGTCAGTTGAAGAGTCTGGAGAAGAAGAGGAAGTCGGGTGTTTTGTTACCTCCTTCGGTGCCAGCTGCATGGTTTCGTGGAACTGCAGTATGCACTTATGTAAACGAAATGTTGGGGGAGCATCACATTATCAACACTATTGCGGCCTTTTAGCCCTAGTTGTCTTACTTTCTGATCCGATCTACTTGGAAGAGGTGGGGGTGCGGGGTTTTGCAAGGGTGTAAAGATAACGATTCTAAGATATCGATGTCGTGTAGCGATTACGGGAAAGCTGTATTATTCCAAACAAAGTCTACGTCGATGGTGAAGAAACATCTTACAGCAAGCAAGACTCAATCCTCAAAGTTGACGACAGTAACACCGGTACGCCTGCTGCTCTCCCCACCCATTTCGACACCAAAAGACAAACGCTTTTTACTCGTGATTGGCGTTGGACCAAGTCAAGCGGCAGCCTCGGACTTTCTCTTCTTTTTCTTCTCCTTCTTGGGCTTGTCTTCGCTAGCATCCGAAGCCGCAACGGTTTGTGCAGCAGCGGCCTCCGCCTCGGCAGCAGCTTCGGCCTCCTTCTGCTTGTTAGTCTTGCGACCGCGCTTCTTCTTGGTAGTCTCGTCGCCGGCGACGTCGGCAGCGGAAGCCTTGCGCTTCAGCTCGGGGCTGGAGCTCTTGCGCTGGGAGGAGGGAATGGCAGTGCCGGGGTTGATGCTGCTGAACTGGGGCGTGGCAGGGACATCTTCGGAAGCCTTGGCCTTGGTCTTTTTCATGGCGGACTTGGGAGTTTTGGGCGTCTTCTTGGCCTCAGGGCTGGCGACCTTTGGGGGCGGTGGCGGCGGCATGGCGACGGCTTCCTCTTCATCGGTTGACGATTCGCTCTCAGAGTCGCTCTCTTCAGCCTCGTCTTCCTTCTCAGCAGCACCGTTGACCTGAGGCTCAGACTCGACCTCGGCCTCAGCATCGTCCTCGGCCTCGACCGCGGCGCCACCGCTAGCCTTGTAAGCGGCAACCTCCTTCTCGTAATCCTTCAAGGCGCGCTGGTAAGCTTCCTTGTACGGCGCTTGTTGAGCATCGCTCATCTTCTTCCAGTTCTCCGTGACGGCCTTGCTGATGTCGCCCGGCTTGCCAGGCAGACCGTTGGTGTTGTCCTTGGCCATCTGCTCACCAGTCGGACCGCGCTGCTCTTGGAGGTAGCGGAAGTATGCGGTCAAAGGCCTCTTGGGCGCGTTCGGGTCGCGAGGCTTGTAGTTGCGCTTCTTCTTGCCGTCCACTTCGGCAGGTGCTGAACCATGGGCATCGTTCTGCTGGTGTGCGAGGGCTAGCTGTGCAAGCTGAGGCGCAGCCAGGTCGTAGAAAGGCTGCTGGAGCATAGAGACGTCTAGGGACGCCAGCGAAGCGTCGCCCGAGAGAACGACATTGGTGTGCTCGATGTAAGCCTTGACTGCGCGATCGATGGATGAGGACAGCGACATGTACGCCGTGGTGAGCTATGCGCCGAGTCAGTAAAAGTGTTTCGCCTCGGTGCGACGGCGACAGGCGCGTCGCGTCGCGTCTCGTCTGGAGGCTCGAACTCACAGCATCTCTCGTGCGCACGAACTCTCCGACGTCGAGAGTAATCTTTCTCTTGTCAAGCGAAGCGTCTTTTGCCATGGTGTTGGTTGTTGGGCGTAATTAGACCAAAGTGGCTGGAGGGTGAAAAGGTCTGAATTGATTAAGGAGGGTTTGCGACAGTTAAGAATTTGGAAAGTTGGGGGAGAGCCGAGTGCTGGAATTGGGGGGCTGGCTAAGCTAGAGCTCAGCACGGGGCAAAAAGCGACAGCTCGCTTTTCCGCTCACTTTGCTTCTGATTTGATTGAAACCCCCGCTGATACCAGCCTTCTCCATTACCTGCGCCGTGAAGATTTGCTGAATTCTTAGTCTTTTCACCCACTGCAAGCTGTCTAACATTGAGAGAACATCCATCAATTGCACCCAATTCAGCATTTCCGCAAATGTTTCCTACTAGCGAATTTTGATGCTGTTTACTGGACTTCTTCATAGATATCCGCGCCGGCCTCTGAAGACCGTTGCAGCCGCTCAACTTTCAAGGCGTCTGTTGTGTAACATCCCAAGGGCACTGGCAGAGCAACCGCCCAACGAGCAGGGATTAGACATGCACGAGGCCGTTTCTGACTTTTCGGCGGTCCTCGAGAATGAAACCAGGCTACAGCGAACAATGCTTTTGGTACACATCTCAGTCTTCTTCAAAAGACGCTTCCACTTCGTCGCCACGTCTGATCGAGCTCTCCCGCCCTTTTCAACGCACCTTCAATTCAACGCACTCACATGATGCCTTCCTCGCTCACATTAACCTCAACCTTCAACCCCCACTTGGGATCCCCCGACCAATTCTTCTTCTTGCCCGCCTTTTCGATCTTCTTGACATTGTCCTCGATCGTCTTCTTAAACCTCGACGGATCGACCTTGACCTTCTGCAGCGAGATGGTGAGGACAAGACCAAGCTTGTCCTCGTCCTTGCCCGCGTCCCAAGTCCAGTCGGCGGAGAAGAGGACCGTGGGACGAGAGGCGTGCACGCGGCCTGTAGGGTACAAACACGTGATGAGGTATCCCACTCTGCCGAGATACTGCGCCCACCACACCTCTTCGGCAGGGATGATCCGGCGAAGCGCTTCACGGAAGTCTATCTCGCGAGGTGGCAGTTCGCCGCGGTAGCGGGCTTGCAGCATGAGAGCCAGGCGAGCGCGGTCCTGGTGGGAGACACCGTGAGTCGAGGACATTATCCCCGTGGACGTGCTGTACAAAGCCGTCGTCGACGCGGTCTCTTTGGACATGAACATGTGCACGTACATGACATTGGCGAAAGCGTCAATGACGTGGTGGCCGAATTCGTGCGGGAAGCGTCTTTTGCCGTCGTGAGAGGCCGGTGGGATGGCGCTTTCCAGAAGGCGCTGGATGATCTTGCGGTCTCCGGGGACGTAGTTCCTGGTGGCAACCTCAAGAGGAGCTTGACGACGGACCGAAATGGGTAGTTGGCGGAAGAGGTAACCTTCACGCACGCCGCCCTGACAGAAGTGAGCTTCTTTGATGCCCAGAGGAATAGCCTCCGCAAGAGCGCTGACCAAGAAAGCCACAGCTGGGACCTGGGATCTCCTTCTGTCAGAGACGCGGAAGACTTCGTCAGCGGCTTTCGCTATCTCTTTGACTTTCTCCGTGTCCTGGAAGACGTCTCTGCCAACTTTGTATCCGTTGATGATAGATATCGGGTAAGGATTCTTTCCAGTCTGGTCGAGGTAGAGGAGGAGGTAACCCCAGCCGCGGAAGCCACCGCCAGAAAGGTAGATTGGGTAACCATCGTTCCTCTCGGCTTCATCCTTGAGCACGTCAGGAATGGCGAGGTTCTCGTAGGCATGTCTGAAGTTGCCGATCATCTCTTTGCGGAACTCTGCGACTGCCTCTTTAGCCTCGTCTTTGCTTTTGTCCTTTCGGAGCGCTTCGAGTTTCTGTGTAAGAGCTGCAGCGCCGTAAGGGAAGCTGAAGCTGCCGTGAGGGCTCGTCCGGACGTGCCCGTTCTGGCTAACGATCCAGCTGATCTGCGTCGACCCGCCTCCGAGATCCATGACAAGACCTTCCATCTGCATGAAGCCGCTTGCAATGCCGAGTGCGCCGATGTTGCCTTCTTCCTCCTTCTCAAGCAACTTGACATCAAGTCCTGTGGTGGCTTTGATAGAGCTGAGTAGCTGAGCAGAGTTCTTAGCAACACGAGCTGCTTCAGTGGCGAGAATATGGATCTGGTCCTGCTCAACCTTGAAGTCCGTACAGATGATCTGGAAGCGTCTCAATGCATGGCAGACGGAGTCGATGACACTTTTGGGAATGGGAATCCGTTCGCCTGTCTTGTCGTCGAACTGCGCGTCATACAGAGAGATTGAAGAGCGGTAGACCATCACTGCAGGCATTATGCGAGACAACGGCTCAGAGAGATCAGAAATGGAGAATCGGATGCCGTTGCTGGTGGACCGTTAGTGGATGGCATTCATGCGAGGTAATTTTATTAGAAAGATGTGCTCTTACCTCCCCATGTCGACAATACCAACAAGTCGATCACGATGACCGCTCCATGGCGGATGCCTTCGCTCTCTCGTGGCAAATGAAGCTTGAGTTGGCGGAGACTCCGGTGAGCTATGGCCCCATTCGATGCTATCTGCCTCGTCTGGCGTGAGGATCTCTTCAAAGTCAGACATGTCGGACAGTGATAGTCCGGACATGTCCTCCATCATTGAAGTCTGGACTATTGGCATTGTGTGACAGGAAGCTGGTTGGCAGTAATCGTGATGCCGGGAGTCTCAATGGTCTTCTTGAAGTTCAATGTGTTGACCTTGATGACAGGGAAGGCGCCTTTGCTGGGTTTGGGTAAGGAAGGACACGGGTGTGGGTTTCAGTCCGAGTACAAGAGTTGCGGTTCACGCGCCAGATGATGTTGTTGATACGAGGACTTCCTGTCGAGGAAGTGAGGTTTGCAACTCGTGCTGTCGCCGATCTTGCTGCGCCTTCCTTGGTGGTGGCTGGAACGTGAGACAGCTCTCCCCGCGTTCGATCAGCCCTATACCATGGTCGCGAATCATGGTATCCTTTCCTTCCCCGACATGCGATTCTCCTCATTCTCTTTGAGGATTTAGGCCATTGGACTCCTGTCTATGCCTGTTGAACGCCTGCATGAATTGTCCCAATTCAGACTGTTGAGTACCCCGAACCTACGCGCAACATCCCAATGTATTCACATTGATCAGTGCGAGCGATCCCAGGACTGGAGTCAATGCAACAGCCCAGCAGTGCATTCCACCCATACTTGACTGTATCAACGCTGTGAGTGTATGCTGTTGAAGAAAGCTAGGAAGACATGAGTTGACAATATCGAGGTTGCTCTTCAAAGTGCTCTGTATCTCTGATCACCGATGTCGTGTTCGAACGGGCCGTCTGCGTACATCTCAGACGCTGTGGAGCTGCTAGCTTTCTTTGAGACGAGTCGGTCACTGAACTGGACTTTAACACAAGAAAGGGAATTTTTGAAGCCATCGTACTTACTCCTCACAGATGTTTTGACTGTATACCATGTGAACAATGTTGTCCTTATGCCCGGTTCTACATTCCCGCCACTTTCTGATGGTCTTGCTCCTCCTCCTCCTCCTCCTCCAGAACGGGCTCTAACCGGCGCGTGGCGTCCAGGTGGTGGCAGCGCTACGTTTCACTTTCGCCGACCGAACTTCCCCTGCAGTCTGCAGGACGTTATCTTGACCTTCTTGCCGCAAGTCAAAAGCCATTTCTTCTCGCAGGTAATGCGGGCCGATGTCGTTCCTGGAATCTGTCCAGTCAAAAGAGACCTTTCTTTGCCGCTCGCTTGTCCGCTTGTCCGCCATTGTCTTCCTCACCAGCCGAAGATTGCGTCTCGGCTCCAATGCCATTGGGCACACGAACGGCACCTGCTGCCTCGATCATGCCCCTGCAATTTCTACATGCAAGCCGCACTCTAAGATTTTGAAGGTGTTGCACGGAACCGCAAGGCTTGCATGAGACACATCACTCCTTCACAGTCACGAACTCCACAGAGGCGCTTCTAGTGGATTCAAGACTGCTGTTACGGGACCGGACCTTACTTAGGATGATCTCCAAACGCCTGGCTCCTGCGTGGCAGTTTCGATTGCCGAAGGCATGACGATTGCACCCAGCAAATCGGTCTTGTATTCGTCAAGACGACTTGGCTTTCATAGCAGGACTGCGATGGGCGCCACGGAGATGTGGGTCAAGGTGCCGGAGGTTTTGTAACCTTCCCCCCGTCAAGCCGCCGCTGTCTACAACTGCAGGAATCATGGCCAGGCAGAAGGCGAGCTGATAGGGATAATTGTAGGTTTAGTGGTGCCGATGTGTGAGTGGGACTTCTTCTGGTGTCGCAGCCGCTATTCTTCACGCGAGACACCGCTGATCAGGTATATGTTTCTTCACCTTTTGCTTCCCGTCAATTTTCGAGAGGTGTTCCATTCCTTCATTCCTTTTTGATCACTTTTCACCGGCACGGCCAGGCTCTAATACTGGGGACCAATCACATTCGTTTTTATCACGACAAGTCACTCCTTTAAAGCGTTCAATTGACCCCGAGTCCCAATCGACCACGAAACGTCAAGATGCCGTCCACCACCTTTGGAGCCATTCTTGCACTGGCCGGTGCTGCCAACGCTTTCTGGCGTATGCCATGCAGCGGTCGCTTACTCCTCGAGCGCGCTGATCCGATTGTAAACCCTGGCCAAGTGGCTGGACATGTCCACACCATCTCTGGTGGCAATGGATTTGATTTTGAAATGGACTACGGAAAGGCGAACGCATCGACATGCTCTTCGTGTCCGATCAAGAAGGACCTCTCCAATTACTGGACACCCAAGCTGTACTACGTCGCCGAGGACGGCACATTCGAAGACGTACCGCAGGCTGGCGAGGGCGATGGCATGACTGGCGGCATGACTGTCTACTACCAACAGCGCGGCGGACCGAACAACGACAAGATACACGCCTTCCCCAACGACTTCCGCATGCTTGCTGGCGACTCGTCCCAGCGCAACCAGACGGGCGCCGAAGCCGCCCCTGGGAAAGCCGTGAGCTTTGTCTGTCTCGACTACAAGGGCACATCTTCCCAGTCAGATTCCATCCCCGACAAGAACTGCCCGGACGGCCTTCGCGCCCAGATCTACTTCCCTTCGTGCTGGGACGGCGTGAACGGCGACTCCGCAGACCACAAGTCACACATGCACTACCCCATCGGCCAGCACGACAGCGGCTCTTGTCCCGAATCACACCCCGTGCATCTCATCTCGATCTTCTTCGAAGTCATCTACTCCATTGACCAGTTCTCCGCCCGCTGGCACGGCTCCGGCCATCCCTTCGTCTTCGCCCAGGGCGACCGCACAGGCTACGGCTTCCACGGCGACTTCGTGAACGGCTGGCACCAGGCTACCCTGCAACAAGCAGTCGACACGTGCACGTCCGACAGCGGCACGCTGGAAGACTGCCACGTCTTCGACAACGGCCTCTTCACCGCCTCCGAGCAGCAAGCCTGCCGCATCCCGCCCTCGATCGACGAAAAGACCACCGGAACCCTGAGCGCTCTCCCCGGCTGCAACCCCGCCACTTCAGGCCCAGAGTACGCCCAGCCGCAGACCACCTGCAGCGCCGCAAAAGCCGTCATCGGCAAAGTAGCGACCTACTTCACCGACGTGACGAGCTCGGGCTGGGCTTACCAGGGCTGCGCCGCAGACGACTACTTCGTCCGCACCCTGACCGGCGCTTCCACCTCGTCCGACTCGATGACGGTCAAGACTTGCGCCGCCTTCTGCGAGTCCAAGGGCTTCGCTCTCGCCGGCTTGGAGTACGCCAGAGAGTGCTATTGCGGCGACGAGTACAGCGCGGAAGACCGCGCTCCCAAGACCGGAGTGCTGGGCGCCTGCGCTGTGCCGTGCTCGGGGGCCGCGGATGAGATTTGCGGTGCCGCGGGCGCTCTGAGCGTGTATAAGAAGTGTGAGGGCGGGTCGTGTGAGAATGCCTCGTACCGCGGTTCGTCGTCGTCGTCGGCGTCGTCTTCCGCTGGCAGTGAGAAGAGGAGGAGGCACCTTGGCCAGCACAAGCACTCGAAGAGATCTTGAGAGATGGGGTTATCTGTTAAAGGCGGCGTAGACGGACAGAAGTCGGTCTGGTAACGATTTGTTTTTCTGCGATGGCTTTGGTATCTCTTTTTTTTTCTGAATTCGGTCTCACCGCAGTTGCGTGACTTGGTTATGTAGAGTATGAGATTTACGAGTAAAACAAACACATCCAATCGGACAAGTGTGGCAGGGTTTTGTCCCGTTGAAAGATGCTCATCGAATAGACTGCTTCACATGTAAATCATTGTCGCTTCCAACATTACTGCGCTCGCTGTCTTGCACATTGGCGCCCCGTTGTAGACAGCGGATCAGGCCACAGGGTGATACTCGAAAGGCATGCAAACAGTTTTTGCCACTCCAAGTAAGAAGGTTAGCTTACTGTGATGCGTGGAGAGGTTATATCGCGTACATGCGAGCGTTCGAAAATGGGATGGCAGGTATCGTACTCCGAGAAGTCTGTGTGAAGTTTAACTAGAGGGGATTTGAAAAACAACCCGTGCGCAAGACCTCAGGCAACCACCAAGAACACATCTGCCTCAGGCGTGATCAGCCGGAATAGGTAGAAGAAGACCTCACTTCAAACCCCATTGCATGAAACAGAAATCCCGGAACTAGAACATCAATGAAGCTGGCATTGGAAGACTACGGGTTCCCCATCCCTCTATCAGACCGAGAATGAAGTTGGGTATTTGAAACGATCAAAAGGAAAAGGAAAAAAAAAAACGACACCACCACCACACTTCATCCGCTCTTCCGCTAGACTGCGCGATCCAGCAGCCGACGGGAATCATCAGTCCTCCAAAGCTCCCCTCTTTCTGGCATGCACGTTCGTGCAAAACGACACTCCGAACCGCCCAGGTCGTTTCACTCACAGCTCTCATACGCATCACCTACTATGGTTCTTGTGCCTGCTGCATCGCGTCGACATTGCCGTGGTGGAAGTCAGGATAGGTCTCCATCTGCGCCTGATCAGGAACTCGCTGATGAAGACCATGCGAGGTGAACTCCATCAGCCTGTCTTCGAGGGACTTGAGCCGAGCCTCCCTCTCCGCATCTTTCTCTTCCAATCCGCGAATACGCTCGTCTTTCTCCCGGTTGTCCGCTTTGAGGCGCTGGAGCTCGACTTCAAGGTCATCAGATCCGCCACTCACACTAGTATCGAGACGCCTGCGTTTGGTAAGGTCCGGATAGGCTGGTGGCGCGGCGTTGAACTCGTCCACCTCCCCCGTGTCGGAGAAGCGAGACGCAGGAGTTTCCATCATCTCGGCACCGGGCCCAGCATCAACCGCGATCTGTCGAAGATGCGCTGTGTCGGTGGTGGATGTGATGCCGTGCACGCGGCGAAGGTGCTCGTTCAGATTCTCCTTTCGAGTGAAGCCCTTCCCAGTGTGTCGTTTGCATTCAGGGACCGTGCATCTGAGCTGCTCCTTGGGACCGCCGTGTTTTCCGTGGACCTCGCGCTCGTGGCGCAACAGTCCTCCGGAGTATGTGAAGCCCTGAAGTTTGGCGCACCCAGGCTGTGGGCAACGGTATGGACGATCGTGTTTATCCATGTGTTTGCTAGAGAATGGTCAGTCAGAATAAGTGCGATTAAAGTTAGATATTGTCTGGACTTACCTCCACTCGCACTTTCGGTCAAAATACTGGTCAGCGCACTCCGGAGCGAAATTGCAATAGTATTTGCCGTCGTGGGCTTGAGGTGGATCGCCGCGCTTAATCATGCGTTGCACCTTGTGCCCTCCGTCTTCTATGCCGTTTGGTGTTTCGTAAGCCACCCCTTGAGGGCTTTGTTGGTCTGTGGGCACCATGTGCATGTGAGGCGGTCCCTGAGACATTTCCGAAAAGGATCGCTTTCTCAAGTTGGGGTCGGTCATCTGCACAGGCGATATGGGTCGACTCAGATCCGGGTTTTCGCTGATGGGTGAGGCGATTCCAGGACCGACCTGTTGCTGGACCTGAATTTCTGCCATTTCGTGGTTCAGTTGCTGAGGAAAAGAAACGGGATTTTCGAAGTATGCGGGCGCTCCGTAATCGTAGGGCGTGTAAAGAGATGTCGCTGAAGAGTGAAGGGAGTCCTGAGGCTGCACCTGGGAATCCGGAGTATTTGGCTGCTCCGTGGTGACTCTAATAACGGGAGTCACCTGACCCTTAGAACGCGAACGACGCAGTGGCGAGCAGTGAGTCTGAGGTGCAGTATTGCCACGTGTATGCGCTGGCTGCGGGACGAGAAGATGTTCCTGCGACGTGCGATGCGGTTCTTGCCACTGCTCGTACACACACGGCTGCTCGAGGTATGTGTTGTAGGCCTGAGGAGGGTGGTGAATCGGAAAATTCGCGTCCTGAGGCAGCTGAGGCAGCCAAGAAGCAGGGCCTCCTCCAGCCACGGAGTGCGCGGCGGGCTGAGCAGCAGAGTAGGGTGTATTTGAGTTGGCGGGGGCTAGGCCGAGATGGGATCCTGGAGCCTGATGCTGGATGGCTGCCTCGGGGTCAGCGTCGCGAACCGATAGGCAGAAGGAGATGCGCCGTGACTCACCACTATGTGCGTTGTATGGGCGCGAAGAGTTGTTGTTCGGCCTGTTTTGTTGCGTGGCGGACGGTGGCTGAGCGCTCATCATCGCTCTGTCCGGTAGGTGCGATGAGCTGAGCCGAGGCTTGCCCGAGGCGGGAGGAGCGCCAAGACTCTGTGGCGGGTAGGCACCAGCTTCTGGATAAAGCACCCTCGCCCTCGACATGTTCTGATTTGCAAGGTTGTTCGATGAAGTTGGATTGCTGTGCTGTTGCATGCGCTGTGGTGTGCTCCGCTGCTCACTACTCGTGAAGGTCGGGTCCGAGTTCAGCTGAGCAAGTTGCAGGCTTGTGACGAGGATCCTGCCTTGATGGTCGATCACGTTTCCTTCTTTGTCCCAGTATATGGCAGGGCCAGCGAACATCCAGCAGACACCCCAGAGGACGGCGAGTGAAGGTTTAATGGCCCAGGGCCATGTCGTGGACAGCGGGTGTCGGGCGTCAGGATACTCGAAGAACCAGTCTTCGCACGAGCGCTGATGCGTCCGTTGGCACTCGATGATATGGGCACGCACGAGTCCGACACAGCGATGGACGAGCTGACAGAACAGTTGCGACTGGAGGCACAGAAGCAGGTGCGTGAGGTTGGCAAGGTACGCGGGCTCGTACGCAAATTCAGCCGGATCGTCCGAAGTCGAGATGGGCGCGCTGGAGTGAGGTCTGCCGGCGTGATGAAGCGTATCGAGAAGGTCTCTCACGTTGACGATCAGATGCTGCAGTTCGCTGATGCTCAAATGCTTGACGAAAAGGTTAGCTTTGCGCGAAAGGAACAGCTCGTCGCGTGCAGCGAGGGTGGACAGTGGCAGTGTGTTGAAGCCGGCAGCGTGATCGATGTTCGACAATGACCTATTGTTGTCTCGTCAGCGTTCCTATTGTCCTATTGTCTTGAGATTCGACTTCAAAGTCGCGGCTAATAGCATACTTCTTCACTGCTTTGTCATGTGAAAGAGCCGCGCCGTCTCTCGCAGTTGATCTCTTCACTCCTTCCCTCAACCTGACACCCGTAGCACGCTTAGGCCTTCGACCAAGGTAACGATCAATGGCAACGTACGCCTCCCGTTCGATATCCCGGCAAAAAGTCCCACCGTCAGCCTTCTTCCTCTTCGCAACGTGCGGACGCTGCTTGACTCGCTTCCGGAATGAGTCGACCAACGATCGCAACCTCACTGCCAAGTAGAGCGACGATCTGGGCGACGACGACGACAATGACAACGATGATGTGGCAAGTGTGAGATGATGTGAACCGGATGCTTTGACTTCCGGAAAACCAAACGAATCCGAAGAGTTCGACATGAGGCAAGGTGGATCGACGTGTTCTAAAGGTAGGTGGTAGTCGGGCATGGGTGGTGAGATGTGATGCGAGGTATAGGGCAGTGCCATCGCTGCAAACTATGTTTCCTTCACAGATGACGGTGGTCAAGAGGAAATGACGGTAATGGATGGCATTTCTACAAGGCTGTGCACAGCTACAATCCCATACTCTCGTCGACGCCTCGCCCCCAAGCTGAGCACCTCAGGCGCGTCCCCACCGGTGAAGATGGTGGGCGGAGCAGTCGACAGCCTAGCGACCTGGCGCTAAATCACAGAGAGGCGGCTGGAAGGGGAATTGAGGCATGAAGTAGTATGCCTCGTGTGGCGAATGTGGCGCTCAAATGCATTGACGGACTGCTGCGGTCGTTGCCTCTTCGCATCAGCTGGTGTCGTGAAGCATGTTGAGGTGGGCGGAGCTGCAATATGCAGTGTGGCTTGCTGCGGCTGACGATACCCAGCCTCAGCAGCTGTGCATACACGCGAGAAAGTGATGCAGTCTTGTGACCTCGCCTGCGGAAAGGACTGCATCTGTCCAATCAATTGCCCGATGGCCAGCGGCTCGAGTACGATATAGCCGGACTCAGCCCTGCAAGACACCATGCTGCCACAACTCGCCAGGCACAGCGCAGGCGGCTGTGTTGCATGGACTATTGCCACAACTTCGATCGAGCCCAACGACAACACAACATTCGAAGAAAGCTGAATCATTCACACAGTCGCGGTGGCGATACATACCAACCAACCACTGCCCATTGGCCCCAATCCCAAATTCAAGACGCAACCATCGTGTATACATGCAATCGTAGACATGGACATTACCACTAACCCAAACCAACCCCCTAAGCACCAATCTCGCGGTTCATATCCTTCTCGCCACCATAGCCCTCGGCCTTCCTACTCTGCACCGCATCGGCCGAGTCCTGCTCTTGCTGCGACTGCGACTGCCTGCCAGCGCCCTCCTGCGCCGCGCTCCCCGAGCTCGTCGAAGTGAAACCGCCAACGCCCGACTCTGAGAGCGCCTGGCCGTACCTGATGTTCTCGGCCGTCTTCTCGCCCCTCTCGGCCTTTTGCTGCGCGGCGGCTTCGGGTTGCACGTCGACGGCGGTTTCGGCCTGGCCCATCTGGCCGCCGGACTTCTTGTGGGGGATTGTGTCGGTGTGTTCGCTCTCGTATCTAGGGGAGGGGATGGAGTTTCAGCCTTTTGTTCAAGTAGTTATGTGTCTGGGTCTCCGGGGATATACGTACTGAGTCTGCTCGCCGCCAATTTCGGTTTCCATTAGGTTGGACGTCATCTTGTTGTCGCTTTGGTAGAGGCTGTGGTGTGGGAGCTTGAGTTTGTGCGGATCAAGTCTTGTGGAAGTCTAGGGCTGGAAAGTGGTTTTGAGTGGTTGTACTTGTTGAGAAAGTAGTACGAATGTATAGAGGTGAGAGCTATCGAAACAGCTTCTCAATCAATGCGCCTTGTTGATTCTGCATCTTCAAGGGCAAGCTCCAGCGGGGAGGTACATACGTCAGAATGCGATTCATCACACGGCAGGATCTCAACACCATCCAGCCCTTGACACATCTGCAGAATGCCGTCTCAACAGCATCTCGTCGGATTATTGCCAGTTAAATTACCTCCGTATTTCCCGCCCAGGAAGTCCAGCTGATCGTTCGTTGCGAAAGCCATCAACCACTCTCGACATTCTAAGCATGCATACATAGGTACATACGTTGCGATGACGTTTGATCTGTGGCCTCAAGAATCTCCGAATCGAGGTAATCATTTTCGAGAGGTAAGAACAAACCAAAGTACATCACCATTGACATGTACATGTAACACAAGCACGAGACTTTCAATCTAGAATGTTTTCGGAGTTGCCTACTAACAAGAGGCAAAAGCTTCATACCTACAGTTTCCCAGCCGAAACGCCTCGCTAAACTCACAACACGATCGCACAGGCTTTGGATAAGCTACTGTGTAGCTAGCCATACATCTAGTCGTCGAAGTCCAAGTCCATGTCCATGAGATGCCTTTGGAATGAATGAGTCAGTCAATGTCGATAGTGAGAGCGACAAGCTGCCGAACTTACCCTTCGTACAACCGCATGAACTTCGCCACGAAGGCTTCAAGGTGGAAGATGACTTTCTATTCGCGTGTCAGTGATTGTGCAGATTCATTCCAAGGATGGCAGACGTACGCTTCCGTTCCGGATTCTGTGTTCGTAGAATGCACTCCACTTGACGATGTCTGACTTCAGACTGTCGTCGATCTTTGGCATGAGCTTGAATGTGAGGGTCTGAGATTGCAGATTAGCCAGATTGTCTTCCAGGGTGCGACAGAGCCCAAAGACATACCTTCAGGATTGTTGTCGCAGGGATGCAGTGTGTGAGCAAGTCGTAGAGCTTAGCTCGCACTTGAAGAATTCTTGCGGGCGACCGCTCGTCGATCATGTCCTTTGCAATGACCTCGATCAAGGCCTCCCAGTCCGGCGGTGGTATGGGGGTCTTTTCCGTGATTTGGTCGCTGGAAACAACAGTCAGCATCGTGATGAACTTTTGGACTCGCCGGGTGTCCTCACTTTTGTGCATGCACCGCCTCGTACATCAACAGTGCCCTTCTCAGGTTTCTTCCGCACTCCTTGGCTACCCTCTCTTCCAACCCAGAGCCGCCTTTCAGGCCCTCTTTCTCTCCCACACCTTTCAACACGCCCGTGATCTCTTGTACGCTCGGCGCCGCAACTCTTACCAGCAAACATCTACTCCTGATCGGAGCAATGATGTTACTTGTGCTGTTGGCGAGCAGGATGAGGCGCAAGTTCGGACTGTACTTTTCCATGGTGCGACGGAGAGCGGCTTGCGCATCGCGTGTGAGGTGATCGGCTTCGTTGATCACGACGACCTTGAAGCGCTGCTTGGCGGCAAGATCGACCTGTTGTGTTTGGGCGACTTCTTTGAGGAGGTCCTGGATGACGACACGGTCGTAGTTGCCGACATCTGAGGGTGTGATTTCGAGGTGGTAGTTGGAGGATACGAGGGTGAATTCGAGCTTGCGGTTGCTGGAGAGAAATGTAGTGTCAGCTGCTGATAATCAACAGGATATCTCGCCCGTGTGGTCGTGTGCTGTTCTCCCATCTGCGGTGCGCCTCCATCCTCAAACCCACTCACCTCGTTGTCTGGAACACTCTCGCATCGATCTTGATCTTTTCCACGCCCGGTCCGAAGAGTGCCTTCAATGTTGCCGATATTCTCGTCTTCTTGCCTGCACCGGAAGGTCCATAGATGAGCAGATGTGGGAAGTCGCCGCTGGCCGCCTATTTGAACATATTTGTTAGCACTGTAAATCTACGAGGCAGTCGGGGCGTATTTGCCGGGTCTTACCAGTGCTTTCAGGCGATCCGACAGTTCAGGGTGGTATGAGAGTGCATCCAGAGAGCGCGGACGATGTTTGTCTACTAAGAGAGCCATGATTGTGTATGTTGTGGTCGTGGTGTTGTTTCTACCTAAAGTGCAATCGGTGTCAAGTCGAGTGTCGCGTGGGAGACGCGTTTTCGGCTTTCACGCGAGGCACTTCCGCCCGGATTCAAACCACTGCAAGCGTTTGCAGATGGCACATTACCAGGACTTCATCACATGCATGATAGCTGACATACAGACCGTACGATATTCAACAGTCTGGCCAAGTCAGTGCCATTGAGCTCGTGCCCTCCACTCCAACAAGAGGAACATCTTCATTCTTCCAGGAGAAACACCGAATGCAAGTTGCCAGCAGCGACATGCTGCTATCGAAGTAATATCCAGCAAATCAACTTCAACAATCGCTTTACCTCAAGCGAGAGACCATGTCACGATAGCTCCCATGTTACACCAACACAGGACCTTTACCTGCACTTCTACCTCCTACTCTCGAGAAAGTTCAGGTACGCGATGCTGTCAACAGACTCCTCTAACATGGATCACCTACGCATCGGACAGTCAGGCCGCGTTATCGAGCTAATACCACCCGGCCTAACGAGAGAAGAATCACTGCATTTCTTCGAGAGCCTAAACCGTCGATGTCAACGCTTCACCGTCTTACGTACTCCTGTGTAGCACCTACTATCTCAGCCTTCCGCCTGAGAAACCCACGGCAATACCGCCGAGCCATTCTACATAGGAGCAACGTCCTTATACGACGTCCGTACGTCTTCAACAGTGCTATCTAATTGCTCCGCGTGAATCGTTGCCCATCTCACCGAGGAGAAGGCCGCATGCATGCTCGAGTAGTTCAGTGGGTCTTCGAATCTTACGTGGTGATACCAAATCGCTCCGCACATATTCTTACTCACCTTACCACCGAGAGAGCTATACGCATCTCTCAGCATCTCGACGGGGACCTATATCTCATAAGGTAATGCCTTCATCTCTGGTCTGCGTCCTGCTCTCCGATACTATCGAGATATCTCTTTTTAGAAGGCTGTATCTCACTGGGTCTTATTGCCTCTTATGGTAATACCTAACTCTTCCGCCTGCAATCAAGTCCATGTTGCCGTAGGGAGACACCTTCTTGGAAAGCTACCCCTCTCCGGAAACGTACTTTTTGTACGGTAATACCTAATGCCTCCGCCTACGACTAGTTCCATGTCACCACGGAGAGTCACCTTTCGATATCGGTACATCTCAAAGGCAAGTCGAATCCTGTGTGTTGATACCTGATGCTTTCGCCTATAATGCGGACGGCTACATCATTGAGAGATAGCGTCTGAAGTAGGTGTATCTCACTGGCACCCCTCAGCACATGAGGTAATACCTAATGCATTCTCCTACGACCTAGGCAGCTATACCAGTGAGAAACAGCTTTTGGATGGAGGGCATTTCACTGGCAACCGTCGCTCTCAGTGGTAATACCTAATGCATCCGCATACGATCCAAGCAGCTTCGCCATTGAGAGACAGCGTTCGGATTGTAGCTATCTCACTGGCACCTATTGCCTCATGAGGTAATACCTAAGACTTTCGCCTACAATCAGGACAGCTATGCCGCTGAGAAACAGCTTTCCAATTGTGGCTATCTCACTGGTACACATCGTTCATTGCGGTGGTACCTAAGTATTTCGCATGCGGTTTAGACAGCAGTGCCAGTGAGAGACAGTCTTCGAGAAGTGGGTATTTCACTGGTGCATGTTCCTCATTGCGGTAATACCTAAGACTTTCGCGTGCAATATAGACAGCAGTGCCAGTGAGAGACAGCCTTCGAGAAGTGGGTATCTCACTGGCAACCATTGTGCATTGCGGTAGTACCTAAGACTCCCGCCTATAATCGAGCCCATATCACCGGCGAGAGAGCACATAATGATTAGGGGAATTGGGAAGACATTGGAAATCACAAGGAAGAATTATGACGGGTAAAACTTGGTATCATGGTATGTATTCATTCATGCAGGCGGCGGAATCCCTCATCGCAGGCCTCTCCCTCTCTCTCCACCACACTCTATCTACCTCAATTACCCTCGAACTCCACCATGCAGGCGACCGTGCCAGTCCGATTGTTTCCATGATGAACGCTGTCTAAGCCGCTCGACAACAGGTACTGCAATCGGACTGTGAAGTACCCAGCGAATTTTCACGGCTGGTGCTGTCTAAGCCACCGGCGACCGCTACTCACTCAAGCTTCGAGTACCCCGATCACCTGCATGTCTACCAGAGCGAAGAAGAGGCACAGCGGTCGTTTCCAACGCCGAGGGCTAGGCCACTGCGGACGCGTACTCCAGACAGGCCGTGCCT